>Ga0307505_10001679_pt1 | contig 17045 bp, 17 predicted proteins | sample 23_S_MG_FD_202183 | JGI IMG/M metagenome (GOLD analysis project Ga0307505, IMG submission 202183) | Soil microbial communities from Populus trichocarpa stands in riparian zone in the Pacific Northwest, United States - 23_S | ecosystem: Environmental > Terrestrial > Soil > Riparian zone > Trees...
CGGCTGCACCATCCATTTGCCCTATGACGTGGTCGTGGCGACCGAGTTCGCGCCCAACCCGCCGTCGGTGCGTACGTGCAATGTCCACGAGGTCGCCGCCGACGAGATGATCCTCGACATCGGCCCGGCGGCTGTCGAAGCGCTCGCCGACGTGCTCAAGACTTGCCGCACTTTGGTATGGAACGGACCCCTCGGCGCGTTCGAAACCCCGCCGTTCGACACCGCCACCGTCGCGCTGGCGAAAACCGCCGCGGCGCTGACCGAAGGCGGCAGCCTGATCTCGGTGGCGGGCGGCGGGGACACCGTTGCCGCGCTCAACCATGCCGGCGTCGCGGCCGATTTCAGCTTCGTCTCGACCGCCGGCGGCGCCTTTCTCGAATGGATGGAAGGCCGCACGCTTCCAGGTGTCGCCGCCTTGTCTCAGGAGTAAATGATGATCGACCCCACTGTCCTCCACCGCATCCGCACTGGCAAAGGCTTCATCGCCGCGCTCGACCAGAGCGGCGGATCGACCCCCGGCGCCTTGAAGGCCTATGGCATCGGCGCCGACGCTTTCTCCACCGACGAGGAAATGTACGGGCTGATCCACGACATGCGGACGCGGATCATCACCTCGCCGTCGTTCACCGGCGGCAAGGTGCTCGGCGCCATCCTGTTCGAGCGGACGATGGATGGCGAGGCCGGCGGCAAGCCGGTGCCGCAGGCGTTGCTCGACCGCGGCGTGCTGCCGTTCCTCAAGGTCGACAAGGGGCTCGAGGAGGGCGCCGACGGGGTCAAGTTGATGAAGCCGATGCCCGATCTCGATGCCTTGCTCGCGCGGGGCAAGGCCAAGGGCGTGATCGGGACCAAGATGCGCTCGGTGATCGATGAGGCAAACCCCGCCGGAATCGCCGCGATCGTCGGTCAGCAGTTCGAAATTGCCAACCGCATCATCGACGCCGGACTGATGCCGATCGTCGAGCCCGAGGTGTCGATCACCAGCCCCGAGCGCGCCGCCGCCGAGGACATCCTGCTTGCCGAATTGACCAAAGCGCTCGACACCCAAGGCGAGGGGCGCGAAGTGATGCTCAAGCTGACCATCCCGACCGTGCCCGGCCTCTACGCGCCGCTGGTCGATCATCCGCGGGTGGCGCGCCTCGTCGCGCTGTCGGGCGGCTTCACCCGGGACGAAGCCTGCGTCGAATTGGAAAAGAACCGCGGCATGATCGCCAGCTTCAGCCGCGCTCTATTGTCCGACTTGAGCGCCGACATGAGCGACGATCAGTTCGACGCCGCGCTGGGCCAGGCGATCGACCAGATCTGCGCGGCGTCGGCGAATTAGGGGCGGGCGAGCGGTACATAGCCGCTGACATCGCCGCCGGTGACGATGCGGTCGCCGGCCGTCAGCCAGGCATGGGCTTCGAAATCGGCCGGCTTGTCGCGCGGCACGCCCAGCGTCAGCGTGGTCGTGACCCCGTGACGGGCGAGCCAGCGCCGCGCCGCGAGCGCCTGGACCAGGCAGTCCGCACGCCACGGCAAGCGAGCGGCAACGCGCGGGATCACGAACGCCACGCGCTCGACCAACGCGGCCTGACGAGTGTCGAGCTCGCTTACACCACCATGCGGGGCCGCAATCGAAGCGCGGGCGTGGTGTGACCCTAGGCGCAGTCGGGCTAGCCCCAGCTCAAGCCCGGCGCGGGCAAGGTCGCGCGCGGATGTCCGGTCGAAACTTGCCGGTCCCCGCACGCTCAGCCTTCGACCACTATGCCCTGCGCCTCGAGTTCGCCCAGGAACTTGCGCGCGTCGGCCTCGATCACCGCCAGGTCGATTTCATATTCCTCGGCCAGCCGCCGGCAGATGTCGGGCGTGGCGACCCCGTCCTTGAGCAGCGCCCAGATCCGCGTGCCCACCGGATCGAGCCCATAATAAGTGCCGTTGACGAGGTGCAGGATGACCGTCTCATCCCCCACCGCGCTCTCGACCGCATCGTCGGAAGGCGACAATTTCCGTTCCAGGATGTCGGTCATGGCTGAATATCCTCGGCTTGCGGGCGTGATTGGGAGTCGGCGTCGCGATACCGGCTGGCGACATTGGTAACATAGGTCAAAGCATCGACCTTATTGCTGAACCGGACGGGAAAGGCCGTAACCAGGGCATCAGCAATTTCCCCCTGGGTCATTTGGCCGTCGAATAGCGACATACAATGACGATCCAAGGCGATCTCAGGCGACGCAAGCGGCACATAGCTCGACGACCGTTTTGCAAGTTTGGCCGGTGACAGGATCCGGCCGAGAAAGGTCGATTGCCGATAGGTCAGTTCAGGGGAACTCGCGTCGGACCTCCATACGCTGCTCGTCCATGACCAGATATATCCACCCTCGACCAGATTGGCGCGAAGCTTGACCGCGATCCTGTCGCTGGCAGCCAGCGCGATTGGTTGCTCAAACGGGAAAAAGGATTGGCCATAAACCTGTTCCACCTCGCCCGGCGCGTTGGAGAAACCGATCCCCGGCGCCAGCTCGGCGTCGAACCAGACAAGAAAGCCGTGCGCCTCCCCGGGCGCTTCCGGGGTTAGAGTCAACTCGACCGAAACGTTCGGATCGATGATCGAAGCATAATCAAGTTGCAGCAGATGCTGCGGCACCGAAATCAGTTCGATCGGCGTGAAACGCGCCTTGCGCCACTGATTGACCGCGAAGCGGTGACCGTCGGACAGGTCGATCCCGAAGGCGTTGCGCTGCCACGGCTCGACACAGGGCCGGTAGAATTCGGGATCATGAACCAGCGCGGCGTAGAGCTGGTCGCGCGCCGGGATCATCACCCCGCCCGGTGCGAGCAACCGATTCCGTGCATCGACGATCGACGGAATATGCTGCTCGAACAACGGCAGGCAGCCGCGCAGGTCGGAAATGATGACGTCGGCTTTAGGCCCGACGTAATCGGTCGAGATACCTTGAACCACGGTGATCCGGTCTTCGAATCCGTTTGTCACCGCCGCAATCCGAAGCACTTCCACCGAATCGTCGGGCTCGATCGCAACCACCGATCCCGCACCATATTGACAGGCGAGCAACGAAAAAATGCCTGATCCGGCGCCGATGTCGATCACGCTGCAACCGGGAGTAATGGCTTGGCGAAGTGCCTCGGCATAAGCCGACATACGCGGCTCGCAGGTAATCATTTCGCCATAACTGGTGACCAGATAGCCGGTCGGATTTACCATCGTCAGTCCCCTCGCAGCGCGCCAAGAATCGCGTCGCGGACCTCGGGCAGTCGCGCATAATCGCGCGGGTAAGACAAGGCGAATGCCGGAACCTGCCGAGCCAGATCGCTCGCCGCTTTGAGGCGTTGGCGAGCGCGTTGCGGATCGGTTGGATCCAGCGCGAAACTGTTCTCGACGATCGCCATGCAAGCTTCAGCAATCGTCAATGGCACCACGTCTATTCCGATAGCGGAGGGTTCGCCGAGTACGAATATCGACTCGATTGGCGAGGGACCTGATTCGATTTTCTCGAAAGTCGCCGAAATTCTTAGCTTATCGCTGTAATGCGCCATCTCTTGCGTTGGTGCGTCACTAGGCAACAGCGCCGCGATGGAATCCGCAAACAGCCGCAGGCTGGGATATAAGGCTTCTGCCGAAGGAGCAGGGTCGGTCGAGACCTTACAGGCATCGTCGCCCATCAGCGGCCAGCCGTGGCAATGGAAACTTGTCACCAATGTCGATTTCCCACGACCCGATTCGCCTAATATGAGGATCGCCTTGCCCTCAACCAGGATCGCTCCCGAATGAAGCACCAGATCGCCGTCTTGCGCGACCAGGCGCGGTACGACTTGATCGGCGAGAAAATGCTCGATCGTGATCCCGGGAATTTCCGGGCTCGCAAGGATCCGCAATTGTCGGTCCGGAAGGATATCAACCGCAACGTCAGCATCGAGATGCAAGCGATAATGGGTCGACACGGATGATTCGACCCGGCTCAGCCGGAGCGGACCCGAACTGTCCTGCCACAGGGCGTTTTCGGTGTCGCGATCCGGCCTGCTATCTCGCAAATGCTCGGTGGTGAGGTTGAAGTTTTTCGCTCTGAGCAAAACACCTAGATCAAAGCTCAAACAAATTATCCTTCACTCATCAGGCCTTGGGAGTTTCCATGGCCATCGCTCCCGCATTCTCGTTCCCGACAATCGTTCCCGTGGCGGTCAGTTCCGTAATGCCCCCGTAGACCGACAGTGTTGGACGTGAATATGCGGCTTTTTTTACCGTAGTCCGAGCAGTGTGAGACATTGTTATTATTCCTTACGCCGAGAGCCATCGTCTTGCACATTATGACGAGACAACCAACAACCAAGCGAAAATAGCTCAATAAAATTCTGTGTTTCCGTCGTGGTCGCCAGTTCCGTGCCATTCTCATAGCGCAAGCGGCGGTTCGATGACAAACCCTCAAGCAGCGGCGCAACCTCGATCGACCGGCTATGCCACGACCGCGTCTGCTCGATCAACGTTCGAGCGAACAGTCCGCCAAGATGATCCTTTCCCCGACGCCAGGCGACATCGTCCGGCAGTAATCCGGCCGCGGCGCGGCGCAGGATGACCTTCGTCCACCCCTCGGACCGCAGCTGCGCGCGGGGCAGGGACAGGCAGAAACGGAGAACGCGCAGGTCCAGAAACGGGTCGCGCGGTTCGATTGCGAAGGCCGAGGCAATCCGGTCATAGCGCTCTCGGGCCGCAGTCGTATGGGGATGGGTAATCGACCGCAGTTGGTAGTCTTTGCCGGTCGGGGAAACGGCGTCTAGGTGGCGCCGATACAATCGTCTCCGCTGATCAAGCTTTGTCTTTGCCGCAAATGCTTCGGCCAGGTTGCCCTTGCCCGCCATCACTGCACGATCCTGCTTCCGGGCGATCAATCCTTGTCTGAGCAGGCGCAACGGCCTGGGAACGAGCCCTGCCCACGCGGCAGCCAGCAGCAGTCGCGACGACCGCTGCCCCAGTCCCCAGAAGCGGGTTTCGTTTCGAGCTTCGGCCACGGCCAGATCGAAACGCATTCGACGCATGAATTGAGCAATGCGATTGCCATTGGTCAGTGCGAGGTCCGCTCCGACTCCGTCGAGCACGACCTTCACCCCCTGGCGATGGGCTGCCAGATACATCGCACGGACGAGTGTCATCTGCCCGTCGAACGGGTCGGCCAGTGTTTCGACCGAATGCGCAAGATCGTCACGATAGTCGGCAAGATCGCCGTAGCTGATGGTCGTCCCTGTCAGGTCGGGGTTCGACAATACGGACCGGATGCACCGCGTTTCAATGCAGCTTGCCGGATCGGGTCCGACCGCAGAAAAAGTCGGCAGCGGGCCAGCGCCTTCAGCGGCACGCAGTCGGCCCCCAATGGCAGCCACCGTGCTCGAATCCAGCCCTCCCGACAGCATCGAACCGACCGGGCCGGCGCCGCGCAGGCGGCATCGCACCGCCTCTGTAAGGATTACCAGAAAGGCGTCCGCATAGGCTTGGTCGCTGGCTAGCCAGAGCTCGGGGACGGGGGTCAATTGCCAAAAACGGCGCAGCGTCAGGCCATGGGCATGGAGCGTGAGAATGTGCGCTGGCGGCAATCGATGAACTTCCTCGAAGAAGGTCGAGGTGAAATCGATTCCCTCAAGGTCATCGAGGAAATCGGCGATCCGCGCCTCATTGATCCGCTTCGGCACGCGGGCGTGGCGGATGACCGCCTCCGCCTCCGTCGCGAAGGCGAACAGCTTTCCTGCCGCATGGTGATAGATCAGCTGCCGCATGCCCATGTGATCTCGCGCGCAGAACAGGCGCGGTACGCGCGGGTCCCAGATGGCGAAGGCGAAATCGCCCAGCAAATGCGTCGGACAATCCTCCCCCCACTTGAGGTAAGCGCGCAGGATCAGTTCGCCGTCGCCGATCGTCCGCGTCTCGCCGCCCAGGTCGAGCGCGGCGATCAGCTCGTCGCGATTGTCGATCCGGGCGTCGGCGGTGATCGTGCAGCGGTGGTCCGGGTCGGTTAGCGGAAGCACTTCGACCAGCGCCTCCGGGGTAGTCGCCAGCAAGCTATGACCGAGCGCGACCGGCCCGTCGGCCCAGCAGTGCGTCCCGTCCGGCCCGCGCCGCTCGAGCTGGGCGAGAACGGGTCCTAAATCCGGATCGCCGCCACCCAAAGCCCAGATTCCGCAAATCCCGCTCATCGGGGAGGGCTGCCTCGAGCCGGGCCCGGGCGCCGACCAAGAGCGGAGGACGATCGATCCACTGCAAGCCTGGTCATCGATACCTCTACGAATCGGGAACGTGTAGGTTCGGTCGCTACCTGCCTAACTCCGGCGCACCAATGCCCCTTCGCTCGAGCCAATGCGACAGGATCAATGTTTTAAGCCAGCCTGGGCTGTTTCTCGCGCTCCCGATGTTCGAGCGGCGACGTTTGCCGATCAGGGGCAGGACCCGGGCAACGCTGACTTGATTCGCCAGCTGATTTCGCCACCGCGTGAGGAGTTCGGTCATGAATGCCCAGCCCACGTGCGATTTGCCACGGCGCCAGGCGATAGCCTCGGGGATTTTCCCCTTCATCGCGCGTCGAAGGATGATTTTGGGCCACCCGCCGGCCTGCACCTGGCTCGGCGGGAGCGACAGGGCAAACTGGATGACGCGAATGTCCATGAAGGGATCGCGCGGCTCGACCCCGTATGCCGCGGCCACGCGGTCATAACGCTCGCGCGCCGCAACCAAATGGGGATGCCGAACGGACTCTACGCGATAGGCAAGCTCGTGAGACGGGCCTGTCGGCAAATGCGCCCGGAATCGCTGTCGCCGCCTGGCGAGGTCGCCCGCTGCCGCAAGCTCGCGCGAAACAATCCCCCGCCCGAGGCGCATCTTCCGATCCGCGATCCACCAGCCGAGCTTTCTGCGCATCTGTCGTAGCCAGGACGGAGCGAACGCGGTCCAGGCCGCCGACACGAAAACTTTCCCGGCCGGCCAGCTCGGCCCCCAAAATCGCTCTTCGAGCCGAGCTTCCTTTGCGGCCGCCCCTATTTTTCCCGCACCCAGCAGCCCCGCCACGCGGTTGCCGGCGGTGAATATGACGTCGGCGCTCACCCCGTCGAGGACGACATTCAGGCCCTTCCGGCGCGCCGCACCGTAAATCGCCTTGCTGATGACGACATAGGCGTCGAACGGCTCCGCGCATTGCTCGGTCGTCGGCACGACGTCGGGCACCCAGCGCGAAGGCTGGTCGCGCCGGATCAATGTCGGCGAAAAATTCGGTGACTCGATGGCCAGCCCGATTGCATCGCTTTCGTCGCCGGTATCGATGGCGGAAAAGGTTTGGAGCGGGGTCTCGCCCGCGGCGGCCAGCTGGGCACCGGCAACGGCCGCGATCGAATTCGAGTCGAGCCCGCCCGACAGCATTGCTCCCACCGGGAGTGCGCTTCGCAAGCGGCACCGGACGGCCTCGTTGAACACGGTCAGGAACGCATCGGCGTATTCCTGATCACTGCCCAGCTTGAGTTCCGCGGGGGGCTGCAATTCCCAGTACCGCCGGAGATGAAGGCCGCCGCGGTCGACCACAAGCGCATGGGCCGGGGGGAGGCGAAAGATGTCGTCGAAAAAGGTCGAAACGAAATCAACTCCTTCGAGGCCATCGAGATAATCCGCGATTCTCCCCCGATTGACCTGCATCGGCACCTGGGGGTGCGCGACCAGCGCGTCGGCCTCGGTTGCGAAGGCGAAAAACTTGCCGGCGGAGTGGTGGTACAGGAGCTGGCGCATGCCCATGTGATCCCGGGCGCAGAACCATTGCTGCGTCCTCGGATCCCAGATGGCGAACGCGAAATCGCCCAGCAATTGCTTCGGGCAATCCTCGCCCCATTTCAGATAGGCAAGCAGGATCAATTCCCCGTCGCCGGCCCCACGTTCATTACCGGCCAGGCCCAGGGCCGCGATCAGCGGGCCGCGATTATCCAGCCGGGCGTCCGCGGTAATGGTGCATCCGCTTTTGGGGTCATTCAGCGGGAGGATTTCGCCGGCCGCTTCGGAAGTGGTCGCAAGCAAGGTCTGGCCGAGCGCGACCGGCCCAGCACTCCAGATCCGGGTTCGGTCGGGCCCCCGGCGCTCGAGTCCAGTCAGGGTCGGTTCGAGGACCGGACACCCTCCGTCGATCGACCAGGCGCCGCAAATGCCGCTCATCGGCTGTGAGAGGGGCGAACTTGCCGCCGCGCCTGCAGCATGATTGCTTTAGCGCCAGGCTCGCCTGCGCCGGGGCCGACCAAAACCAGCCCCCGGACGATGGCGCCAAGGAGTTGATATGAAACGATAGTCGGGCGCGGAGCCTGCAACGTAGATATTAGGGTTTTCTTTGCGGGTCCGGCCGCGGATCGGTGGGATCCTCAGTATCTCCACGAGTTCCCGAGGCCGTCAATCGAGCAACTTCACCATAGATTCTCAGTACGGGCGCCGAGTAAGGCTGCGTATATCCGTTGTTATTGGGGTTGTTCGGCGACATTACTCACTCCGCATTGCTAGTAAAACTCACACTTGTTCCCCGTTGATCGACTGAACTCCAATATACTATCTTATGTTAAGATGAGTTGTTCTTCATCGATCTCGATCAGGGGTGTAACCCGCGCGGAGTTTTTCTGTTCCAATATCAGTGACTAATACGCATTTGAGCGTCGATCGACGCAGCATTAGAGCCGGTTCGCCGGTCGTCAGTGCTGGGTTTTACCCGGCCGCTTGCGAAGAAGGTCGATCATCCGCCGGGCATATAAGAGTCCCAGAGGCATCCGGGCCATGGCGGGATATTTGCGCCGGACGAACGCGGCGGAGGGGAAGGCGCGGTGGCCGAGATAGGTCAGCCTGCGGCGCCAATCGGGGATCGCCAGCAAGTCCTGCCAGGCCCGGCCCATCTGACGCGCTCCGAGAAGATAGGCCGAGGCCGGCTCCACGCCCGCCGCGCCAAGCGACTCAAGCACCTGCGGCGGGATCTCGGTGCCGAGTTCCCGCTTGGCCAGCCGCAGCCCGTCAAGGCACACCGCTGCAACCCCCTGGCTGAGCGCGGCCCGCGCAAACTCCTGCCAGTCCGCAGCGGTCAGGGCGCCGGCCAGCAAATCGATGTCCTTGGCCCAGATCAGCCGGTCGCCGCCGTAATAGGTAATACCGTCGACGAAATAGGGACTGGTCAGATGCATTGCCCGGTGGACGCAGGTGTGGAGCAAGGTCAGCACCCGGCTCATCGCCAGCGCGTCCGGGGCGAGCCGGGGCAAGGGGTGAGGGTCGTCGGCGCAACTCGCGAAATCGAGCACCCCCCGCAGCGCCGGGGCGTTGAGCAATTGCCAGTGCAGGTCGATATCATGCCGCGTACCCGCGCCGCAGGTCTGGCTCCACACTTCCTGCAAGGCAAGATCGTCGCCCACGCCCGCGTCGAGCGGGTGGCGGCGATAGCCGAGCCGGGCGAGGACCGAGCGTGTGGCCCCGAGGTCGGCCGGAACGATCAACAGGTCGCTGTCGCCGCGGGCGCGGGCTGCGGGGGTCGGGTACAGATCATAGGCCAGCGCGCTGCCCTTGAGCAGCAGGGCGACGATCTTCTGCTGGGCCAAAGCAGCGAGCAAATCGCCGAGCATCTTCTTGTGCCGGAGCTCCCACATCGCCAATGCAGTGCCCTGTTCGCGCGTCCACGCTCGGACCGCCACGGGCCAGTCGGCCAGGGTCGCCGCCTGCGCGGCAATCAGTCCGGCCACCCCATGGTAGGCGATTCGCTCGATCATTTTCGCGGCCTGATCGCCGCTGCTCCAGTGCGGCGGCCAAGCCGCATCCTCGCCGCGAAGCGCGGTGGCCAGCAATTGGTCGATCGGCACGCTGTCGTCGGTCACATCTGTCGCCCGTTGGTGTCAGGCAGGCTTTCCCACAACGGCGGTCAACAATCGAGGGGGGACTGGGACTAGCGCGCCTCGAAGCCGAACAGGCTTGCGGGAGGCGAGGGTGAAGCGCCGGCCGTCTTGGCTGGTTCAGCCGAGACCAGGGCCAGTCCCGAGCCATGCGTCGAATAGGCTTGCCCGAGTGTCAGATCGACCGTCTCGCGCCAGCCCGTGCCATCGATCCGTGTCTTGAGCACCAGCCGTCCGGCCCATACGCAGCGGACATTGATCGGGCAGCGGCTGTCCTCCACCAGCGCCTGGGGCGTGACCACCAGCGCGCCGACGCGGGTCGGCTGGCCGAGGGCGGCGAACCCGTCGCTGCGGATCGGCGGTCCCGACCCGGTGGTCGCGCAGGCACCAAGCGCAATCGCGGCGGAGAGGATGATGGCCGGTTTCATTGGACGATCCTTCCCTTGTCGCTAATGAGCCCGCCATGAACGAGGATGATGTCGACCTGTCGCGCTTCAAGGCGCCCAAGCGGACCGAGCCGTGCAAGCTTTACCTGATCAGCCCGCAGGAGGTTGGCGGTGCCTTCCCCGACCGGCTCAGGGCGGCGCTCGGCGGCGGCCCGGTCGCGGCGTTCCAGCTGCGCGTCAAGGACATGGACGAGCATGCGCTGGCCCGCCTGGCCGAGCCGCTGCAGGCGATCTGCGCCGACCATGACGTCGCCTTCATCGTCAATGACAGCATGCGCCTGGCCAAGCGGCTCGGCGCCGACGGGGTTCATCTCGGCCAGTCCGACGACGATCCGCGCGAGGCCCGGGACCTGCTCGGCCCCGCGGCGCAGATCGGGCGCACCTGCCACGACAGCCGTCACCTGGCGATGGAAGCGGGCGAGGCGGGCTGCGATTATGTGGCGTTCGGCGCCTTCTATCCGACCACCACCAAGCCGTCTCACTATCGCCCCGATCCGCTGATCCTCAGCTGGTGGGCGGCGATCGCGGAAATTCCGAGCGTCGCGATCGGCGGCATTACCCCGGTCAATGCCGCGCCACTGGTCGCGGCCGGGGCCGATTTCGTCGCCGTCTGCCAGGCGGTGTGGAGCAAGGATGATCCCGCCGCGGGGGTCGGAGACTTTGAGCGCGCCTTCGCGTTGTAAACCGGGAAAGCGGCCTTGCCCGCGCCGGGTCGCTCTCTATAGGAGCCGTCGGCGAGGCATCCGGTCGCCGCCGCCGGATAAATGAGGCACCGCTTGCTCCCTTACTGGATTCTGTTTGCTTATTTCGCCGCCGGCGCCGCGCTCGATCCGGCTCGCCAGGTGCCGGGCGTGCAGCCCCGGCGGACCTATCTTGTGATCGGACTCCTGCTGCTGACCTTGATGATCGGCACCCGGTTCAAGGTGGGTGGCGACTGGCGAAGCTACGAGTTTATGTTCCGATTCGTGGATTACATGAGCCTCAACCGGGCGCTCGATTATGGCGACCCCGGCTACCAGTTCATCAACTGGATGGTGCAGCAATGGAATGGCGAAATCTGGTGGGTAAACCTGATCAGCGCGGCGATCTTCGTGTGGGGACTGTTCCGCCTGTGCCAGAACCAGCCCTTGCCTTTGCTCGCGGTTCTGGTCGCCGTTCCCTACCTGATCATCGTCGTGGCCATGGGCTACACCCGCCAGTCGATCGCGATCGGGATATTGATGGCCGGCCTCGCCGCGCTGGGGCGGGGCGGCAGCGTAATCCGCTTCGCGCTGTATGTCGCGGTCGCCGCCTTGTTTCACAAGACCGCGGTGCTGGTACTGCCGCTGGTGATCTTCGCGGGCAAGCGCAACCGCTTGCTCAACGTCATCGCCGGCGTCGCAATGTTCGTCCTGTTCTTCGACCTGTTCCTGTCAGAATCGACCGATCAGTTCCTCAAGAACTACATCGACACGCGCTACACCTCGCAAGGCGCCTGGATCCGGGTCATCCTCAACCTCGTTCCCGCCCTCCTGCTGCTGGTCAAACGCGGCCGGTTCGGTCTTACCGAGCAGGAGGAGAAGGTGTGGCGCTACATTGCCTTTGCGGCTTGCGCGATGCCGTTCATCCTGATGGCGACCCCCTCCTCGACCGCGGTCGACCGCATGGCGCTGTACCTGATGCCGCTGCAGATCGTTGTCCTGTCGCGGACCTACCTGCTGTTCGCCAAGCCCCGGACCGGTGTTGTGGCGGTGATCCTTTATGCAGCCCTGGTCCAGTTCACCTGGCTGAATTTCGCTTCCCACGCCAAATTATGGGTGCCGTATCGCTCGTTCATGTTCGAAGACTCAACCGGCCGGAGGAATTACACTAATGAATCGCGGTAAGATTCCTGGCGCTCGGCGGGCGATGCGGGAGTATTCGGCGTGAAGGGTATCGTCCTGGCCGGCGGTAGCGGCAGCAGGCTCTATCCGGCAACGCTTGCAGTCTCCAAGCAACTGTTGCCGGTCTATGACAAGCCGATGATCTATTATCCGCTCGGCGTGCTGATGATGGCCGGGATCCGCGAGATATTGATCATTTCGACCCCGACCGACCTGCCGCGGTTCGAGGCGCTGCTCGGCGATGGCAGCGCGTTTGGGATCCGCCTGTCTTATGCCGAGCAGGCCGCGCCCAACGGCCTTGCCGAAGCGTTCATCATCGGCCGCGACTTCGTCGGCGCCGATCCAGTCGCGCTCGTGCTTGGCGACAACATCTTTTATGGTTCGGGCCTGGGCGCAATAGTCCGCGCCGCCGCTGCGCAGGACAAAGGCGCGACCGTCTTCGCTTATGCGGTCGACGATCCCGAGCGCTACGGCGTGGTCGAGTTCGATCCCGCCACCGGCACCGCCCGGTCGATCGAGGAAAAACCGGTGGCGCCGCGCTCGCATTGGGCGGTCACCGGCCTTTATTTCTACGACAATGCGGTGCTCGACATCGCCGCCAGCCTGGCCCCGTCGTCGCGCGGCGAGCTGGAGATTACCGACGTAAACCGGGCCTATCTCGACGCCGGCCGTTTGCAGGTCGTCCGCCTTGGTCGCGGTTTCGCCTGGCTCGACACCGGCACCCACGACAGCCTGCACGACGCGTCTTCCTATGTCCGGACAATCGAAAAGCGGCAGGGCTACAAGATCATGTGCCTCGAGGAGATCGCGCTCGAGCTCGGCTATCTCACCCCCGCCGAGGTGATCACCCGCGCCGATGCACTCGGCAAGACCGATTATGCCACTTATCTGCGCCGCCGGGCGGCCGAGGTCGAGCATGGTTGAGCTTCGCCGCCTGGCCCTTGACGGGCTGATCGAAATTCGGCCCCGACGCTTCGCCGACGATCGCGGCTTCTTTTCCGAAACCTGGAATGCAGCGGCGTGGCGCGAAGCGGGGATCGACGTCGATTTCGTCCAGGATAATCATTCGCTGTCCAAAGCGCGCGGCACGCTGCGCGGGCTCCATTTCCAGGCGCCCCCGGCGGCGCAGGCCAAGCTGGTGCGCGTGACCCGCGGGTCGGCCTTCGATGTTGCGGTGGACCTTCGTCCGGACTCGTCCACCTATCGCCAGTGGGCGGGGGTCATATTGTCAGGGGCCGACTGGAATCAATTGCTGATCCCGGCCGGCTTCGCCCACGCCTTCCTCACCCTCGATCCCGACACCGAGGTCCAGTATAAGGCCAGCGCGGCTTATTCGCCGTCTCACGACCGCGCGATCCGGTTCGACGATCCGGCGATCGGCATCGACTGGCCTCTTGCCGCGGCCGACCTGATCCTGTCCGACCGCGACCGCGCCGCGCCGCTGCTAGCCGATGTGGACACCGGCTTTTGACCTCGCGCCGGATCCTGGTCACCGGCGGTGCCGGCTTCATCGGCAGCGCCGTCGTGCGGCGGCTGGTGGGGAAGGGCCACCACATCGTCAATCTCGACAGCCTGACCTATTCGGGCAATCTCGCCTCGCTCGGAGCGGTTGCCGGGTCCCCCAACTACCGCTTCGTCCACGCCGACATTGCCGACCAGGACATTGTCGCCGGCCTGCTCGCCGAGGAGCGGATCGACTCGATCATGCACCTCGCCGCCGAAAGCCATGTCGACCGTTCGATCGACGGTCCGGGAATCTTCGTCGAAACCAATGTCACCGGCACCTTCAAATTATTGAACGCCGCGCTCGGTTACTGGCGTTCGTTGGACGGCCAGGCCCGGGCAAGCTTCCGCTTCCACCACATCTCCACCGACGAGGTGTTCGGCGACCTGCCATTCGACAGCGGGATGTTCACCGAGGAAACCGCTTACGCGCCATCCTCGCCTTATTCGGCGTCCAAGGCCGCCGCCGATCATTTCGTTCGGGCCTGGCACGATACCTATGGCCTGCCGGTGGTGCTTTCCAATTGCTCGAACAATTACGGGCCCTTCCATTTCCCCGAAAAACTGATCCCCTTGATCATCCTCAACGCGCTCGAGGGGAAGCCGCTGCCGGTCTATGGCAAGGGCGAGAATGTCCGCGACTGGCTCCACGTCGACGACCATGCCGCCGCGCTCGAACTGGTGCTGACCAGGGGTAAGGTCGGCGAAAGCTACAATGTCGGCGGCCGCGCCGAGCGCACCAACCTCCAGGTGGTCGAGGCGATCTGCGATCTGCTCGATGCACGAGTCCCGCTCGACCAGCCGCGCCGCTCGCTGATCACTTTCGTCACCGACCGCCCCGGCCACGACCGCCGCTACGCCATCGACCCGGCCAAGATCGAGCGCGAGCTCGGCTGGCGGGCCGATCACAGTTTCGAGGCGGGGCTGGCCGAAACGATCGACTGGTTCCTCGCCAACGAGGCCTGGTGGCGCCCGATTCGCGACGGCAATTACAGCGGGGCGCGGCTGGGCGCGGCCAAATGAAGATCCTCGTCACCGGCCGCCTCGGCCAGCTCGCGCAAAGCCTCGCCGAGCGGTCGGAATTGGCTGACGGACTACAAGTTTCGCTGGTTGGCCGGCCCGAGCTCGATTTGGCCGTGGCGGGGTCGTCTCGATCCGCGATCGTTGCCGCCCGGCCCGACCTTGTCATCAACGCCGCCGCTTTCACCGCGGTCGATTTGGCCGAAACTGAAACCGCCTTGGCGGGGTGGATCAATGATGAGGCTGCCGGAGAGATTGCGTCGGCAGCGCACGAAGTCGGCGCACCGGTCATCCAGATTTCGACCGATTACGTGTTCGATGGCCAGGCGACCGAGCCCTATGCCGAAACCGCCGGTACCAATCCGATCAACGCCTACGGCCGTTCGAAGCTGGCCGGCGAGGAAGCGGTCCGCGCCGCCAACCCCAACCACCTCATCCTCCGCACCTCGTGGCTGGTCAGCCCGTTCGGCACCAATTTCGTTCGCACGATGGTCGATCTCGGCCGCCGGCGCCACTCGCTGTCGGTGGTCGCCGACCAAGTTGGCAACCCGACTTCGGCGCTCGACCTCGCCGACGCCATCCTCGCCGTCGCGCGCCGGTGGGCCACTGGGGATCGCACCGGCATGGGCGAGACCTATCATTTGGCAGGCAGCGGGATCGCCAGCTGGTTCGATGTCGCCGTCGCGGTGCAGGAAGAGGCCGGCACCGGCGCCAAGATCACGCCGATCACCACCGCCGCCTGGCCGACCGCCGCTGCACGGCCCGCTTATTCCGCGCTCGACAGCAGCAAATTCGCGCGCGATTTCGGCCATGTGATGCCCGACTGGCGCGCCTCGCTCGGCCCGATCGTCGCGCGCATTCTCGGCTGACATGCGCGTCGCGGCCTTCACCAAATATGACCGCGAGGCCGCCAGCACCCGCCAGCGCGTCCTCCAATATCTGCCGCACCTCGCCGTCGCCGGGATCGACGTCGAGGTCCATGCCCTGCTCGATGAGGCCTATGTCCGCTCGCTCGCCTCGGGCGCGGCGTCCTCGAAAACCGCCATCGCCGCCGCTTATGCGCGGCGCTTCCGCCAGCTGCACCGCGTGCAATCCTTTGACCTCATCTGGGTCTATGCCGAGCTGTTCCCATGGCTCCCGGCACGCGTCGAGCGCCTCGCCTTCCGCTCGGGCAAGCCTTTGGTCTACGATTTCGACGACGCTTTCTTCCACCCCTATGACGATCACTCCAACCCGCTCGTCCGCCGCGCGCTCGGCGGAAAATTGAAGCCGCTGATCCGCGGCGCGGCGGCGGTCTGTGCCGGCAACGACTATCTCAAGGACTATGCCGACCGCGCCGGCGCCAAGGCGATCGTCCTGCCGACGGTGGTCGACACCGACCAGTATTGCCCCGCCGCCAGCCGCCCGGACCGCCCGCTGACCATCGGCTGGATCGGCTCGCCCTCGACCTGGGGCTTCGTCCGCCCCTTGCTTCCGTTGCTGGCCGAGCTTTGCCGCGAGCGTGGCATTGCTTTTTCGGCGGTCGGTGCGGGAGCGGCGGCCGAGGCCGACGGCTTCGACGGCCTGACCTTTACGCCGTGGAGCGAGGCGGGCGAAATCGCCGCGGTCCAGGCGATGGACATCGGCATCATGCCGCTCCCCGATGAGCCGTGGGCGCGGGGCAAGAGTGGCTACAAACTGGTGCAATATATGGCGTGCGGCCTGCCGGTCGTCGCCTCGCCGGTCGGGGTCAATGCGGCCATCGTCCGGGAAGGCGAGACCGGCCTGCTCGCCACCGATCCCGGCCAATGGCGCGTCGCGCTGATCCGCCTGATCGACGATTCCGCGATGCGGGCCGCAATGGGCCAGGCGGGCCGCGCCCGCGCGGTCGCGGCTTACTCGCTCCAGGCCCACGCCCCCCGCCTGGTCGAAGTGATGCGCCGGGCGGATGGCGGCTAAAGGGCGAACATCGCCCTAAATTCGTTCAGCGCCCGCTTCGATGAAAACCGGTCGCCCACCCGCTTTCGACCCGCCGCCCCCATCGCCGCCGCTTCGGCCGGGTGATCGAGCAGCCAGGCCATCCGCTCGGCGATTGCCTTGGCGTCGCCGACCGGTAACAGGAAGCCGGTCTTGCCATCCTCGACGATTTCTTCCGGCCCGCCGCATCGGGTGGCGATGACCGGCAGGCTCGCCGCGCTCCCGTCCAGGCACGTCATCGAAAAGGATTCGGATTCGGAGCAGTTGATGGCGGCGAAGGCGCGGGCATAATGCGGCCCGACATCGTTGGTAGCGCCGACGAATTCGATCCGCCCGGGCGCCGGCCCCTCCGCCGCTTGCTGCTCCAGCCGGGCGGCATAGGCCCGATTTTTTT
>Ga0307505_10001680_pt1 | contig 17044 bp, 12 predicted proteins | sample 23_S_MG_FD_202183 | JGI IMG/M metagenome (GOLD analysis project Ga0307505, IMG submission 202183) | Soil microbial communities from Populus trichocarpa stands in riparian zone in the Pacific Northwest, United States - 23_S | ecosystem: Environmental > Terrestrial > Soil > Riparian zone > Trees...
CCGCGGTTCGGACGCGAGCGCTGCATGCGGCCATCGGGCTGACGAGGCGTCGCGTAGGCGTACGTCGACGTGACGGACCTCGACCGATCGCGAACCTCGGCCAGTCGGCCGTGGTCGTCATATGAGTAGCCGATCCGCCCACCGTTCTCGTCGGTCTCCGCGGCAAGGAGGCCGAAGTGTGAGTCGTACGAGAACGCCGCGAGTAGCGACGTTCCGGCGCCTGTCTCGCGCGTCACAGTCGACACGCGACCGGCCGCATCGTAGCGCAAGTGGGTTGAGAACGACCGGCCATCCAGAATGCGAAGCGGCAGAGCACCCGGGTCGTAAACCTCAAAAGTCTGCTGTCGCTGCCAGCCCTCGGCTGGCTGCCCGCCCACCCACTGGTCGAACGGCGCGCGAGTTGGTTCCGGCGCGGGCGCTACGCGGGCCCACGTCTCGTGGGGTGCGAACAGAATGGTTGGGCCGAACGGTAGTTGCCCGGGCAGCATGGCCTGGGTGCTGCGCCACCGCGTCACCGACGCCGCGTGCCATGCAACGGCGTTCGCGGCTGCGTCGAGCTCGACCAGGTCCTCGCGCACGACTGGCGACAAGCGGTTCGCAACCGAGAGCTGTGAGTACGCCTCAGAGCCATACGTGTACTGGCGCCGCCGGCGGCGACCGTCATCTCGCACGTCCGTCGCGGCGCGGAGGAGGCCGTTTCCGGTGCTACCGTCAGGGTAGCCACCGGAGCGCTGGTCGAAGTAGGTGTACTCGGTCGTCGGGCCGGCAGAAACTCCAGTCGCGCTTATGTCCCGCTCCTCTTCGTGCAGTACTCGCGGTCCATAGCTCCACTCCACATGGGCGGCGACGCCAGTGGCCCACGCTATGGCGAGGCGCGGAACCGGCCCACCCGCCAGGGGCTCGTAGCCCGATAGGGCGAGTGTCCGCCGAACACGCCGCGCCACACGTGCAGGGTTGCGGTACTCGACCTCGTACACGTGGCCCCACGCCCATTCCTGGTTTCCCTGGGCCAGTGCAGCGGCGCGGATTCCGCCGGGGTTACCGGTCCCACCCGGCCCGCCGTCTACGTGAGGCCAGTCCCACAGCACCGTTTCCGCATGCCTGACGACGTTGGGATGGGTTGCCGGCGTTGTATAGCGCGTAACCACACGCGCGCCGTCGGGGTCCGCCCGCTCGACGTGGTCGTAGTAGACCGCCGCGCGCGCACGCTCCTGCGGCATGTATAGCCTGTAGCCTCCGTACTGCCGCGCCCAGAACAGCGGGGGCGGGGCGGTGAGCCGACCGGGGCCGTACGCATAAGATGTGACGACGGGGACGGGCCCTTCGACCGAGTGCGTGACGGCGTCGAACCGACGCACGCGCACAACCCTCGTACCCCCCTGCCGAGTCCGGTTGAAAGTGACATCGTAGAAGGGCGAGTTGGAGGCGCCAGTGGCGGCGTTGTACCGACCGTACGTGTGGTTTCCCGCTACGAGTGAGTCGTTCGCGTACTCGAACTCGTCCCACCCTCCGGAGGGGTAGACGATGGATCGGAGGCTCCACGCCTTTCCGTCGTCGGGGTCACCGTTGTAGCCATGCGACCAGGGACGCGTCGTGTAGAAACCAAAGTCGTCGGTGGTACCGATGTCGCCGCCCTCGTCCTCCATTCGGTAGTAATCGAACCGGTAGCCGGGCGCCTCGGGGCCGGGCTGGCCGTCGGCGGCAGCACCGCGTCCGAAGAAGCGGATCCCGCCGAGGGCGAGCCGGCGCTCAGAGTTGCCCAGGCCGGGGAAGCCGACAGGCGCAGGGTCGAGGACTGCACGGCGCACGACGCGGCCCGTTTCAGCGCCCAGGCGCGCGAAGAGTGTGATCTGGGTCAGGCGCCTGTAGAGCACGACTGCCTCCTGCTGCTCCCACATCGCGAAGTTTTCCAATCCGCGCGGCTCGGTGGAAAAGACGGCGCGGTGCGTCGGGGTCATCACCTCCATCAACACCATCGACTGCGCGAGCGGCGCGCGATCAGCTCCGTCGGGGCGGGCGGAGGGGTCCTGCGCGACATGCGAGATGACCGCGCCAGCCGTCGTGCCGTCGCCGTAGATGAGGCGCACCCAGGCGCCAGCCTCGGACCCCGTGGGCACTTCCGGCCCCTGGTAGTCGGGCCCGAGGATGGACACCAGCCGCCAGGTGGCGACGTACTGTTCGCTGGTGCGCCCCGACAGGTTTGCGTTGATGCCGTAGTAGGTGGCCAGCGTCGGAGCGTCGAACACGTAGCGAGTGCCGTCCTCGCGCGTAACGACGAAGCGCCGGTAGTCCGCGCGAGACTGCGCCGGCGCGGCCGGAGCGTCGTAGAGCGTCTGCTGCCCGGCTACCGCAACTGGCGATGCCACGCGTGCGCTGATGCGCCAGGGGCGCCACTCGGTGACGTAGAAGCCCGAACTGTCCTGTCGAATGGGCCGCACGGTTCCGGGCGCGCCGGCGTGGCGGACCATGGCGGCTGCCGCTCCCGGCATCGTCACGTAGTAGGCATCCGGCTGGAGCGTTGGTGCGGTCGCGAAGTCCACGTTCGCCGGCGCGCCGGATGTCGCGAGGATGCCGAAGACGTCGCGCGTTATCGAGCCGGGGTCGAACCGCCATCCGGTGCCTACCCACGATCCGCGGTCCGCATAGCGGACGCCCGACTGGTACGTGAGGCGGACATCGAAGCCGAGTCCGGCACGGCCCGGGACCGTCATCACGGGGACGTCGAGGTTGAGGTCGCCTCGCGCATCCACTCCCGGTGCGGCGGGCGTGGCCGGGCGCCACTGGTCGGGCCTCGTGGCGTAGCGATCGAAGGGATCGCCCTGTGCGCGAGGGGCGCCGGCGCAGCAGGTGATCATGAGGGCGAGAAGGGTGCCGGCGAGGCCGACGTGGCGGGTGCGATGGGGGCGGCGCATGCTTTTGAGGGTCGATAGTTTCGGCGACAACCGAAGTCCCTCGCAAACTGCGTTGGTAGCCCTCACTGCATCATTCTATCGGGGTTAGAGGGTGCTGAGAGTTGGCCCACGGCGCGATTGCGGCGTAACGCGCCCGTCACGCAGCCACTCCGGACGGCTCCGTATCGAGCCGATAGCCGACACCACGGATTGTCTTCACCATCCCGTCGCAGCCGCGGTCGCGCAGCGCCCGGCGGATGTAGTGCATGTGGACGTCCACGACGTTCGTCCCGGTTTCGAAGTCGAAGCCCCAGATCCGGTTCAGGAAGTCGTCACGCGAAAGCACCGAGCCCGCGTTCTCGACCAGTAGGGCGAGAATCTGCAACTGAAGGGGCGTGAGCTCGAGCGGCTCGGAGCCGGCGCGGGCCGTGTAGGACTGGAGGTCGACGACGAGGGGACCGGCCTCCACGCGCCTTCCATTCCGCCCGTTGGCGTCTGCAGGGCGACGACCGACGCGAGCGACCGGCAAACGGTCGGCGCCGGCTTCCGCGACCCCCTGCAAGGCGCGGCCACGGCGGTGAGCGATCACCTGGGCCTTCAGCAGGGTCGGCGCTGGCGGAAGGGGGTGCACCAGGTCGGCGCCTACGGAGAGCGCGGCCACGCACTCGGTCTCGACGCTAGTGCAGAGGGCGATAAGCGGTGCCGGCGTCCCTCGGAGGTGGCGCGCCAGTGCGGCGACAAGCGGCGCATTCTGAATGTCCCATGACACGAGCGTAGCGTCCGCTCCGCCAACAGCCGCCGCCACGTCCTCGAACCAGGCACCGTCCTCGCGGACGACCGGCCCGGGCTCCTCGACGTCGCGGCGAGTGCAGTAGAAGAGCGTGCCGCAGGCGTCGGAAACAGCCTGCCAGGCGTCGTCGTCGGCGACGACGCAGAGTCGGAGGAGGGCGTGCGCGGGCATCGAGGGTGGCGCGGGAGAGGGCTCTACCGACCAAGCGCGCCTCCGGCGACGACAGGATCACCGTCCTCGAATATTCCTTCGAGCGCAGCCCACCGGGGGCATCAACCCGCCCAGCCCACCCGGTCAAGCGCGCGGTATTGGATGGCCTCGGCGACATGCTCGGGACGCACGGCATCGCTGGCCGCGAGGTCGGCGACGGTGCGGGCGACCTTCAGGATGCGGTCGTGCGCGCGCGCCGAGAGGCCCAGCCGCGCCATCGCGGACTTCAGCAGCCCCTCGCCGGCGGCGTCGATCGCGGCGTGCCGGCGCACCATCGGCCCCGTCATCCCGGCGTTGCAGTACGTGCGGTCCGCACCGGCCGCCTCCTCCGCGGCGAAGCGGGCCAACTGGCGCGCGCGCGCCTCCTCCACGCGCCGGCGCACGGCCGCCGACGACTCCTCCGGCGCCCGCCGGCGCAGCGCGTCGAACGGCACCGGGCCCACCTCCACGTGGAGATCGATGCGGTCGAGCAGCGGGCCCGACACCCTCGAGAGGTAGCGCTGCACGTGGCCTGGCGGACAGACGCACTCGCGAACCGGATCGCCGTGGTGGCCGCACGGGCACGGGTTCATCGCGGTAACGAGCATGAAGCTCGCCGGGTACCGGACGCTCATCCGCGCGCGAGCGATCGTCACCGCCCCCTCTTCGAGCGGCTGCCGGAGCACCTCCAGCACCGCCCTGTCGAACTCGGGCAGCTCGTCGAGGAACAGCACGCCGTGGTGCGCGAGCGAGATCTCGCCTGGCATCGGGTTCGATCCTCCGCCGCAGAGGCCAGCGTACGACACCGTGTGATGGGGAGACCGGAACGGCCGGCGAGTTATCAGCCCGTGCCGCGCGTTGCCATTGAGCTGGCCGCCGACGCTGTGGATGGCGGTTACCTCCAGCGCCTCGGCGCGGGTCAACGGCGGCAGGATGGTGGGCAGCCGGCGCGCCAGCATCGTCTTCCCGGAGCCCGGCGGGCCGACCATCAGCACGTTGTGCCCGCCGGCGGCGGCGACCTCCAGCGCGCGCCGCGCCGGCGCCTGCCCGGCGACGTCGGAGAGGTCCGCCGCGTCGTCGCCGGCGTCGGCGAACATGGCGTCGAGGTCCCGCCGGTAGGGAGGCACGCGCGCGCCGCCAACCAGCACCTCGAAGGCCTCGAGCAGCGTGGCCACGGGGTAGACCTCCAGCCCGTCGACAACGGACGCCTCGGCCGCATTCTCCAGCGGCAGGAGGATGCCGCGCCGGCCGTCGCGCCGCGCGCCGACGGCCATCGGCAGCGCGCCGCGCACCGGGCGGAGGGAGCCGTCGAGCGACAGCTCGCCGACAAGGACCAGGTCCTCGAGCGCCGCCGCGTCTATGCCGGCGCCGAGCGCAGCCAGCACGCCGACGGCGCACGGCAAGTCGAACGCGCTGCCCTCCTTGCGCACGTCGGCCGGCGCGAGGTTGACCGTGACGTTGCCGCGCGGCACCGGCAGGCCTGTGTTCTTCAGGGCCGCCCACACCCGCTCCCGGCTTTCCCGCACCGCGCCGTCGGGCAGCCCCACGACCGTCCACCGCGGCACCCCCGGCGCGAGGTGCGTCTCGACCTCGATGGGCAACGCCTCTACGCCGTGGACGGCGCTCGACCACACGCGGGACAGCATGCCCCACTAGACGCGCGGCGGGCGGAGGTGTAACCGGGGGATTGGGGATGAGGGATTGGGGATCGGGGCCAGGTGAGATTGGTGATGGGTGTTCGGTGATGGGTGATGGGTGATTCCGGGTCGGCGCGCCGGCGACTCGGCTCGTGCGGATAGGGGCCGCGGATATCTGGGCGCCGGACCGCAAACCGCAAACGCAAACCCCGAGCCGCCCACCCACCACTCACCCCTCACCCCTCAGCAGCCACCGATCCGGGTCCACCGCGAACTCCGCGCGGGCCGGCACCGTCAACGAGCCCTCGCCGCCGGGCATCTCCACCCGCACGCGCCGGCCGTCGACCTCCACCTCCACGGGAACGTCGAACGCGGCGCCGGCGGGCAGCGCGTCGGTGGGGTACAACCACCGGAGGCGGGTCTCCGCGCCGGCGCGCTCGACCTCCAGCGTCGGCAGCGCCGGCTGGCGGAGGTAGATGGCGAAGACGCCGGCCAGGCTGCGGCCGTAAGCGCGCTCGAACGTCGCCTGGACGTCGGAGGTCGAGACGAAGCGGCAGGCCTCGCAACCGGCGGCGTTCTCCTGGGCGGGCTCGGGGTAGGCCAGCCGGCGCAGCGCGTCGAAGAAGGCCTCGTCGCCGAGCATCCACCGGAGCGTGTGGAAGAACATCGCGCCCTTGAAGTAGATGTCGCCGTTGAACTGGCCGTCCGGCAGGAAGTACATCTGCGTCGTCGCGCGCGGCTCGGTCGGCGCGACGGGGGCCACGTTCTGCAGGCGCGGGAGGAAGTACTCGTCGAGGTACCCGCGGTAGGCGGCCATCGAGTCTGCGCCGGCGCGCGCGGCGAGCTCGCCGGCGTAGAGGGCCTCGGCGTACTCGGCGAGGCTCTCGTGTATCCAGAAGTCCCGCCAGTCCGGCGCGGTGACAAGGTTCGCCCACCACTCGTGCGCCAGCTCGTGGAAGTGCAGCCAGTCGAACCCACGCGGGCCGCTATCGAACTCGTCGCCATACGCGATCGCGCTCTGGTGTTCCATCCCCAGGTACGGCGAGTGCACTACCTGGTAACCGTCGCGCCGGAAGGGATACGGACCGAACGTTCGCTGCAGGAACGCCAGGTGGTCGATGAACTCCGGGAGCTGCCGGCGCGCGTCGTCCGCCCGCTCGGGCAGGACCCAGAAAACGACGGGGACCGACTCGCCCGTAATGCTCGCGAACGTCGCGTCGACCCTCTCGTAGGGCGCCACGTACGCGGAGACGCCGTAGTTGGAGATAGGGTTGGAGACGTGCCAGACGAACGTGTCGGTGCCGTCTTCGTTCGATCGGTGCGACCTCAGCCGTCCGTTGGCGACGCCGGTAAGCCCCTCGGGCACCGTGAGGGCGACCGTCACCGAGTCGGCCTTGTCGGAGGGGTGGTCCTTCGTCGGCCACCACGCGTCGGCGCCTTCGCCCTGAACGGACACGCCCACCCACGGCTGCCCGCCGGCCGCGCGGGCCCACGTGAAGCCGCCCACCCACGGTGGCCGCGGCGCGACGCGCGGTGCGCCGGCGTAGGCGATCGCCACCACGACGTTCTCGCCCGGCTGCGCGGTCCCGCCCAGCGCGATCCGCAGCGACTGCGGCCGGCGCTCGAAGTCGAGCGGCTCGCGGGTCCACGCCCCCGGGACGACCACCAGCATGCCCGTGGAGTCGTGCGCGGCGTGCGCGCCGCGCCAGGCGAGGCGCTCCACGGATGACACGGCGAGCGGAGCGTCGAGGTCGAACACCAGCGCGTCGGTGGGATGGACCACGCGCAGGTGGGCCGTCAGCGTACCGGCGATTGTGCTGTCGGCGGGCCGGATGGCCAGGGCCAGGTCGTAGTACGTGACGTCGACGGCGGCCTGCTCGTAGGGCATCGGCGCGCCGGACGTGTTGTCGGGCAGCGCCTCCAGTGGCGCACGCTGCGCCGCGGCAGGCGCGGCGATGAGGGCGAGCAGGAGGAGAGTCGAGCGCATCTAGGGAGTTAGCTGGTGGCGGTTAGCCCCCTTCGGCGGACTGGCTGCCGTGAGCGAAATCGAAGGGTGCTGGCGGAAATGAGTGCCCTGCAGCGCGAATGGGAGTCGTGGAATCCGCGGAGCCCCGGAGGGGCAAAACGCCCAACCTAGCTTCCCCTACCCACACACGATCGCCATGCGGCCTTTCCTTGTCTGCGCCTTGCTCCTGATGATCGGAGGCGCCGTCGGTTGCGACTGCGACAACGGTCCCTACTCGGCGCCAACCAGCGGGGCTACCGGAGACGAGGCCTCGGGACGCTGACCGGTCACTTCACCACCGCCCCCGGCTCGCCGTCGGTGGTGACCGGCACAAGCCTGCCGTCGCGGTTCTCGGCGTAGAGGATCATGCCGCGGCTCTCGAGGCCGCGGATGGTCCGCAGCGCCAGGTTCGCGACGACCACGACGTGGAGTCCGACCATCTCCTCCGGCGTCAGGTGCTCGCGGACGCCGGAGAGGATCTGGCGCGTCTCGTAGCCCATGTCCACGTCGAACCGCAGGAGCCGGTCCGCCTTCGGGTGCGGCTCGGCGGCGACGATGCGCCCGACGCGCAGGTCGAGCGGCGCGAACTGCTCGATGGTCACCTCCGCGCCGGCCGGCGCGTACGGCGCGGCCGGCGGCGACGTGTCGGCGCCGGGGTCCGCCGGCGCCGCCTCGCCGGCGCGCGCGGCCAGTAGTGCCCGCTGGGCCTCGACCTCCTCGTCCTCGATCTTCCGGAACAGGACCTCCGGCTCGCCGACGCGGTGGCCCTCCGGGAGGAGCGGCTGGCCGGCGGCGTCCCACCCGAGCCCTCCGTCCGGCGCCGCCGGCGTGCTCGGCACGATGCCCGGCATACCGAGGGTGGCGCGGAGCTTCGCCGCGGCGCCCGGCGTGACCGGCTCCAGGAGCACCGCCAGGCCGGCGCAGAGCTGCAGCGCGACGTGGATCGTGTTCAGTGCCGCGCGGGGATCTGTAGACCTCGTCTTCCACGGCTCCGCGTCGTTGAAGTAGCGGTTGCCGTGGCGGGCGAGCGCGACGGTCTCGAAGACGGCCTCGCGGAAGCGGAACGACTCGTAGAGCGCCCCGACGCGCGCCGGCGCCTCCGCGAGTGCGGCGAGCGCGGCGAGGTCGGCCTCGGAGGGCTCGCGCAGCGGCGGCACCTCGCCATCGGCGAAGCGCCGGGCGAAGGTGATCGCGCGATGGACGAAGTTGCCGACGACGTCTGCCAACTCGCCGTTTACGCGCGCCTGGAAATCGGCCCACGAGAAGTCCGAGTCCTTCGTCTCCGGCAGCATAGTGGCAAGCGCGTAGCGGAGGGAGTCCGCCGGAAAGGCCTCCGCGGCTTCGCTTGCCCAGACGGCCCAGCCCCGGCTAGTCGAGAGCTTTCGCCCCTCCAGGTTGAGAAACTCGTTAGCCGGGACGTCCGCCGGTAGTACCCATCGCTCCTCCACGCCGGCGCGCTCGTTGGCGGCATTGTGCGCCATCAGGAGCGCCGGGAAGATGAGCGTGTGGAAGACGATGTTGTCCTTCCCGATGAAGTGCACCAGCGCCGGCTCGGTGCCGTCCGGGTGCACCTGCCAGTAGCGGCGCCACGCGCCGGCCTCGCCGCGCTCGGCGGCCCACTCCTTGGTTGCCGACACGTACCCGATGGGGGCGTCGAACCAGACGTAGAGGACCTTCCCTTCCACCTCGCCGCCGTCGGCGGCGGGGACGGGGACGCCCCACGGGAGGTCGCGGGTCATCGCGCGGTCGGCCAGGCCCGACTCGAGCCAGCTGCGCACCTGGCCGAGGACGTTCGGCTTCCAGGGCGCCTTGCCGGCGATCCAAGCATCCAGCGCCGGCTGCCAGTCGCCGAGGGGCAGGTACCAGTGCGACGTCTCGCGCTCCTCCGGCACCGCGCCGGAGAGCGTGCTGCGCGGGTCGATGAGCTCCGCCGGCGAGAGCGACGTGCCGCAGTTCTCGCACTGGTCGCCGTAGGCCTCGGGGTAGGAGCAGACGGGGCATGTGCCGCGCACGAACCGGTCGGCCAGGAAGAGGCCGGCCTCGGCGTCGAAGAGCTGCCTGTCCGTGCGCACGGCGAACAGGCCGGCGTCGTCGAGCGCGCGGAAGAAGGACTGGCTGGTGCGGCGGTGCTCGTCGGAGGTCGTTCGGCCGTAATAATCGAAAGCGATCCCCAGCTGCTCGAACGCTGCCCGCAGCTCCGCGTCGTAGCGGTCGACGATCGCGCGCGGCGTGGTGCCCTCCTGCATGGCGCGGATCAGGATGGCCACGCCGTGCTCGTCGGACCCGCAGATGAACGCCACGTCGCGGCCCTTCTGCCGGAGGTAGCGCACGTAGAGGTCTGCCGGCAGGTACGCGCCGGCGAGGTGCCCCAGGTGGAGCGGCCCGTTCGCATACGGCAGCGCCGAGGTTACCAGGATCGGCCGGTCGGGCATGCTGTGCGGCGGGCGGGGCCGCGGAGGATAGCGCCGGCGCGGAAGGTCCGCTCTTCCTCCCCAATCCGCACAGGGCCGACGCGCCGGCGCCTAGCTTCGGCCACTCTCCGCACTGTACCCATGCGCCGCCTCACCTTCCTGCTGCCGCTCCTGGCCTTCGCACTCCTCGCCGCGCCGGGCTGCCGGCAGGACGGCGCCGGCTCCGACGACGCCGATACGGCCGCCGACGACGCGCGCACGGGCCTCTTCGATCGGCCGGTCCTCGAGCAGGCGGCGTACCTGTACGGCTTCCGCATGGGCGACCTGCTCCGGCAGCAGCTGCCGGACTCGTCGCTGGCCACTGAGCTCGACTACGACATCCTGATGGCCGGCTTCCGCGCGGCGTTCCGCGGAGACACCCTGCCCTACGACGACGCCACGCTGCTCCGCGTCACCCGCACGATCGACGACAGCCTCCTGATGCGCCAGCTCCGGCGCGAGGCACCGACGGATTCCAACGCGGCGGGCTTCCTCCGGCAGATCTCCCGCGGCCGCGCCTCGGCCGACTCGTTCATGACCGCCAACGCGCGCGCGGAGGGCGTCGAGACGGACGATTCCGGCGTCCAGTACACCGTCCTGCAGCCCGGCTCGGGCGCGTCCCCGCGGCGCGGCGACATAGTGAACCTCGAGCTGCGGGGCACGCTCCTCGACGGCACCATACTCACCGAGACGCCCGCCGGCCAGACGGTGCCCGTCGTGGTGGGCGCGTTCGCGGTCGAGGGTCTCAACTCGGTGTTGCTCGACATGAGTCCCGGCGAGCGCCGGCGCCTGTGGGTCCCGCCGGCGCTGGCCTTCGGACTCGGCGGCATCCCGGCGCAGGGGCCGGCGCAGCCGGGCATCCCACCGGCGTCGGTCGTCATCTTCGAGGTGCTGCTCGCCGAGGTGATGGGCCCGCAGGGCGCCACGGCCCCCGGCGCCCTCCCCCCGACAGGCCCACCGGCGCCGGCCGAGTAGGCGTCGGCGCCGGCGGGGTTACGCCGGCATTAGGCCGGGCGTCAATGGGCCTAACGCACGCCCCGTGACGCCATGAAGGTTCGAGAAGCCGCCGGCTCATGGAGTTGGACGGGTGGGTGCACGTTCACACGCGCGGCAGCCACAGGCAATACAAACACCCGTCGAAGTCCGGGCGTGTCACGGTTCCGGAAAGCAGAACGGCGACCTTGCACCGGTACGCTCACGAGCATCCTCAGGCAGGCCCGGGTCAATGTGAAACGACCGTACGTTCTACGTCATGAAGTATCTCGTGATCATCGAACCGACGAGCACCGGGTTTTCGGCGTACTCCCCGGACCTTACCGGGTGTGCTGCGACAGGTCAAACACGGACGGAGGTAGAGCGCGCCATGAGAGAGGCCGTGGAGTTCCACATCGACGGCCTCGTGCAGGATGGCCTCCCCGTGCCTGAGCCGTCCAGCGAACCGGCGTTCGTCGACGTGGCGCGAGCCGCGTAGCGACGCCGGGCTACTCGGCTTCGGCCCCGTTCACAATCGCCAGCACCGCTGCGCCGTAGCGCTCGAGCTTCGCGGGGCCCACGCCGCGCACGGCCAGCAGGTCCTCCTCCGAGCGCGGCCGCGCGGCTGCCAGCTCACGCAGGGCGCGGTCGTCGAACACCACGTACGCCGGCAAGCTCTGCATGAGCGCCCGGTCCGCGCGCCACGCTCGCAGGCGCTCGAACAGCGCCTCGTCGGCCGCGGAGAGCGGCGCCGGCGCGGCGCCGGGGGTTAGCCGCGGGGCGCGCGCGCCCTTCGTCGGCGCGGCCAGCGGCACCGCCTCGCGGTCGCGGACCGCCTGCTCGCCGATCTCCGTCAGCTCCACCACCGGCCTGTCGCCGCCGGCGACACGCAGGTAGCCGCTCAACAGGAGCTGGCGGTAATAGTCGTCCACTGCGGTCTCGCCGAGGTGCGCCAGCCGGCCGAAGTAGGGATTCCGCTCGTAGCGGTCCATCCCGGCCGCCTTCGATCCGATGAGCACGCGCGCCAGCGTCCGGCGCCCGACGGGCCAGGGCTGCCGGCGCACCGCGTCGAGCAGGCCCAGCGCGATGCGGCTCTCCGCCGGCAACTCGTCGAACGCCGGCCGCGCGGCCGGCGCGGGGCGGATCCTGGCGCGCGTCGCGCAGGCGTCGCAGCAGCGCGCGGGCTCGACATCGGCCGGCTCGTCGTCGCCGAAGTGGTCGAGGATGGTGCGCCGGCGGCAGTTGGTCGTCTGTGCGTAGTCGACGAGCCGCGCCAGCTCCCCCGTCTTGTGCGCGCGGAGACGATCGGCGGCCGCGAGACCGCTGTCGGTGCGGGCATCGTCCCACGACCCGACGCGCCAGACACGGAACGGTCCTTCGTCGTCGAGCCGGCGCAGCACGCCGGCGCGCTCGAGGAGGGCGACGGGTACGCGGCCGCCGCCGTCTAGGCCTGCCGCTGCCGCGAGTTCGTCGGGGTCCGCGCGCAGCACGCCGTCGGCCTCCGCGCCGTCCAGCGCGACCCGGTGGAGCTTGCGCAACGCCTCGGTGTCCGGCGCGTCCCGCGCGATGAAGCGCTCGCGGAGCTTGATGTCCTGGTGGGCGTAGAGCAGCACGGCCTCCGCCGGCGCATCGTCGCGGCCGGCGCGGCCGGCCTCCTGGTAGTACGCCTCTAGGTTGGACGGCAGCGCCCAGTGGGCGACGAAGCGCACGTCCGGCCTGTCGACGCCCATCCCGAACGCGTTGGTGGCGACGACGAGGTCGAGCCGGCCGCTGATGAACCGCTCCTGCACGTCGCTCCGCTCGGCGTCGGGGAGGCCGGCGTGGTAGGCGCCGACCTCGCGGCCGGTGCGTTCGGCGAGCTGCGTCGCCAGCGCCTCGGTGTCCTTCCGCGTGCCGGCGTACACCAGGCCGGCGCCGGCCGTGAGATTGCCGGCGAGCTCGAGGAGGGCGTTCATCTTCTCCCGCTTGCCCGCCGCGTTGCGCACGGAGAAACGCAGGTTGGGCCGGTTGAACCCGGTGACGATCCGCGCCGGCTCGCGGAGGCCGAGCGCGCCGGCGATGTCGTCCTGCACGCGCGGCGTGGCCGTCGCGGTGAGGGCGACGACCTGCGGGTCTCCCATTCGCCGGCGTGCGTCGGCCAGGCCGAGGTAGTCCGGCCGGAAGTCGTGCCCCCACTGGCTGACGCAGTGCGCCTCGTCGACGGCGAGCAGGCCCACGCCGGCCGCGTCGAGCGCGCGGAGCAAGCCGCGCGTCCGCAGGCGCTCCGGCGCGACGTAGAGCAGGCGTACGCCGCCGCTGGCCGCGGCGTCGAGCACGCCGCGCTGCTCGGCCTCCGACATCCCGGAGTGGACGGTGGCGGCCGGCAGCCCGCGCGCGACGAGGCCGTCCACCTGGTCCTTCATCAGCGCGATCAGCGGCGAGACGACGACCGTCACGCCGGGCCGGAGCATCGCGGCGAGCTGGAAGACCAGGCTCTTGCCGGCGCCGGTGGGCATCACCACGAGCGCGTCGCGGCCGGCGACTACCGGCGCGAGCGCCTCCGCCTGCCCCGGACGGAGCGCGTCGAACCCGAAGTGCCGGCGCAGCGCGGCGGCGACCTCGGGCGGCAGCTCGGGGGACAGGTGGGGCACGTCGGAAAGTAGCGGGGGCGGCGCCCGGAGATAGGCGCCGCCCCCTGTCAGAAGCGCGTCATCGGTGACCAGGGGATCAGGTCGAGAATCGAACGGTCATCCGGCCTCGCACGAGGCCGTCGGCGCTCTCGAACGGGATGCTCGCTCTGCGATCGGCCGGCAGCGGGTCAGGGATGTGGTCCTCCAGCCGGAAGGAGATCGATAGGCCGATCACGTCGTCCGCGTTCAGTACGTCCGAGTCGTCATCCTTCAATTCGATCGCCAGGCTGCGGTCAAGCGCGTCGATCAGGAAGTCGTTCACCGTGAACCCCACAGGTAGGTCCGCGGGCCCCGCATTGCGGAAGTGGCGGCTGCCGGCCTGGCCGTCCGTCGTGACGAGGTCGCTTTCCTCGCCATTCAAAAGGGAGAGGCCTCCAGAGCCTAGGATGCGGAAGTAGAGGTCGGCCTCCGAGGTGGAGGTGGCGCTGCCGCCGTCCCACCCCTCGCCGGTCGCAGGGTCGAGGGCCGGGAATTCGTCGATAACGATTCGCGTCACGAATGCGCGCCGGACGGGGTCGTCTTGACCGTTGCCACTGTCGCAGGCCGAGATCCACACCGGTGCGGCGAGCAGGAGGAGCGGGGCCAGTCGAATGCGCTTCATTGGGATGACGGAGGGGAGAACGCAAGATCGCTCCGTGGAGAAGCCGCGTCCCTGGAGATCGTGGTAGCGCGGCAACGGGCGATTCAGCGATTCAGCGACTCGCGGACGGGCAGAACGACGAGGGCCATCACGCGTCCACACGTCCGCATCCCGCACTTCCACACCTTCACACCCCAAGAAACCCGATCTTCCCCCATGCTCGTGATCCCCGAGATCGACCTGCGGAGCGGCCGGTGCGTGCGGCTGACCGACGTGGGCTACGAGGACGAGAAGGTCTACTTCGTCGATCCCGTCGCCATGGCGCGGCTGTGGCGGGTGATGAACGCGAAGGCGCTGCACGTCGTCGACACCGACGCCCACGGGCGCGCCGGCGCCGGCAACACGGGCGTCGTCGGGGAGATCGTGCAGGCGCTCGACATCCCCGTCGAGGTCGGCGGAGGGGTCGACACGCCGGACCGCATCGAGGAGCTGCTGTCGCTCGGCGTCTACCGCGTGGTCGTCGGCCGCGCGTTCGCCGGCGGGCCGGAAGGCATCGGCGAGGCCGTCGCCCACTTCGGCGCGTCGCGCGTCGTCGCCGGCCTGCGCGCGCCGGCGGGCGAGGCGACCGACGACGCGGCCGACGTCGCCGCGGACCTGGAGGCGCGCGGCGTCCGGCGCTTCCTCTACGCCGACGTCGGCGACGACGGCACCCTCTCGGGGCCCGACCTCGAGGCCTACCGCGCGATCGCCGCGCGCCTGACGAAGGCGCGCGTCACGGCAGGCGGAGGCGTGACCGGCTACCGCGACCTGCTGGCGCTGGCCGGACTCGGGCCCCCGGTCGACTCCGTGATCGTCGGACGCGCCCTCTACGAGAATCGCTTCCCGTGCCAGCAGTTCTGGGCCTGGCACCAGAAGGAAGGGCTCGACCTCCAGCAGTTCTCGACCGCCCCGCTGGCCGAGAAGGGGCCGTGAGCGCCAGCCGGCGCGGGCTGCGGATGATCCGCGCCGCGATCGCGCTCATCGCCGGCTTCGCCATCTGCGCCGGCGCGTGGATCGCCGCGCAGGCCGCGCGTAACCCCGACGTGCAGGCGCGCCGGCCGCGCTGGCTGGAGGGCTCGGAGGCGTTCGACGTCGCCTACTGGACGCCGCTGCTGTTGACCGTTGTCGTCGGCGCCGCGCTGGTCGTGCTCGTCCTGGTCCGCGCCGCGCGCCGGATCTCCGCCGGCGAGGACCTCTACGCCCGCCGCTCCGGCCGCGGCACGCGCCGGCGCGGCGAGTCCCGCGTGGGCGACGGATGACGGGGCGTAAGCACCCAGCGATGACGCCGTCCAGCCCGCCGCCTGGTAACTGGCTCTCTGAATCTCTGAATCGCTGACTCTCTGAATCGTTCAATCGATTCGCGTCCCGGTTAGAGTTCGGTTGACTCAAGGATCGCCGGCGATCGACGCGCTACCGTGGAGCAATGGATCCAGCGAGCCCGAAAGCGCGGGACCGGACGCGTGACGCCGTATCTTCATTGTATATACAACCATGCCCGGGTACGACATGCGCACCACGGTTCGGCGCTGGGGCAACAGCCTCGCGCTGCGCATCCCAAAGGCCCTCGCCGAGCAAGCCGGAATCGGGCCTGGCGGGCTCGTCGATCTCGAAGTGGAGGGACGCGTACTCTCCATCCGCCCCGTCATGCCGGGAAGTGACCTGGACGGGCTGCTGGCCGGGATCACCGACGACAACCTCCATGGCGAGATCGACGCGGGCGGACCGGTGGGTGACGAGGCGTGGTGACCGCGTACGTACCTGCGCGGGGCGACATCGTCTGGCTCGACTTCGATCCGCAGGCGGGCCGCGAGCAGGCCGGCCGGCGACCCGCCTTCGTGCTCTCGCCGGGACCGTACAACGAGCGCGTCGGGCTCGCACTCTGCTGTCCGGTTACCTCGCAGGTTAAGGGGTATCCGTTCGAGGTGGCCGTGCCGGCCGGTCTCGGCGTGTCCGGCGTTGTGCTGGCCGACCAGGTGAAGAGCCTCGACTGGCGTCGAAGGCGGGCGGTGTTCGTCGCGGCCATGCCCGAAGCGACCGTCCAGGAGGTCTCGCGCAAGGTGATGGCCCTCGTCGCGTGAACGCCGGACGGCCGGGAAGAGCCGCGTTTCTTTCCCGTTAGAGTTCGGTTGGCGCAATGATCGCCGGCCGGCGCCGGCCGATACTGCGGCACCATGCGCCGCGCCGCTCTCTTCGTCCTCGCCATCGCCGGCAGCGCCGGCGCCCGCGCTCAGGCGCCGGCACCGGGCGATGTCGTCATCAACGAGGTCATGTACGACCCGCCGGCCTCCCACGGGTCGTCGGCGAACGAATGGATCGAGCTCGTCAACCGCTCGGCCGGCGCGATCGACCTGTCCCAGCTGCACCTCGCCGACGCGACGTCCGCGCCAGTACCTGTCGCGACGCAGCCCACGATCCTGGCACCGGGCGCGTTCGCGGTGCTCGTGCGCACCGCCGGCGAGTTCACGTCGGCCTTCCCCGGGGTTGCCTTCGTCGCCGTCGCCGGCTTTCCGGCGCTGAACAATTCCGGCGACCGGCCGCGCATCCTGGCCGGCGCTGTCGAGATCGACGCGGTCCCCTACGCCGGCGCGTGGGGCGGCGCCGACCGGTCGCTCGAGCGACGCGACCCCGCCGGCGCGAGCGCCTTCCCGGGCAACTGGGGCAGCACGACATCCCCCGCCGGCGGCACGCCGGCCGCGCAGAACACGCTCTTCGCGCCGGACGCCGACGGACCGACAATCGTCGACGTGGAGCTCGCGGTAACAGCCGACACGCTCGTGGCGCACTTCGACCAGCCGCTGGACGCCGCGACGGTGACGGCGTCC
>Ga0307505_10001681_pt1 | contig 17038 bp, 18 predicted proteins | sample 23_S_MG_FD_202183 | JGI IMG/M metagenome (GOLD analysis project Ga0307505, IMG submission 202183) | Soil microbial communities from Populus trichocarpa stands in riparian zone in the Pacific Northwest, United States - 23_S | ecosystem: Environmental > Terrestrial > Soil > Riparian zone > Trees...
TGATGGTGGGTGGGGAGCTCGTGATCCGCGACGGTGTGCTGGACCAGGACGCGTACCCGGGGCGGGCTGTGCGCGGCGAGCCCCGCTGACCCCCGCCCCGTTGAGCCCCGCCCCGTTGAGCCCCGCTAAGCCCCGCCCCCACTTCGCTCGCCTGTCGCAACACGCCGGGCGAACCCGCAGAGTGCGACAGGCGAGCCCCGCTGGGTCACCTCTTCCTTCGCTCGCCTGTCGCAACACGCCGGGCGAACCCGCGGAATGCGACAGGCGAGCGGTGGGCCGGACGGCGGCTCTGCTGCTCAGCGCACCGGGGGAGCGTCGCCCGAGGCGGGGTGCGCGACCACTGCGCGCGGGCGCAGTGCCGAGTCGATCTTGAACACTCGCACGGTCATCGGCTCGGCATCGGCGATTTCCGTCGATGCGATCGGCACCACGGTCGGCTCGTCGACGTGGTACTCGACGCCGTCGAGGAGCATCGTCGCCGAACCCGCCGCCCGCAGGTTCTTCATCCAGTCGGTGTCAGGGCCGTAGGGGAGCGCGATCGTGATCTCGTGCGGCGCGGTCAACGTCGCGCCCAGCGGGGTGCGGTACTCCTGGCCGCTGCAGCGGCCCCGATGGTAGAGCACGGCTGCGTACGCGCCGGGCGTACCGGCGGACTTGAGTTGCATCGGATTCAGCACCCGTCTGTTCAGCCGGCGTATCGCCCGCAGGATCGCACGGTTGCGGGTGCGGAAGCCCACGAGCATCGTGAACGGGATAGCCACCACGATCGTGGCGATCACCACCGCGATCACGACGACGGCGGCCATCATCCCCCTCGGCAGAATGGTGGATGACGGGGCGGAGGTATTCGTCGGGCCCATGAGAGTCCTCTCGGTGTTCACGCCGTGAGCATGGTGCGATCGCACACGAGGCCAAGGCTAGGACGCGCGGGTGCCCGCCGGCGGCTACGCGCTTCTCAGCCGCGGTGCGTCGTGACCTTGCGCACGCTGCCGTCAGGCGCGAACGCGATCCACTCGCCGACCTTGCGGCCGCGGTCGAAGGTGCCGCGGTCGATGGCTCGCCGGCGGCGTTCCAGCGAGACCACTCGCCGTGCTTCACGCCGCGGTCGAGCCCGCCGGTCTGCATGATGCATCCGTTGGCGCGGTACCAGGTCCACTCGCCGTGCACCTCGCCGCCCTGGAACGCGCCTTCCGATCGCACCCTCCCGTCCGCGGCCACGTGCCGCCACGGTCCCTGGCGTACGTCGTCGACGTACGCGCCGATCATGACGCCGACGTGGCGATCGGCATCCGTCCACATCCCCTGCTTGCGGCCGTTCTCGTCGCGCGCGTCGGGGGTCGGGTCGATCACGTGGAGGTGCCCGGCGCGCGGAGGACGGCCACGGCATCCCACAACGCGTCCGCGACCTCGCGCTTGCTGCCGCTCGGCGTCGCGACGACCTCGTCGCGCGCGTCGATGAGCACGAGGGCGTTGTCGGCCACCTCGAAGCCCTTCGACCAGCCCACCTCGTTGACGGCGAGCAGATCGACGCCCTTGCGGCGGCGCTTGCGGCGTCCGCGCTCGACCAGTTCGTCGGCCGCCGGATCGAGTGCCGCCGAAGGCGGTGTATCGAGATCATGCGTCGCCGTCTCGGCGGCGAAGCCGACGATCGTCTGACCGTCGCGGCGCACGGCGACTAGCCCGGCGAGGATGTCCTCTGTCTCGACGAGGTCGAGCGAGAGGCCGGAGCCCGAGGTGTCCTCCTTGGCGAGCTTGCGCTCGGAGCGGCTCGCAACGCGGTAGTCGGCCACGGCAGCCGCCATCACGACGATATCGGCGACCCCGGCGGCGGCCTCGACGGCCTGCGCGAGATCGGCGGTGGTGGACACCTGCTCGACCGCGATGCGCGGGTGCGCGAACGCTTCGGCGAGCACGGCAACGTCGACGTGGGCGGCGAGGAGGGTGACGGCGGCGCCGCGATCCGCCGCCGCGAGGGCGACGGCGAGTCCCTGGCGCCCGCTCGACCGGTTGCCGATGAACCGCACCGGGTCGATCGGCTCTCGGGTGCCGCCCGCCGACACCGCGACGGTGAGTCCGGCGAGATCCTGTGCTCGCTCGACGAGAGCGAGGGCGCGGGCCACGATCGTGTCGGGCTCGCTGACCCGTCCCGGACCGCTGTCGCCGCCGGTGAGCGGACCGTCTTCGGGGCCGACGACGTGCACCCCGCGGCTGCGGAGCGTCTCGATGTTGTGCACGGTCGACGGATGCCGCCACATCTCTGTGTGCATCGCGGGCGCCACCACGACCGGCGCAGTGGTCGCGAGCAGCGTCGTGCCGAGGAGGTCGTCCGCGAGACCGGCGGCCATCTTCGCGAGGAAGTCTGCCGTCGCCGGAGCGATGATCACGAGGTCGGCTTCGCGTCCGAGCGCGACGTGCCGCACCTGCGCCACGTCGTCGAAGACCGAGGTCGTGACCGGGTTGCGGCTGATCGCCTCCCAGGTCGGCAGGCCGACGAACCGCAGCGCCGCCTCGGTCGGAATCACATGCACATCGTGCCCGGCGAGCACGAGCAGCCGCACGAGCTGCACCGACTTGTACGCCGCGATCCCACCGGTGACTCCCACGACGATGAACACGGCTCGATTCTGGCATGCCTCCTGCCCGTATCGCGTGCCCGCGAGGATTCCGTGCTCCGAGGATGCCGTTCGCCTGTCGCAACACGCCGAGAGGGCTTGCAGAGTGCGACAGGCGAGCGCAAGGGAGGAGCTGGATGCCGGTGCGGGGCCCTTCCGGATTGCCGCCTGACCCGTTCGCCTGACCCGAAACACGCGCGAGCGTGGTCCACCTCCCACGGCGCGGCAGCGCCAGTGCTCGCCTGTCGCAACACGCCGAGAGGGCTTGCAGAGTGCGACAGGCGAGCGCAAGGGAGGGCGAAGGTCGAGCGCGGGGGGCGACAGGCGAGCGCAAGGGAGGCGACGGGCGAGCGCAAGGGAAGGCGACGGATGCCGTGGCTCGCCACGCTCGATCCGGCCGGCCCCGGTCCGCTACGGCCCGGCTAGGCTGGCCACGCGGGTCGGCGACGGCATCCGGCCCGAAGGAGAACCCGCCCCGCATGTGCACCGTGATCGTCCAGGTCGGGGAGTCGCCGCGCGACCCGGTGCGGCTGCTCGCGATCCGCGACGAGGACCCGGAGCGCCCGTGGGATCCGCTGGGCGAATGGTGGCCGGCCGCTCATCCCGGTGTGGTGGGAGTGCGCGACGCCCGCGCCGGAGGCGCCTGGCTCGCGGCCGACCCCGTGGAGCGTCGCCTGGCGGTGCTGCTCAATCGCGTCGACCGCTCCGAGCGCTCAGACGACGAGGTGGTCTCGCGCGGCTCGCTCGTGCTCGCCTCGCTGACCGGCGCGAGCCCCGGCGACGCTCCGCCCACTCGCGGATTCAATCTCGTGGAAGTGGCGCCCGGTACGGTACGGGTGACGACGTGGGACGGACTCGTGTCGCGCTCCGAACTCCTCGCTCCCGGCATCCACATGATCGCGCACGACGACATCGACGACCCCGCGACCGCGCGGATCGTGCACTGGCTGCCCGAGTTCCGCGCCGCCCCGCCCCCCGTGGGAGGCGACGGCGACGGCGCGTCCGGCGAGCCGTGGTGGCGCGACTGGCTCGCGATCGTCGCCCGCAGCGGAGGTCTCGCCGCCGTCGACGACCGCGCGCTCATCCGCGACAACCGGGCAGCGGGCTGGCCGACCCTGTCGCTGCTGATCTGCGTGGCGTCCGTTTCGCCGGCGGGCGTCGACCTCCACTACGGCGAGCTCGATCAGCCGGGGGAGTGGAACCCCGTCGCTCTCAGCTGAACCGCTGCAGCCCGCGGCCGCCGCGGCCCGCGGCCGCCAGCAGTCCACCGCCGGCAGCGGCGATCTCAGCCGATCACGACACCTCCGCCGCCGCCGCCGTGGTGGGTGAATCGCTCCTGGCACCTCGTGAGGGCATCCCTCAGCGCGGGCAGTTCGGCCTCGAGCGTCGCGAGCTGTGCGCCGAGTTCCGTGATCCGGGCGATCAGGGCGGCCTTGTGCGCCGGCGGGGCGGTCGCCAGCTGCTGCTGAAGCGACGCGCGTATCACCTGCAGACCCTTCACCTCGTTCTCCTTCGCGCGGAGAGCGGCTCGTGGGCGCGCGCACAGATCGACGACCGGACCCGTCCGCACCGGACCGACCGTCATGTCGCCGGTGAGCTGGTAGTGGTTGCTCCCCCCGCCGCGCGGGATGTCGGGGAACGTGAACGCGCGCGTCTGGATTCCGCCGTCCGTGAACGCGACGTAGGTGTAGCCGATGAAGTCGTCCTGGTTGCCGAACAGCTTCTGGAAGAACGACAGCTTCGACTTGATGGCGCTCTCGATCTGCGGGCGTATCGCGGCCGCCAGCGCATCGGCCTCGGCCGGCGTGACGGGGCTCTTGTCGAAGGTCTGGATGCGCTTGCGCACGAGCTTGTTGAGCTCGGCGTGCAGTCCGCTCATATAGGCGTTGCGGCCGGCGAGAACGGCGCTGTTCGGCGTCTCGTCCTCCTCCCACAGCAGCACGACCGCACCGGCCAGCATGAAGTTGGCAGGCCCGGGATCGACCTCGAAGGTGGCGTTGGCGAGGAACGGCGGCACCGTGATGACCGTCCCCGCGCGCACGTTGTCCGGCATCTCGGCGCGGTAGCCGTCGTAGACCGGGGTGAGCGTCGAGACCGGATCGGGCTGCGCGATGTTGCGTCCGTCCAGCCAGAAGTACGTCACGAACAGGTACGGCTCAGAGCGGCCGCTTTCGTCGGACTCTGCGATGCACGTCAGCTTGTCGAGGTGCATCTTCACTGAGAGCGGCATGGGGTCTTCTCCTCTCGAAGTGGACCCCTCTTTCGGACCGAAGGAGTCCCTCACCTCAGGAGAGGAGCGAGCCGCCGTGCGTGATACGCCGGACAGGGCCCTCCGGATGCTGCGAGCACCGCGACCGCTCCTCGCGCCCATCGCGCTCAAGTGAACCGGCTCAGGGCATGTGCTCGCGAACCGCGGCGAGGAAGCCGGGCAGATCGTCGACCCAGATCCGCACGACCTCCACCGGCTGAGTGCCGCCCTTCGGCGGCCGCCCCGGCAACCGCACCGGCGTCGCGCGTTCGAGCTCGATCTCGACGTTGGTCTCGTCCTGCATCCGAAGGCTCAGGATGCGGCGGCCGTCGGCCTCCGTGAAGCGCGGCGTCTTCGGCTCGTCCACGTGCTTGACCGGAGCCACCGAGGCGATGTCGTCCCACGACAGCGGGACGTCGATCTCGAGCCCCTCGCGCACGGCGATGCCGGTCGGCCCGACCGTGTGCGGGCGCATGAGGAAAGCGCACAGCAGGCCGATCATCCAGGTGAGGCCCCAGATCCCGAGGATGAGGAACCCGATCCGCACCGCGGGCCAGCGGTGCACGATGAGGTCGATGATCGGGATCTCGATGGCCGAGAGCACGATGAAGATCACCAGGATCGTGAGGACCGGCCGGTGGTAGCCGAACCCGCTGCCGCCCTTCTCGACCCTGGGGCGACGGGCGATGGCACGCCCGATGCTGGCGTAGATCAGCAGCTCGATCCACAGCACGCGAAGGAGGAAGCCTCCGACGCGCGCGATGGTCCGCGGCGCCCCTACCGTCGTCATGACTCGTCCTCGGCAGTGTCCGCGGCAGTTTCCGGGGCGACGAGTTCGCGCAGCTTCGCGGCCACAGCTTCGAGCCCGCGCGCGAAGGCGTCGCGGTCGGCAGGTGCGACGGCATCCGTCAACACTGAAGTGAGCTCGTCGTGCTCGCGGACCATGGTCGTCGTAGCCTGTTCGCCGGTCTCCGTCAGCTCGACGAGGGTCGCGCGCCGGTCGGTCGGATGGGGGCGGCGGCGCACGAAGCCCGTCGCCTCCAGCGCATCGACGAGGCCCGTCACATTGCGCGGGGTCACCTCCAGCGCAGTGGCGAGTGTCTGCTGCGTCACCGGGCCGGAACCGTGCAGCACCCACAGCACCGCAGTGCGCGCGAGTGTGAGGGCGGTGCCCTCGAACGTGCGCGCCATATCGCGCTGGAACAGCTCGCCGATCTCGATCAGGCGGTCGACAACAGTCGGTTGCATAACCGTGATTCTACTTCATAGTGAATGAACTACATGAAGTCAGGATGCCGCGAGGAGGCCGACGCCGTCGAGCACCGCCTGGTATGTCACCGGCGCCGAGAGCGGTCGGAAGTGGCCGACCGCCGCGACCTCGATGTTGGTCGCGCCGTCGAGCGCGCTGCCGTCGGGGACGTGCGGGTCGTAGCGCCCGAACACCGAGACGATGCGTCCGTTCACCGAGGTCTCGCGACCCAGCATCACGATCGTCTCGTCGTCGGGGAGGAAGGCGCGGATGCTCGGATCGCCGAGCAGGAACCGCGCGCGGCGCGAGCCCGCGAACGGCGTGCACACCGCGACGAGTCCGCGCACGCCCAGCGGAGCTTCGGCGGCACTCGCGGCATCCGGATCGAGACCCGCCGCAGGCGAGGTGGTGTCCGAGTCCGCCGGAGCCGTCGCGCCGGCGGCCGCATCGCCCGGATCGCCGCCCGCCAGGGCCTCGGCCGCCGCTGCTGCTGCCGCTCCCGACGTGACGAGCAGGTGCTTGCCGATGAGGCCGCCCTTGCTGTGTGCCACGAGGACGCGCCCGGCAGCGGCCGGGGGAGTCGCGGCGAGGATCGCGCCGAGCCGCTCCGCGGTGTCGGGGATGCCGCGCCGATTGAGTCCGAGCCCGTGGACGACGGTCACCCGGTATCCGGCCGCGCTCAGCGCGTCGCCGAGCGGACGCAGGAACGTCCAGTGCTCGTACACGCCGGGCAGCAGCACCAGCTCGGGCAGCGTGCTCGAACCGTGATCCCACGCTCTCGGAGTCGGGCGCGGCCGCCCGATCGCCCACGGCAGCGACAGGATCGCGAGCTGCCGTCGCGCGGCGTAGAGGTAGTCCGCGGCCCACCACAGCGCGCGGCCGATCAGCCCCGGACGCTGGGCGCGTGCTGGCGCGTCGCCGTCCGGTGTCTCCGCCGCCATGCGCGCAGTCTATGGCGCACCAGAGGCATGCCCGCGCCGCGAGGGTGTCAGGAATGGTCGCCTCCGGCGGGGTGAGGCGACCATGTCTGCCACTTCCTTGGGGATGCCGTGGGTGGAGGTGTCAGGAATGGTCGCTTCGGACGGGGTGAGGCGACCATATGCGCCACCTTCTCAGCGAGCGGGCAGCTCCGGCGTCCTCGGCGGGGCGGTGCGGCGGCGCCGCAGCGACTCGAACGAGGCCGCCCAGCCCAGCAGGTCGCGGTCGGCGTAGGCGCGGCCGGCGAAGGTCAAGCCGACCGGCATCCCGATGTCCTCCATCGTCCCCATCGGCACGGTCACGGTCGGGATCCCGAGATGACGGATCGCGAGGTTGCCGTTGGCAACCCAGACGCCGTTGCGCCACGCGAGCTCGGCCGACGCCACGTTCACGTCGGCGTCGGCGGGGCCCACGTCGGCGACCGCGGGGAAGACGACCGCGTCGAGGCCGAGGCGCAGCATCCAATCCTCGAGGTCGACGCGCCGGGTCTCTTCCAGGCCGCGCACCCCGGCGCCGATGAGGTCGGCCAGCGGCCCCTCGAACGGATCGATGATTCCCTGCGCGCGGGCGCGCGTGACGTACTCGGCGATGTCGATGTCGAAGTCGCCGTAGCGGTCGGGGAGCGCACCCTCTGGATGCGGGAAGATGCGCGGCCCGTCGACCTCGCCGAGCGAGGAGAGCCCCGGCTGCCCGTTCGCAGCGAGGAAGTCGTGCCACGACCACATCGACAGGTCCCAGATCTCGGCGTCGAAGAACTCCGCGGGCACGATCCCTCGGTCCATGATCGACGGGGCGCCGGCGCGGTCGGCCTCGTAGTTGCTGACCACCGGGAAGTCGACGACGACCACCTCGGCGCCGGCCGCCTCGAGGTCGCGGCGTGCGGCATCCCACAGCGCGCGCACGGACGCACGCGGGTCGATGCGCTCGCCGGTCGGGCCGCCGATGCCGCGACCGGTCCCGGCATCCGGGTCCTCGCCGAGGTACATCGCGGGGATGCCGAACCGCTTCCCGCGGAGGGCTACGGCGGTCGCCTCGATCGTCGGGGACTGCGCAGCCGGCGGCACCGGCACCCACGGCTGTGCGCGCCAGAAGTCGCCCCGCGTCTCGGGGTCGTCGGCGACCAGCACCTCGAGGATCTCGAGCATGTCGGCCATGGTGCGCGTATGCGGGACGACGACGTCCATCGTCGGGACGAGCGGCCAGTTGCCGCGCACCGAGATCACCCCGCGCGAGGGCGTGTAGGCGCACAGCGCGTTGTTCGACGCCGGGGCCCGGCCGCTCGACCAGGTCTCCTCGCCGAGCCCGAAGGCCGCGAACGATGCCGCCGTCGCGGTTCCCGATCCATTCGACGACCCCGAGCCGAACGCCGAGGTCAGGAACTCGCCGTTGTACGGGCTCTCGGCGCGTCCGTAGAGCCCGCGCTGCATGCCGCCGTTCGCCATCGGGGGCATGTTGGTCAGCCCGATGAGCACGCAGCCGGCCGCGCGCAGCCTCTCGATCGAGAAGGCGTCGCGCGTCGCGACGAGCCCGGCGAACGCAGGGGATCCCGCCGCGACCGTCATGCCGCGCACCATGAAGCTGTCCTTCGCGGTGTACGGGATGCCGTCGAGCGGTCCGAGCACGCGTCCTTCGGCACGACGGCGATCGGATGCCGCAGCCTCCGCCTGCGCTTCCGAGCTGAACTCGATCACGGCGTTCAGACGTATGCCGCCGCGGTCATATGCTTCGATCCGCGCGAGGTACGCGTCGAGGAGTTCCACGCTCGTGGTGCGGCCGGCCTCGAGCGCGGCACGGAGGTCGGCGATCGTCGCCTCGACGACGGGGATCATCGTGCGGCCCGTCATCCCACCGCCGGCTGCTGCTGGGTGATGCAGTGGATGCCGCCGCCGCGCTCGAGGATCGGGCGGGCATCGATCGTGACGACCTCCCGCCCGTACGCGTCGGCGAGGATTCCCGCAGCCCGGGAGTCGGCATCCGGCTCGCCGTACCCGCACGCGATCACGCCTCCGTTCACGACGAGGTGGTTGGCGTAGTTCCAGTCGACGAAGCCCTCGTCGTCGGTAAGCGTCGCGGGCGCGGGCAGCTCGATGAACTCGAGGCGGCGGCCCGCGGCATCCGTCGCCTTCTCGAGAGTCGCCCGCACCTGCCGCACGACCGCATAGTCGGGATGTGCGGGGTCGTCCTGCCAGTGGAGCAGCACGACGCCCGGCCGGGCGAAGGTCGCGACCATGTCGACGTGGCCGCGGGTGCCGGCCGACTCGTAGTCGCGCGTGAGTCCACGGGGGAGCCAGATGAACCGGTTCGCGCCGATGGTGCGGCGTAGCTCCCACTCGACGCGCTCCTTGGTGGCGTAGGGGTTGCGGCGCGGGTCGAGCTGCACGGTCTCGGTGAGCAGCACCGTGCCCTCGCCGTCGACGTGGATGCCGCCGCCCTCGTTCACGAGGGGCGAGGGGAGGTGCGTCGCGCCGGCTTCCGCAGCCACGAACGAGGCGATCCTGTCGTCGCGCTCCCACGTCGACCAGGCGTTCGCGCCCCAGCCGTTGAAGGTCCAGTCGACGGCGCCGAGCTCGCCGCTCTCATCGAGCACGAAGGAGGGCCCGATGTCGCGCATCCAGAAGTCGTCCAGGGGCGCCTCGACCAGCTCGATCTCGCTCGACAGCCGTCGGCGCGCCTCGTCGACCGCCGACGGGTCGACGACCATCGTGACCGGCTCGAAGCCGGCGGCCGCGTTCGCGACGGCTGCCCACGCGCCCCACGCCTCTTCGGCCGAGGCGGGGTCGTCGCCCAAGGTATAGCCGACGCGGGGGAAGGCCATCCACACGCGGTCCTGCGGTGCCCATTCGGGCGGCATCATCCAGGTCATCATCGCTCCTCGGTCTCATTGTGGCCCCGTTCGGGCCGGCGCGGCGATCACTGCGCAGTCCCTCGTGCGCGAGTCGGATCCCGCCTCCGCGATCGCGGAGCTGGTGAGCGCCGCGGAGACGCTCCTCGGTGCTCGCCCCGGCGCGCTCGCGGCGCGCGCCTGAACCGGGCACGCGCGCGTCATCCGGCCGCCCCGCCCCTCGCCGGTCGGCCGGACGTGCCCTAGCCTCGGATCGTGTCCGATGAGCTGGAGCACCCGGTCGTCGTCGAGTTCCCGCTGCGGGGCGAGGACTGGATGGCCGTGACGACCCCGGCAGCCCGCGTGCCGAGCCACGGCGTAGACATGCTCGGTCAGCGCTACGCGTACGACTTCGTCAAGGTCGACGCGCGTCCGGGGGTGCACGTCCATCCCGCATCGACCCTGCGCGCCGCGACGATCGGCGGCCGGACGCGGGAGTGCTACGCGTGGGGCGAGACGGTGCACGCACCCTTCGACGCCGAGGTCGTCGGCGCGGTCGACGCAGTCGCAGAGCGGGGCTGGATCAATCCCTTCCGCGAGCTCGTCCGCATGGTCTGGACCGGCATCAGCTTCACGCCTGAGAAGATCCCGTCGGTCCTCGGCAACCACGTCATCCTGCGCGCGGGCGACGTGTACGCCGGATTCGCGCACCTCGCGCCGGGCAGCGTCAGCGTGGCCGCGGCCGACCGCGTCGCGGCGGGCGACGTGCTCGGCCGCGTCGGGCACACCGGCAACTCGACCTCGGCGCACCTGCACTTCCAGCTCATGGGCTCGATGGACCTCATGACCGCGAACGGGATCCCGTGCGCATTCCGGGAGTACGACGTGCGCGTCGGGGATTCCTGGCAGCGGGTCGCCGCCGGCATCCCCGGACGGCGAGAACGCATCCGCTCCGTCGAGGTGGCTGGCTCGCCGGTACCCCGATCGGACGCGTGACGCAACCCCCGTGCGCGGCACGGGTGCACGGGGTTAGCGTCGCGGCAGACCGCAACGATCGGAGCACCCCATGGCCAACCAACCCCACATCCCGCCCGTCCCCTTCGGCAATGTCGGCGACGATCGCGAGGACCTCGAGGACCGTGACGACCGGATCACCGAGTACGACGGCGACCTGGTGAGCACGGAAGACGCCGATCTCACCCTCGGCGCCGATCCCGACCGCCCGCTCGACCTCGACCTGGACGGCGACCGGATCGACAGCGCGGCTGCCGACGAGCGGGCCTCGATCGAGGGCACCCTCGACGGCGACGCCGAGCACTGACCCCGCACACCGGCGTACTGACACCGCACACCGGCATCCGACCCCTCTCTTCCCCTCTGCGAGAACAGGAGTTCTGGCCGGCACAGGTCGGCTTCCCCGGTGGAATCGACCTGTCCTCGCCAGAACACCTGTTGCGGGCGACCGCAGCGGGATGATGAGACCAGGGCGAACCCCACTGCCTTCGGACACGCCAGGATGGAACCATGCCTACGATCCCCACCATCACCCTGAACGACGGCGCCGAGTTCCCCGAGCTGGGACTCGGCACCTACAACCTGCGCGGCGAGGACGGCATCGCCGCCATCGCCGCGGCGACCGAGTCGGGCTATCGCCTGCTCGACACCGCCGTCAACTACGAGAACGAGCACGAGGTGGGCGAAGCGGTGCGTCGCACGAGCGTCGACCGCGACGAGCTCCTCATCACCTCGAAGATCCCGGGTCGCGATCACGGCTACGACGAGGCGATCGCGAGCATCGAGGGATCGCTGCGCGAGCTCGGGCTCGACCGCATCGACCTCGAGCTGATCCACTGGCCGAACCCGAGTGTGGGCAAGTACGTCGACACCTGGCGCGGCATGATCACGGCGCGCGAGCGGGGCCTGGTCCGCTCGATCGGGGTGTCGAATTTCACGGAGGCGATGCTCACCGAGCTGATCGATGCGACCGGGGTGACCCCCGCCGTCAACCAGATCGAGCTGCACCCGTACTTCCCTCAGGCGGCGCTGCGCGCGTTCCATGCCGAGCACGGCATCCGCACCGAGAGCTGGAGCCCGCTCGCCAAGCGCAGCGAACTCCTGACCGAGCAGATCGTGCAGGAGCTCGCCGTCGTCCACGACGTCAGCCCCACGCAGATCGTGCTCCGCTGGCACGTGCAGCTGGGAAGCACCCCGATCCCGAAGTCCGCCGACCCCGACCGCCAGCGCGAGAATGCGGACGTCTTCGGCTTCGCCCTCACCGAGGACCAGGTCGCCGCGATCTCCGCCCTCGAGCGCGGGCGCCTGTGGGGCGCCGACCCCGACACGCACGAGGAGATGTAGAGGACGGATGCCGCCGGCCCGGCGGCCGCGCCCCGCGCGCAGTCGCTCTTGCCGAAGACACCTGTTCTGGCGGATGCAGGACGATCGGGGCGGTAGACGTCCTGTGTCGGCGAGAACACCTGTTCTGGCGCGGTGGTTCAGGCGTCGGGCAGCGCCTCGACCCATTCCGCGAAGGTCTGGCGACCGAGGATCGCGTCCGGCCCGGGCAGCAGCGACCCGCCGCGCATCGCGCGGCCGAACGAGCCGGGCAGCGAGAGGTCCGGCATCCAGCCGCGACGCCCGATCGCGTGCGCGTACGTGCGCACCATATCGGCGAGGCTCTCCTCGCGGGGACCGGCGATTTCGGCGACGCGGCCGCCTGGCCCGGCCTCGGCGAGGGCCACCAGGTGCTCGGCGACCTCCCGCGCGGCGACGGGCTGGATGCGGGCGCGCGGCGCCGCATGGACCGGGCCCGCCTTCGCCCGGACGTACATCATCGCGGCGAACTCGTGGAACTGCGTCGCCCGAAGGATCGTCCATGCCACGTCGCCAGCCTCGATCAGGCGTTCCTGCGAGAGCTTGCCGGCGTAGTACCCGTAGGGCGTGGATTCCGCCCCGACGATCGTCAGGGCGAGGTGGTGTGTGACGCCTGCCGCGACGCCCGCCTTCAGGAGGTTGCGCGTCGCCCCGGCGAAGAACGAGACCGAGACGTCGGGCTTGAGCGTGTTCACATTGGAGACGTCGATCACGGTGTCGGTCCCGACGATCGCCTCGGGCAGCCCGGCGCCGCTCAGCAGCTCGACGCCGGTGGCGCGCGCGAGCACGACGACATCGTGTCCACGAGCCCGTGCTGTCTCGACGACGTGCGTTCCGACCACTCCGGTTCCCCCAGCGACCGCGATTCTCACGGGACCTCCTCGATCAGACTTCCATCATCGAGGATGCGCGGCACCGCGCGTGACGCCCGAGGGTCCGGGTCGCCGTCCGCCCGTCACGCGTGACGGATCTCGCAGTCGCTGCCCGGGGACAGGATCGTCTCGTGGCCGTCGTCGTAGCGGACGACCAGAAGCGGCTCGTCGCCGTCGCCGCGCACCTCGATGACCTCGCCCGTGCGGTCCGCCATGCCCACTGAGCGTCCGTGGATCGTGACGCGGTCGCCAACGCTGGCTCGCATCTGGATCACCTCCTGGCGCACACGATACGACGCGACGCGCGCTCCCGCCAGGGTGCCGTCAGACGGAGGCGTGTCAGACTTGCGCGCCGTCGTCGTCGCGGTTCTCGAGACCGACGTTGCGGCCCCGCCACGACTCGTACGCCATGAGCCAGCCGATCGACACGGCTGCGGCCAGGATGACGCCGAGCCACACGTTGCCCCAGATCAGTCCGAAGACGATGCCCAGGGTGAACATGAGGGCCGTGCCGAAGGCCCAGCCGGAGTGGCCGCGGGTCCAGCGGCTGCGAGTGGTCATGGCGCCAGCCTATGCGCGCCGGGGATCTCCGACCGCCGCGACGACCGTAGGTTGGAAGTGAGAACCGCCCGCGAACGAAGGACACCGATGTCGCTCAACGTCAGCCCGCTCACCCTCGGCGCGTCCGGCCTCGGCCGGAACACGGAACCGGGATCGGCCGAGGAGGCCGCCGCCCTCGACATCGCGCTGGATCTCCTCGACAGCACCCACACGTTCGTCGACACGTCGAACAACTACGCCGGCGGACGATCCGAGGCCGTGCTCGGGCTCGCGATCGCGCGGCGGGGCGCGGATGTCGCCGGGCGCGTGATCTCCAAGGCCGACAGTGACCCGGCATCGGGCGCGTTCGGCCGCGACCGCGTGCTGCGCTCGTTCGAGGAGACGACCGCGCGTCTGGGCGTCGACTTCCTCCCGCTTCTGCACCTGCACGACCCCTACACCGTGACCTTCGAGGAGGCGATCGGCCGCGGCGGGGCGGTGGAGGGACTGATCGAGCTGCGCGAGTCCGGCCGGGTCGGCGCGATCGGCGTCGCGGCTGCGCCGGTGCCGCTCATGCGGCGGTACGTCCAGACCGGAGTCTTCGACGCGGTGCTCTGCCACAACAGGTACACGGTCGTCGACCAGTCGGCGGCACCGCTGTTCGAGGATGCGCGTGAGCGCGGGATGACCGTCTTCAACGCGGCACCCTTCGGCGGCGGCGTGCTGGCGAAGGGTCCCGCGGTCGGAGCCACCTATGACTACCGCCCCGCCCCGCCCGCGCTCCTCGCCTGGGTCGAGCGACTCGAATCGGTGTGCGCCGCCCACGGCGTGGCGCTCCCCGCGGTCGCGCTGCAGTTCTCCCTGCGCTCGCCGCTCATCGACTCGACGGTCGTCGGCGTCGCCTCTCCGGGGCGTCGCGCCGCGCTCGACGAGCTCGTCGCGACGACGATCCCGGAGGAGGTCTGGAGCGAGCTCGACGCCCTCGGCCCGGCGCCCTCGCCGATCGACGACAGCGCCTACGCGTAGCGCACGCGCCGCTCGCCGTCCTTACCCGTTCGCGTTGACGGCGACCATCCAGTCGATGCCGAACCGGTCGGTCAGCATCCCGAACCTGCCGCCCCACGGCGGGGTCTCGAACGGCATGACGACCGTGCCGCCGGCGGCGAGCCCGTCCCAGTAACCCTGGAGCGAGGCTTCGTCGTCTCCGCTGACCGACACCGAGATGCCCGCCGGTGCGGCGTAGTCCATGCCGCTGGGCGTGTCGGCGGCCATGAGCACGAACCCGTCGGGCGTCTCGAGCTGCGCGTGCATCACCAGCTGCTCGTCGGCAGGTTCCTGCACCATGTCGGGGAACGAGGCGAACGTGTCGAGGCTCACTTCTCCGCCGAACACGCCCTGGTAGAACTCCATCGCTTCGCGCGTCTGGTTCTGGAACGAGATGTAGGGGTTGAGGCTGGGCATTGTCGTCTCCGCGAGTTCGTCGATGGTGGATGCCGCGCCCGGCCGCACGGCGGCTTTCAGTGTCTCCCCGGCCACCGACACTCGCAAGGCGCTGCAGGACCCTGGGGGTTCAGCGAGGAGAGCAGCGACGGCGATCGGCACGCGCCGGCATCCACCCGCGTCGTTGAGCGAGGAGCGCAGCGACGAGACGAAACGTCGTGGTCGCGTCAGCGGTCGCGATGGTCCTCGGGGTGCAGGCGCGGGCCGCGCCGCGGCTCGCTGACCCCGCTCGCGCGCAGCAGGCGGATCACCCGCTGACGCTGCCCCGCCCACGGAGCGAGGAGTCGCAGCATCCCGTCGTCGTCGACGCGCCTGCCCGTGAGCGCGTAGCCGACCTCGTGCGCGAGGTGGAAGTCGCCGACGCTGACGGCATCAGGGTCGCCGAGGGCGCGGATGCGGGTCTCGGCGCTCGTCCACGGGCCGATGCCCGGCTGGCTGACGAGCACCCGGTCGACCGCCTCGCCGTCCTCGGCGCCGAGCACCGCGCGCACGAGCGCGTCGCCCCGGCGCGCGGCCCGCACGATGGTCTTCGACTGCGGCGGTTCGAGACCGGCGCGATGCCACGCCCACGACGGGACGTGCCGCCACCCGTCGATCGTCGGCGGCGCGAACATCGGCTGCGGCGTCGGGCCCGGCGCCCGCTCGCCGCACCAGGTGACGATCCGCCGCCACGCGGCGAAGGCCTGCATGCCGGTGACCTTCTGCTCGAAGACGGCGACGGCGAGCGCGTCGAAGACGAGGTCTGAGCGGCCGAGGCGCAGTCCCGGATTGTGGTGGTGGGCAAGGGCGACGAGCGGATGCCGGGAGGCATCGAAGTCGCCGGCGTCGTCGCGTGCTCCGCACAGCGCCGGGAACTGGGCGATCGCCCATTCGCGGCCGGGTCCCCACGCGGCGGCGCGCACCACGCCGGGATGGGTCTCGCGGATCGCGATCGTGGCGACGCCGTCGGGGGTGCGGCTCGCGCGCCAGATCACCGAGCCCGCGACCGTGAGTGTGGGGTCGGCCGATCCGCGGCGCTGGAACAGCAGGGTGCGGCGGAGGTCGAGCGGATGCCGCGGCCGGTACTCCGTCTCCAGCGGGCGTCCGTGATCCGGGCGGGGGTCGCGCGCGGTCCGCTGTGCGAGCGGCGGCGCGACGGAGGTCATGGCCTCACCCTACGCCGGGCTCCGACATCCGTCCGCCGCCGATCCCGGCGCCGACGGCATCCGACCACTCGCGCCCGCTTCGCCTGTCGCACTCTGCGGGTTGCTCCGGCGTGTTGTGACAGGTGAGCGGGTGCGTGGGTGGGGTGTTCGCCTGTCGCACTCTGCGGGTTGCTCCGGCGTGTTGTGACAGGTGAGCGGGTGCGTGGGTGGGTGGGGGGTGTTCGCCTGTCGCACTCTGCGGGTGCGGTCGGCGTGTTGTGACGGGCGAAGCAGACGACGGCGGGCGGCCAGCCGGGCGGACGCTCAGAAGCGGTCGGGCGAGGGCGTGCCGTGGCCGTAGCGGATGACGACGTCGGCGTGCCGATCGAAGCGGTAGCCGACCCCGCGCACGGTGCGCACGATGTCCTCGTAGCGGCCGAGCTTGGCGCGCAGGCGGCGGACGTGCACGTCGATGGTGCGCTCGCCCGGAGCCTCCTCCTCGGTGGCGCCCTGCCAGAGCGAGTTGACGAGCTCGGTGCGCTCGATCGTGCGGCCCTCGCGCAGCACGAGGTACTGCAGGAGCTCGAACTCCTTGAAGGTGAACGCGGCGGACTCGCCGTCGATGAGCACCCGCTTGCGGGAGATGTCGACGACGACGCCGCCTTCGGCGCGGTCCTCGTCCTCGGGCTCCTCCTGCTTGGTGCGGGCGATCGCCGACGGC
>Ga0307505_10001682_pt1 | contig 17037 bp, 14 predicted proteins | sample 23_S_MG_FD_202183 | JGI IMG/M metagenome (GOLD analysis project Ga0307505, IMG submission 202183) | Soil microbial communities from Populus trichocarpa stands in riparian zone in the Pacific Northwest, United States - 23_S | ecosystem: Environmental > Terrestrial > Soil > Riparian zone > Trees...
GTTCCGAAATCGGGCTGCATCATGACCAGCGCCGAACAAACCCCCACCACCGCCAGCAGCGGCAGGATTCCTCTGCGGAAGTCGCGGATCTCGTCGCGCCGGGTGCTGATCCAGCGCGCGGCGAACAGCACGACGCCGAGCTTCGCGAACTCCGTCGGTTGCAAGCTGAATCCACCGAAACGCAGCCAGCGCTGCGCCCCGCCGCGCTCGATGCCGACGTCGGGAAGGAGCACCGCGACGAGCAACAGCAGCGTGCCGAGGAAGATCGCGTTGGCGCCGCGCTCGAGAAAGTCGATGCGCAGGCACGACGCCGCGGCGAACAACACCGCGCCGCACGCCAGCGCCACGAGGTGCTTGCGAAAGAACAGCAGAGGATCGCCGAAGCGATCCTGCGCATGGAAATAGCTGACGCTGAAGACCATCACGACGCCGATGCCGACCAGCGCGGCGGCCGCGCCGATCAGCCACAGATCGGGGCGCCGCAACCGCGGCATGAGCACGCGGCGCTGCAGCGGAGACAATGGGCGCAGGCGGTTCATAGCGACTCCACCAGCGCGCGGAAGCGACGGCCGCGGTCCGCGTAGTCGTGAAACTCGTCGAAACTCGCACAGCCGGGCGCCAATACGACCGCCTGGCCGGGGCGCGCCCGCGACGCGGCCAGACGCACGGCCTCCGCGACTCCGGGCACCACGTCGAAGGTCGAGATCCCACCGAGCTGTGCCGCGATCGAAGGTCCGGCGGCGCCAAAGCAGACGACGCGTTCGACCCGCGCCGCGATGAGATCGCGCAGGCTGCCGAAGTCGCCACCCTTGTCGTAGCCGCCGAGGAGCAGAACAATGGGATCGTCGAAGCTGGCGATCGACTTTTCGACCGCGCCGACGTTGGTCGCCTTTGAGTCGTCGTAGAACCTGGCTCCCGCCTTCTCGGCGACGAACTCGAGCCGGTGCGGCAGCCCGGTGGTGGCGTCGAGAGCGGATTCGACGGCCGCCGATGGAATGCCGAGGACCGAGGCCACCGCGACGGCGGCCATCATGTTCTCGCAGTTGTGCGCGCCGCGCAGCGGGCGCCCGGCAAGCGCGATGCGCGCCTCGCCGCCGCCGCGTCGCACGACGGCGTCACCGCGATCGAAGTAAACCCCTTCATCAACTTCGGACAGGCCGAACGAGAACACCTCGCCCTGGACGTCGCCGCGGTGACTCCAGACGCGGGCGTCGTCGCGGTTGAGCACCGCCGTATCGCCGGCGCGCAGTTGTCCGAGCAGGGCCGCCTTGGCCGCCTCGTAGGATTCCACGGTCGCGTAACGGTCCTGGTGGTCGGGGGTCAGGTTGAGCCAAACCGCCACTCGCGGACGAAAGCGCTCGATCCACTCCAGTTGGAAACTGGACACCTCGGCAACCGCGAAGTCGTAGGGCCGCGGGTCGGTCGCCGCATCGGCCAACGGGATGCCGAGATTGCCGCCGACGAACACGCGCCCGCCGGCCTGGCGCAGGATGTTGCCGATCAGAACGGTGGTCGTGCTCTTGCCGTTGGTCCCGGTGATCGCGACGATCGGACACGCGAGATAGCGCGACGCCAGTTCGATCTCGCTCCAGATCGGCACCGCGTTGGCCTGTGCCGCGACCAGCACGGGATGGCTGCGCGCAACGCCCGGGCTGGGCACCACCAGGCTCGCGTCCTCGAGGGCCGCGGCGTCGCCGTCCGAAGTGACCTTCACCCGGTCGGACGGCCAATCGCCGGCGACGTTGGACGGCTCCTTCTCGAGCAACCGAACCAGGGCACCGCGGTCGAGCAGCAGGCGCACCGACGCTCGCCCGGCGCGTCCGGCGCCGATCACCACCACGGTTTTGTCGGCGAGATCGATCATCGCAATTTCAGGGTGCTCAACGCGACCAGGGCGCAGACGATCGACACGATCCAGGCGCGGACGATGATCTGCGGCTCGGGCCAGCCGAGGAGCTCGAAGTGGTGGTGGATCGGCGCCATGCGGAAGATACGCTTGCGACGGAGTTTGAACGACGCGACCTGCAGAATCACCGAGAGTGTCTCCACGACGAACACGCCACCGGCGATGAGAAGGACGATCTCGTGCTTGGTCAGGACGGCGAGGATGCCCAGCGCCGCTCCGAGCGGCAACGCGCCGACATCGCCCATGAACATCATCGCCGGGTAGGCGTTGAACCACAGGAAGCCCAGCCCCGCGCACACCAAGGCCGCCGCGAAGATCGACAGCTCTCCGGCACCGGAGACATACGGAAGCTGCAGGTACTCCGCGTAGCGCAAATTGCCCACCGCGTAGGCGAACACGCCGTAGGTGAAGGCCGTCGTCATGACGGGCCCGATCGCCAGGCCGTCGAGGCCATCGGTCAGATTGACCGCGTTCGCCGCGCCGACCACCACCAACGCGACGAACGGGATGTACAAGACGCCCAGATCGACCGACGTGTCCTTGAAGAAGGGCAGATAAAGACGCGAGTCGATCTCCGGCTGCACGTAGAGGAAGATCGCGGCCACCAGCGCGATCCCGAACTCGTACAGGAGTCGCACACGGCCGGGAACGCCCTTGGCGTTGCCGAGCGCGAGCTTCTGGTAATCGTCGGCGAAGCCTACAGCGCCAAAGCCCAAGGTCACCAGCAAAACGATCCAGACGTAGGCGTTCGTCAAATCGGCCAGGAGCAGCGTCGCCAGACAGAGCGAAAAGAGGATCATGGTGCCGCCCATGGTCGGCGTGCCGGCCTTCGAAAGATGGGCCTGCGGGCCGTCGTCGCGGATCTGCTGGCCGATCTGTCGATCGGTCAACCGCCGGATCAACCAGGGCCCGATCAGGAACGACAACAACAGCGCCGTCAGCGCGGCGAGGACGGCGCGAAAGGTGATGTACCGGAAGACGTTGAGGGCGCCGTAGGTGTCCCGGAGGGCGAATAGGAAGGAGTAGAGCATCAGCCACGCGCCCTCTCCTCCAACAATGCGACGACCTCGGCCATCCGCGACCCATACGCCTGAACAGCGGGGTCGTCATCAGGGCCGCGCGAACCTTTGATCAAAACGGTGTCACCGGAGCCCAGTTGCGGACCCACCAGGGCCGCGGCCGCCGCGGCGTCCGCGCACTCGTACACTGCGATCGGTCCGCCCGCGCCGCTCGCGCCGCGGGCGATCTCGACCGCCTGGCCACCAACGGTGATCAGGAACTCGATACCCAGCTGCGCCGCCGTCGCCCCGACCTCGCGATGCAAATTCGCCGCGTGCTCGCCGAGCTCACGCATCTCCCCCAGAATCGCCCACCGCCTGCCCGACGACGACGCCAGCGCCCGCAATCCGGCGATCACGCTCGCCGGGTTGGCGTTGTACGAATCGTTGATCAGCACCGCGCCGCTGGGCAACGGAACGACCTGCATCCGCATCGCGGCCGGTCGCGCCGCCTCCAGACCCGCCGCGATGACGGGCAGCGGGAACCCCAGCGCGTGCCCCACCGCGGCCGCGGCCAGGGCATTCTGGACGTTGTGTACACCGGCGAACGCCAGCGCCACGGTCGCCGACGCCGCGCCGATCCGCAGCCGCATCGAGATCCCCTCGACACCGCGATCGGCGACGTCCGCGGCGCACACCTCCGCGCCACGACCGAATTCGATCCGGATTCCCGGAAACCGATCGGCGGCGCGCGCGACTCTCTCGTCATCGACATTCACGCAGATCGTCGCGTCGCCGGCCATGCCGTCGAACAGCTCCCCTTTCGCGGCGGCGACGCCGTCGAGACTGCCCAGGCCTTCCAGATGCGCGGCGGCGACGTTGGTGATGACGCCGATATTGGGTCGAGCGATCTCGGTGAGGCGCGCGATCTCGCCCGGCGCGTTCATCCCCATCTCGAGGATCGCCAACGACTCGTGGCCGTTCATCCGCAGCAGTGTTAGAGGCAGCCCGACGAGATTGTTCTGGTTGCCCGCCGTCTTGATCAGCGATCCCGGCGCGTCGCGCGTCGCGTCGTCGCAGATCGCCGCGACCATCTCCTTGGTCGTCGTCTTGCCGTTGCTTCCCGTGATGGCGACCACCTGCAACCCCGGGACGAACTCGCGCGACCAACGCGCCAGGTCGCCGAGCGCGCGCAGGGTGTCGGCCACGACGAAACAAGACGTCGCGTCGACACCGTCCGGCACCCGTTCGACCACCGCCGCGGCGGCGCCCCCGGCCAGCGCTTGCGCCACGTACCGGTGGGCATCGTGGTTGGGACCGCGCAGCGCGAAGAAGATCGATTTCGACGCCACCTGCCGTGAATCGGTTGCGACCTCGGTGAACTGACAACGGCGCAGATCCGCGAACGGCAGCGCCGTCGACGCTCGCGTCGCAGTCACAATGTCCTCTCCACTCCAGCGCATCGGGTCCACGGCGATCTCGGTCGCAAACGCCGCCGTCATCGGTCTCTCAACGCTCCATTGAGAATGTGAGCGTCAGCGTGTCATCGGATTTGGGGGTTCCCGGCGCGGGATTCTGGGACACCACGTATCCCGAGCCCTCCACGCGCACGTGCCAGCCCGCTTGTTGAGCGCGCACCAGGGCGGGCCGCATCGCCATGCCGACGAAGTCCGGCGTGCCGACCAACTCGGTCGCGAACCCGTTCGGCGCGACGCGGACCGGGCTGTAGGCCGCCAGCATGAGTTCGGGCTCTCGCACGGGAATCGGGCGTTCGCGGATGGGATCGTCCTGCGGGTACACACCGACCTTGCTGAGCGCGTACTCCGCGATGCGTTGAAACACCGGCGCCGCGATGACGCCGCCGTAGTTGGACTCGCGCGTCGGTGTATCGACGACGACGAGGATCGCCAACGCCGGGTCGTGCGCCGGCGCGAAGCCGACGAACGACGCGATGCGATCCTTCGGATGGTATCCCCCGCGGACCGGGTCGATCTTCTGCGACGTTCCCGTCTTGCCCGCCGCCGCGAAGCCGGAGAGCTTGGCCTTGCCGCCGGTCCCTTCCTCGACGACCCGCACGAGGAGGTCGGTGACCGTCGCGGCGACCGCGGGTTCCACCACCTGGCGGGCCAGGGAGGGTACGCGCTCGTGCAACACTTCACCGCCGGCGTCAACGACGCGGCGAACGATGAAGGGCCGCATCATCGCACCGCGATTGGCGATCGCGGCAAAGGCGGTTACGAGTTGCAGCGGTGACACCGCGATGCCCTGACCGAAACTGGCGGTCGCGACGTCGATCGGCGCCCAGGACCCGAGGGGGCGAACCAAGCCGGAGACCTCGCCCGGCAGATCGATTCCCGTCTTGAGACCGAATCCGAAATCAGCGAAGGCGGCGTGAAGGCGCTCGGAACCGAGCCGGCTCCCGACTTTCGCGCAGCCGATGTTGCTGGAGTTCGCGATCACATCGGCGAACGTCAGCAGGTTGTAGCGGTGGTGATCGTGGATCGTGCGACGCCCGATGCGAAGGCTGCCGCCCTCGCAGTCGATGACCTCCTGCGGCTCGACGGCTCCGTGGCGGAGCGCGGTCGCGGCGAGGATCGCCTTGAACGTCGAACCCGGCTCGTACATGTCGGTGATGGCGCGGTTGCGCCACTGGGCCGGCCCGGCCGTGCGAAACTCGTTCGGGTCGAAGCGCGGAACGTTGGCCATCGCGAGAATCTCACCGCTGCGCGGGTCGATGACGATCGCCGTGCCGGCTTTGGCGGCGAAGCGGTTCACCGCCGCCTCCAGCTCCACCTCGGCGACATGTTGGATTCCCGCGTCGAGCGTCAACTCGACCTGCGCTCCGACACGCGCCAGTGGACCGCCCGAGTCGACCGATGCCCAGTTCGCGCGAGACTTCGCGTCGTGCTCGACGCGGAACGCCGCCGCCTCGCCGCGAAGCGGCTTCTCGAAATGGCGCTCGACGCCCTCCAACCCGACGCCGTCGATGTTGGTGAAGCCGACCACGTGTCCCGCGAGCGGACCGCGCGGGTATACCCGCTCGCGCGTCTGTTCGCGCCCGACACCATGGATACCCAGCTCGAGGACATCCGCCCATCGCGCCGGCGAGATCTGCCGCTTGAGCCAAACGAACGGCGCCTTCGACCGCGCGCGACTCACCACGACATCGACCGGCATATCGAGAAGCTCGGCGAGCTGGGCGAGATCCCGATCGGCCGCGCGCACCTCCTTCGGGCGCACGAACACGTCCACCGACTCCCGCGTCAGCCCGAGTGCCTCACCGGCGCGGTCGACGATGCGGCCGCGCCGCGGCTCGAGAGCGAGCATCCGGGTGTGCTGACGTTGGGCGCGCTCCTGGAGGCGATCCCCTTCGATCAACGCCAGGTGGCTGGCGCGCAGCCCCAGCACACAGAACGCCGTGGCGAATCCCGCCAGCGTGAAGCCGATGCGCCGACGCGCGGCGCGGCCGGTCATTGGAGGTCTCCCCCGCGCCCGCTCCGGGCGCTCATTGGAGGTCTCCCCCGCGCCCGCTCCGGGCGCTCATGGGAGATTTCCCTCTTCGTCGCGATACGGCCGGCGCATGCCCAGTCGCGCGCTAGCCAACTCCTGCAATCGCCATGGTGCGTCGGCCGCGGCAGCCCGAACTTCTAGTTCCCGCCCATCCCTTTCCAACCTCTCCACAAGCTGCCGCGTGTCCGACAGACGATACCCGGCTTCCACCACCTGAATCCGCACCCACACATAGCCGAGTAGCGACACGATCGTGAGCGCGCCGACTGCCGCGCTCCAACCAAACAGAATCCGCATCTCCGCGCGCACACCCAACCGCTGGTTGGGCGGACGCGTCTCGGGCCGCATTCCGAACGACCCATCTCCCTGCCGCCGGCTCTGCGCTCCCGCCACCATCCCTAGACTCCCAGTGCCGCAACGACATCGGGATCCTCCGGCAGACTCTCTTCGCCATTGGAAAATACCGTCTCCCAGCTGGCCGGACTGTACGCGCGCATCTTCTCGCCGATTCCGACGAGCACGAATTCGCGGTCCAATTGCGCGTAGTCGCGCAGCCGGGGGCACACCAGGATCCGCCCCTGGCGATCGATCCGGCACTCCTGCACACCCGGCAGGTAGTAATTTTGAAAAAATTTGATCACGCGAGGCGACCGCTCCTGCGACCCTCGGAGCCGCTGCTCCAACTCGAGCCACTTCGCCTGCGGATAGACGTCGAGGCAGTTACACCCGTCGACCTTGAAGTTGGTGATGCAGATCTCGTCGCTGCCGCTGGCGTCCAGGATCTCGCGAAATCGGGCGGGAATACTTACCCGCCCTTTCTCGTCGATCTTCGCCGTGAAAATTCCCCGGAACATCCGTCAGCCTCTTCACCGATGATCCACCCCTCCACCCCACCCCACCACCACATCCCACCGCAAGACACCTAATCCCACTTCTTCCCACTGCGGGCGTCGTTGTACCCACCGAGGCTCGAGGTTGTCAAGTTTTTTTTGGCAAAGCGGAGGGCGAGGCTCTGCCGAGCCTCGCGGTCGCAAGGGACACAAGCGACGAAAGGGACGAAAGGGACTAGAGGGACTATAGGCTTGGCCTTTCGTCCCTTTAGTCCCTTTAGTCCCTCGCCCCCGCTGACCGCGACTCGGCAGGGGCCTCGCCCTGCCGGGGGGAATAGCAATGCTCCCTGGTCAGCAGCCGTTCAGCGAGCGATTCACCGCGGCGATCAGTTCGTTGATGGCAACGATGCCGTTGCGGTTTGTGTCGACCGCGGTGCACGCCCCGATGTCGTTGCGCCCCAAGCTGATACCAACCGCGAGGACGAGCTCGTTGATCGCCACCGCGCCATTGCCGTTGCAATCGCCGGCGCACGACGGCGCGCCGTCGGTCGGCGTCGACGTCGCCGTCTCCGTCGGTGTTCCACTCGGCGTGGCGGTGGGCGACGCGGTCGGTGTATCCGTCGGCAGCGCCGTAGCGGTGTCCGTCGCCGTCGGGGTCGGCAGAGGCGTGTCGACGACGCCCGGAAGCTCGAGCGAGGCGATCCCGAGGCCGGCGGCTGCGGCGTATACCGTGGCGGTCTCAGCCGCGACGACGCCGAGATCGACTACCGGAAACGTCGCCAGTCCCTCGAGCGCCTCCCACGTCGCGCCGAAGTCGACCGACTGGAACGCGCCGCCGACCTCGGAGCCGACGAAGACACGGTGGGGATTGGCAGGATCGATGGAGACAGCGAGGTACGCGTCATCCGGAAGACCTGCCGCGAGTCGGCGCCAGTTCACGCCGCCATCACCGCTGCGGAAGACGCCGCCGCGAGTCGCGGCGTACAGCCTGCTCGGCTGCTCGGGATCGATGGCGACGCCCCGTACAGCGCGCTCTTGCGACGACGCGAGACCGGAGTTCACCTCGGCCCACTGCTGCCCGGCATTGGCGGTCTTGAAGATGCCGCTGTTGGTTCCGGCGTAGAGGATCATTTCGTCCTGCGGATCGATTGCCAGCTGGAACACGGAAAAGTTGCCCAGTCCCTGGTTGATCGGTGTCCAGGCCAGTCCCCCGTCGACGCTTCTGAAGACGCCCTCCTGATCGCGGCCACCGTATACGACCGCGGCATCGACCGTATCGAAGACAATCGCCCGCCCGGTCGCGGTGTCGCCGAGCACGCCGTTCGACGGCATCCACGGTTCCCCAAAGTTCGCGGTGCGATAGAAACCGCCGGCGGGAGGCTGCACTCCTACCAATGCGACCGCCGGCGCGGTCGGGTGCACGGCGACCGACTCGACGCGTGGAAACGCGATCCCGGAGGTCGCGACGGTCCACGTCTGTCCGCCGTCGCCGCTGACGTCGACGCCGGCCTCGGAGGTCGCGTAGATCACGTTCGCATCCAGCGCCGAGATGGCGAGCGCCGTCTGATTGATCTGTCGCAACCCATTCGCCGCCGGCTGCCACGACGCGCCCGCGTCGGTCGACTTGTACACGCCCCTGCCGTTGGTGGCGCAGTAGACGACCGCCGGGTTCGACGGATCGATCGCCACCGCGCGGATGAAATTGTTGGCGATGCCAGTGTCGGACCGGCTCCACGAAGCGCCGCCGTCGACCGACTTGAACAGGCCGCTATTCGGGATCCCCGCGTAAACGATCTGGCCATCGGTCGGATCCACCGCGATGCCGCCGGGTTCCGAGCTGGTCGCGTGCACGACGCCCTGGTCCATCCGGTTCCACGATGCGCCGCCGTCGACGCTCTTGTAGAAGCTGATGGTGAGCCCCGCGTAGAGCACCTGGGTATTGGAAGGATCGACCGCGATCACCCGAACCTGCTGGCCCGGAAGTCCGTTCGACGCCTCGGCCCAGGTATCGCCGCCGTCAGTGCTCTTGTACACCCGGTTGCCGCCACCGGCGTAAACCACCCCGCCGCCGGCGGCGACCAGCGCGCGGTACGTGTTCACCGCGAGTCCACTGCTCGCTGGCGACCACGACTGCCCGCCGTTCTCACTGTGAAACACGCCCAGGTTGGTCCCGGCGAAGACGATCTGCGCGTCATCCGGCGCCACCGCCAGCGAGAAGATGTTGGTCGACGTCAGACCCGAGTTGATCAGCGCCGACGTCGCCCCGCCATCGGTGCTCTTGAAGACCCCGACGGCGGTCCCCGCATACACGGTGTCGGCATCCGTCGGATCCACCGCCAACGCCCGCGGCGGCGTCGCGAGACCCGGCGCGATCGACCAACTGGCCCCGGCGTTGCGCGTTACATACACCCCGCGCGCGGCGGCATACGCCACCGACGGATCCGACGCCGACAGCGCGAACGCCTGCAGGTTCGCCCCATCCGGTCCGTTGGTCGTCCAAGAACCGACGCCGCCTTGTGCCGTCCCAACCAACGAAGCCAACAGCAGGAGCGCGAGCCAGGAGCGCTGTCCAGAAGTGAAACGCGGCATACCCATCTCTCCTTCGAACCGCCAACGACCTTGGCGATGCCGCGCACGATACAGCGAAGCGCGACAACATTGAAAGCTCGTTCATCGCGCCGCAACCACGGCCGTTCCGTTGCACTTTGCGGCGAGTTTCCGCCGCCGCAAGACAGCGCGGGGGATGGCGGCACGCCCCCATCCCCCGCTGCCAGAGAGGATCGATAAGCCGGATTCTGTCCCGGCCGAGGCCGGTGGGAATCATTCATCTGGGACGGTGGTTGCCCACCGCCTCTAGCGATCTACCCGAGGTTCAGCGCGGGCCACGCTCCCTCACGTTCGTCTTGCTCCAGGTGGGGTTTGCCGCGCGCCGACGTCTCCGCCGGCGCGGGTGTCTCGCGACACCGTTTCACCGACTCCCGCGACTTGCGTCGCGGGCCGTATCCTTTCTGTGGCACTTTCCCCCGGTCACCCGAGGCCGTCGTTAACGGCCACCCTGCCCTATGGAGTCCGGACTTTCCTCCCGCCTCCCTGCGGAGACGAGCGATTCCCTGATTCTCTCTGGTGGGTCCGACCGTAGCCGCCGAAAGCGCAAAATCCAACCGTTGGCCCCTCGCCCCGCACCCCTCGCCCCTCTTACACGAGCGAAGCGACTTTCAGCCTAGCGGGGCCACCAGCGTGTCCGCCGGATCATTCGAGGAAGAAACTCGTGATGAGCCATTCTTGGAAGAGAAATGAGATTCACCACGAAGATCACGAAGGCCACGAAGAAGGGCGTTGCTGACATCGAAGCGATCCTCTCCTGATTTCACTTGGATTGAACCGAAGGCGATACACTCGATTCCGACAAGAGCGGATTCCCCTTCGTGCTCTTCGTGATCTTCGTGGTTCGATTATTTCTGACGCAAGATGCCCACCTCACGAAATCAGCAACTTAACCTCGAGTTTCAAGCTAGGCAGTCTGATCCAACTGCTGCTGCCGGTAGAAGATGATGCGGTGGCAGCTCGGGCACTGGCGAACCTTTTTGTACTTCTGCAGTTCGTTGAACAGCTGCGGCGGTAGGCTCATGCGGCATCCCGTGCAGATGCCCTGCCGCGCTTCGACCACCGCCGTGCCGCCGCGGCGGCCGAAGATCTGCTCGTACTTTGCGCGCAGTCCGACGTCGATCGCGCATGCGAGCTCTTCTCGCGCGGCCTTCGCCGCCTCGAGCCCGTCGCTGAGCGCGACCGCTTCCGACCGCGGCTCCTCGATCTTCGCCTGCACTTCGGCCTCGAGTAGGGCCAGCGCCGCTTCTTCCTCGGTCAGCTGCCCGGCGAGCTTCTCCACCGTCTCCATGACGACGAGCAACTCCTCTTCGAGCAGCGCCTTGGCCTCGCGGCCCAGATCGATCTCGCGCTGCAGCGCCATCAACTCGCGATCGGTCTTGACCCGACTCATCCGCATGCGGTTGTCGCGCATCCGCCCGCCGTCGACCTCGAGCCGCGCGTCCATTTCCTTGCGCTGCTTCTCGAGGGCGGCGCGATTGGCCGCCAACTGGAGAACCGCCGCACGCCGTTTCTGCACCTTCGCTTCGAACTCGTCCGCGCAGGCCGTCAACGCGCCAACCCGGTCGAGCCGCTCCTTCAGCTTGCGGTCGACATCCTGCAGCGCGGCCAGGCGGTCAATCTCTGCTTCAAAATCCGATTCCGATGTCTCCATTGTGCTCCTTTGGGAGTTTGCCCCCGTGCGCGCTTCGCGCTCCGATGGGCTCAGCACAGCCGGCAATGCCGACTGTGCCTCCGGTTACCAACCCACGAGGCCCGTGATTTCTTGGTTTCTAGGCGACCGCTATCCATCGATTCGTGTCCGCGCGTCGCTCGACGGGTCCCAGTGGGCGCACCAGGATTCGAACCTGGGACCTACCGGTTATGAGCCGGCGGCTCTGACCAGACTGAGCTATACGCCCAACCCCGAAAACGATCGCGAACGCTTCGCTCCTATTTCAGTCGACCTCCTGCCGTAACTCGATTGAGATTTGCCATCACGTAGCCACCAGCACTCCGGGCCTTCCCGATCCCAAACGGTTCGGTCGCCGCAGCTTGCGCAGCGCCTTCGCCTCGATCTGGCGAATCCGCTCCCGCGTCACCTCGAACTGCTGTCCGACTTCCTCCAACGTCAGGTCGCGCGTCTCGCCGACACCGAAGCGCAGACGCAAGACCTTTTCTTCGCGCGGCGTCAGCGATGCCAACGCGTGCCGCGTCTGGTCCCGCAGTCGCTTCGACACCAGGGCGTCCGGCGGCGCCGGGGTGTTGGAGTCCTCGATGAAATCCCCCAGCGTCGAATCTTCTTCCTCGCCGATCGGCGTCTCGAGCGACACCGGTTGCTTCACGACTCTGAGAACCTTCTGAACCTTGTCGACAGGCAGATCGACCCGGTCGGCGAGTTCCTGCGCGGTGGGCTCGCGCCCGCTCTCCTGCACCAGCTCCCGCGATACGCGAACCAACTTGTTGATGGTCTCGACCATGTGCACCGGAATGCGGATCGTCCGCGCCTGGTCGGCGACCGCGCGCGTCATGGCCTGGCGAATCCACCACGTCGCGTAGGTGGAGAACTTGAACCCGCGCTGGTACTCGAACTTGTCGACCGCCCGCATGAGTCCGATGTTGCCCTCCTGCACCAGGTCGAGCAGCGGCAAGCCGCGGTTCGTATGCTTCTTGGCGATGCTGACGACGAGCCGAAGGTTCGCCTGGATCAGCGCCTTCTTCCCTTCGCGGACCTGTGACTCCGCCGCGCCGATCTCGCGCAGCTTCGTGGCGAGATCCTCCGCGCCGATCCCCAGCGCCGCTTCCGCCTCGCCGAGACGCCGGCGCGCGGTGGCGATTTCCTTGGCGAGGTCGGCCGCCTCCGCGGCGTCCACGCCCAAGAGCCGCCGCGCATCGGCGGCACCGCGCTTCGCCGCCCGACAGAGCTTCTCGATCTCTTCGAGAGGCAGGTCGAACCGCGTCGCGACCTGCGCCAACGGCGCCGCGATGGCGCGCAGATCGACGTTCGCCCGCCGCATCTCCTCGATCGCCCGGTCGATCTGTTTCGGGTTGAGCGAGAGCGATTGCACGACCACCAACAGCGCGTCGCGCTTCGCGGTCAGCGCCGCCGCTCGCCGCTGTCGCGTCGACTCGTTCGTCCCGGAAGCAGCGGCGGCGATCGCGGTTTCGATGTCGCGAACCGCCTTCTTCAGCTTCGGCACGCCGGTCAAAAACTCCTCGAGCTTTCGGCCTCGCTCCTGTTCCGTCGCTTCCTCGTCCTCCCCGTCCAGCTCCTCGAAATCGCGGACGACGTCGGCGACCCGCACCTCCCCGGACTCCAGTCGATCCGGCAGACTGAGCAGGTAGCGAAGGGCGATCGGCGTCGCCAAAGCCTCCGCCAGGAGCCGGTGCTGCGCCTCTTCAATGCTGCGGGCCAGGCGCTGCTCTCCGTCGCGGTCGAGCAGGGAGACAGCGCCCATCTCGCGCAGATAGATCCGAATGGGATCGCCGCGGCGGTCGTCGTCGCGATCGCTGTCGCTCGGCGCCGGCCGCCGCGTCCGCGCCTCTTTCCCCCACCCGGCGTCGCCGAGGATTTCGAGCGCGTCTTCCATCGCATCGGGCGCCGTGACCTTTCCCGTCGCGGGCGCCTTGCCGATCACTCCGATCCCTCCGGTTCTTTCCATCACAACCGATCCCCCTCCCGCCGCGTCATCTCCTCGAGACTTCGCTTCACCGAATCCTCATCCCCCTCGAGCTCGGCGCGCCGCAGCACCGCCAACTGGGCCCTGCGTCGCTCGCGCTCGCGATGATCGTGAATCCGCAACACACAGTCTTCCGCGATCTGCATCCTGCCGGCGCGGTCCAGCCCGTCCTCTTCAGCCAACAGAGCGCCGCGGATATGCCCGGCGATGTCTTCGGGCAAATGGTCCACCGCCGCGCCGATGCCCTCACCGGCCTCCCACGCGTCGATGAGTCGAGCCGCCGCCGCCGCCAGGCCGCGATGCTGAAACGAATCGAGGATGTCGCGCTCGACGACCCAACGCGCGACGTCTTCGTCCGTGGCCACGACTTCGAGCAGCATCCGCTCGGCGACAGGCCACGGCGTCGCGACCGCCGTCTCGCGCGGCGGCGCGGACGCGGCGGCAACGGCGCCGCGCGCGAACACCGAGTCGCTCAACCCCAACCGCTGCGCCGCACGGCGGGCGACCAGGTCGTATTGGATCGGGTCGGAGATGCGGTCGAGAACGCGCCGCAGATCGCGCGCCGCCCGCGTTCGGACCGGCAAATCGGCGCCCGGGGGCAACGTCTCGTCGAAGTAGAAATCCAACAGCTCCGGCGCGCGGTCCAACAGGGCCAGTGTCTGCTCGACACCGTGCGCGCGCACGAAGTCGTCCGGGTCCATGCCGTCGGGAAGAAAGGCCGGACGCCCCCACACTCCGGCCTCGGCGCACACCGAGAATGCGCGCAGCGCCGCCTGCCGGCCGGCGCGGTCGCCGTCGAAGAGGAAATAGGGAACCGCCTGCTCGCCGCCCATGCCGCGGACCAATCGCAACTGCGACGGCGTCAGCGCGGTGCCGAGCGTGGCGACCACGTAGGGCATACCGGCCTGCACCAGCATCAGTGCATCCATGTATCCCTCGACCAGGACGACCCGGTCCGCGTCGCGAATCGCGGCACGCGCCTCCGCGATTCCGTAGAGACCGTCGCCCTTGGTGAAGATGGGAGTTTCGGGAGAGTTCAGATACTTCGGCTGCTCGTCGCCGAGCGCGCGCCCGCCGAAGGCGATGACGCGGCCGCGCCGATCGCGGATCGGAAACATGATGCGACCGCGGAAGCGATCGTAGAGACGGCCGTCGCGCTCGGCGAGAAGTCCCGATTGCACGCCCAGCCGGCGCGAGACGCCGTTGCGTCCGAACCACTGCGTCAGCTCCGTGCCACCGGGCGGAGCGAGCCCGATCCCGTACTTCTCGATCGTCGCCGTGGTAAGGCCCCGCCCCTCGAGATAACGACGCGCGGCCTCTCCCTTCGGACCATCCCAGACGCGCCGGAAGAACGCGGCGGCCTTCTCGTTCAAACCGATCAGACTCTCCTTCGTCTGATCGACCGGACTCCCAGGCGACTGCTCCGGGAGGGCGATGCCGGCGCGCTTGGCGAGTTGCTCGACCGCCTCGGGAAACTCGATGCGCTCGATGCGCATCAGGAACGTGAACGCGTTGCCTCCGGCACCGCAGCCGAAGCACTTGAAGAATCCCCGCTCGTCCGAGACCGAGAACGACGGAGTCTTCTCGTCGTGAAACGGACACAGGCCGACATGGTTGCGCCCGGTCTGGCGGAGTCGGACGTAGGTCGAGATGAGGTCGACCAGGGAGATGCGGTCCCGAATCGTTTGTAGCGTTTCTTCGGGAATCCGGCCCGTCATGGAGTCCTCAGGCCGACTCCCCGGCCGTGCCGGTCCCTGGCCAATTGCCCCTCAGTAGGTCGTCGGCCGCCGAAATCATTGGTCGCGCCAGGCGCGAGTCGGCGACGCGTTCTTGAAACCCACCGACGATCGGGAACAACTGCAGGAACAGCAGCACGAAGGCGAGGACGGCGGCGCCTTTGGCGGCGCCGAACAACCCGCCGCCGACCCGCCCCAACTGGCGCAGCATGCCGAAGCCCAGCAGGCGGTCGATGACGAAACCGGCGAGGTTGACCACCGCGCTGGTGGCGATAAACACGGCGACGAAGACGCCGCCCACCCGCGCCGCGTCCGGCAACTCCGCGAGTACCGACCAACCCGACAGCGATTCAGCAAGCCCGCCGGTCAGGCGTAACGCGCTGAGGATTCCCAGCAAGAACGCGGCGAAACCGAACGACTCGCGAATGAGTCCGCGCCAGAATCCCCGCACGGCGCAGATGACGAGAAGCAGGGCGAGAGCGAGGTCTAAGAGGTTCACGTACACCGCCTCCCGTTTCCCGCTCGCCGCATCGGCACCTCGAGTCCTTGTGGCTAACTTCCGGCGCGCGCCAATCGCCGGAGGAACCGCTTCTTCGCAGCCAGCGCCTTCTTCTTCTTGCGCACGCTCGGCTTCTCAAAATGCTCGCGCTTGCGCAGTTCGGAGAGAATCCCCGCCTTTTCACACGACTTCTTGAAGCGGCGAATCGCCGCTTCGATCGGCTCGTTGTCTTTGACTCGAACACCCGCCATAGATTCTCGTTCTCTCTCCTACTACGCCCGGCGCCCTTGGCGCTACCCTCGTCGCACACCACCCCTCCGCGCGCGACGTAATCCGGTGACGACTATTAGGATGGGCTGGGGGAGTCAAGACCGGGAGGCTCGGCGTGGCGGGCCATTTTCAACCAGCCAGACCCCGGACGCCCCGTGCAACACCCCGAAACAATGAGGTTCGACCGGGCACAAGGCGGGACGGGGCGGTCAGGAAGACCCTCGCGCGACCTCGGCAAATCTCTCTGGAAAGTCGCTGACGATGCCGTCGATGCCGAGTTCGACCAGCTGTCGCATGCGCTGCGGCTCGTTCACGGTCCAGGTGTTGACGGCCAGCCGGCGCCCGTGCGCCGCCGCGATCAGAGCGCCGTCGACCAGCGCATGGTGCGGGTGAATCGCCTCGGCGCCGAGCGCCGCGGCGTGGGCAAACGCCTCTTCGAGGTCGTCGGACGTATGCCAGAGAACCGCGAGGCGCGCGGTGGCGCTGCTCGCTCGCACCGCGCGCAGGGCACCCATGTCGAACGACGACACGAGAATGGAGTCCGCGCCGCCGCCGCGTGCGTCGACAGCCAACAACAGCGCCTGCGCGGTCGCCTCCCAGTCACCGGACGGACTCTTGATCTCGACGTTGAGCGCGACGCGACCGCGCGTCTGTTCCATCACTTCGTCGAGCGACGGGACTCGCGCGTCGGAGTATTCCGGTGCGAACCAGCTCCCGGCATCCAACTTCTGCAACTCGGCGAGATCGAAGTCGCGCACCGAACCGCCGCCGCGGACGGTTCGCCCCAGCACCAGATCGTGCAACACCACGAGCCGCCCATCGCGCGTCAACTGCACATCGAGCTCGATCATGTCGACACCGATCTCGATGGCGCGTTCGAACCCGACAGCCGTCAGCTCGGGCCGCGTCCCTGCCGCGCCGCGATGGGCGATGCGCTGCCACATGCCCGCACAATCCACCATTCCGTCTCCGCGATCCAGCTCCTACGAAAGCATAGAAAACACGTGCCCTGATGTGGATCACCG
>Ga0307505_10001683_pt1 | contig 17036 bp, 18 predicted proteins | sample 23_S_MG_FD_202183 | JGI IMG/M metagenome (GOLD analysis project Ga0307505, IMG submission 202183) | Soil microbial communities from Populus trichocarpa stands in riparian zone in the Pacific Northwest, United States - 23_S | ecosystem: Environmental > Terrestrial > Soil > Riparian zone > Trees...
CCACCAGCTTCCTGCACACCGGCCATGCGGAACAGGACCCGGCCCACTGGTGGCAGGCCTTGGGCCTGGCGCTTGCGGAACTCACCGGGAAGCTTCCGGATCTTCCCAGACGGTCGGCGGGCCTGGTCTTTTCCGCGCAACTCTGCGGTGTCGTTGCAACCGATGAAGCGGGAGCGCCGCTGCGTCCCTGCATGATCTGGCTCGACAAGCGCGCGGCCGGGCTCATTCGCGCCACGATGGGCGGCTTTCCTCCGGTTTTCGGCTACGGGGCTTTCAAGCTCCTGTCTTCGCTTTGGCTGACCAACGGCGCCCCCTCCCTCAACGGCATGGATCCGCCCGGCAAAATGATGTGGCTCAAACAGCATGAGCCGGAGGTATGGGCCCGCACCCACAAGTTTCTCGATGTTAAGGACTGGCTCGTCCACAAGGCCTGCGGGCGTTTTGCCACCACGGCGGATTCGGCAAATCTCACCTGGATGATGGACACCCGTCCGTCGCGCAATTGCTGGTCGCCGTACCTGATGAAACGCTTTGGCATTTCGGAGGCGCAGCTTCCCGAGATCGTTCCGGGTACCTCCAGCCCCGGCGGACTTACGCGAGCCGCGGCGGCCGAGCTTGGCCTTGCGGAGGGATTGCCGGTCATCGCGGGATGCGGGGACGTGTGCGCCGCCGCCCTCGGCAGCGGGAGCGTAGGCGATGGTGAGTTGCACATTTCCCTCGGCACCAGTTCGTGGACTGGCGGATTCTATAAGTCCCGCCGCCTGAGTGCCAGCGAGGGGTATGCGACCATTGCATGCCCTGTCGGCAACCGGCCCTTGCTTATCGCCACGCAGGAGAGCGCCGGCTCATGCCTTGACTGGTTTGAGGGCATCGCCGGTTCCGCTTTGCTCCCCGATGCGAGCCGGCCGGACCTGGGTGCCGCGCCGCCCTTGTTTTTGCCGTGGCTTGCCGGCGAACGCGTTCCCGTCGACGACAACCGGCTGAGAGGGGCCTTTCTCGGGCTTTCCCTTAGGCATGGAAAGGCAAGCCTGGCGCAGGCGGTGCTGGAGGGTGTGGCGCTTAACACGCGCTGGGCCTACCAATCCGTATCGCGCCAGCCTGGCACGGTTCCCAACCGGCGTATTCCGCTTGTCGGCGGAGCGGCGCTCAATCCCGATTTATGCCAGGCGCTGGCGGATTGCCTCGGAACTGAATTCTCCGTGGGCCCGGCGCCAAGGCTGGCCGGGGTGCAGGGGGCCGCGGCAATTGCCGGGGCACATCTCGGGTATTTTCCCGATACGTGGCAGGCGGCGGCCACTCTCGCCAGAGCGGACAATTTGGTCTATTCACCCAAGCCTGAACGGGCAAGGTATTTTGACCGCCGGTTCAAGCTCTTTCTGGATGCGCATCGCCAGACCCTGCCGTGGTTCCGGCGATACTTTGCTTCGGAGTTATTGGTGAAATGATTGACGGACTGTTCAAGACCCACATCGATCCGTTGTGGGAGCGCGCCGCCCGGCCGCTGGCCCGCCATTGCACGGCCAATCAGGTGACCGTCATGGGCCTATGTGCCGTCGTTGCGATGTCCGCCCTCTATCTGGTGCACGGATCGACGCTATGGTTCGGGCTCGGGCTTATCTTTGCCTTCTCGGCTGATTCACTGGATGGGGCGGTGGCGCGCATTCGCGGCGAAGCATCGCGGTTTGGCGGCTATCTCGACGCCATCGTTGACCGCTATCAGGAAATGGCGGTGCTCGCGGCACTGGCATGGAAAACCGGACACTGGCCCGCGGCCTTTTTTGTGCTCGCCGGCAGCTTTCTCACAAGTTACGCCAAGGCGAGGACGGCGATTGAGATGCCGATCAGCAATACCGCCTGGCCGGACCTGTTTGAAAGGCAGGAGAGAATCATCTTCATCTGCCTGCTGTTGATCCTGAACGGGCTTTTTGGCGAATGGCTGAAACCGTCCTTCGACCTTGTGCTGATCGGGCTTTGGGTCATGGCGGCAATTTGCCATTTTACCGCCGTACAGCGGTTTTACCGGGCGAGGACCATTCTCAAGAACTAAGCGGGGCGTACGCACAGGCACAGGACCGGCAAAATGGTTTGGAAATTGCGTAAGCTGTTTCGGCTTTGGTTTGTCAGCGGCGTTATTTGCGCGGCGGTTCCTGGTCAATTGAACACCTTTGGCTGGGGGCAGGCTTCGGGTGGCGCCGGTTTTCCGGTGCCAGCGGATCCCAACCAGATATTTTTCCTGCAACGCTCGATGAACTCAAACACCATTGTCTATGCGGCGCGCATCGGTTCCGACGGGAAGCTTGAGCGCCGTGAACCCATCGAGGTTTTCTGGCGGCGTTTCAACGACAGCGGCGAGAAGCTGCCGCTCACCTTCACCGAACGAAACCTGGCCTTTGGCGTCAACACCAAACGCTTGCGAAACGGGCCTGATGCCTATCTGGTGACATTGAAAGCCTATGCTGGCCGGAGTGCCGTGCTGCGGCTTGTCAATGGCGCGCCGCGGCTTGAGGGAAAAGTGGCGGGGCAGGAAGCACGGCTGATCTCGGCCTTCCTCCATCTCGATGAAAGCGGCCGTATTCCGCGGGTCATCAAGGTTGACTTGCGAGGGGAAACGCTTGAGTCCGGGCAACCGCTCTTCGAAAGCTTTATCCCGTGAACAGGGCGTCCAGGAAAAAATCCACGGCCCACAGCAGGGCCACGGCGTAGATGGCCGCCAGGACATCATCCAGCATCACGGCTATCCCGCCGCCGGTGTAAACATCGGCAAGGCGAATGGGCCATGGCTTCAGAATGTCGAAAAAGCGGAACGCCGCAAACGCCAACAGCCACCACCATGGGCTGAACGGCATGGCGAGAAGAACCAGCAGCATGCCGAAAGTTTCATCCCAGACGATCGATCCGTGATCCTGTTCTCCCAGCACGCGGCAGGCTTTGCCGCAGGCCAAGCATCCCGCAACAAAGAAGACGGCGAGGGTCGCCGCCATGATCAGCGGCGGCGCCAGCCGCAGGACTGCGCCGAGCGGAAATGCGACCAAGGCACCGATGGTTCCCGGGGCCCATGGGCTAAGCCCGGCGCCAAAGCTCAAGGCCAGGGCGCAGCTCGGTTGCTTGAGAAGACCTGCGTGCGGTTTCATGCCGTGTCCCCTAGTGATCCGCCGCTTCAGGGCAGCGCTCGCTGAGGTCAGCCTTCATCATGCCATTGCGGCGGGACGGGCTGAAGTCCTGCCGGACATGCCGCCACCACAGGCCGAAATAGCTGCGGGGATTTTCACGGTTGAATATATCCGGCGCCAGGTGCTTGAGCTTTGGCAGGCGGGTCCAGGGGACATTCGGGAAGGTGTGATGCTCGTTGTGGTAGCCGGTATTGAACAACAGCCAGTTGGTGAACCTGTAGTCGGAATAGGTTGGATTGACCTCGTCGTCGCCTTCATGTTCGCTCAGCGACTGGCCCAGGTTGGTGACGCCGAACTTTCCAAGGAACAGTGAAAGCGACCAGTTGTGGTAAAGCCAGCCCCAGAACCCGAAGAACCAGAGCAGCGCGAGGTTTGCAAACAGCGAGACGGCGATGAACAGCCCGCGCTGAAAGCCTGTTGGCCTGGTGCTGCCAATGTGCCGGGCCTTGTCCTTCACCACCTGGCCGGAGAGGCGCTCATAGAGCTTCGGCATGACCTTGTCGGAAATCAGGAACCCGAAGGGAAGCAAATGCAGCAGGAGGGTTGTAAGCGTCAGCAGCCGCTGCCTTGCCGGGGAGCCGGCGAGAATTTTCCGCCGGGCATTGAAGCTGCAGATATCCTCGTGCTCATAATCGCGCTCATAGTTGCCGATAAAGGGATGGTGGCTCGAGATATGCTCATGCTGGTAGGTCAGTTGCTTGCCGAAAGACCCCAGAATGAGTTCCAGCGACAGATCAAAGCCCAGTTTTGGAAGATCGCCGCGAAAAATCAGCCGGTGGGCGGTTTCGTGGAGAAGTGCGCCGGCCGCATGAATGATGATCTGGCCAATGAAGAATGCGGCAAGAAAACAAACCAGCAGGTTGCTCCCGCTCACCAGCCAGGCCATTCCCCAGTGCAGGCCCAGCAGTATCGGCACGGCCAGCGCGGTCCATGGGTTGGCGCCGGCAAGGGCACGTACCGCGGCGTTGCGCTTGACGATTTTACGCCTGATTTCATTGTGGCGGCGGGCCTGCGGTGAAATCTGGGCGGTGGCTCCGGCGGCCATGATTACACCCTCAGTCCGCTGTTCGACATCGAATCGTTCATTCAAAACCCCGCGCGGCGCAGCAATCCGGCCGCATTGGCCATCCTGATACAGCCAATGCTGGCGCAATGCCAGTTTGGAACGATGCAATGCCGCGCCGGTCTTTCATTGCGGCGGGATTCCGGCATACATAGCAGGGCATTCCTGAGGAGCAGATTGAACCCCGTGTCCCGAACCAGACCATCCCTGGTGGCCAGCCTTCGATCGGCGCTGCTTTGGTTCGTCCTTGCTGTCATTGCCCTTTCATTTTGCCTGTGCCTGCCATTTTTTCTGCTGCCCCGGCGCGTCCTCAAGGCGATTATCGCGTTTCATATCAAGGTCGGGCTGAAAGCGATGAAACTCATTTGCGCACTGGATTGGGAGCTTCGGGGAAATCCCCCGGCGGCCGGAACGGCCGTTCTCGTGGCTTCGAAGCATCAGTCGGCGTGGGAAACCTTTGTGCTGCAATGCATCCTGCCGGATCCGGCAATCATCCTGAAACGGGAGTTGCTGCTGCTGCCGTTTTTCGGCTGGGCGCTCCGGAAGCTGAAGCACCTGCCGATCGACCGCGCCGGCGGGCTGGAATCCCTTCGCCAGACGATTGAGGCTGCGCGGCTGCGTGTTGCGGAGGGACGTCAGATCGTCATTTTTCCTGAAGGAACCAGAAGGGACTTGGGCGCGCCGCCCGCCTATCAGGCCGGAACCTTTGCCCTCTATAAATCGCTTGCCGTTCCGTGCCTGCCAGCGGGGCTCAATTCCGGGGGCTTTTGGCCGCATCACGGATTCATTTTTCGCTCCGGGCGCATTGTCATCGAATTCCTGCCGCCGATTGAACCCGGCCTTTCCAGAGAGGTCTTTATGCGGAGGCTGATCCAGGAAATCGAGGGTTCATCGTCCCGGCTGCTGGCCGAAGCCGCGGGCAGCCTTGCAAAGCCGATAGACTTTGAAGGCCAGCATGATTAACCTTTGCGCCATGGAGTGCATTGCTTCGCAGTGTGGCATGACGAGGGGGACAGGCGGTGAAGGTTGAGTCAACGGAGTTCCGGGCCCGCCTGCTCGACATCATCGCGCGCGAAGGGCTTGTGGACGCGGGCCGGCTCGTTCCCGACGTTACCCTTGATGAGCTGGGCATAAAGTCAGCCGACGTGGTGATGATCCTAATGGTGATTGAAGAGGAATTTGACGCCTATATCCCGGTGGATGATGCGCTTTCGAACGCAAAAACCCTGGAAGACCTGTTGAACGCCTTGCTGCTGCACCTGTCGAAGAGCGCCGCGTGACCACTGGCGTTAGCCCAACCTACATCACGGGCATTGGCGCGGTCACGGCGCTTGGCGTGGGTGTCGTGGAGCTCTGGCAAGGCCTCCGTGCGGGACAGTCCGGGGTCAAGCCAATCGTAATCCCGCGGACCGAGCGGCAGCAGATCGGGCAGGCCGCGCATCTCGGCAGCTTCAATCCCGCGGACCATCTTGCACCGGAACTGGCGGCGGCAACGGACCGCTTCGTGCATTTCGCCCTTGTTGCCGCCGACGAGGCCATGAAGCAGGCGGGATGGCCGCTTGACGAGCCGGCAGGCGACAGGACCGCCGTCATCATCGGGTCAGGCATCGGCGGGTCGACGACCTCGGATACGGGCCACTACAAATTTTATGTCACGCGCGAGCGAACCGATCCGATGACGGTTCCGAAGGTGATGCCAAGTGCGGCGGCGTCGCATATCGCCATGCGCTATGGGGCGCGTGGCCCTTCCTTCGCGGTCTCAAGCGCCTGCTCCTCAAGCTCGCAGGCTATCGGCCTTGGTCTGATGCTGATCCGCTCCGGGGTTGTGGACCGCGCCATCGTGGGCGGCAGCGAAGCCATGCTGACACCGGCGACCTTCCGGGCCTGGGAAACCCTGCGCGTGATGACGCCCGGACTGTGCCGCCCCTTCTCCAAGGGGCGTGACGGTATGGTGCTTGGAGAGGGCGCGGCGGTATTCCTGCTTGAAAACGAAATGTCCGCACGGCGGGGCGCTGCGCCGCTTGCGGTGCTGTCCGGCTATGGCACGTCAAGTGATGCCGCCGATATTGTCCGGCCGGATCCGCAAGGTGCCGCCCGCTCCATGCAACTCGCCCTGGCGGACGCCAACCTGAGTCCGCGTGACATTGACTACATCAACGCCCACGGCACGGGAACAATCCTGAACGACGTGAGCGAATCGGAGTCCCTGCGCCTGGTGTTTGATGCGTCTCTCCCCGATATTCTGGTGTCCTCGACAAAGCCTATTCATGGCCATGCGCTCGGCGCGGCGGGCGCCATTGAACTGGTGGCAACGATATGCGCCTTGCGCGAGGGCCTCGCGCCAGCCACGATCAACTGGCAGGAAGAAGATTCGCGCTGCATCCCCGATCCGGTGGCCAATACCGCCCGCAAGAAGGACATGGAATTCGCGATGTCGAATTCATTTGCCTTCGGCGGCATCAATGCCAGCCTCATTGTAAGGCGTTTTGAACCGTGACACATCCGGCCGGGCCGATAGCGCTGGGGACGTTCGACTTTCAGGTTACGGGCGAAGCGGTGAAAACCTATCGCAGCGTGCTGGGCTTTGCCGAAGAGGGGGACGTTCCCGTCACCTTTGCCACGCGGGCCCTTACGGAGCCTGCCGTTTTGAAAGAACTTCAGGCCATTCTCGGGGCGCAGGTCCCGGTCCATATCGAGCAGGGGTTTGACGTTGCGGAAGTCCTGAAGCCCGGGCTGGGATACAAGGTCGCCTTGGTGCTGGAGGCCGTGCGGGATAAGCACATGCGCCTGACGGGCACCTTCACCGGTCCGCAGGGCGGCGTGTGCCTTGTCATGCGCAGCGATTTCCTTCTCGTTCAACCGGTGGCGCTGACATGAAGCCTGCAGGCGGCCTTGGCGCACAATTCCCGCCGCTTACAGTGGGGCCGATATCGCCCGAAACAGTCCGGCAGTTTTCCCTTGTGCAGCGTGATTTCAACCCCATCCATGTCTCTGCCGCCGCGGCGCAGGCGGCCGGTTTCGAAGGCCCCATTGTTCATGGCGTATTTATCATTGGGCAGTTTGAGCGCCTGATCCGGTCGTGGCGGGCCATGGATATCTTATCCCTGCAGGGGCGCTTCCTTCGTCCTGTTTCGGTGGGCGCGGCATTGGTGCTGTCAGGCCGGGTTCTTCAGACGGCCGGCGACGACCTGTCCATGCGGCTTCTCGCGAAGAATGACGAAGGCACACTGGTTGCAATGGGTGAGGCAAGGCTTCGCATCACAGCGCGACGGTGATCGGCGGGCTATTGCAGCAGGAGTGCCGTAAACACCGCAAGAGGACCCGCGACGATCCAGGCATCCATGATGTCCAGAAGCCCGCCTTGGATGGGCAGAATGGCTGGGTAGTCCTTGACACCGGCCCGCCGCTTGGCGGCCGATGCCATCAGGTCGCCGGCGATTGCACCGGCGGTGGCGGCACCTGCGACCGCCGCGGCAACCAGCCATTTCAGATCGAGAACGGCGGCCACTGCAAAGGCGGATAGACCGACAGCGAGAAGGCCCACGGCAAGCCCCTCCCAGGTCTTTCTTGGACTGAGCCTGGGGACAAGAGGCCGTTTGCCGATGAGGCGGCCTCCCAGAAGCGAAAAGCTGTCAAAAATCTCCACGAGGAGGAGGGACAGCACGAAGATGAAAGCCACATCAAGCCGGCACGCGGCAAAAACAAAGAGGGCGAAGGGGAGGGCCGGAAACACCAGAAACCGCCACACCCACCTCAGTGGCGGCCGCCTTGACGTCACAAGCGCGGTGCTGGCGAGGAGCAAAGCCACAACAGCAAGGCCCATAGGCCAGGCCGCAGGATCAACGAACCACGCCATCCCGGCGATGCCGATCAGCAGGCAGGCGCCAATACTGCCCGCCTGGGGCAGAACCCGCCCGCCATTCACCGCTCCGCTCTCATAGCCGATGCGGCCGGCAGCGATTGCCAGGGCGAGCCCGAGGACGGGCTGGGGCAACAGCCAGGGCAGCGTTCCAGCAAGCAGGATGCCTGCCTCGGAAAGCATGAGCGGCCAAAGGCCATGGATGCGGCCCCGGGTCTTTGGAATCAACATCAGGGCCGCAAGCAGTCCGCAGCCCGTCAACCAGGCAATGAGGATAATGGCGGCGAGGCAAAGAAGGTCAGCAGACGTGCTCAAGTGCCATCGCCATGACGGGAAACCAGCCAGTTTTGATAACCCATTACCGCAGGCGCAATGAAACTATGCAGGCGTCCGAGGATCTGCAGCTGCCAGCCGAAAGTAACCAGGAATTGCCCGCGGCTTGCAGAGCGCACAAGTCTTTCCGCAACAGCTTCGGGTGCAAGAATGCTACCGTCGCCGGCCAGAATTCTTGTAACCTTTGGCCGCATCGGCAACTCTTCCGTGTGTTGGGGTGTATTCGTGTCGCCGGGGCAGACCAGGGTGACTGAAATGCCGCGCGACTTCAATTCTACCCGAAGCGATTCCGCGAGGGCGCGAACGGCAAATTTTGAAGGGCCATAGGAGCTGTAGCCAAACAGCCCGACAAAAGCCGCGCCGGAGGCAATGAATACGAGTTTCCCGCCTCCGGCTGCAACCATGTGGGAACTGACTGCCTTGGCGAAATACAATGAGCCAAGATAGTTCGTCTGGATCTGGTCATTAAAATCTTCAAGGCCCTGGCTCAAAAACAGGCCCGGCCGGGCGATCCCGGCGGATGCGACGGCCCAGTCCGGGGCGCCGAAACTGGCTGACGCTTCGTCCACAGCGCTCTGGCAGGCCAGCGGATCCCTCACGTCGCAGGAGAATATCTGAACCCTGGCTGTCCCCGTTGCCGCCTGCGATATCCGATGTTTCGCGGCTTCGAGGCGCTCCAGGTTGCGGGCAATGATACTGACGGAGGCGCCACGCGAGGCCAACAGTCCCGCCGTGGCAAGACCGATGCCACTGCTCCCCCCGGTTATGATCGCATGGACAGCCACAGGAGCCCCTGTTTATCCAGTTTGTCTTGCAAAGGCCAGAAGCCGATCAAAGGCCTCATTGTCTTCGACTTGCTTTGGCGGATGTTTGAACAGAAAAGCGGACGCATCAACAATCGGTCCCGCCATCTTCCGGTCCAGGGCAATGCGCGCGCAGCGGATGGCAGCGAGCGCCATGGCGGCGGCATTAGGCGAATCCTCGACCGAGAGCCGAACCTCAATGTTCATCGGCACACCGCCAAGCAGGCGCCCTTCCAGGCGGACGTAGCCAACCTTCTGGTCATTCAGCCAGGGCACATAATCCGACGGCCCGATCCGGACGTCCTCGTCATCGAGGCGGTGTTCCAGGGCTGATTGAACGGCTTCGGTTTTCGAGTGGCGCTTTTGGACGAGTCGGTTGGAATCCATCATATTGAGAAAATCCGTATTGCCGCCGACATTCAACTGGTAGGAACGGTCCAGCTTCGCGCCGCGCAAATCAAAGAGCCTTGCGAGCGTGCGGTGGATGATGGTGGCGCCCATTTGCGCCTTGAAGTCATCACCCAGAATCGGCAATTGGCGTTTTGCAAAGGCGGCGGACCATTTAGGGTCGCTGGCGAGAAAAACCGGAATGGCGTTAACGTAGGCAACGCCCGCCTCCAGGGCGCATGCGGCGTAAAACTCGCTTGCCTCCTGGGACCCGACCGGCAGGAAACTGATGACCACCTCGGCTTCCGCTTCACGCAGCACCGCGGTCACTTCCGCTGCCGTAAGTTCAGGCTTGGCGCTGGATACAAAACTGCGATGGGGCGCCTGGTTGCGCATGAATGCAGTGAGGCCGTCCAAATCGGGACCGCGCGATACCTTCACCGGGGTTGCCGGGAGATCGCTCCAGAATTTGGCGGTGCAGTTCGGGCCGGCGAATATCGCCTCGTTGACTGGACGGTCAACTTTTCTGTCATCAATATCAAATGCCGCAACAATCTCGATATCCGATGGACGATAACCGCCAAGTACTGGAAAAGGGAGGCCAATCGCGTTGTCGGGGTTTGCGCGACAATAGTAGATGCCTTGTACGAGGGAACTGGCGCAGTTGCCCAGCCCCACAATGGCAGTGCGTATCATCATGGCCCCGTGAATTTGTAGATTGTTCAGTATCAGAGCGATGTATTAGATGCTAAACAATAGTCGGGCAACGCAATACTTGAATTAACATGTGATGGGATTGCCGTGAAGGCTGGCCGGCAAATAATAAATCCCGGGATAACCGGAAACTCAGCCTTGACAAGACTTTGGCAAGCCGTGCCGATCGTGTCAGGCCCTAGCATTGCGGCGGGCGCCATTTTATGGGTTCATGGCGCTGGCCTGACCTATAAGTGGGAAGACTACGCAGCGGCCCCGCCGACAATCAGCCGCGCCCTTCTTGACCCAAGCATCGCAGAACCTTTTGCCCTTGCCATGATCGCCTCCGCCTTCTTCCTGGCAATCGCCGTTTTCCAGGTGGCATCGCTTCTATACCGGAACATAAAACTGCTTGGGCAAGACACCGCCAGGCCCGCTGCCTTGCTGTTTGCAGTGGTTGCGTGCGAAACGGCTGCAATTGCCGGGATGGTGGTGCTCAGCCAGTTCACCGGCAGCCAGCATTCGAAACTTCATGACCTTGGCAGCTACATGCTGTTTTTCGGGCATGCCATTGGCATAAGCCTTGTCGGCTACATGATACGCGGTGTCATCATCAGGCTGACCGGGGCGGAACGGCCGCCCGGCGCTGCGCTCAGCAATTGGCTCGCGCTTCGCAGGTTCCCGCGCCGTTCCGGCTGGGTGGCCCTTCTCAGCGGATTGTACGGCGTGGTGTATTTCGGAGGAAAATTCCTTCCCGATGCTTTTTTCTTTTGGCAGCGGACTGTCCTGAGCGTGCTTGAGGTGCTTGTCATCCTGGCTTTCCTGGGATTTCTCGTTTCCTTTCTGCCATGGTTGAGGGTTCGCACCCCTGACGCCGCAAAGGAAGATGAGGCGTAGCGTGGGCAGGTTTCAAGAGCGCCCGAAAAACCTTTCATAAGTTTCCCCCGCAAGATTGGCGAAACCGATGCCGAAAAGCCGCGTTGCCGCGGCCGGCACGAAGCCTGAGTCCCAGTAGGGGATGTCAAAAACCGCCGTGCTCAGGCTTTCCTGCCCGTAATAATCCACGAGATGTTTTACAGCATTGTCGGGAACCGAAAGCATGAGCGGGCCCCACGCCGCCCGTTGCGGCACGGTGTCAACCGGCTGATAGATCGAGGCGCGGTAAAGATCGACGACCGGATAGCGCCAAAATCCCTTCCTTGCCAGTTTCCAATAGTCATTGTGGGTGAAAAGACGGTAGCCGTCCTCGGCTGCGGCCGCCGCCAGTTCCGCAAAAGATTCTTCCAACTTCTGGATATCCTGCGGGCGGTAGATGGTGAAATCAACGTCGTCGTCCCATGGCATCGGCCCCTTGTGCCTTACGGCGCCAAGCAAAGTCCCATAGCACATGACATATTGAATGCCGTGGCGGCTCAGAAAATCATTGGCATAGGCGGCCAGGCCGATGATCTGCTCCAGCAATTCCGGCTGGATATAGAAGATCCTGGGAGATTTTATTTTGATGTCTGCCATCTCGTATGGGATGCCGGCGATGGAATATTTGTCGCCCGCGCGAACGATTTGGGCGCGGTAGGGGAAATACCAGCGCAGCCCGGCCACGACGGCGCCCAGCAGGAGCGCAATGAAAGTCCAGATTGCCTGAACGGCGCTGGCGGGCAGCAACAGTCCGGCCGCAGCCGCGGCCGCGAGAGCTGGAAGAGCCAGGTGCCGGGACTTCCGCTCAACACGGAAGCCGATGGCAAGGCCGCAGAGGCAGGCGCAGCAGGCGGAAACCATCCCCAACACGATGCTGGACTGCCAGCCGGCCAGCACCAGGGCGGGCACCGCCGAAAGGAGGAGAATGCCGCGAACCCAGGGCCATTCGAAACTTAGCCTGTCAGGCCAGCAGTTTGGATTGCGCGCGCCGGAAGCCCCCTTCATTTGATGTGGATCCTAATTTTGATATGACCTTAACCGGCCACGCGCTTCAAAAAGGGCGACGATCACGTCGGCGAGGGAATAGAAAACAATCCAGGCAATAAAAAATGAAAGCAGGCCCGCCGCGGAAGCGGCGGCAGCGAGGATGGGAAAAAGCGTGTCCAGGCCCGACAGGAAGGAATAAAACGTAAAAGTGCCGGCGGTCTTCCCGGCAGGTTTTTCAACGGTTCCCCTTGATGTGAGTTTGTCGAGATTCTGGCGGGCAAGCCGGGCCAGCGCCGCGAGCCAGGCTGCAAGCGCCATGCAGCTCATCTGGCTCACGGGCAACGGCCAGGGAGCGATCTGGTCGGCGATATATCCGACCGTGGCGTAGATGCAGCCACGATAGGCGAGGTCAGTCACGAGATCCCAGTAGTGGCCGCTCACGCTCACATGGCCCTTTGCCCTTGCCAGCGAACCGTCGGTGCAATCGAGAATCAAATAGACAATGGCCAGAACCAGGACGCTTGCCAGGGCGGCGGCAGGCTGAAAAAGCATCGCCACGGCAACCATGGACGGCAACAGCAGCGCGCCCGTTGCGGTCACGGCGTTTGGCGTGATGGGCGTTGCGGTGAGAAGCCATGCCAGGCTAAGTCCGACGGGCCGGTAAATCAGCGCAGATGCCCAATCGCCGCGTAACTCCATGCTGTACTGATTGGCGCGGTAGTCAGCGAACAACTTATTCAATGGCTGCACTTGTTTTTTTGCCTTTGCATATTTGGCCGAAGCGATATAGCGATGCGGCAAGGCTTATCTTACTGCGCAGCAGAGGTCAAAAATGCGGGTTTCCACGGCTGTCTTACTTGCCGCAGGCCGGGGGACCCGCCTGGCAGGCGCAGGTTTGGCAATTCCCAAAGGCCTGATCGAGGTGGGCGGCGAGGCGCTCGTCGGCCGTTCCTTGCGCCTGCTGGCTGCCCGCGGGATCAGCGATGCGGTGCTGGTCACCGGTCATCAATCAGACCTCTATGAGACGTTCGCGGCGGCACGCAGCGGGGTGCGCTGCATCTACAACCGAAACTTCGACGCCCTGGGCTCGCTCGAGAGCTTGCGCTGCGCCCTTGAAGCGGTCACGGCGCCGTTCCTGCTGCTTGATGCCGACATTATCTATGAAGGCCGGGGGCTTGATGTCCTTCTGGAACAGCCCGCCGCCAACGCCGTTCTGGTCTCCAACCTCACCGGCTCCGGCGATGAATACTACGCCTGGGCGGACAGCGGAGGGCGCATCACGCATTTGTCCAAGTCACTTGCCGGACGGGCCGTGCCGCCTGTCGGCGAGCATGTGGGAATTATCAAGATTGGCGAAGCCCTGCGCCAGGCCCTGCTGACACGGGCGCCGGCAAGACTGCTGGAAAAACCGATGGATCCCTACGAGTCGCTTCTGGTGGAGCTACTGCCGGAACATCCGGTCGAAAACGCCCATGCCCCCAATCTCCTGTGGTCGGAAATCGACAACGCGGCGATGCTGGAGACGGCCCGTCTTGTCACCTGGCCGGGACTCGTGGCATTGGGCGATCTCTGAGCGCCCCGGCTCCTGGTTAAAGCGTTCCCGGCAGCTTTCCCGCGGGTTTTTTGGTGGAGAAAGGCAGCAGTGTCTGCGCCTGCCGCCACCTATTGCGGATGCTCTTGGCCACGCGGTCAGCCGGCTGCCCGACCCCGTTGTCCTGCAGGGCAATGAGGGCCACGGAGCCCAGCGCCAGAATTCCGAACAGCGGCCACATTGTCAGCAGCGATGACAGTCCCGTCCGGTCAGTCAGTATTCCGCCGAGCTGGATGAGCTGCTGATAGAGGATGACGATGCCAAAACTTACGATGCCCTGGTAGAGATTGCTGCGGCGCGGATTGGCCTGGGCAAAAAACGTGGCAAGCAAAGGCAGGAACAGGGAGGTCAGTATGATGATGAGCTTGCGGTTCAACTCGGATTCCATCTCGGCGGCCGAGGTGCCGGGAGGCGGCGTATCCAGCCTCTCGTACAGCTCAAGCAGCGAGAATTCCTGCTCGTCATCGCCGCGGCTGTGAAACTGGATGGAGGGCGGGGTCAGCGGGAAGGTTAGGGTCTGAAACTCCAGGTTATCGGGAACCGCGGGCTGCCCCGCCTGCCGCAAGGGATTCTGCTGCATGACCAGGCGGTTGCCGTCGCGCAGCCTCAGAACCGGCAGGTGCCCGCCGACAAAGACCTCGCCCTGGGCCGCGATGATTTCGGTCTGGGTGCCGTCATCGCCGAGCTCGAAGACAAAGACTTTCCTGAAGGTTCGCGTTTCCGCGTCAATGTGCTCGACATGGATTGTCTGGCGGCCGATCGTGGTGAAGACACCCTGGCGGACCGCAAGGTAGGGCGTCACGTGCCTGAGCTGGAACATCAGCTCCCGGTAGCTGTACCTGGACAATGGCTCAAGCCAGCCCAGGACGAAGGCATTGATGCCGGTGACAACAATTCCCAGCAGGCACAAGGGCACGAGGAAGCGGGTAAAGCTCATGCCATTGGCAAACAGCGAGACGAGCTCGGAATTGAGCGACAGGCGCCTTACGACGACATAGGTGCCCCAGAACAGGGAAAAGGGGAGCATGAAGCCCAGATAGTGCGGGATGAACAATACGGTGAGCTTGATGATCAGGATGAGGGCCTGGGCAATGTCCGATCCCGACTGCAGGACCAGCAGCATCCGCACCATGGACAGCATGAGGATGCCCACCGTGATCGTGGCCAGCATGACGCCGAGAACGCGCCAGAATACATGCCTGTCTATGACCTTGAATATCGTGCCGCCCCCCTTATCAAGAAGCCCGTCGCCGAATCCGCATAATGGGGCAGAGCCCCGGACGGCGCAATGTCCCGGCAGGCCTGGCGATATTTGCGTTCAACGCTGCGGCGCCACGGGCGGGCGGCCGCCGGCGCGCCACCTGCCGGCGAGGTAACGCAGGACAATGGTGTTGTGGCGCAGTTCATCACCGCCGGGGCCCCGGTTGACCAGGCCGAGGCTTGTCGACTTGTAAAATCCGCGCCTGAATTTGGGCTGGTAGTTGTATCTCCGGGCGGGAATGACAAAGCGGTCGGCGTTGCAATGGCCGCTTATCCAGACGTCATCGACAAAGAAGCTCTCGGGCGGCGCGTCGGCATAATCCGTGAGCCTCCGCAGGTCGAAAAACCCGGGGCGGACGAGGTATCCCGACAGTCCCTGCAGGATATCGACCGGCATGGGCGAGCGGAGCCTGCGGGCGCGCACGGAGGAGGGCGCGCGCATGTGGAGGTTGTCCCCGATTGTGGCTGGCCGGTCGGTGAGATCGGCGGGCACCACCCAGCCGCTCATGCCGAAGGCGGAGTTCACGTCCTGGTCGGCCGCGTCCTCCAGGTCGCCCACGAGATTTGGCGGGTAGATGCGGTCATCGTCGACGACAATGATTTTTCGCTCGGGCGGCTCGCGCAGCAGGGTGGGAACGGCCTTGGTGGCGGGGCCCAAATCCGCACAGCGGATGATCTCGACGGATTTGAGGCCGTGCAGGAAGGCCGGCACGGTGTAGGGCGCATTCTCGCGCTTGCTGAAGTCCGGCAGATTGATGACAATGCGCGCCGGGGCGCGCTTCTGGCGCATCAGGCTCTTCAAGGTCGCGGCCATATGCGGAAGGCGGCTGGGGATCGTGGTCAGGCTCACCAAGCAGTCCGAGCGGCTGGGGTTTTGCGCCCAGAACGCATCGAGCTCGGCAAGGCCCGCCCGGGCCAGCCTGAACTCATCAAGGCAGTCCCTGACCAGGGTTTCGCCTTCAAGGAAGTCGCGGATTTTCACGGCCGCGGCCAGGAGGGAGGCCAAGACACCCAGTGTCACCAAGATCAGCGAAGTCACCATTTTTCTGTTCAATGCCTCAATTAAAACCAGTTCAAATGAAACCAGTGCTAGAGTGCGCATTAGAGGACATACAAGCGGATGGTTTTAGCGGCAATCCTTAGACCCATGACCCTCGAAGGCAGAATTGCGTTGAATTGAGACTGGAATGTTGCGCCCTTGTCCTGAGTTTAACCCGGCTCTAAGAATGTTTTGGGGTTTTCCGCAATTGGCTTGGCATTGAGGATTGGTCTCTGAAGACATCGAATGTTTTGTCTCTTAACCAGAAAGCTTGAAAGAAACAATGAGCAAGCACGCACTGATCACTGGCATTACCGGCCAAGATGGGAGCTATCTTGCCAAGTTGTTGCTGGAGAAAGGATATCGGGTCTTTGGGCTTGTTCGTCGTTCCAGCACTACCGAGAACAATGCGCTGCGATTGAAGTGGCTGGGAATAGATCAAGATGTGCAGTTCATTGATGGCGACATAACGGACCTGTCAAGCTTGATAAGAGGCGTGCAAGAAGCAAAGCCTCTAGAAGTTTATAATTTGGCGGCTCAATCTTTTGTGAAATCATCCTGGCAAACGCCCTTGCTGACCGGAGAGGTCACGGGGTTAGGTGTTGGCAACATCCTCGAAGCATTGCGAATTGCATGTCCGGCGGCGCGATTTTATCAGGCGTCTTCGTCGGAAATGTTCGGCATGGTGCAAGAGTCAGTACAATCTGAAACAACTCCATTTTATCCGCGCTCACCTTACGGCATCTCCAAGCTCTATGGACATTGGATGACCATAAACTATCGTGAAAGTTATGGCATGCACGCCTCAAGCGGCATTCTCTTCAATCATGAATCGCCACTGCGGGGCATTGAATTTGTGACGCGCAAAGTTACCGATGGCGTGGCGCGGATCAAACTTGGCCTGGCAGACAATCTCAAGCTGGGCAATATAGACGT
>Ga0307505_10001684_pt1 | contig 17019 bp, 16 predicted proteins | sample 23_S_MG_FD_202183 | JGI IMG/M metagenome (GOLD analysis project Ga0307505, IMG submission 202183) | Soil microbial communities from Populus trichocarpa stands in riparian zone in the Pacific Northwest, United States - 23_S | ecosystem: Environmental > Terrestrial > Soil > Riparian zone > Trees...
AGGGGCGTCGCGCCCTCGCGACCCGGCCCCACGAGGTATCCCGCGTGATGACCGGCGGAAGTGAAAGCGATGGTGCGCGAGCCCAGGTCGCAAACTCCGTACCAGAGCGACAGCAGCATGCCGCCGTGGTTGTCCATCTGGAACATCTGGCTCAGGTGCGAAGCCATCCGCGCGGGATCGCGCACGTCCACGCCGGGCAGCGCGCGCTGGCGCAGGACGTTCATGACGGAGACCGCATGCATCGCCGCGTCGGTACCGTGCCCGGTGACGTCGAGCAGGTAGATCGCGAACGTGCGCTCGTCGATGAAGTGGTAGCCGAACGCGTCGCCGCCGAGCTTGGCGCACGGCTGCAGCACCCAGTCGGTGCGGACCGGCCCGTCCACCAGCGGCTCGGGCAGCAGCGAGCGGACATACCGCCTGGCTTTCTCGAGGTCGGTGTCGAGCGCACGCATCGACTGAACCTCCCGGCGGCTGCGCCACTCGTGCTCGAAGACGTGCGTGCCGATCGTGATGCGCTCGCCGGGCGCAACCAGCGTGTGGCTCGAGATCCGGCGGCCCGCGACGAAGGTGCCGTTGGAGGAGCCCAGGTCGGTCACGAAGAGCTCGCCCACCGTGAGCTCCACACGGCAGTGGTTGCGCGACACGAGCGCGTCGGCGATCACGATCCCCGCGGGTTCCGAGCGGCCGATCACCATCGGGCCGCCGAGCTCGACGCGGCGGCCCGGCTCCGCGCCTTCGATCACGACGAGGTAGTGGGCCCGGTCGTCGGCAGCGGGGGAGGGCGCGCCCAGCCCCTCGGGGCGAGCGATGACCGTTCGGGTGCCGGGCTCGTCGGACATGCCGGGATTATAGAATCCCTGGTAGATGGCCACTCCACCCCTTCAGCGGCACGAGCTCGCTGTCCAGAGCGGCGCCACCTCCACGGAGGAAGGCAGCGCGTGGGCGCGCGCGCTGGCGGAGCAGGCTGGACTCCCGCAGGAGCGCGTCTACGCGCTCGACCTTTGCATCGTCGAGATGGTGAGCAACATCGTCGACTACTCGTATGGTGGGCGGGCGGGCGCGATCCGCCTCGAGCTCGCCCTGGGCGAGGGCTCGGCCATCCTCACCATCGTCGACGAGGGCCCGGCGTTCGACCCGCTATCGGTGCCGGCGCCCCTCGCTCCCGCCTCGCTCGATGACGCCGCGATCGGGGGCTACGGCATCCCAATGGTGCGTTCGTCGGCGGACGCCTGCGAGTACAAGCGCAGCGAGGGGCGGAACGTGTTCACCGCCTGGTTCGGAGCAAGCCCCCCTTAGGCGGGCGCCCGATCACTGCGTCGTGGTAGCCGGCGCCGTCCCGACCTCGGTCATCGCGGGCTCGGCCACAGTGGGTTCGGCCACAGTGGTCTCGTCCACGGCGATTTCGGTCTCGGACTCCTGGGGCGGCGGGGCCCATAGCACGATCTCGTTGCTGAGGATCCCGCTGCTGACCTTGCCCTCGCCCGCGTGCGCGCTGGCGACCTGGACCGCCCGGCGCGACTGCGCGTCGGTCAAGGTCGAGCCCGTAAGGAGGATGCCGCCCTCGTCAGGCTGGACCGTGACCTTCGAGTGCTTCATCGACGGATCGGCGTTCAGCTCCTGGGCGATCGCATTCGCCACGTCGTCGGAACGGGAGACCGAGGCCACGGGCTCCTCGACCAGGCCGGCAGGCGCGATGGGTTGCGCGTACGCGAGCGGAATGGCGCCCGCGAGCAGCAGGGCGGTGAGGGTGTGGGGGATACGCGATTTCATGATGGGCCTCCGGGCTGTAAGGAGGTATGGCCGCGGTGCCATCGCGCGGTTCCGGGCCGCTACAGGATCGGGGCGTCGGCCTACAGAGAGGGGATGAAGAGCGCTACAGACAACCCGCCGCCCTCGCGATTGTTGAGCGCGATCCGCCCGCCGTGGGCCTCGACGATCTCGCGGGCGAGCGCGAGCCCCAGCCCGGTGCCGGTGCGCTTGGTGGAGTAGAACGGGACGAGCGCGTTCGACATCACCGCCTCGGTCATGCCGCTTCCCCGGTCGGCCACCTCGACCAGCAGCATGTCGACGCCCTTGCGCACCGACACGCACACGTCCTCGGGCGCCGAGCCCGATTCGTGCGCGTTCTTGAGCAGGTTGAGGAGCGCCTGCTGCATCTGCGAGGCATCGAAGGACGCCGGATCGGATGGCGGCTCGCCCGCGACCTGGAAGGGGATCTGCAGCTGCAAGGCGCTCAGGAAGCCCTTCCACTCCACCGGTTGCTTGCGCGGCGCGGGCAGCTTGGCGAAGCGCGCATAGCCGTCGATGAAGCGCTCGAGGTGGTGGGCGCGCTCTTCCACGGTGGCGAGGATCTCGGGCAGGCGCTGGGTGTTGCCGCGCCTCAGCAGCTCGGCGGCGGACTTGGCGAGCGAGGCGACAGGCGCGAGGGAGTTGTTGAGCTCGTGGCTGATGACGCGGATCACCTTCTTCCAGGTCTGCACTTCCTGGCGCCGGAGCTCGGAGGTGAGGTGGCGCAGGAGGAAAAGCTCGTGGCGGCGTGCGTTCAGCGTGAAGCCGCGGCGTGCGAGGTGGTAGATCTCCTCCTCCGCGCCCTCGCTGCCCGCGCCTGCGGTGAAGAGGCCGTCCCCGCCGCGCGCGATCGCCTCGCGCAGGGACGAAAAGGTGCGGCCGAGGAGCTCGTCCAGCGCCAGGCCCTCCAGCCGGCGGCCGGCGTTCAGCAGTTGGCGCGCGGAAACGTTGGCGAAGACGATCTTGCCGGACATGTCGACCAGCATCATCGCCACCGGCGTGTTCTGCACCATCGTGTCGAGCAGCAGCTCGCGCTGGACCAGGTCGAGGCGCTGCTCGCGCAGCACCGCGCCCAGGTCGTTGTGGGCCGCGACGAGGTCGCCGATCTCGTCGTTGCGCTCCCAGTGCAGGCCGAATGAGTAGTCGCCGTCGCGGTAGCTGTGCACCGTGCCGCCGAGCGCGCGCGCCATCGCGAGGAACGGTCGCAGCATCGCGCGGGCGGCCACTACGGCAACGGGCGCCATCACGGCGAGGGCAATGCCGGCCGCGGCATACGGCCGCCCCGGCATGAACATGAAGAGAAGGCCAGTGAGGGCGACGCTCGCCGCCACGATGGCGAGTGCGAGAAGGGACAGGCGGGCGGCTATTGTGAAGCGGATCGCGTGATCCCCAGGCGCTCCATGCGCCGGTACAAGGCCTGGCGTGACAGGCCGAGGTCGGCCGCTGCCTGCGCCACGACGCCGGCGTGTTTGGCGAGCGCCGCCTCGATCGCCTGCTTGTCGACTGCGGGCTCGACCTCCGCCGATGGTGTCGCGGGCAAGCCCAGGTCCGCCGCGGTGATCGCCTTGCCCTTGGCGAGCAGGCTCGCGCGCTGCATCACGTTCTTCAACTCCCTCACGTTGCCCGGCCACTCGTGCCGCGTGAGCGCGCGCGCGGCGGCGGCATCGAGCAATTTGCCGCCGGTGAGGAAATGCTCGGCGAGCGGCACGATGTCGTCGGGCCGCTTGGCCAATGCGGGAAGCTCGAGCTCGATCACGTTCAGACGATAGAACAAATCCTGCCGGAACGTGCCGGCGCGAATCATCGCGGAGAGGTCGGCGTTGGTGGCGCTGATGATGCGCACGCGCACTTGCCGCTCCTCGTTCGACCCGAGGCGCTGGAACCGCCCGGTCTCGAGCACGCGCAGGAGCTTCACCTGGCCTGCCGCGGGCAGGTTGCCGATCTCATCCAGGAAGAGCGTTCCGCCGTCGGCCGCCTCGAACTTGCCGGCGCGAGCCTTGGCGGCACCGGTGTACGCCCCGGCCTCCGCCCCGAAGAGCTCGGCCTCGATCAGGTCCGCGGGGATCGCGCCGCAGTTGAGGGTCACGAATGGCCCATCCTTGACGGCGGAATTCGCCTGGATGATCTCGGCCACGCGCTCCTTGCCGCTGCCGTTGGGGCCGGTGATGAGCACCGGGACGTCGGCGCGCGCGACCTGGCACGCGAGCTCGAGCACGCGCTGGGTGGCCGCATCTCGCCAGACCATGCCGCGCGTGTCGAAATGCTGCTGCAGCTCGCGGCGCCCGCGCGCATCGCGCTCGGCCCGTTCGCGCAGCGCCCGGTTGGCAGCGCCCAGCTCCACCAGGTTACGCACCGTCGTCACCAGGCGCTCGTCGTTCCAGGGCTTCGCGAGGTAGTCGGCAGCGCCCGCCTTGATGAGCTCCACCGCCATGTCGAGGTGCGTCCAGGCCGTGAGCAGGACGACTGGCAGGTCCGGACGCCGCTCGCGGATCTGGCCGAAGAGCGCGCGGCCCTCTTCCCCACCGGTGGTGTCGGCGGCGAAGTTCATGTCCTGGATCACGAGGTCCACCGGCGTGCGCTCGAGGAGCGCCAGCCCGCGCGCGGGTGAATCCGCATGCAATGTCTCGATGTCGTGCAGCGACAGCAGCACGTCCAGCGCGGTGGCGATGGAGGCGTTGTCGTCGATGACGAGGACGGTCGGCATGCGTCAGGCAGTGCGGGTGGCGATCGAGGGCGAGATGTTGGCGGCGCGCGATGCGGGCCCGTAGACCGCCGCGATGCCGAGCACCCAGAGGGCGGCGGCGCCGAAGGCGAGGTACTCGAGCGGCAGGCGTGCCATGTCCAGTTGCGCCATGAGGAAGCGGTTCAGGCCGACGGCGAGCATGAGGCCGGCCACGATGCCCCCGGTGGTGATGATGATGTTCTCCACGATGAAGTACCGCAGGATATCGCGCCAGCGGGCGCCGAGGGCGCGCCGCACGCCGATCTGCTTCCTGCGCTGGGCGACACGCAGCGCCGTCATGCCGACGATGCCGCTCACCGTGACCAGCAGCAGCAGCACGCTGATGGTGACCAGCATCCACGCCATGGCGCGCTCGTTGCGGTAGCGGTTGTTGCGGTCCTCGCTCACCTTGCGCGTGAACGTGAGCACCGGCGTGGGCGCGACCTTGCGCACCGCCTCCCGCGCCTCGCTCACCACGCGGTCGATCTGGCCCGCCTCAGCGCGGATCACGTAGCGCGAGAAAGGATACGAGGCGCGCGTCGGCAGGATCACCGAGTACTCGCCCGTGAGCCTGCCGGCGCTCGGGGATTGCAGCGTCTCGACGACGCCGACGATGCGCGTGGGCTTGCCGCCGGGGGCGCCGAAGTAGAACACCTTGCCCAGGTATGTGGTCGCGTCCGGGTATAGGACTTTCGCCAGTGCGCGGGTCACCAGCGCCACGTCGGGCTCGCCCTGGCCGGGCCCCATGGTCCCCGGATCCAGCTCGGCGACGTCGCCCTCGCTCATGTCCCGCCCTTCGACGAGCTTCAATCCCATGGTGGCGACGAAGCCGGGCTGTCCCAGGTAGAACGCCGGCGTGGCGGTCTCCTTCGGTTGCTCCGGTGTGAGCCGCACGCTGCTCGAGGAGCCGGAGCGCGACATCGGCATCTGCGAGGTCCACGCGACCGAGACCACGCCCGGAACCGCGGCGATCGCCGCGCGCTCGCGCTGCTGCTCGGCGAGGGTGTCGGGATGGGATCGCGGCTGCAGCGGCCGGACGATGAGATAGCCCACGTTCTCCTCGTTGGCGACGCCGCTCGGGCGCTGCGAGACGGCGATGCGTTCCTGCACCACGAAGAGCGCGTTGGCGAGGATCGCGAGGCTGATGGCCACTTGCAGGGCCACCAGCAGGGGGCCGGTGCGCTGGCGCAGAAGCGTGGAGACGATCGGGCGGATTTCCATGATGGACCTCACTGCGACTTGAGCTGGAGGGCGGGCGAGACCTGGCACGCACGCCACGTGGGAAGGAGGCCGGCCACGATGGCGGCGCCCACCGCGATCACGAAGGTGGCGGCCAGCATCGACCAGTCCATGTGCGCCACCGCGGACAGGTCGCGCGACTGCTGGCGGATCAGCCACAGGCTCAGGAACGCGAGCACGAGGCCGAGCAGCCCGCCGGCGAGGCCGATGACGCCGGTCTCGGTGAGGAACTGGCGGAAGATCGCGCCCTGGCCCGCGCCCAATGCGCGCCGCACGCCCACTTCCGCCGCCCGGCTGGAGAACTTGGCGAGCAGCAACCCCATGGTGTTCACGATGCACAGCAGCAGGAAGCCGAACGAGAGCCACACCGCGAGCTTGTTGTCCGCGCGCACGACCTCGAGGAACTCCATCCACTCCATCACGTTGAAGAGCCGATTGGGCGCATTGCGCTCGAGCCGCCCACCGCGGCGCTGGTCGGCGGCGTAGGCGTCGAGCCAGGCCTGCAGCGCGGGACGGTCCGATGCCGATGCGAGCTCGAACCAGGGCGTGATCCAGATGCACTCGGAGGCGAGGAATCCCTTGTAGCCCACGCCCGAGTCGTGGCTGCAGTTGGTGCTTCCGTTGGAGCGTTGCTCGTGCGCGATCGCCGTCGCGAACGGCACGTACACCTGGTTCTCGCCGTTGAAGTAGCCGCCCGAGCCGTTGATGAGGTTGGTGTAGCGCGGCACCGGGTTCCACTTGTCGATCACGCCGACCACCGTGAAGTCGGAGCCCCACATGCGGAAGCGCTTGCCGACCGGATCGACGTTCTCGCCGTAGAGCGCCGCGCTCTTGGCCTTGCTCAGCACGGCGACGCGGGCCTCGCGCGTGTCGTCGGCGGCGGTCCAGGGCTGGCCGTACTTGAACGGCAGCTCGAACATCGGGAAGAAGTCGCTCGTGGTCGCGAGGCCGTCCAGGTCGACCACGGGATCCTCGCGCCGCGCGGGCTCGATGGAACCGCCGATCTCGTAGAGCGCGGTGCGGCGCGCGCCCTGGGCGCTGCGCAGGTAGTTCAGGACGTCCTTGTAGCTGCTCTGGTTGGCGAAGGGGCTCTTCTCGCCCGGCACGTATCCGCGCAGCGGCGCCACGTCGAGCAGCGGCACGATCAGCCGCGCACTCTTGTGCGGGATCGGGTTGCCCGACATCACGTGCAGGATGGTGAGCGTTGCGACGCTCGCCGCCACGCCGATCGCCAGCGTGAGCACCATGAGGGCGGTGAGGGCCGGGTTGCGGCGAAGGCTCCGAAGGCCCAGCAGCAGGTAGTACCTAAACATTGGCGACCTCCCTCATCAATGTCGGTCCCCGATGCAAGTCGCTGGCTCGCCCATCGATGATGTGAACGTTCCTCTGCGCCCGCATGGCGAGCTCCGGGTCGTGCGTCACCATGATGATGGTCGTGCCCTTCACGTTGATCTGCTCCAGGAGCTCCATCACGCTCCTCGCCATCTGGCTATCGAGGTTGCCCGTCGGCTCGTCGGCGAGCAGGAGTGGCGGCTGGCCCGCGAGTGCCCGGGCGATCGCCACGCGCTGCTGCTGGCCTCCGGAGAGCTCGGCCGGATAGTGGCGCTGGCGCGAGGCGAGGCCGACTTCGGCCAAGGCTTGCTCGATCCGCTCACGCCGCTCCGCCGCCGTGAAGCCTCGGTATCGCAGCGGCACGTCGACGTTGTCGAAGAGGTTGAGGTCGGGAATGAGGTTGAAGCCCTGGAAGATGAAGCCCAGCTTCTCGTTGCGAAGGCGCGAGCGCTTGTCGTCGGAGAGGCCCTTCACGTTCACGCCGTCCAGCGTGTACTCGCCGCCGTCGAACTCCTCGAGCAGCCCCGCGATGTTGAGGAACGTGGTCTTCCCCGAGCCCGAGGGGCCGGTCACCGTCACGAACTCGCCCTTCTTCACGTCGATGTCGAAGCCGCGCAGCGCGTGCGTCTCGATCATGTGGGTGCGGTACACCTTGGTGAGGTCCTTCATATGGAGCATTTGCGGTCCCTTTCTTGGTTCGTCACCCCGTGCGCGGCAATCGCCGCAACGGCACGGGGCCCAATTTCACTCGTTGATCTTGACCCGCGGTACGTTCTCGAACTCCTCCGATCCCGCGATCACCACCCTGTCGCCTGCCTTCACGCCATCCGCGATCTCCACGGAGCTGACACTCGTCCCTCCGAGGCGAATCGGCTTGCGCACTGCAAATCCGTCTTCCATCACGTAGGCGTACTTCCCGCCGTGCGCCTCCACGAATGGACCGCGCGGGACGATCAGCACGTTCGGCCGCTCGTCGATCAGCAGGCGCGCGGTCACGCGCTGGCTTTGCCTCAGGCCCGCCGGCTGCGCGCCTTCGAAGCGCACGCGGGCGAGCACCTGGTTGCGGATCACCTCGGGCGAGATCGCGACGAGCTTCCCTATGGCTTTGATGTCGCCGGCGGTGATCTCGGATTTCATGCCCACGCCCAGGTCCTGCATGTAGGTCTCGGGGATCTCGACCTCCACCTCGAGGCGGGAGAGGTCCACGAGCGTCATGAGGGGCGCATTGGCCGTGACGACGGTGCGGTCGACCACGGAGAGGCTGCCGACGAGACCGTCCATCGGCGCGCGCACGTTGAGCTCGTCCACGCGGCGGCGCGCCTCGTCCAGCGCCAGCTTCTGGCGCGAGAGCTGCTCGCGCCGCGAGCGCAGCTGCAGGTCGATGTCGCTGGACTCGAGCCTTGCGGCTTCGGTGGCGTGCTTGCCGCGGATCTCGGCGGATTTCAGGTTGTCGCGCGCCTTGTCGAAGTCGTTGCGGGCGATGACGCCCACCACGCCCGCCCGCTCGATGCGCTCGTAGACGCGTTGCGCCGCGGCGCGCTCGATCTCGGCCTGGTCGGCGTCGCTCACCGCCTTGAGCTTCGCCTTCTGCGCGAGGACCTCCTGGCGCGAGATCTCGCTCCTCAGCTCCTCGTAGGTGGACTGCTCACGGCGGAGCGCGCTTTGCAGCTCCGGGGATTCGAGCTGCGCGAGCACCTGGCCCTTCTTGACCGTGTCGCCGGCGCTGACCTTGAGCGAGACGGTCGCCGCTGCGGGCGCGTAGAGCGTGGGGCTGACGGCAGCGACGACACGGCCGTTCACCGCGGCGTCGCGGACCAGCATGCCTTGCGTGACGGGGGCGATGCGAAGGCGCGATGCGTTGGCCGAGTGCGCGGAGGCGCTCCAGCCCGAGGCGAGCCAGCCCGCGAGCGCCATGATTGCGACCGCGGCGACGGCTCCGGCGGCCAGGCGAACGTGGCGGCGCCCGCTCGGCTGCGCGATCGGGGTGTCCTGGGCGGAGGTATCGCGAATCATCTCGATTGGTATTAGCAGCTTGCGTGCCAGACGTAAGTGGTTGATTCCGAATCATTGCCGGAGCCGGGCGCGGTGTCCGATGTGTCCGCGATCGTCCGGACGTCGCCCCTCGCGGCCTGACGTGTCATCCTGTTCGCCACCCCCTTCGTCGGAGGTCCCGTGAAGCCGATCACGATCCCACTCGCCGCCGCGCTCGTCGCGATCGCGCCGATCGCCTTCGCGGACGGCAAGGCCTGCGACCTGACGTCGGCCGACGAGCTTCAGGCCACCATCGGCGTGAAGCCCAATCTCAAGGGAAGCGCGCTCGCCAACGGCGTGGAGGTGTGCACCGGCAAGGCGGGCCTCTCGACGGTCACCATTCGCGTCTACCCGAAGAAGGACGACGCCGAGCAGGAGAAAGCGGAAACGAAGCTCGAAGCGCTCGAGAAGGCCGGCGCCACCATCGATAAGCGCAGTGTCGGCAGGATCAACTGCTTGTCGCTGCGTCCCGGCGGCAAGGCCATGCGCCAGGCCTACACGACCTCGTGCACCACCCCTTCGACGTCGAGGGCGCCGAAGTTCGCAGTGGTCGAGGTGAGCAACCCGACCCAGTCGCTGGAGATGCGCAAGCTCGCGGCCCTCGCGCAGAGCATCGCGGAGCGGTTGTTCTGAAAGACACCGGGGCCGCGGGTTGGTCTTCGCGCAGGGAAGACTCGCCAATCCGGTATATTTGACCCATGAAGGACTTCAGCTTCTCGGCACGCCACCGCGACCTCATGGCCCGCGACGAAAAGTCGGTGATGGGCTGGCGCTACGAGCCCAGGATCATGTTCGAGCGCGGCCAGGGCGTCATGATCATCGACGTCGACGGCCGGGAGTACTACGACGCGACCTCGGGGATGATGTGCATGAGCCTCGGGCATTCGCACCCCGAGCTCACCGAGACGATCCGCGAGCAGGCCGGGCGCCTCGTCCATACGTCCTCCTGGTACTCGAACCAGCCCTCGATCGAGTTCGCCGAGCTCATCGGCAGCACCCTGCCCGGGAAGCTCAAGGTCGTGAATTTCGCGGTGACCGGTTCCGAGGCGAACGAGATCGCGATGCGCATGGCGCTCGGCGTGACCCGCAAGTTCGACATCGTGACGGTGGTGCGCGGCCTGCACGGCGGAAGCCTCGCCGCCGAGGCGATGACCACGGTCGCTGGTCCCCGGCGCAAGGGCCTGGGACCTTTCATGATGCCGGCCAAGGCCAACTGCATCATTCCGCCGTTCTCCTTCCGCGCCCCGCCCGGCTGCGAGAAGAACTGGGACGAGATCAGCCGCAAGATGAGCGAGGAGCTGATCGAGCACACCACGAGCCAGGAAATCGCCGCATTCATGTCCGAGACGATGCTGGTCGCGGGCGGCATGATCGTGCCGAGCAACGAATGGATGAAATGGCTGCGCAAGACCGCCGACCGATGGGGCGCGCTGCTCATCCTCGACGAAGCGCAGCTCGCCCCCGGACGCACGGGCAAGCTCTGGGGCTTCCAGAACTACGACGTCGTGCCCGACATCGTCACCTTCGCCAAGGGCATGACCGCGGGGATGGCGATCTGCGGCGCGGTGACCACGCCCGAGATCGCGGAGAAGTCCAGGGGGCACGCGGGCCTGCCGTGGTCCGGCACCTATCCGCACGACCCGCTGCCCGCCGCCGTGGCGTTGAAGCAGCTGCAGATCGTCCTGCGGGACAAGCTGGTGGAGCGCGCCGCGGCGCTCGGCAATCACATGCGCCCGCTGCTCGACCGCCTGAAGGACGACTTCGAGCCGATCGGCGACGTGCGCGGGATGGCCCTCTACCAGATGCTCGACGTCGTCACCGACCGCGAGTCGCGCAAACCCGATTTCGCCATGGCCGAGCGCATCCGCTACTACGCCGCGCTCGAGGGAGTGATCCTCATCTGCGTGAAGAACTTCATCCGCATCTGCCCGCCGCTCGTCATCACCGAGGCGCAGATCGACGACATGGTGGAGCGGATCCGCAAGGCCATCACGCGGGCGCAGGCGGATTCCGGGCGCACCCTCGACCTCAAGCAGTCGAGCTCGCTGGCCGCTGAATAGCCGTCACCCCGGACGCCGCACTCGGCCACTATCGTCGCCCCGGGCGCCGCACTCGGCCACTATCGTCGCCCCGGGCGCCGCAATCGCGGCGATGGCCCGGGGCCCAATTTTCAGACAATGCCGCTCTCGCGGTACGGTGCATTCTCGAGCACGCGCCGATACCCCATCCGCGAGAGGTCGATCGTCTCGTAGCGGCCTTTGACGATGAGCTCGGCGAGCGCACGCCCGACCGCCGGTGCGTGCATGAGCCCGTGGCCGGAGAAGCCGCAGGCCACATGGAAGTTGTCGAGCCTGCCGGGCCAGTTGCCCAGGATCATGTTCCCGTCGAGCTCGCACTCGTCGTACAGCCCCGCCCACTCGCGCTTGAGCTTCAACGCCTCGAAGGCCGGGACCCGGTGGGCGCAGGCCGGCCACACGACGCTTTCGAACCAGGCGGGATCGACGTCGAAGTTGAAGCCGCGTGGCTCGTCCGAGCGGACGAGCCCGACCGAATACCCCTTTCCCTCGGGGCGGATGATGAGACGCTCCGGGTCCTTCACGAGTGGCATCGGAGGCAGCTCCTCGGCGATCTCCACGTAGTGCTCGAACCGGCGCATCGGGTTCACGGGCAGGTCCATGCCGGCGAGCTTGGCGATGGAGGCCGCCCAGCATCCGGCCGCGTTGATCACGGACTTCGCCTTCACGCGCGTCCCGGACGCGAGCTCGAGCTCGCTGACGACGTTTCCCGCGGTATGGACATCGACGACGCGATCGGCCAGGAAGCGGGCCCCGAGCGCCTGGGCCTGCTTGCGGAAACCCTGGAGGACGCTGTTCGGGTCGAGCCATCCGTCTTCCGGTGAAAGCACGCCAAGCGCCAGGTCGTCGGTGCGCATCCACGGATACCTCGCCGCGATGCCCGAGCGGTCCATCAGCGCGACTTTCACCCCAAGGCTTTCCTGGACCCGGGAGTTCGCTTCGAGCACTTCCGCATGGTCCTTCCCGACGACGAAGAGGTATCCCCGTTCCCGCCACTGGACGTCCGGCATCGCCCGCAGGAACTCGATGCTGAACTGCGACATCCGGATGTTCTCCGGAAGCGAGAAGAGCCGCCGGCATCCTCCCGTGGCGACCGGGGTCGCGGCCTTGGCGTAGGTCGGATCGGGCTCGATCACGCAGACGCGGTCGACCCCGGCGGTCCCGAGGAAATAGGCGGCGGCGCAGCCGATGACGCCGCCGCCGATGATCGCGACGTCGCAGTCCGTCAATGGCGCAGGATCTTCGACAGGAAGACCTGCGCGCGCTCGGAGCGTGGCTTGCCGAAGAAGTCGTCCTTCGGCGCGTCCTCGACGATGCGCCCGCCGTCCATGAAGACCACGCGGTGCGCCACCTTGTGGGCAAAGCCCATCTCGTGCGTGATGACCATCATCGTCATGCCTTCCCGGGCGAGCTCCACCATGACGTCGAGCACCTCGTTGATCATCTCGGGGTCGAGCGCCGAGGTGGGCTCGTCGAAGAGCATCGCGATCGGGTCCATCGACAGCGCCCGGGCGATCGCAACGCGCTGCTGCTGGCCGCCCGAGAGGTTCCCGGGGAACTTGTCCTTGTGCGCGAGGAGCCCGACGCGTTCGAGCAGCTTCGTGCCCTTCTCGTTCGCCTCCGACTCGTCCCGTCCGAGCGCTTTCATCTGGCCGAGTCGCAGGTTCTGGATCACGGTCATGTGGGGAAAGAGCTCGAAGTGCTGGAAGACCATTCCCACGCGTGAGCGAAGCCTGGGCAGGTTCGTCTTCGCATCGCCGACCGAGATGCCGTCGACGAGGATCTCGCCCTTCTGGAAGTGCTCGAGGCCGTTCACGCACTTGACCAGCGTGGATTTGCCGCTCCCCGAAGGGCCGCAGACGACGACCACTTCTGCCTTGGCCACCTCGGTCGTGCAATCGGCCAGCACCTGGAAGTCGCCGTACCACTTGGAGACGTTCTTGAGCGAGATCATCGGATCACCACCATGCGGTCCTGCAGCCGCCTCACCAGCGTGGAAAGGGCATACGAGATGAGGAAGTACACCACCGCGACGAAGGTGTACATCTCCACCAGCCGGTAGTCGCGATTCGCGACCTTCGCCGCGGCGCCCAGGAAGTCCGTCGCGGAGATCACGTAGACGAGCGAGGTGTCCTGGAAGAGGATGATCGTCTGCGTGAGGAGGAGCGGGATCATGTTCCGGAAAGCCTGCGGCAGCACGATGTAGCCCATCGTCTGCCAGTAGTTGAGGCCCATGGCGTACCCGGCCGACACCTGGTCGCGCGAGATCGACTGGATCCCGGCGCGCATGATCTCGCAGTAGTACGCCGCCTCGAACATCGTGAAGGTGATGACCGCCGACCAGAACGCGCCCACCGCGATCGGGCGGTCGGCGCCGGTGGCCCAGGCCCCGATGTACGGCACGAGGAAGAAGAACCAGAAGATGACGAGGACCAGGGGGATGGCGCGCATGAGGTTCACGTACGCCCCGGCGAGCATCGAGAGGGGCTTCGAGGACGACAGGCGCATCATCGCGAGCAGCGTGCCGAAGACGATGCCGCCGGTCATGGCGAGCCCCGTCAGGGTGAGCGTGAACACCATCCCCTCGCGGAAGAGGTAGACCCACGAGCGCTCGATGACGTCGAAATCGAAGCCTGCCATCAATGGCCGGCCTGCATGGATTGCGAGCTGATCAGGCCCGGCACGCGCACCTTGCGCTCCAGGGCGCGCATCGCCAGGACCACCACGAGGTTCATGAGGAGGTAGATCACCGTGGCCGTGGCGAAGGCTTCGAACACGCGAAAGCTGAACTCCTGCATCGCGCGGGCGCGGCCGGTGAGCTCGAGCAGCCCGATCGTCAGCGCCACGGAAGAGTTCTTGATGACGTTCATGAACTCGGAGGTGAGCGGCGGCAGGAGGATGCGGAAGGCCTGCGGGAGGATCACGTAGCGGTAGGCCTGCGTTTCCGTGAGGCCCATCGCCACGCCGGCCATGCGCTGGCCACGCGGCAGCGAATTCACGCCGGCGCGCACCTGCTCGGCGATGCGCACCGAGGTGTAGATGGCGAGGCACAGCACAGCCGGCACGTAGGAGCCCCACGGCGGCGGCATCTGCTTGATCCAGTCGCCCACCGCCTTCGGCACGAGCTCCGGCATGACGAAGAACCACAGGAACATCTGGACGATGAGCGGAATGTTGCGGAAGACCTCGACATAGAGGTTGCCGAGGCGCACCGCCCACTTGAGGCGCGTCGTGCGCAGCGTTCCGACCACGGAACCGATGGCGAGCGCGAGGACCCAGGCTGCGAGCGCCGTTGCAAGCGTCCAGCCCAGGCCCACGATCAGGTACTGCAGGTAGGTGCCCGTGCCTCCCGGCTCACTCTCCAGCAGTACCTTCCAATGCCAGTTGTATCCCAACTACCTACTTGTAGTCGTTGGGATCGCCCGACGAGGTCGGGTTGGCGATCACCTTCTTCAGCTGCGCGCTCATCGGCAGGCTGAGGTTCACGCCCCGCGGCGGAATGGGCTTCTGGAACCACTTGCTGTAGATCGCGTTGATCTCGCCGGACTTGAAGACGGCGGCCAGCGCGTCATCGACCACTTTCTTGAAGGCTTTGTCGTCCTTGCGCACCATCAGGCCGTAGGGCTCGATCGAGAACGCCTCGGAGGAGATCACGTAGTCCTTGGGGCTGGGCGACTGCGCGATCAGGCCGTAGAGGAGGATGTCGTCCATCACGAAGGCCACCGCGCGCCCGGTCTCGACCATCCGGAAGGCCTCGGGGTGTCCGTTCGCCGAGAGGATGCTCGCGTTCAGGTTCTGCGACTGGTTGAGCTCGGTGATCTGCTTGATGTTGGTGGTGCCGGCGGTGGAGACGACCGTCTTGCCCTTGAGGTCGGCCAGCTTCCCGATCTTCGACTCCTTCTTGGTGACGAACCGGTTGGCGGTGACGTAGGTGGTGTTGCTGAACCACACCTGTTCCTGGCGGGAGAGGTTGTTCGTGGTGGATCCGCACTCGAGGTCGATCGTGCCGTTCGCCATCAGCGGGATGCGGTTCGCCGAGGTGATGGGCTGGTACTTGACCTCGAGCTTGGGCATCTTGAGCTCTTTCTTGACCGCGTCGACGATCTTCATGCACAGGTCGAGCGAGTACCCGACCGGTTGCTGCTTGTCGTCGTAGTACGAGAACGGCACCGAGGCATCGCGGTGGCCGACGGTGATCGAGCCCGAATCCTTGATCTTCTTGAGGGTGCCTTCCTGCGCCGCGCTGGTGGCGACGAAGCCGGCCGTGGCAGCGATGGCGGCGATCAGGGCAAAAGTTCGCTTCATGGAATCTCCTCCTGGGTTGTCGACTTTTTGGTGTGACCGCAAAATTCTACTCCACACCTCTTGGCCTGATCCGTCGCCCCGGGCGCCGCTTGGCCTGATCCGTCGCCCCGGGCGCCGCTTGCCCTGATTCGTCGCCCCGGGCGCCGCTGTTGCGGCGATGGCCCGGGGCCCAATCCCTACTCGACCTCGAGGATCATCTCGATCTCGACCGGGATGTTGTTCGGCAAACCCGCCATTCCGACCGCGGACCGGGCGTGCTTGCCGATCTCCTCGCCGAACACCTCGACCATGAGGTCGGAGAAGCCGTTGATGACCTTGGGCTGGTCGCCGAAGCCCTCCGCGGAATTGACCATCCCGAGCACCTTCACCACGCGCTTCACCTTGTCGAGGCTGCCGAGGTTCTCCCGCACCACGGCGAGGAGGTTCAGCCCCGTTTCGCGCGCGGCCTGGTAGCCCTGTTCGACCGTGAGCTCCCTTCCGACCTTTCCACGCGGGCTCGTGGGCCCCGGGCCGGAGCCCGCGGTGTACAGCAGGTTGCCGGTCCGCACGGCCCTTACGTAGTTGCCCATGGGCTTCGGCGGGTCGGGCAGGACGATGTTCTTCTGCTTGAGGTTGTGTTCGGCGCTCATCGTGGCGATCCTCAAGGCGAAGCAACGGATGACGAATAGTATCCTTCGGGCTCGATGCTGAGGGCCACCTTCCGATCCCTTGCCGGGCACAACTACCGCCTGTGGGCTGCCGGCGCGCTCGTCTCCAACGTCGGCACGTGGATGCAGCGCACCTCGCAGGACTGGATCGTGTTCACGGAGCTCACCCGCCACGACGCGACCGCCGTGGGCTTCGTGATGGCGCTGCAGTTCGGTCCGTCGCTGCTCCTCCTGCCGTTCACCGGATTCGCCGCGGACCACTTCGATCGGCGCCGGCTGCTCATGCTGTCCCAGTCCCTGCAGGCCGGGCTCGCGCTCACCCTGGGAATCCTCACCGTCACCGGCCGGGTCGAGCTCTGGCACGTCTACACGCTGGCCTTCCTGCTCGGTTGTGTCACCGCGTTCGACGCCCCGGCGCGCCAGACCTTCGTGGCGGAGCTCGTCTCCGACAGGAATCTTTCGAACGCGGTGGCCCTCAACTCGACCTCGTTCCAGATCGCGCGCATGGCGGGGCCGGCGATCGCGGGCGTGCTCATCGCGGGCCTGGGAACGGGCTGGGTATTCCTCATCAACGCCGCGACCTTCGGGGCGGTGCTCGCGGCCCTCTGGGCGATGCGCGTGCAGGACCTCCATCGGCACGAGCGCGCGGCACGCAAGCCCGGCCGCTTCCTCGAGGGCTTCCGCTACGTTCGGGGACGCCCCGACCTGGTCGTGGTGCTGACGATGCTCCTCATCGTCGCCACCTTCTGCCTGAACTTCGCGGTGTTCGTCTCGACCATGGCGGTGACGGTCTTCGGCACGGGCGCGGGAGGATTCGGGTTGCTCACCTCGATGCTGGCGGTGGGAGCGGTGACGGGCGCGTTGTTCTCCGCGCGGCGCG
>Ga0307505_10001685_pt1 | contig 17018 bp, 15 predicted proteins | sample 23_S_MG_FD_202183 | JGI IMG/M metagenome (GOLD analysis project Ga0307505, IMG submission 202183) | Soil microbial communities from Populus trichocarpa stands in riparian zone in the Pacific Northwest, United States - 23_S | ecosystem: Environmental > Terrestrial > Soil > Riparian zone > Trees...
GCAAAAGGAGCGGTCGAATATGAACAAGAATCAATTGAAGGGTGCGTCGAAAGACGTTGTCGGCAAAGTCCAGGAAAAAGCGGGCAAGCTGGTGGGCAGCAAGGAACAGCAGATCAAGGGGCTGTCGAAACAGATTTCCGGAAGAGCGCAGAAGGGCCTCGGCGACATCGAGCAGGCGATCGAGGAATCCACAAAGCCTTAATCCTGGTGCTGGCGCCGAAAAGGGAAAAAGGCCGGGTTACCCCGGCCTTTCCTATTCGTAGACGTCTCGACGTCAGGCCAGAAGGATTGCCCGGTAGTCGTTCACGTTGGTGCGCGTGGGCCCCGTGACCACGAGATCGCCCAGCGCCGAGAAGAACCCGTAGCTGTCGTTCGCGTCCAGCAGGCTCATCGCGTCCAGGCCCAGCGCGGCCGCGCGCGCGAGCGAGTCGGGTCCGATCACCGCGCCGGCGTTGTCCTCGGACCCGTCGATGCCGTCGGTGTCCGCGGCGATCGCGTGAACGCCGACGGCGCCCCGCAACTCGATGGCGAGGGCCAGCAGGAACTCGGCGCAGCGCCCGCCGCGGCCGCCGGCGCCGCGCACGGTGACCGTGCACTCGCCGCCCGAGATCAGCGCCGCCGGACGGTGCGCGCGCCGCGCCTGCCCGGCCATCGCCTTGGCGACTTCGCTGGCCTCGCCGGTGATGTCGTCGCCGAGGATCACGGGCGCGATGCCCTGTGCGGCGAACACCGCCGCCGCCGCTTCGAGCGAGCGGCGGGCGGTGGCGATGATGCGGTTCTCGACGCGCGCGAACAGCGCGTCGCCCGGTTTCGGCGTCTCGGAAAACTCCCCGGGGGCCGCGATGCCGTACTTGCGCAGCACCGCCTGCGCGTCGGCGACGGTGCTCGGATCGGGCGCGCAGGGGCCGGAGGCGATGTGGGTGGGATCGTCGCCGGTGACGTCGGAGATGATCAGGGCGAGCACGGGGGCGCGGCAGGCGGCGGCCAGGCGGCCGCCCTGGATCGCCGACAGGTGCTTGCGCACGGTGTTGATGTCCTGGATCGGCGCGCCGCAGCGCAGCAGCTCGCGGGTCATGGCTTTCAGGCTCTCCATCGGGACGCCGGGCGCCGGGAGCGACAAAAGGCTCGAACCGCCGCCGGAGACGAGCGCCAGCAGCAGGTCGTCGGGGCCGAGCGCGCGCACGCGCTCCAGCAGCTCGCGCGCCCCGGCTTCGCCGGCGGCGTCGGGCACCGGGTGGCCCGCCTCGATGACGCGAACGCGCGCGGTGGGCAGGCCGTGCGCGTAGCGGGTGATGGCGAGCCCCTCGAGGGGGGCCTGGCGCGGCCAGTGCCGTTCCGCCGCCAGCGCCATCGACGCCGCCGCCTTGCCCGCCGCGGCGACGAAGGTGCGGCCGCGCGGCGGCGGCGGCAGGTGCGCGGGCAGGATCTGCAGCGGATCGGCCGCGGCCACCGCCGCGCGGAAACTCTGTTCGAGGAGCGCGCGCATCGGGCGCAGTGTACCGGTGGGAGCGGCGCGGGGTTTGCGCTATCCTCGCGCTCCTATGACGACAAGAACCGCTCCGCCCTTTCGCGCCGACCACGTGGGAAGCTTCCTCCGCCCGAAGGAGCTGCTGGATGCCCGCGACCAGCATTTCAAGCGCAACGCCATCAGCCGCGCGCAGTTGCGCGCCGTCGAGGACCGGGCGATCCGCGACATCGTCCGGCTGCAGGAGGACTGGGGCCTACAGGGCGTCACCGACGGCGAGTTCCGCCGCACCTACTTCCACGTCGATTTCCTCGAGCAGCTGGAGGGCGTCGAAGTGAAGGGCGGCATCCAGGTCAAGTTCCACGGCGCCGCCGGCGACGTGGATTTCGCCCCGCCGGTGATGCACGTGCCCCGGAAGCTGAAGCACGCGAAGCCGATCCAGACCGAGGACTTCAAGTTCCTCAAGGCGGCCACCAAGCGCACGCCCAAGGTCACCATCCCGTCGCCCACCATGCTGCATTTCCGCGGCGGCCGCGGCGCCATCAGCCGCGAGGCCTATCCCGACATGGAGGGCTTCTACGAGGACGTGGCGCGCTGCTACCGCGACGAAATCCGCCAGCTGGCGGAGGCCGGCTGCCGCTACCTGCAGCTCGACGACACCAACCTCGCCTACCTGTGCGACCCGAAGATGCGCGAGGGCGCCAGGCAGCGCGGCGACGACCCGGACGAGCTGCCCAGGCGCTACGCGCGCCTGATCAACGCCGCGATCGCGGGCAAGCCGAAGGACATGGCGGTGGGCGTGCACCTGTGCCGCGGCAATTTCCAGAGCGCCTGGGCCGCGGAAGGCGGCTACGAGCCGGTGGCCGAGGTGCTGTTCAACGAGTTGCAGGTGGACGGCTACTTCCTCGAGTACGACGACGCGCGCTCGGGGGATTTCTCCCCCTTGCGCTTCGTGCCCAGGGGCAAGACCGTGGTGCTGGGTCTGGTGACCACCAAGCTCGGCAGCCTGGAATCGAAGGACGACCTGAAGCGGCGCATCGACCAGGCAGCGAAGCACGTGCCGCTCGAGCAGCTGTGCCTGTCGCCGCAGTGCGGGTTCTCCAGCACCGTGCACGGCAACGCGCTCGCCGTGGAAGCCCAGGCGGCGAAGATCCGCCTGGTGGTGGACACCGCGCGCGAAGTCTGGGGCGACGCCTAGGCGAAGGTTTCCTTCGCGGCCTCTTTGCCCAGGCCGTAGAGCACCGGGTAGGCTTCGCGAAACGCCTGCTGGATCTCGGCCACCGGCACGTCGGCGAACGAGCCCCGCTCGCGCACGTATTCCATGTGGCGCCGCTCGTCGGCGTCGAAGGGGTGGAAGATCGAGTCGTGGCGGCCGTCGAATTCCAGCGGCTTGACGCGGAACTTGCGGCACAGCTCGAGGTTGAAGGCGGGGGTCGCCTTGACCCACTTGCCCTCGAGCCACAGTTCCGTGAACCCGTGGTACACGAACAGGTCGGTGCCCATGCGCTCGGCGAGCCGCGGCGTGGTGAGGTGGTTCTTCACGTCGGCGAAGCCCACCCGCGCCGGGATGCCCGCGGCGCGCGCGCACGCCGCCAGCAGCGCCGCCTTGCCGATGCAGAAGCCCTCGCCGGTTTGCAGGCACACGCTGCCGCGGAACGCGGCGTCCCGCGAAAAATCGAGGAACGGGTTGTAGCGGATACCGTCGCGCACCGCGCCGTACAGCGACACCGCGCGCGCCAGGTCGCCCGCGCCTTTCGCGTGCCTGGCGGCGAACTCGACGACCGCCGGATGGTCGCTGTCGACGTAGCGCCCCGGGGAAAGGAATTCCCTCACTTGTGCAGCCCCATCATGCGCCGCGCCCCGGCGAACAGCGCGTTGGCCGGATCCGCCAGCCCGTCGATCACGGTGAAGTGGTCGCGGCCGGGCATCGCTACGTCGCCGCCGAGCACCGGCTTCCAGCGCTGCGCGAGCAGCGCGTTCTGGCGCTTGAACTCCGAGCTCTCCAGCCCGCCCACCGCGAGGTAGAGCGGCGCGCGCGTCGCCGGCGGCAGGAACGCGGGCGATGACTTGAGCGCGGCGGTTTCGTCCAGCCGCAGGTCGCCGCTCAGCCAGTTCACGTGCACCAGCGGGCGCAGGTCGTAGACGCCGCTCACCGCCAGCGCGCCCTTGACGAGATCCCTGGGCAGCAGGCGGTCGTAGGCCGGCCACAGCGCGGCGAGCAGCATCGCCGCGAGCTGCGCGCCCGCCGAATGCCCGCTGACGAAAAGGCGCTCCTCGTCCATGCCGTAGCGTTCGGCATTGCGGTAAAGCCACGCGGACGCGGCGAGCATCTGCTGCACGATGCGCTCGATCGTCACTTTCGGGCACAGGTCGTAGTTGACCACTGCCAGCGACACGCCCGCGTCCACCAGCGCGGGCGCCAGATAGGAGAAATCCTTCTTGTCCAGCGAGCGCCAGTACCCGCCGTGGATGAACATCAGCACGCTGCCGTCGCCCTTGCGCGACGGGAACAGGTCCAGGGTCTCGCCGGCCGAGGCACCGTAGGCGAGGTCCAGGTGGCAGGTCATGGTCGAGCGCGCGCGGGCCGAATCCGCCTGCCAGCGCGCGAAATGCCGCGGGTGGTCGGGAAACAGTTCGCGGTTGTTGTACTCGCGGCTGAGGAACGCGGGGTCGGCGTCGGACATAGGGGGCGGATTCTAGCGGGTCTTTTCGGCGCGCAGCCAGGTCACCGGGCGGCCGAGGGTCTTCTCCAGCGCCTTCTGCTCGGGATCGGCGAACGCCGCCGTGCGCGCGTTGCGGATCGCCGCGGCCTGCGCCGCGGGGTCGGCGGTAGCCGGGTTCTCGACCAGGGCGTCGAGGATCGCCAGGAAGTTGCCGCGGCCGCGCCGGTGGGTCTCGCCGTAGCCTTTCAGCAGCCCTGCGCATTCGACGATCTCGAGCGCGAGGGCGGTGCTGCGCGCGGCGGCGCCGCGCACCGAGGCGAGCCAGCGCTCGATCAGCGCCTGCTCCTCGGCGTAGCGCAGGCTGCGCGGCCGCCAGGGCTTCAACCAGGCGAGGGCGCGTACCAGGAGGTAGCCGCCGATGCCCGAGGTCTTCACGTGCATGCCGACGTTGCAGGCATCCAGCTTGCCGCTGCGTTCCGCCCAGGCCAGCAAGCGGCGTCCGAGCGCCGCGGGCAGCAACGAGGCGACTTCCTCCACCCCCGGCTTCAGGTAGTCGATCACCACCACCGGCTCGCCGTCCTTCGCGCCCGCTTCCTTGCGCACCCGCGCAAAGCGCGAACGGCGCGTCTTCAGGTCGGCGACGCGGATGATGTCCTCGTAGCTCATCCACAGCGCGAGCTGCCGGCCGGTCTCGCCGACGAGCTTCGGGTCGGCGTCGCCCAGCGTGGCGACGCGCTCGAGGTACAGCCTGGCGTAGGCCTCGCCCTGGTAGTCGCGCAGGCGCGCCGCGCCCAGGTCCAGGATCTCGCGCGTCTCCGGGGGCAGGGCGCGCGGCGCCGCGGCCGGCGCCTTGCGCCCGCCCGCGGCAATGTCGTAGCCGGCGGCGAATCCGCGCAGGCTCGCTTCCGCCCCCTTGCCCGCGCGCCGGATCGCGGCCTCGCAGGCCTCGCGCGGCAGCGGCAGGGCGCCCGAGCCCGCCATGGCGCCGAACAGCACGGCGTTGATCACCGTGCCGCTCTCCTCGGCCAGTTGGCGCATGTCGAACAGCACCGCCTGCCGGGAAAGCGCCTTCGCCGCCGCCAGCACGCGCTCGCTGGCGAAGCGCCCGTCGGCCATCTGCATCTTCTCCACCGTCGCGTAGATGCGGTGGGTCGAGGCGATGAGCGCGGTGCGCTCCGGGGTGACGAAGCCGTTCTGCATGGCGCGGCCGGCCTCCAGCAGTTCCGAGGCCACCATCACGTCGACGTTGCCCGGGCTGGGGGTGAGCGACATCACCGGCTCGCGCCCGCCGAGGCCGGCGCGCTGCGCGGGGAAGATCTCCAGGTAGTAGGTGGTGGCGCCGGTGCGCTGCGCGACGCCGGGGATCGAGGTGGCCTGTACGGGAAAGCCGCAGGCGGTGGCGGCGTGCACCAGCCAGTCGGCCATCATGCCGCCGCCTTCGCCGCCCAGGGCGGCCACCAGCACCGTGATCGAGCGCGAGGGTACGGTCGCGGTCATGCCGGCACGACGATCCGGCGCAGGCCGGCGAGCAGGCGGTCGAGCCAGGACGGGTTCTGGATCACTTCGGCGCGGTAGAACGAGGGGCACAGCACCGCGGCATGCGCGTTCTCGCCGCACAGCCCGCAGCCCACGCAACCGTCGATCACCGTCGCCACCGGATCCTTGCGCAGCGGGTCGGGGTTGTCCTTCACTGTCAGCGTGGGGCAGCCGGAGAGCCGGATGCACGAGTGGTCCCCGGTGCAGGTGTCCTCGTCCACGCCGTACTTGACGCGCACCACGCGCTCGCCGCCGGCGAGCTTCTTCGCGGTCACGGGGCGGATGCGGCGCTGGCGCTCGAGCTGGCATTCGCCGTCGGCGATGATCACCTTCAAGCCCTGGTGGGCGGTGGTCATCGCCTCCTTCAGCGTCTTCTTCATGTCGCCGACGTGGTAGGTGTGCACCGTGCGCATCCAGTCCACGCCGAGGCCGCCGAGCGCCCGCTCGATCGTCATGTCGGCGGCCTTGTGCTCGCTGTGCGTGGGCGAGGAGGGCAGCTCCTGCGTCCCGGTGGCCGAGCTGTAGCCGTTCTTCATGATGACGAGGATGCCGTCGTCCTTGTTGAACACGGCGTTCGCCACGCCCGAGGTCATGCCGTTGTGCCAGAAACCGCCGTCGCCCATGATGGTCACGGTGCGCCGGCCGAACATCGGGTGCACCGCGGAGTTCGAGGCGAGGCCGAGGCCGTAGCCGAGCACGGTGTGGCCGATGTTGAACGGCGGCAGCGTGGAGAAGGTGTGGCAGCCGATGTCGGCCGAGACGTGGTACTTGCCGACGTCCTTTTCCACCAGCTTCATCGCCGCGAACACCGGCCGCTCCGGGCAGCCGACGCAGAATCCCGGCGGGCGCGTGGGCAGCAACGTGCCGAACAGCTCCGCCGCCTTCTTCTTCGCGGCGACGATTGCCGCGAGCGCCGGGCCGGCGTCGACGAACTTCGCCACGCCGGTCACCACCACTTCGCCGGTGTATTCCCCCGCCATCGGCAGCATGTCCTTGCCGTGCACCTTGACGCCGTTCACGTCGTGGCGGCGCAGCGTGGCGAGGATCGCTTCCTCCAGGTAGGCCGGCTGGCCTTCCTCGATCACCAGCACGGCGCGCTTGCCGGCGCAGAACTGCACGATCTCCTCCGGCACCATCGGGTAGGTCACGTTCATGCAGTAGATCGGGATGTGCGAAGCGCCGAAGGCGTCGGCGAGCTCCAGCTGCTGCAGGGCGCGGATGGTGGCGTTGTACAGCCCGCCCTGGCAGACGATGCCGATGTCGGTGCGCTCGCCCGGGAAGAATTCGTTCAGCCGGTGCTCGCGGATGTAGGCGACGGCGGCCGGCCAGCGCACCTCGATCTTGTGCTTTTCCTGCGCATAGGTGGAGGGCGGCAGGCTGATGCGGCCGAAGTCGAAGTCCGGGTTCTCGAGGAAGTTGCGCGTGGAGAAACGTGCGGCACGATTCTTTTTCGTCGCGAAGCTGCCCTGCACGTGGCAGGCGCGGATGCGCAGCTCGAGCATCACCGGGCTGCTGGAGGCTTCCGACAGCGCGAAGCCGTGCTCCACCATCTCGACGATCTTCGGCAGGTTGGGCCGCGGGTCGAGCAGCCAGATCTGCGACTTCATGGCGAAGGCGTGGCTGCGCTCCTGGATGATGGAGGCGCCTTCGCCGTAATCCTCCCCCAGCACGATCAGCGCGCCGCCCTTCACGCCCGCCGAGGCGAGGTTGGACAGGGCGTCGGAGGCCACGTTGGTGCCGACCGTGGACTTGAAGGTCACCGCGCCGCGCAGGGGGTAGTTGATCGAGGCGCCGAGCATCGCCGCGGCGCCCGCTTCCGAGGCGTTGGTCTCGATGTGCACGCCGAGCTCGTGGATGATGTCGCGCGCGTCGTTCAGCACGTCCATCATGTGCGACACCGGCGCGCCCTGGTAGCCGCCGACGTAGGACACCCCGGACTGCAGCAGCGCCTTGGTCACCGCGAGGATGCCCTCGCCGTGGAAGACGTCGCCGTCGCCGAGGCGGAGCTTCTCTACTTCTTCCTTGAAGGAGCGTTCCATCGGCCTCTCATCCGAGCATGCGCGGCAGCCAGGTCGCCACCGCCGGTACGCAGAACACCAGCGCGAGCACCGCGAGGCTCAGCGCCACGTAGGGCACCACCGCGCGGAAGATGTGCGCCATGGTGACCTGGGGCGGCGCCACGCCTTTCATCGTCATCAGCAGCAGCCCGTGCGGCGGCAGCAGGAGCCCGAGTTGCATGCAGATCAGGAACATCACCCCGAACCATATTGTATCCACGCCGAGGCGCTGCACGATGGGCATGAAGATCGGCAGCGTGATCAGCATCATGCTCACTTGGTCGACGAAGATGCCGAGGAAGATGAGGATCAGCATCATCGCGGCGACCACCGCCAGCGTCGACAGGCCGGACCCGGTGATGGCCTGCACCAGGCCGTTGCTGGCTCCCGAGAAGCTCAGGATCTGGGCAAACGTGGTGGCGCCGACGATGATGAACAGGATCATCCCCGAGATGGCCACCGTGCCCATCAGTGCCGCGCGCAGCGACCTGAAATCGAGTGCCCGGTAGGCGAGCGCGAGCACCAGCGTGGCGAAGGCGCCGATAGCAGCCGATTCGGTGGGCGTCGCCCAGCCCGCCGACATCGAGGCCACCACCACGCCGAAGATCGACACCAGCGGCAGCACGTACTTGAAGAACGGCAGCAGGCGATCCCAGCCGCGGCGCGCCTCGAGGGGCGTGGCAGGGGCGAGGGCCGGCGTGAAGTGCACGCGCGCCATGATGTAGACGACGAACGCAACGGACAGGATCAGCCCGGGCACCACCCCGCCGATGAGCAGCTTGGCGATGGAGATCCCGGACAGGCTGCCCAGCAGCACCGTCAACGCCGAGGGCGGGATCAGCATGTCCACCGCGCCGATCGCCATCACGGGGCCGGTGGCCATCGTGGGATGGTAGCCGCGCGCCAGCATCACCGGCACCATCAGGCTGCCGAGCATGGCCGTGGTGGCGATGGTCGAGCCTGAGATCGCCGAGAACACCGTGCCCGCCACCACTGCGACCACCGCCAGCCGCCCGGGTACCTGGTGAATGAGGCGCTCGATGCCGTCGATCACCTTCACCGCGAGGCCGGTGTGGAACAGGATTTCCCCCATCAGCACGAACAGCGGGATCGGGGTGAGCGAGAAGCTGGTGACCGAGGACACGCTGTTGCGCGCCAGCTGCACCAGGCCGGGCTCGCCGCCCAGCCACAGCAGCGCGCCCGCCAGGTTGATGGCGATGAAGGCGAACGCCACGGGCAACCCGAGGAAGATGAGCGCGGTCGAGCCGCCCAGCAGCAGCCAGGCCGCGAGCTGCCAGGACATCTAGCTGGCCGACACCGCGTCTTCGCGCGGTGCCCGCTCGGCGAGGGTCAGGCGGCGCATGCGGAACAGCACCTCGATGCCGAGGAGCAGGAAGGCGAGGGGCAGCGGGGCGAGCAGCCACCATTCCGGCGTCACCAGCGTCTTGATGGAAAGCGCGCCGGCTGCCTTGCTGGCGAGCGCGGATTTCGCGCCGTAGACCATCAGCAGCGCGCAGCAGCCGAGCGCGAGGAAGTCGCAGGCCCATTCGCAATACCACGCCAGGCGCTTCGGGATGGCGCGCAGCAGGATGTCCACGCGGATATGCCGCCCGCGGCGCAGCAGCCAGGGCGCCGCGAGCATGGTAATCAGGTACAGCGTCGCCTCGGAGGCCTCGTTGGCCCACTCGACGCCCCGCATGCGTGGGAACAGCGCCACGTTGCGCAGCAGGACGTCGGCGCAGATCACCAGCATCATGAAGAACAGCAGGGCGCAGGCGAGGAGCGCCAGCGCCTCCAGCAGCCGTCCGTAGAGGGCCTCGGCCCTCTCCATTACTTGCCGAACAGCTCGCGCAGGCGCGGCCCGTGCTGCGGGCTCGACTTGATGACGCCCGCCCAGCCCGCCTCATAGGCCTTGTTGAGGAACTCCGTGCGCTGCGCGCCTTCGAAGGTGATGGTCTGGATGCCCGCCGCGGCCTGGCGTTTGATCTCGTCCTGGGTGTACTGCGCCCAGAAGTCGTTCTGCTTCTCGAAGGCCAGCGCCTGCTGGTGCAGGTAGTCGCGCTGGCGGGCGGTGAGCGCCTTCCACTTGTCGAGGTTGACGATCAGCGACACTTCGGCGTCATAGAAGCCCGGGTCGACGCGGAACTTCGTCTTCTCCTGCCAGTTGAGGTCGAAGATGCCGCCGATCGGCCAGCCGTAGCCGTCCACCACGCCGCGCTCGAGCGCGGTATACACCTCCCCCGGCGGCGTGGTGATCACCTGGGCGCCCAGTGCCTGGAAGAAGTCGCGGTACACCGGGGTGATGCGGATTTTCAGGCCGGCGAGGTCGGGCTTGTCGATTCTCTTCGTCAGGTAGATGTGGAACGGCTGGTTCTCGACCATCCGCGCGAGGTATTGCATGTTGCCCTTCTCGTTCCACACCTTGTTGATGTAATCGAAGGCCCCGTTCCTGCGCTGCTCGGCGACGAACATGCGCGTCAGCTTGAGCGCGTCGGCTTCGGGCATCACGTTGGTGTAGAAAGCGCCGGTGGACATCGCCATGTCCACCACGCCCGTCTTCACCGCGTTGCCGACCTCGAAGGTCGGAATCGCTTTCGGTCCGCCGATGAAGTTGAGCTGCAGGTTGCCCTTGCCCTCGGCGTTGACGCGCGCGATCCAGGGTTCCAGGCGCTTGACGTAGGTGCCGTTCTCGGCGAAGGCCGACACCACGCGCAGGGTGACTTCCTGCGCCGCCGCCGCGCCGGCGCCGAGCGCGAGCGCGCTGCACAATACTGCAGAAAGTAATTTGCTCATGTTCCCTCCTCCGGGAGCGGCAATTCTACGCCGGGGGTTTCGTCTCCCGCCACAGCGTTGCGCTACCATCGGTGCCATGCGGGAGCCGCATTCCAACCTGCCCAGGTACTATGCGGACGCCGCGGGCGAACGCCGCTTCGTCGGCCGCATGTTCGACGCCAGCGCGCCGGACTACGACCGCGTCGACCGCATCCTCGCCTTCGGCACGGGGTCGCGCTACCGCTCGGGCGCCCTGCTGCGCGGCGGCCTCGCCCCCGGCATGCGCGTGCTGGATGTCGCCGTGGGCACCGGGCTGGTGGCGCAGGAGGCCGTGCGCATCATCGGCGCGAAGGGCGGCGTCACCGGCATCGATCCGAGCGCGGGCATGATGTCCGCCGCCGCGTCGCGCGACCTCGCGCTGGTGCGCGGACGCGCGGAGAGCCTGCCGTTCGCGGCGGCGAGTTTCGATTTCCTCACCCTGGGCTTCGCCCTGCGCCACCTCGCCGACCTCGACCGGGTGTTCGCCGAATTCCGCCGCGTGCTGCGGCCGGGCGGGCGGCTGCTGGTGCTGGAGATCACGCGGCCCGAGGGGCGCGTCGCCGGGGCGCTGCTGCGCGCCTACATGCGCGGCATCGTGCCGCTGGTGGCCGGACTGGTCGGCCGCAGCCGGCAGACGCCCGAGCTCTACCGCTACTACTGGGACACCATCGAGGCCTGCGTGCCGCCGGCGCAGGTGACGGCGAGCATCGCGGCCGCGGGGTTCACGGGGGTGCGCCGCGCCGTCACGCTGGGCATCTTCTCGGAGTACTGCGCTAGCGCCTAGGGGCGAGGATGACCTCGGGCGGGGCGGGCATCGCGTGCAGCCGCTCCACCAGCGCCGCGCGGCGCTCCAGCACCGCGCGCTGGTTGAGGTAGCCCTTGTCGGTGATCTCGCCCGCGTCGATCGACGGCGGCTCGGCGAGGACCAGCGCGCGCACCGGGTGCGTGGAGCTGCCGCCCCCGGCGGCGAGCGCCGCGAGCGCGGCCGCGATCCTGCCGCGCAGGTCTTCGGCCGGCAGGTCCTTCGCCGCCGCACTGAGGAACAGCAGCGCGCCGACCTCGTCGCGGTCGTGGCCGGTGATCACCGCGTCCTGGATCAGCGGGTTGCCCGCCGCGATCAGCCGGACGCGCAGCGCGCCGACGTGCACCCAGGTGCCGGTGGCGAGCTTGAAGTCCTCGGCCACGCGGCCGTCGAACACCAGGCCCTTCTCCGGCGCCGCCGGATCGGCGTAGCGCATGGCGTCGCCGATGCGGTAATAGCCTTCCTCGTCGAAGGCCTCGGCGGTGAGGTCCGGCCGCCGGAAGTAGCCCGGGGTGACATGCGGCCCCTTGACGCGCACCTCGAGCTTGCCGGCGGCGGGCACCAGCTTCAGCTCGCAGCCCGGGTTGGGCAGGCCGATGACGCCGGCGCGCTCGATCGGGTAGTGCACGGCGGCCGCGGAGGGCGCGGTCTCGGTCGCGCCCCAGGAGGAAAGCATCGCCAGCTCGCCCTGCTTCTCGGCGAGGGCCAGCGCCTCCAGCCGTTCCCACAGGTTCTGCGGCAGCGCGGCGCCGGCGTAGAACAGCATGTCCAGGTCGCGGAAGAAGCTGCGCCGCAGCTGCGGGTCGCCCTCCAGGTGGGGCAGCAGCAGGTCGAAGCCGCGCGGCACGTTGAAATACAAGGTGGGCGAGATCTCGCGCAGGTTGCGCACCGTGGTCTCGACCAGGCCGGGCGCCGGCTTGCCGCCGTCCACGTAGAGGGTGCCGCCGTTCCGGAGGACCAGGTTGAAGCAGAAGTTGCCGCCGAAGGTGTGGTTCCAGGGCAGCCAGTCGACGAGGGTCTGCACCCGGTCCTCGAGGAACGGCCACACCTGCGCCAGCATCTGCTGGTTGGCGCACAGCATGCGGTGCGTGTTGAGCACGCCCTTCGGGGTGCCCGTGGAGCCGGAGGTGAACAGGATCTTCGCCACCGTCTCCGGCCGCAGGCGCGAGAACGCCACTTCGAGCGTCGAGCCGGGATTGGTCTCCAGCAGCTTCGCCACCGGCGTCGAGGCGGCGCCGACCGCGGCGAGCGCGGGGGCGAACTTTTCCGGCTCGGCGGCGAACACCAGCCCGGGGCGCAGCAGCTCGAAGATGGACTTCAGCTTGGCGAAGTCCTTCGACATCAGCGAGTAGGCCGGCGAGATCGGCGCCACCGGCACGCCGACGTGCATCGCGCCGAGCGCGAGCAGGGCATGATCGACGCTGTTGTCGGAGAGGATCGCCACCGGCCGGGAGGCGTCCAGCCCCAGGTTGAGCAGCGCCTGCCCGATGCGCCGCGCGTCCGACAGCGCGTCGCGGTAGCTCACGCGCCGCCAGCCGTCGCCCTTGCGCTCGGCGAGGAAGGTGCGCGCCGGCGCGCGCTCGTACCAGTGCACCAGCCAGTCGCCGACGGCGCGCGCGTGGGCGCCGAGGGGCTGCGGCGAGCGCAGCACCTGCGTGCCGTCGGCGCGTTTCTCGACGTCGACCTTCGCCGGCGCGTAGCGCAGGCGCGTATGCAACCGCATCGACTGCTCCTCCCGGCGGCAATGGTACAGGCCGGCCGGGAGCCCCTGCCAGCCGGGCTAGGCGGCGAGCCGTTCCTCGCGCGCCTCGATACGCTGCACGAGGCGCTTGCCCCAGGCGCCCTCGGGCTTGTGCACCAGGCGCTCGTTGGCGTAGTGGCGCGCGAGGCGCGGCTGGCCGGCGCGCCGCGCCGCGTCGATCAGCGTGAGGCTGAGGAGGTCGCGCTGCGCGTGGCTGCCGCCGGAGGCCGAGGCGACGTCGCGCGCCGCGGCCAGTTGCTCCACGGCAGCGGCGTAGCGGCCGTCGCAGTAGGCGATCGCGGCCTCGACGACAGGCTGGCCGACGCTGCGCGTCATGTGCGCGTTGTCGCCCGCGGCGCCGGGCAGTGCCTCGCGCAGGCGCGCCAGCGCGTCGTGCCGGCCGGCGGCGGCGAAGGCGAGCGCCATGTGGTAGTCGTTGAAGGCGTAGAAGCCGCGCTCGTCCTCCAGCACCGAGGCCCAGCCGTCGGCGACCGCGGCGAAGCGCGCAGCCACGTCGAGGCCTTCCAGCTTCAGGCGCCACAGCAGCGCCGTGGCGTCGATGCGCGTCAGCGCGATCGCGCCGCCGCCCGCCAGGCGCGCATCGAAGATCTCGAGCGCCCTGGCGTGCTCGCCGCGGTCCATGTGGAACAGCGCCGTGTGCCAGGCGTTGTGGAAGGCGAAGCCGTTGTCCGCGCCGTCCCATACCGTGCGCGTTTCCTCGTACCAGGCGAGGCCCTCGCCGATGCGGCCCTGCATCTCCATCACGTGCCCGACGGCGTGCACCGCCCAGCTGTCGTCGCCGCCCAGCTCGACGGCCCGGCGCCCCGTGCGCTCGGCCTCGGGGTACTGGTTGCATTCCTCGTAGCCGAAGGCGTGCATGCCGAGCACGAAGGCGTAGCCCGGCACGGCGGCGCTCCAGGCCGGCAGCACGCGCGAGAGGCGGTTCCTGAGGTTGAGCGCGTCGCCGCGGTAGAAGTCCATCAGGTGCGCGGCCTGCAGCGCGAGGAGGTCGCGCGGATGCTCCACCAGGATCTGCTCCAGTGCGCGCAGGCCCGCGTGCCACTGTCCTTCGGCGATGCGGCGCGCGGCGGCGGCCAGCGCTTGCTCGCGCGTGGTGGCGAATGCGAGGGCCCCGCGGCCCCGCTCGAGCGTCGCCAGCGCGTCGCGCATCAGGTGGCGCTCGAAGAAGGCGGCGAGGATCAGCGCTTTGGTCGCGTAGGCGGCGGCAAAGCCCTCGTCCAGCGCGAGCGCCTCGTCGAGCGGGGCGATCGGATCGCCGCGGTAGCTGCGAAACGCGTAGAGCGCGCGCTCGTACGCGTCGAGCGCCTTGGGGTTGGTGAGGGTGACGGCGTGGCCGCGTGCGTCCTGGTGCATGGCGAAGGCTCCTGTAGAAAGCCCGCCATCCTAGGCTCGCGCGCGACCAGGTTCCAGGCCCGATTGGTTGCCGGATCGTTTCCGGCACGTAACGCCGCGCCGGTTCAGCCGCCGCCGCGCGAGGCGATGTAACGATTCATCCAGCCGGCGGCGGCGGTGACCCCGCCGAAGGTGAACAAGTGCACGCCGACCACGTTGCAGGCCGTGCGTGCCGAGCAATAGTGGGCGAGCGCCGCCAGCTGGTCCGCCGGATCCGTGCGCGTCACCAGGCGCACCGCGTTCAGGCCCTGCGCCTGCAGGGCGCGCAGCGAGGCGCTCACGCCGCAACGCTGCGCGTAGCGCAGCAGCCCCGCGGGCGAGGCCGGGCCGGCGAGGCCGACATACACGGGAATGCCGGGCGCGCTGCGCAGCAGCGACGCGCAGTACTCCAGCACGCGCGACGGCGAGAAACAGAACTGGGTGACGACGTAGGCGGCGAGGCCGTGCCCCGCGGCGAGCGCGAGCTTCTCGCCGAAGGCCTGCTCCAGCGCCATCTGCGGGATGCGCGGGTGCCCCTCCGGGTAGCCCGGCAGGCCGATTTCGCGCACGCCGCAGTCCTCCAGCAGGCCGGTACGGATCAGCGCCGCGCCGTCGGCGTACGGCCCGAGCGCCTCGGGCTCGTCGCCGCCGAGGACCAGCGCCTTGCGCACGTCCGCGGCGCGCAGGAACGATTCCAGCTCTCCGCGGCCGGCGATGCGCCGCGCGGCGACGTGCGGCACCGGCTCCAGCCCCGCCGCGCGCAGCGCGGCGATGGCTTCGAGCGAGTCCGCCAGGCGGTGGCGCGGCAGGTGGTTGACGTAGACCGGCGTGCCCGCGGGCAGCAGCGCGGCGATCGCCGCGGCGTCCTGCGGGCGGTGCGCGCCCATCTCGAGCGAGCCGGCCGCGACCAGGTCGACGGCGCCGGCGGGGAGCTCAGCCGCGCTTGCGGGAGACGACATAGGACTCGTCCAGGAACCACAGCCCGCCGTGCGCCTGCAGCACGTCGCGCGTGGCGTCGAGGTACTTCCTTTCGCCGATCACCTTGCCCAGGCGCTCGTCGTCGATCTGCGCCACGTACACCGCCGCGTTCCACGCCGCGAACAGCGTGGAGGTGCCGATGCTCGAGGACACCTCGGTGGGCAGGGTGTGCATGTCGTAGCGGAACACCGCGCGCGCATCCGCGTAGGCGTTGAAGTTGTAGTGCCTGGCGTCCCTGCCGAGCTCCGTGCGCACCGCGCGCAGCAGGTCGTGGCGGTTGGTCTGGAACGGGTCCTCCTCGGGCCACACCTTGCGCACGATCTCCAGGCCCGGATCCTTGCCGCAGGAATGGATGCCGAGGAGGCGCCCGCCCGGCCCGAGGGCGCGCACCAGCGGCGCGATCACGCGCTCGGCCTTGAACTGCGCCGGCACGCGCGCGCGGTAGGGCTGCGAGGCGATCACCAGGTCGTAGTCGGCGCGCGCGCGGCTCTGCTTGGGGATCACGTCGTTCAGCAGGAACCTGAAATCCTCGCGGTACAGCACCAGCGCCACCGGGCGCTCGTACACCGGGTTGCCGCTGGTGGCGCTGTGGCGCGCCTGCCAGTTCTTCGACAGGAACGGCTCCAGCGCCGCGATCTGCTCGCTGAAATCGTGCGCGGTGCTGCCGCCGAGCGGCACCTCGTGCCACAGGAGCGAGGTGGCCGCGGCGAGCGCCTTGGGCGTGAGCCAGGGCGCTTCGCTGTAGTACATGTTGGTGACCACCAGCACGGTCGCCGGGTGCTCGAAGAAGCGGTCGGCCATGCGCGCGAGCGACAGGCGCACGTCCTCCAGGCTCACTTCCTTGCCGACGATGTAGAACGGCACGGTGGCGAAGCGCCGGTGCATCTCGCGCATCACCCGCGTCAGCACCGTGCCGTCGCCCATGCCGGCGTCGAACACGCGCAACGCGGGCGGGCGCGGATGGATGCTCGCCAGCTCCATGCCGACGCGGCGCGCGATCACCTCCTTCTCGCTGCAGGTGTTGACGAACAGCAGGTACTTCTGCCGGTTGTCGAAGAAGCGGAAGTTGCGCGAGGGCGCGCCTTCGGACGCGGCCGGCGCGGCGGCCTTCGGCGCGACGCGCACGAGCTGCATCAGCTCGGGCGGCGATGCGGGGGCGGTGGCACCGCGGCTCGCCATGTAGGTGCTGACGCGCGTCAGCGTCTCGGGCGTGATGCGCGCCCCGTCGCGCAGCCGCGCGACGAACTTGCCGTCGTTCACCGCGCGGCGGCCGAACGTCGATTCGGCCATCCCGGTGCGGCGGCAGAAATCGGCGATACTGTCGAGCAGGCCGTCGCCCTGTTGTGCGAGCGTTTCCAGCATGGCATCCCTCCTTCCGGCGCCAAGGTAGCGAGGCTGGAGGTGGGAAAGCAACCACACTGCGGAAGAAATTTAAGATGGGACGTAGCCCACCTATTTAAATCAACAACTTAGGACTTAAGGCAGCAGTCATATGGCGCAGAAGATCGGCCTGGCGCGCGGGCTCACCAACTACGGCGACGCCGGTTTTTCGCTGTACCTGCGCCGCTCGTTC
>Ga0307505_10001686_pt1 | contig 17015 bp, 14 predicted proteins | sample 23_S_MG_FD_202183 | JGI IMG/M metagenome (GOLD analysis project Ga0307505, IMG submission 202183) | Soil microbial communities from Populus trichocarpa stands in riparian zone in the Pacific Northwest, United States - 23_S | ecosystem: Environmental > Terrestrial > Soil > Riparian zone > Trees...
CGAGCAGATCGCCGTCCATCTACCCGACCGCACGTGGCCGGATGCCCGCATCACGACCGCGCCCCGCTGGTGCGCCGTCGATCTCCGCGACGGCAACCAGGCGCTCATCGACCCGATGAGCCCCGAGCGCAAGCGCATCATGTTCGACCTGCTGGTCTCGATGGGCTACAAGGAGATCGAGGTCGGATTCCCCTCCGCCAGCCAGACCGACTTCGACTTCGTGCGCCAGCTGATCGAGGAGAACCTCATCCCCGACGACGTCACGATCCAGGTGCTGACCCAGGCCCGCGAGCACCTGATCGAGAGGACCTACGAGTCGATCGCCGGTGCGAAGCAGGCCATCGTGCACCTCTACAACTCCACGAGCATCCTGCAGCGAGAGGTCGTGTTCCGCACCGACAAGCAGGGAATCGTCGACATCGCACTCGAGGGCGCGCGGCTGTGCCGTCAGTTCGAGAAGCGCATCCCCGAGACGAAGGTGTACTACGAGTACTCGCCGGAGAGCTACACCGGCACCGAGCTCGAGTTCGCAGTCGACGTCTGCAACCAGGTCATCGAGATCTTCGAGCCGACGCCCGAGCGCAAGGTCATCATCAACCTGCCCGCCACCGTCGAGATGGCGACCCCGAACGTCTACGCCGACTCCATCGAGTGGATGAGCCGACGACTGGCGCACCGCGAGAACGTCATCCTGTCGCTGCACCCGCACAACGACCGCGGCACGGCCATCGCCGCGGCCGAGCTCGGCTACATGGCCGGCGCCGACCGCATCGAGGGGTGCCTGTTCGGCAACGGCGAGCGCACCGGCAACGTCGACCTCGTCGCGCTGGGCATCAACCTGCTCACGCAGGGCGTCGACCCCCAGATCGACTTCAGCGACATCGACCAGGTCAAGCGCACCGCGGAGTACTGCAACCAGCTGCCCGTTCACGAGCGGAGCCCCTGGGCGGGCGACCTCGTCTTCACCGCCTTCAGCGGGTCCCATCAAGACGCGATCAAGAAGGGCTTCGAGGCGATGGATGCCCGTGCCGCGGCATCCGGAGTCTCGGTCGACGAGATCGAGTGGGCCGTCCCCTACCTGCCGATCGACCCGAAGGATCTGGGCCGCTCGTACGAGGCCGTCATCCGCGTGAACTCGCAGTCCGGCAAGGGCGGCGTCGCGTACCTGCTCAAGACCGATCACGCCATCGATCTGCCGCGCAAGCTCCAGATCGAGTTCTCCGGCGTCGTGCAGGCCAAGACGGATGCCGACGGCGGCGAGGTGACGAGCTCGCAGATCTGGGCGATCTTCATCGACGAGTACCTGCCGTCGCAGGTCGATGACGACCGCTGGGGCCGCTTCGAGCTGCTCGGAACGCGCACCGAGAGCGACCTGTCGGGAGACGTCTCGCTCGACGTCACGCTGCGCGACGGCGACGACCGGTTCGAGCTGTCCGGGCACGGGAACGGTCCGGTGGCCGCATTCCTCGAGATCGTCCGTGCTCAGGGCTTCGACGTCACGCTGTACGACTACGTCGAGCACGCCCTCAGCGCCGGCGGCGACGCGCAGGCCGCCGCCTACGTGGAGCTGCAGGTCGAGGGCGAGCGACTGTGGGGAGTCGGCATCGACGGCGACATCTCGACCGCGAGCCTCAAAGCGATCGTGTCGGGCGTGAACCGCGCGATCCGCACCCGCGAGCGTTCGGGCGCCCTCGCCGGGGTCTGAGCGCCGTTCCGCCCGCTCGACGCGCGGTATCGACTCGGCGGGAGCAAACCCCCGGCCGCGAGACCGCACTGGTGCACCGAGACTGCGACTACCGTCTGCAGTCTCGGTGCACGGATGCCGTCTCGCGAGAATGGGTCGGCGCGAGGGGCGGCGAGCGCGGCGGGGTCAGGGCTTGACGGTCGGGATCGCCGAGGTCTCGACCGCGACCTTGCGGCGGTACAGCGCACGTTGCTCCGGCAGTGAGATGTCGAAGATCACCGCGAGCAGGCGGATGACGGTCGTCACCCCGACCCCGATGATCGCGGCGATCACGAGGTCGAGTCCGAGCGCGTGCGCGGTCGCGAGCACGAGGCACCCGACTCCGGCCGCGACGGCGTAGAGCGATCCGACATGCATGATCGCCACGGGTAGACCCATGATCACGTCACGAAGGATGCCGCCGCCGACCGCCGAGCACACGCCGACGAACACCGCCGGGACCAGCGGCAGCCCCAGCGACAGCGCCTTGCTGGTGCCGAAGGCGCCGAACAGGCCGATCACGACGGCATCGAGGCCGACGATCACCGCGTTCAGCCTCTGGAAGAGTCCGGCCAGCAGCATCCCGATCAGCGCAGCGCCGGTCGCCGTGAGCAGGTACCAGTTGCTCTGCAGGGTGACGGGGGTGACATTCAGCAGCAGATCTCGGATGAGACCGCCGCCCATGCCCATCACGATGCCGATGATTGCGACGCCGAGGAGGTCCAGACGCCGCTCGCCACGGAAGCCGGACGCGAACAGCGCACCCTGGATGCCGCCGAGACCGACGGCGATGAGATCTCCCCACAGGGGGATCACGAAGACCGGTTCTGGCACGCTCCCATTCTCCGGGGCTCCCGGGCCGGAACGCGAGAGAACCGCCGCACCGCGGCATCCCGCCGTTCGTCGCACCCGCCGCGATAATGGAGTGGTGCCCACCTTCCGCGACGAAGTCGTGGTCCTCCGCACCCACAAGCTGGGCGAAGCGGACCGGATCGTGACGCTGCTCAGCCGCCGCCACGGCAAGCTGCGCGCCGTCGCCAAGGGCGTGCGGCGCACGACGTCGCGCTTCGGCGCGCGGCTGGAGCCGTTCATGGTCGCCGACGTGCTCCTGTACCAGGGCCGCTCGCTCGACATCGTGCAGCAGGCGGAGTCGCTCGGCTCGTACGGCGCCGACATCGCCGTCCACTACGACCGCTACACCTCCGCGCACGCGATGGTCGAGGCCGCCGACCGGCTGAACGAGGCGGAGGCGACCGGCCAGCAGTATCTCCTGCTGGTCGGCGGACTGCGGGCGCTGGCGAAGGGCGAGCACGCCTCGCGCAGCATCCTCGACTCTTATCTCCTGCGGGCCATGGCGCTGTCGGGATGGGCGCCCGGGCTCGGCGAGTGCGCGCGCTGCGGCCGGTCGGGACCCCATGACACTTTCGTCGCGCAGTTGGGCGGGATGGTGTGCCGGGACTGCGCGCCCACCGGCGCCGCGCGGGTGGACGCGCCCACCGCCCGCCTCCTGGAGTCGCTGATGGCGGGGGAGTGGGAGCGCGTGGATGCCGCGCTCCCGGCGACCTGCGCGTCGGCATCCGGTCTCATCGCCGCCTACACGCAGTGGCACCTGGAGCGCGGCATCCGTTCCCTTCAGCATGTCGCCTCCGGCGAGGTGACCCGCTGATGCCGAAAGCGTTCACTCATCGGGATGCCGTGGCCTACCGCCCCATCGACTGGACCGGCCTGCACCCGCCCGCCTTCCCGCCGGGAGGGGTTCCGCGGCACGTCGCGATCGTCATGGACGGCAACGGACGCTGGGCGAACCGCCGGGGACTCACCCGGGTCGAGGGGCACAAGGCGGGGGAGGCCGCGCTTCTCGATGTCGTGGCCGGCGCGATCCAGGCCGGGGTTGAGCATCTGTCGGTGTACGCGTTCTCGACCGAGAACTGGTCGCGCTCGCCCGACGAGGTGCGTTTTCTCATGGGGTTCAACCGCGATGTGCTGCACCGCCGGCGCGACCAGCTCAACGAGTGGGGCGTGCGCGTGCGCTGGTCGGGACGCAAGCCGCGGCTCTGGTCGAGCGTCATCAAGGAGCTGCAGTTCGCCGAGCGACTGACGGCCGGCAACGACGTGCTGACCCTCACGATGTGCGTCAACTACGGGGGCCGCGTCGAGCTGGTCGATGCGATGCGCACGATCGGCGAGGACATCGCCGCGGGGCGCCTGCGGCCGTCCGCGGTGACCGAGAAGCTCATCCAGAAGCGGCTCTACCAACCCGACATGCCGGACGTTGACCTGTTCATCCGCTCCAGCGGCGAGCAGCGCACGTCCAACTTCCTGCTGTGGGAGGCCGCGTACGCCGAGTTCGTGTTCCTCGACACGCTGTGGCCCGACTTCTCGCGCACCGACCTCTGGCACGCGATCGGCCTGTACCTCGATCGGGACCGCCGCTTCGGCGGAGCCGTCGACACGCCCGGCGCGCCCGCCCTGTGAGCTAAGCGCCCGAGGCGGGGCCGGAGAGCCACGCCTCGAGCTCACGCGCCGTGCCCACGCGCACGACCTCGAGATGCGGGAACTCCTCGATGACAGACGGCATCCGTTCCCGCCACTTGTCGTGCGTCTTCATCTCCCAGCGGATGATGTTGTCGTCCGGCCGGGTGAAGAAGGTGTGCAGGGGCGGTTCGACGTTGCCGTTCCACAGTTCCTCGCGCAGGACTCGGCGTCGCACTGTGCGACGGATGAGTCGCGGCAGCGCCACCCGCCGCGGCAGATCGAGCCACACGAGCAGCTGAGCACGGCCGGCGAGGAGCTGCTTGACGCCCGAGCTCCAGTAGCCCCACTCGGTGATCCAGCGATCGCCTGCTGCGAGAGCCTCGGCGTCCGCCTCGAACGACGGGAGCTTCGTCCAGTTCTCACCGTGGAAGAGGCTGTCCAGCTCGGTGTACGGAGTGTCCCACAGCATCGCGAGCCTGCGCGCCAGCGTCGACTTCCCTGAGCCCGTGACACCGGCGACGAGCACTCGCTCCGGTGTGAGGGGGAGGGGATCGGCGAAGGAGAGCACCCGTCGAGCTTAGGCGGCCGATCTCGTCCATCGCGGAATACGCGACCGAGGCGATCTCGTTGCACTGGGCATGACGGATGCCATCAAGATCGACGTGTGGTCGGACATCGCGTGCCCCTGGTGCTACATCGGCAAGCGCAACCTCGAGAAGGGGCTGGCCGAGGCATCCGGAGATGACGACGCTCCCGTCGTCGAGGTGACCTATCACTCCTACGAGCTCTCACCTGACACCCCCGTCGACTTCGAGGGGTCCACGACCGACTTCCTCGCGAACCGCAAGGGGATCTCGGTGGAGCAGGCGCGCGAGATGAACGACCGGGTGACCGGCATCGCCGCGAGCGCCGGCCTCGACTACCGCATGGACGACGTCAAGCACACGAACACCGTCAAGGCGCACGAACTGCTGCACTTCGCGAAGGAGCAGGGCCGACAGCACGAGCTCGCCGAGCGTCTGATGTCGGCGTACTTCACCGAGGGCCGGCACCTCGGTCGCGAAGAGGAGCTCGTCTCACTGGCCGTGGACGGCGGTCTCGACGCGGATGCCGCGCGAGAGGCGCTTGAGTCGGGCCGGTACCTCGACGCGGTCCGCGCCGATCGGGCGCAGGCGGCCGCGTACGGCATCAACGGCGTGCCGTTCTTCGTCGTCGACGGCAAGTACGGCGTCTCCGGGGCACAGCCCGCCGAGGCGTTCGCGCAGATCGTCCGCCAGGTGTGGGCGGAGCGGCGCGAGACCGTCCCCGCCGAAAGCTGATCCGCCTCAGCCGGGAAGGTTCGCCTCGATCGCCTCGACGATCGCGGGGTCGTCCGGCACGGTCTTCGGCGAGAAACGGCGTACCTCGCCGCCGGGAAGAACAAGGAACTTCTCGAAGTTCCACGTCACCCTGCCCGAGCGGCCCTCGGCGTCCTCGGCCTTCTTCAGCGCCTTGTAGAGGAGCGCGGCCTTGCCGCCGTTGACCTTGACCTTGTCGAACACCGGGAAGGTGACACCCCACGTGGTGGAGCAGTAGTCGAGGATCTCGTCGGTCGAGCCGGGCTCCTGCAGGAACTGATTGCTCGGGAAGCCGAGGACGCTGAACCCGCGGTCGGCGTACGCCTTCTGCAGCTGCTCGAGCTGCGCGTACTGCGGAGTGAGCCCGCACTTGGAGGCGAGGTTGACGACGAGGAACACCTTGTCGCCGTAATCGGAGAGCGTCGCGGTGCCGCCGTCAGCGGTCTGGAAGGGAATCTCGCGCAGGTCGTCGATGCGTGCCTCAGTCATATCCCCAGGCTACGACCTCTCGTTCAGCGAAGGACCGGATTCCACACTTCGACTCGCTACGCTCGCTCAGTGGGAGAATGGAAGACGTGACCACCGCCCTCGCCCCCGCACGCGCGCTGCGCATCGGGCCCATCGAGCTCGACGCCCCCGTCGTGCTCGCGCCGATGGCGGGCATCACCAACACCGCGTTCCGACGACTGTGCCGTGAGTACGGCGCGGGGCTGTACGTGAGCGAGATGATCACCTCTCGCGCGCTGGTGGAGCGCAACGCCACCACGATGCGGCTCATCACCCACCACGAGTCCGAGACGCCACGGTCGATCCAGCTGTACGGCGTCGATCCCGCGACCGTCGAAGGTGCCGTGCGTGTCCTCGTGGAAGAGGACCGCGCCGACCACATCGACCTGAACTTCGGATGCCCGGTCCCGAAGGTCACCCGCAAGGGCGGCGGTGCCGCGCTGCCGTGGAAGCTCGAGCTCTTCCGCGACATCGTCACTCGCGCCGCGCGAGCGGCAGGCGACATCCCCCTCACGGTGAAGATGCGCAAGGGCATCGACGCGGATCACCTCACCTACCTCGACGCCGGACGGATCGCCGAGGATGCGGGGGTGGCCGCCGTCGCACTGCACGCCCGCACCGCGGCGGAGTTCTACTCCGGCCAGGCGGACTGGTCGGCGATCGCGAAGCTCAAGGAGACCGTGACGAGTGTCCCGGTGCTCGGCAACGGCGACATCTGGTCGGCAGACGATGCCGTCCGGATGATGGACGAGACCGGCTGCGACGGCGTCGTCGTGGGGCGCGGATGCCTCGGCCGACCGTGGCTCTTCGGCGACCTCGCCCGGGCGCTGGGCGGGCCTGGCGCGGCGCCGGACGAACCTGTCGACGCTACCCTCGCTTACGTCGCACACGCGTTCCGCCGCCACGCCGAGCTGCTCGTCGAGTTCTTCGACAGCGAGGATCGCGGATGCCGCGACATCCGCAAGCACGTCGCGTGGTACTTCAAGGGCTACCCGGTCGGCGGCGACACCCGGGCGCGGCTGGCGACCGCCTCCTCGCTCGCGGAGATCGACGAACTGCTGGCGACCCTCGACCTGGACACGGGGTATCCCGGGGCGGCAGCCGAGGGGCAGCGCGGGCGCGCGGGCACTCCGAAGCGCCCGGCGCTGCCCGACGGCTGGCTGGATTCCCGGGAGCTCGGGGCCGAGGCATCCTGCACCCTCGCCGAAGCGGAACTCGACCACAGTGGCGGCTGACGGCGCCGTCGCGGTGGGCATCGCATCGGAACGCCCGACCGGCTACGACGACTCCGACGCCGAGCGCTTCCACCGCGAGCACCATCGCTCGCAGCGCGACGACTTCGCCCGCGACCGCGCGAGGGTGCTGCACTCGGCCGCGCTGCGCCGGCTCGCCGCGAAGACCCAGGTGCTGAGCCCGGCCAGCCCGGCCGACTTCGCCCGCAATCGGCTCACGCATTCGCTCGAGGTCGCCCAGGTCGGCCGCGAGCTCGCCACTGCGCTGCGCCTCGCCCCCGACGTCGTCGATGCCGCGTGCCTGAGCCACGATCTCGGCCATCCTCCCTTCGGCCACAACGGCGAGCGGGCACTCAACGACTGGGCGGCCGACATCGGCGGATTCGAGGGCAATGCGCAGACCCTGCGAATCCTGACGAGGCTCGAGCCGAAGGTCTTCGATGCCGACGGGCGCAGCTTCGGGCTGAATCTCACCCGGGCGAGCCTCGACGCGACGTGCAAGTATCCGTGGACCGCGGATCACCCGCTCCCTGACCCCGGCGGCCGGCTGAAGTTCGGCGTCTATCCCGACGACGAGGACCTGTTCCACTGGATGCGCGGCGGCGCCCCGGGACGGGTGCGCTGCATCGAGGCCGAGGTCATGGACCTCTCCGACGACATCGCCTACTCCGTCCACGACTTCGAGGACGCGATCGTCAACGGGTACCTCGATCCCTCCCGGCTCTCGGACGCGAACGAGCACGAGGCACTGCTCACCGCGATCCAGTCCTGGGTCGGGTTCGACTTCGCACGCGACGAGCTCGATGATGCGCTCTTCCGGCTCATGCGCATGCCGGAGTGGATCGACGCGTTCGACGGCACCCGCCCCGCGTTCGCGCGGCTGAAGAACCTGACTTCCGACCTCATCGGCCGGTTCGCCCGCGCTGCGACCACCGCGACGCGCGAGTCCTATGCCGGGACCGCTCTCACCCGCTACCGTGCGCACGTCGTCGTGCCCCGCGTGGTGGAGGCCGAGATGGCGGTGCTCAAGGGCATCATCGGCGCAGCCGTCGTCTCGATCGAAGGACGCAAGAGCCTCTACAAGGAGCAGCGTCGCGTGCTCTCCCGCCTCGCGACCGCACTGTGGGAGCATCCCGACGCTCTCGACGCCATCCACGCGGAGGACTTCGCCTCGGCGAACACGGATGCCGCGCGTCGGCGCGTCGTCGTGGATCAGGTCGCCAGCCTCACGGATCAGCACGCAATCGCGTGGCACGGCCGTCTGGTCGGCGAGGTGGATGCGGCATCCCTCGGCATCTGGGCGCCGGGAGCCGCCCCACGTCCCAGCCGGACCGGGGTGTACGCACCGCGCGTGGATCGGACCTTCGAGCACCCCGCGGTGCAGTCTGAAGAGGATCGCTGATGGCGGGTCGCATCCGGCAGGCAGACGTCGACGAGGTGAAGGCGCGCACCGACATCGCCGACATCATCGGCGAGCGGGTCGCCCTCAAGCCCGCCGGCGTCGGCTCGATGAAGGGACTGTGCCCGTTCCATGATGAGCGCAGCCCGAGTTTCAACGTGCGCCCGCAGGCGGGTTTCTACCACTGCTTCGGTTGCGGCGAGTCGGGCGACGTCTACTCGTTCCTGCGGAACATGGACCACCTGTCGTTCACCGAGGCCGTGGAGCGACTGGCCGGGCGGATCGGCTACACCCTCCACTATGAAGACGGCGGCGCCACTCCCGACACCACCGGACGCAGCCGCCTGTATGCGGCCAATGCGGCGGCAGCGGAGTTCTTCCGGGGGCAGCTGTCCACCCCCGAGGCCGGTGCCGCACGCGGGTTCCTGGGAGAGCGCGGCTTCGACGCGGGCGCCGCCGCGCACTTCGGCGTGGGCTACGCCCCCAAGGGCTGGTCGGCGATGCACTCGGCGCTGCGCGCTGCGGGATTCTCGGACGACGAGCTGAGCGCGGCCGGGCTGGTCTCGCAGGGGCAGCGGGGCGTGTACGACCGGTTCCGCGGGCGCGTGATCTGGCCGATCCGCGACGTGACGGGCCAGGTGATCGGGTTCGGCGCGCGGCGCCTCTACGACGACGACAACGGCCCGAAGTACCTCAACACCCCCGAGACGACGATCTATCGCAAGGCCCAGGTGCTGTACGGACTCGATCTCGCCAAGCGCGACATCTCACGCTCGCATCAGGTGGTGGTCGTCGAGGGCTACACCGACGTCATGGCGTGCCACCTCGCCGGGATCACCACCGCGATCGCCACCTGCGGCACCGCGTTCGGCTCCGATCACATCACGGTGCTGCGCCGGGTGATGGGCGACGACTCGGCCGCCGGTGAGGTCGTCTTCACGTTCGATCCGGATGCCGCGGGGCAGAAGGCGGCGCTGCGTGCCTTCGCCGACGCGAAGCGCTTCAATGCGCAGACGTACGTCGCGACCGGTCCGGAGGGACTGGACCCGTGCGATCTGCGTCTGCAGCGCGGCGACGGGGCGGTGAAGGCCCTCATCGACACGAAGGTGCCGATGGTCGAGTTCGTCATCGACCAGCGCATCGCCGGGTACGACCTGGCGAGCGTCGAGGGGCGGGTCGGCGCGCTGCGCGCCGCTGCGCCGGTGGTCGCCGAGCTGCGCGATCCGCTCCTGCAGCCGGAGTACGTGCGCGTTCTCGCCCGGCGCCTGGGGCTCGACACCGAGGACGTGCGCCGGGAAGTCGAGCGCGCCGGTCGTGCGGGTCGCGGGCACTCGCGGCGCGAGCCCGAACCGGCGCCGGCGGCCGACGACGGTCCGGTGGCCGCGCGCGTGACGATCGCCTCTCTTCCGCGCACGGCCGACGTGGCACTCGAGCGCGATGCTCTCATGGGATTCCTGCAGTTCGGACACCGGCTCGATCGCGACCTGCTGGATCGCGCGGCAAGCCTGCCGTTCCGCCATCCCGCGCTCGATGCCGTCCGGCAGTCGGTGCAGGCGGCGATCTCCGCATCGGACCGCCCCGGCTGGGCGGCGGTGGCCGTGGAATCCGTGCGCGAGCCGTACCGCTCGCTCGCGGCGGAGCTGCTCACCTCGGACTTCCCGGCCCTCACGGACGAAGCGGCGGTCGCCTCCACCACGGATCTCGCACGACGCCTCGCCGCACGCGCCCTCGACCGCGAGAAGGCGGAGCTGCTCGGCGCGATCCAGCGGGTGTCTCCGGACTCGCAGGAGGGCCGCGGCATCCGTCTTCGCCTTCGCGAGGTGGACATGGAACGCCAGCGACTCGTCGTCGACGTCTGAGGCGTGGGTCGCGGTGGCGCGCACGCGACTCTCAAGGCAGGATGAGCACATGCCCCACCGCGCTGACGCCGAGGTAGCCATCCACTGCGACGACCTGTCGATCGCGCGGGCGGCACGCGGGGGACCGGCGCAGCGCGTGGTCGACGGGGTGTCGTTCGTGCTCCCGCATGCGGCGACTCTGGCGATCATGGGGCCGACCGGATCGGGAAAGTCCAGCCTCGCGACGGTGCTCGCGGGTGTCGACGAACAAGGCCTCGCGGTCATCGGCGGTGACGCGCTCGTCGAAGGCGTGCGGGTACGGCGTCCCGGTCGCGCCCATCGGCTGCTCACCTACGTCACGGGGCATCTGCCGCAGGCGGCGGGTGCACGCCTACCGGCGCGGATGACCGTCGCCGAGGTGATCGGCGAGCCCATCACGAGCCGCGACCGGCACGTCAACACGCGTGCGCTGGCGGTGCGCGTCGCGACGCTGCTCGACGAGCTCATGCTCCCGCTCGGGAGCGCGCCGAAGTACCCGTACGAGCTGAGCGCCGGCATGCGCCAGCGCGTCGCGTTCGCGCGCGCCCTCGTACTCCAGCCCCGCGTCTTCATCGCCGACGAGCCGTTCGCGAACATGGACCTGGAGGTGCGCCGCGCCGCCCGCGAGGCGATCATCCGCCGTCGCCGCGACTACGGGATGTCGGCGCTGATCATCACGAACGAGGCCGACGTGGTGCGCGAGCTCGACGCCGACGTGCTCGTGATGCGTGCCGGTCACGCGATCGCCTACGGCCACGGCACGCATGACCTGCTGTGGACGCCGAGCGGCGACGAGGACCACCGACTGGTCTCGTCCTGAGGCGCCGGCGACGTGTACGAGCACGCCTCCGGCTTTGGTAAGCTAGTCGGGTTGCCTGCGCGAGCGGGCGCATTCCTCGGTAGCTCAATTGGCAGAGCAGCCGGCTGTTAACCGGCAGGTTCTTGGTTCGAGTCCAAGCCGGGGAGCGGAACGGCGTCGGGCTCCACCCCGGCGCCGTTCTTCGTTTCCGCCTGACGGTGCCGGAGGTCAGGCCTCGATGTCGTCGACGCCGGGCGTCCAGGATTGGCCCGGCCTGCCCCACCCTCGCTTGCGTGCGATCTTCTGCACGGTCTTCCAGTCGCCGTCGTCGAGCCGGTCGACGTACAGCACGCCGTCGAGGTGGTCGAACTCGTGCTGCAGGATGCGCGCGCGCCAGCCGTCGACCTCGACACGGACGGGCACGCCCTCGAGGTCCACTCCGGTCACCAGCGCGCTCTCGGAGCGACGCAGCGGGAACCGCTCCTCCGGGAACGACAGGCACCCCTCGGACTCCTCATCGGGATCGGGCGCCCCCGGCACGAGCGGACGCATCCACAGCTCGGGGTTTATGACCACCCCTCGCCAGGGATTGCCCTCGTCGTCGGCGTACGAGTAGGTGAAGATGCGCAGCCCGATTCCGACCTGTGGTGCGGCCAGACCGACGCCGGGAGCGGCATCCATCGTCTCGTACATGTCGGCGACCAGAGTGCGGATCTCATCGGTGATCTCGTCGACGGGGGAGGCAGGGGCGTGAAGGACGGGATCGCCCATGATGCGAATCGGGAGAACGGCCACGCCTTGAGCCTATCGAGAGGCATCGGCGGCTAGTGTCGATACGTGCTGTGGACGGAGAGCGAGCTCGAGTACGTCGGCGAGACACTCGTCGGCGTGTTCCAGAATCCGGGCCTGCTGATCGGCATCCCGCTCGCCCTTCTCGGCGCCGTGTTCATGTCGTTCGGCGCCCAGTACCAGCACCGGGGCGTCACCAAGGTCGAGCGGATGAGCACGTCTGCCGCGCACGGCCTCAGCGGCGGTCAGCTGTGGCGCCTGCTGCGCCGTCCGTCCTGGGTTCTCGGCACGGTGATGCTGGGACTGGCGATCCTCTGCCAGCTCGCGGCGCTCTCGTTCGCTCCGCTGATCGTCGTGCAGCCGCTCGGCGCCATCGCTCTCGTCATCACGACGCTCCTGAACGCGCAGATCAGCGGTCATCGACCGACCAAGCGGTCGCTGATCGCCATCGCCGCCTGCGTCGGCGGGATCTTCGTGTTCGTCACGATCGCGGCGCTGTTCGCCACCGAGACCGGCGTCTCCACCGGTCAGCTCATCACGATCCTGGCACTCCTCGGCATCGTCACCCTCGTGTTCGGCGGACTCTGGATCTGGCGACGCACGCGCATGGGTGCGCTGTTCTACATCACCGCCGCCGGCGTGATCTACGGCTTCGTCGCGACGCTCGCCAAGGTCGTCATCACTCGCATCCAGAACGAAGAGTTCGACTGGCTCACGTTCATCTGCCTCGCCGCGCTCATCGTCGCCACCTTCGTCGGCGCCTACTTCGTGCAGACGGCCTACTCATCGGGTCCGCCCGATCTCGTGATCGCCGGCCTCACCGTGATCGACCCGCTTGTCGCCGTCCTCATCGGTCTCATCGTGCTCAACGAGGCCGCGGGAGCCCCAGTCTGGGTCTACATCGCATTCGCCGTCGTCGGAGCGATCGCGGTGTGGGGCGTGTTCCAGCTGGCGCGTTACCACCCGCAGATCCTCAGCGACAGCCAGGAGCTTCCGATCCAGCGCGGGAGCGGGGGAGAAGCGGATGCTGCGCACCCCTCCAGCGGCTCGATCCGCGTCACCGAAGCCGTCGCTAAGGTCTGGCCGGATCCGCCCATCAAGGACAAGGGCGCCGGCCCCGACGGGTAAGCTCTTCGCCGAGGGGCGGTGGCCAAGCTGGTGAAGGCAGCGGGCTCATAACCCGACGATCGTGGGTTCAAGTCCCACCCGCCCTACAACCTCCCACCGCCCTACGACGTCGCGATGTGCGCGGCGAGATACGAGTACTTCAGGAAGACCTCCGGCGCGAGTCCGGCCTCCTCCAGCACTCCCTGCACGGCCGTGAGCATGTACTTCGAATCCCAGCCCATGTACAGGAAGCTCGACGCGTCGAGTGCATCCCAGTGCCCGTTCCATGCCTGAGCCTCGTAGATCGGCCCGCCCCGCCGGGCGCTGAACGCGATCACGTCCGCGCGCGAGTCCGCCCACAGTCGCTTGAACACGCGGTTGAAGAGGTGCTTGACGTCGTAGACCTCCCAGTGCTCGCCCCGGTACTCGACGTACTCGTACTCGCGCTGCCAGCCGCGCGGCCAGCCACGGCGAGGCACGGCATCGAGGATCGGGGTGAGCCCGTCGTCGTCGATCCCGGTCACCTCGGGACGCGCCCACACGCGGACGAAGTCCGCGGTCAGCCGCGCGGTGCGCTCGCCCATGGCGGCGGTTCCCCATGCCTCCAGGCTGGCCAGTTCGGCCGTCGAGACGATGGCGCTCTTGGCGTACAGCACACGCTTGTCGGGGAACGACCGGTCGAGGGCGCGCTCGGCGAGCGGCTCTTCCAGCAGGGCGAGGTTCCCGAGCGTGGGCGCGAGTGCGCGGTGGCTGTTCTGCTCGTCCTCGCTGTAGTCCGACCAGGCGCGCGCTCCGTCGCCGCTCCAGGAGTCCCCCGGGGTATCGGGGAAGACGCGCTCGACGACCATGTCGGCGAGATTCTCGACGTGCGCGAGTCGTCCGAGGACGTACGCCGGGTGCGGGAGCTCACCGTACTTGAGCGCGACGCGCACGCGCTCGTCGGAGGGGGTGATCCGCGCGATCGCGTGCGCGAACGCGACCGCGCTCTCTTCGCGGGCGCGAGCCAGACGGGCGACCAGGCGATCGGTCTCGAGTCCGACGACGGTGCGGCGCAGCAGCAGCGACTGAAGTCCCTCGAGCGTTTCGATGAGCGCCGTGCGATCGAGCACTCCGTGCGCGTAGTCGCGGTAGTCGCGCATCACCAGGGGGTACATGCCGCGGCCGAAGGTATTGAGATGGCCGAGCTGCCGCGAGATCTCCGCGTCGACCTCGTGCGCCGGGTCGAGCAGGACCCGGTAGACCTCGGAGTACTCCTTCCACTCCGCGGCGTGGTCGCGCAGAGCGTCGAGATCGAGGCGTGGAAAGCGCTGATGGAATGCGTCGTAGACGCCTCGGCCGCCTGTCAGCGCCACCTCGCGTCCCGTGGTCATCACGAGGTAGTGACGCCAGAACGCGCCGATGGCGTCTCCGGTGTTCTGCTCGATCGGCAGCCAGTACGACTCCTCGATCTCGCTCTGCTCGGCGTGCGAGAGTCCCATCAGCACGTAGTTGTGGATCAGCTCGTGGTCACGCAGCGGCTCGCCCGTGGAGTTGAGGCTCTCGAAGATCTGCTGCGCGTTCGCGCCGACGCCGAGGGTGATCGCCACATGCTCCAGCTTCTGCAGGCCGCGCCAGATGCGCGGCGCCTCGTCGGGGCGGATCTGGCTGCGGAAGAAGGCGTAGTTGTCGTCGAATCGCGAGTCGCGCAGCGCGTCTGCGGTCGACCGGCGGTCGAGCACGACGCTCTCGAACACGCTCGCCCACGCCCGATGCGGGCGCAGCTTCGTCCGGCTCCGATCGCTCGCGCGCACGAGCACGTTCTCCAGTTCGGCCGCCAATCCGGCATCCTGAGTCTTGACCGTGTGGTGGAGCGCGGCGATCAGCAGCATCAGCGTCGTGATGCGCTGCTGGCCGTCGATCAGCACCAGCTCGGCACCGTCAGCCTCGCTGCTGATCGTCGACAAAATCGACCCGATGAAGTGCATGTGTCGGTCATCGGAGTCGGCGACCGCGCGGATGTCGGCGAGGAGCTGCTCGCACCCGCCGATGTCCCAGCGGTACTGCCGCTGGTAGACGGGGACGACGATGCTCGTCTCGGCGGCGGACAGCCAGGCGACGGTGTTGACGGCCGTCGCATCGACGTTCGTGGCACTGAACATGCTCGTGCTCTACTCCTCGCAGGCTCTCTCTGGACGGCTCGGGCCCGCCGGCCGAACCAGTCTATTCGGGATGCCGCAGGCACCTGGGTCGCCACGGGGCGGCCGATTGCGCCCAGGTAGGCTTGCCTTAGTTGGGCCTGTTAAAACGTGCTGGCCCCCCACGAAAGGTCATGACTCACATCATGGGTTACATCAAGTCCGCCGCTCTCGAAGAGACCGGCTTCGTCGTCCTCGACAGCTACGACCAGGAACTCGACCCCAAGGAGTGGCTCGACATCGAGTACAACGACTGGAAGTCGTCCGGCGACACGCGATTCGCGCCGCTGGCGAGCGCCTTCGGCGAGATCGAGTGCAACGGCTTCTGGAACCACAAGCCGCCGCGCACCGACAAGGACGGCGTCTGGATCGACTCGCAGGTCGAGAAGGCCCCGAACCTCGCCCGTCGCGCGCAGGAGCCCGGTGCGAACGTGGGTCGCTGCCGCGTCATCGAGCTGCAGCCCAATACCTACGCCGACTGCCTGTACAACCTCCACCAGGACGACAACAACCGGCTCAACCCGGACGGCACCGGCTGGGTCGTCCGCGGCTTCTTCAATCTGACCGATGACAAGGACAGCTTCTTCGTCCTGCGCGAGAACCGCACCGACCCGGCAGGAGAGGTGCGCATCGCGCTCCCCGCCGGCGCCCAGCTGATCATCGACACGCAGCGACTGTGGCACGCCGCGACCCATGTCGGCACCGAGCCGCGGTACAACCTCATCACGTCATGGACGTCGGGCCCCGAGCTCGACACCTACATCGAGAAGTACAACGGCAAGCCCCACACCGCGCAGGTCGACGTCCCGCAGGACGTGCTCGACGCCGGCCAGGCCGAGCAGGCCCGTCGTGATGCCGCCCGCGCCGCCTACTACGCGGCCAAGGGCCAGGCAGAGGTGCAGGCCATGAGCGAGGCCTGAGCTTCGCTCATGATGAGGGTCCCCGGTCGTTCGACCGGGGACCCTCATCGTGCGGTCTGCGAACCGCCGAATCACAACCTTGTCATTCACGCCCCTCGTGGGCGATAATGGCGACACAACCGAAGAGCGCCACGCACATCCGTTTCAGGTCGTTGGGGAAGACGCACCTGACGGACGGAGAGAACATGGCGACAGCACAGGCGCGTGGAGTGATCTTCATTCACTCCGCGCCACGCGCGTTGTGCACCCACCTCGAGTGGGCGGTCGGCCGTGCCCTCGGGCGAGCGGTGAACTTCGACTGGTCGGATCAACCCGTCCTCGCGGGGAGCCGTCGTACCGAGTTCTACTGGGAGGGTCCGGCCGGCACGGGTGCGGCGCTCGCCACCGCCATCCGCGGCTGGGAGCACCTGCGCTTCGAGGTGACCGAGGACCCGACGCCCCGCAGCGACGGCGGCAGGTGGCTGCACACGCCGGGACTCGGCATCCACTATGCGCAGACCGATAGCGCCGGGAACGTCGTGATCGGAGAGGACCGCGTCCGCTACGCCATGGAGGTGTCGGCAGGCGACGCGTTCGAACTGCAGCGTGAGCTCCATATCGCCCTCGGCGGAGCGTGGGACGACGAGCTCGAGCCCTTCCGGCACGCCAGCGACGACGCGCGCGTCGTGTGGCTCCA
>Ga0307505_10001687_pt1 | contig 16995 bp, 12 predicted proteins | sample 23_S_MG_FD_202183 | JGI IMG/M metagenome (GOLD analysis project Ga0307505, IMG submission 202183) | Soil microbial communities from Populus trichocarpa stands in riparian zone in the Pacific Northwest, United States - 23_S | ecosystem: Environmental > Terrestrial > Soil > Riparian zone > Trees...
ACCCATGACCTCATTCTTACCAAGAATGTGCTCTGCCAACTGAGCTACGTGGGCGGGCAACGGGTGAAAAAGTTACACTTTTTCGAAAGGTGGGCCAGGTAGGACTCGAACCTACGAAGGCTATGCCAGCGGATTTACAGTCCGCCCCCTTTGCCGCTCGGGACACTGACCCAGGATTACAATTTTTAATGGGTGGTTCAGAGCCAACAATGGGACTTGAACCCATAACCTATGCTTTACAAAAGCATTGCTCTGCCAATTGAGCTATGTTGGCATGTTAGGCCCAATATTAACAAACAGGTACTTTTGCAACACCGGATTGCAAGTATAGCAAGTCTAACTATTTCGTCAACAGGAAAAAGAGCCATACGAAGAGAGGGAAGGGCGGGAACTCAATAAAGATAAATCTACCTTGAATCTTTGGTTGACCGTGTTATAATTCTGCCAGTTAGTCCTCTATAGGTTTGGTGCAAAAAGTGGGTTTCCCCCACTTTTTTGTTTTTAGTCATGAAATGTATCTCATGTGATGGTAAGGTCAGGCTAGAATGAAAAGCGAATTTCTTCTTGCATTTAACGAAATCTGTGAGTCCCGCGGTTTGCCGAAAGAAGTGGTCATTGATGCACTTAAGATTGCTTTGGCATCGGCTTACCGACGCAGTGTGAATACCGGCAATATGCAGGCAGTGACGGTGGAGATTGACCCGCGAACGGGCGATCCGACGATCTACGCTGAAAAAGAAGTCGTAGATCACGTCATGAATGAGTCTACGGAAGTAACATTAGAAGATGCCAGACGGGGTGGATATCCGCAAGCCGAGATGGGTGATTTGGTGATGGCGGATAGTACACCGCGAAATTTTGGGCGTATTGCCGCCCAAACGGCCAAACAGGTTATTTTACAACGAGTCCGTGAAGCTGAACGAGATCAGTTGTATGAAGATTTCTCTGCGCGTGAGGGAGAGATTGTTAATGGAACGGTTCAGAGTGTCAGTGGGCAGAATATTACCATTGGCCTGGGGCGAACGGAAGCGGTTTTGCCCAAGAATCAGCAGGTAGGGGGCGAACGATACCGGCCACATGATAAAATTCGTGTGTATGTCTTAGAAGTGAAGAAGACAAACCGTGGTCCGCAGATTTATGTGAGTCGAAATCATCGCAATCTTTTGCGCCGTCTGTTGGAGTTGGAAGTACCCGAAATTTATAACGGGCAAGTGGATATTAAGAGTATTGCTCGTGAAGCAGGGGGTCGCTCTAAGGTAGCGGTGAAGGCCGTTCAACCTGGGGTTGACCCGGTGGGTGCGTGTGTTGGTATGCGCGGAGTACGTATTCAGAGTATTGTGCGAGAACTCAATGACGAGAAGATTGACGTGATTGAGTGGGATGCTGATGCAAAGAATTTCATTGCCAAAGCGCTTAGTCCGGCACGGGTAGCCCAGGTATTTTTGGAAGAGCATCCAGAGCAGGGTAAGACGGCCTCTGTGATTGTGCCGGATGATCAACTTTCGCTGGCCATTGGCCGGGAAGGACAGAATGCGCGCCTGGCGGCAAAGCTGACAGGATGGCGTATTGATATTAAGAGCATGGCAGAAGCGGTTCAGGAATCTTTGAAGAACCTGGATCATTCAGCGGTAGATCCGGCAGTCGTAAAAGATAAAGAATTACTGGAACGGATTGATCAAATTTTAGCGAAGAAGGAAGCGAACCGACCTATTACAGCGGAAGATTATATTTATATGAATCGTCTGGTGGTAGGTGTGGAAGGACGCATTGTGGCAGCACGCACGGCTTCTTATGATGATTTGCGTCAATTCCGGAATGAAGCGCGCAAACGGGTTCCCGCGGCCGCGTGGAAACTACCCCTTGATGAACTTGATTTGCCTGGTCGCACCCACAACCTTCTGTTGGATAACGAGATTGAGACGGTGGGTGATGTGTTATTTAATCTGGAGCTGGGTGACGACGTCTTCCTGAAGATGCGTAGCTTTGGTGATAAGGCGCTGGAAGAATTGAAAGAAGCGGCCGTGGCTTACAGGAAGAAGTTGCGGGATATGGCTCCTGAAGGGGCTGAGGAACTGGTTGCTGAAGAAGAAGCACCAGCGATACTCGCCCCTGTTATTGAAGAAGTGCAAGCGGAACCCGTGCTTGATGCACCACAGATCACTATAGAAGAGCCTTTGGTCGTGTCTGAGGAAGTTCCGGAGTCGGAAGAAGAGGAAGAAGTATTTGCGGCCGCGATTGAGGCCCTAGACAAACCAAAAGTTCCAGACCTGGATGATCTCAGTAAATCTTTGGTGGATGCGGAACCTTCTGTAACTCCAGCACCTACTGCTCGCCCCACCAAACCAACAGTTACCATTGTTCGTCCTACACCCAGTCCATCTGATGATCGGGATGATGATAGCCGTAAAAAGCAGAAGAAAGGCAAACAGCTGGTCTTTGATGAGAATGTAGGCCGTACCGTTGTGAAACGGAAGCGGAAAAGCAATCGAAGTCAGGATTGGAGTGATTTCAATCTGGAAGATTTTGACGAATTTTAACAAGTCAGGTGTAGGGTATATCCTAGTTTGATCGGGTGTACCCTACACCCTAAGCAACCATGGGGGCAAAGAAAACACAACCGACGCGGCCGCGGCCCATACCACAACGCACCTGTGTGATTTGTCACGCTAAGACGGATAAACGCCGCCTTACACGTATTGTCCGTACCCCGGAGCAAACAATTTTGTTTGATCCCACAGGCAAGAAAAACGGGCGAGGCGCATATATTTGTGATAAACCTGATTGTTGGGTAAAAATGCAGAGTACCCAACTATTAGACCGCGCTCTAAACATTACAATTTCTCCAGAAATTAAAACAGACCTGGCGGAACACCGACCTGTTTTTTCTGCTGATTAAACAACTCAATGCGATAAGCATTGTCAGGTTGCTACCCGAGGAATAACACAACTCACCAAACCCCATACAGCATTACCAAACCTGGCAGGCCTTTGTCTTGCCAGGTTTGATGCTGATTAAAGACAATACACACTGCCCCAATTTAGGAAGATATCTATGGCACAAACGAAAACAATCATTGAAATACCCGAAATTATTACCGTTCGTGAACTGGCCGCTCTGATGAATGTCAGCCCTATTAACGTGATCAAGGAGTTGATGAGTAATGGCATCATGGCCAATATCAATCAACAAATTGATTTTGATACAGCCGCTATTGTAGCTGCTGATATGGGCTATGAATTAGCGCCGGCTTACGTGGAAGCACCCCAAGAGGAAGAAGATCTCAGTGACCGTCCGGCCTGGAGGCAAGTTTTGGCGGGTGAAAAAGAGGGCAACCTCAAATCGCGGCCGCCCGTTGTCACCATGTTGGGTCATGTTGATCATGGCAAAACTTCTCTCTTAGATTATATTCGCAAGGCCAAGGTGGCCTCTGGCGAAGCAGGTGGCATTACCCAACATATTGGCGCTTATCAGGCAGTACGTGATGGGCAAATTATCACCTTTTTGGATACGCCCGGACATGAGGCGTTTACGGCTATGCGTGCTCGTGGTGCTCGTGCGACAGACATTGCCATCCTGGTGATTGCCGCTGATGACGGCATCATGCCGCAAACTCGTGAAGCGATTGACCATGCTCGTGCCGCGCACGTCGCCATTATTGTGGCGATGAACAAAATTGATCTGCCTGCGGCCAATCCCAACAAAGTCAAACAACAACTGAGTGAAATTGGCCTGGTACCAGATGATTGGGATGGTGACACCTTGGTCATTCCTGTCTCGGCTAAAACGGGAGCGGGGATGGAAGATTTGCTGGAAGCAATTTTGCTGACAGCGGAAGAGATTTCACCTCGTGCTAATCCCAGTGCGGCCCCTACGGGAACAGTGATAGAAGCCCAAATGAGTAAGGGGCGGGGTGCACTGACGAATGTGTTGGTGCAGAATGGAACCCTACGTAAAGGGGATACGATGATCGTGGGGGATTATTATGGGCGGATCAAATCTATGCACGATTTCCGCGGCCGCGCTGTTGACTCAGCTGGCCCTTCTACGCCCGTGTCCGTGTCTGGCCTGAATGGGATTCCGGTTGCTGGTGACCAATTTCAGGTGGTGAAGGACGAAAAAGAAGCCCGCCGCGTTGTAACTGACTTGCAGGAAAAGAATGCCCAACCCGTCGAGCGCCTTCGTCGAGCCAGCCTGGACGATTTTTTTGCCAGTATGCAAGAAGGCAGCGCCAAATCCTTACGCCTCATTATTAAGGCGGATGTGCAAGGTTCACTTGAACCCATCATTAACTCACTGAACAAGCTGAATACGAGTAGCGAAGTATCGGTGGAAATACTTCATGCCAACACAGGCAACATTACTGAAAATGATGTCATGCTGGCTTCGGCCTCAGATGCCGTTATCTTGGGTTTTAATGCGGATGTAGACACCGCTGCCCGCGTAGCCGCCAAAAGTGCGGGCATCGAAATCAATAACTACAGCATTATTTACAAACTCCTGGAAGATGTTACCAAAGCCATGAAAGGCTTACTGCCTCCCACATTTGAGCAAGTGGTGATTGGTCGAGCTGAAGTACGCCAGGTGTTTGATTTGAAATCAGCCTTAGTCGCTGGCTGTTATATGCGTACCGGTGAAGCCCGGCGTAATGTTAAAGCGCGTATTATTCGCGGGGGAAACCTCCTGTGTGAAGGTGATGTGGGTAGTTTGCGCCATCTACAAGAAAATGTGCGTCAGATTCGTACGGGCTTTGAGTTTGGTGTCAGTATTGATGGGTGCAATAACTTCCGCCAGGGTGACATCATTGAGTTTTACGAATTACAGCGCTCGACGAACTAAGAGGCTTGAAAGATTGCGCTTGTTATCGTACACCTCAATCTATCAAGTTAGATGACTCATGAGTGATATTCGGCAACAGCGAATTGCAGAAGAGATCCAGACCATATTGGCGGAATCATTTCTGCGCGACCTGCGTGATCCTCGTTTGCGGCTGATAACGGTAACCGAGGTAAAGGTTGATCGTGAAGTGCAAGTGGCGCATGTGTATATCAATGCTCTGGGTGATGATTCACGACAAGATGATGTACTGACAGCCCTGGGCAAGGCCAATGGTTTTCTGCGTCGTGAATTAGCCCAGCAAATGCGCTTGCGTACCGTCCCCCAGTTGATTTTCCATTGGGACCCCACGCAGGCCCAGGCTGATCGGGTATACGCTTTGTTAGATACGCTGGAAATTCCACCCCCGGATGAAGAAGAGTAAACACCCCCGCGGTTGATAGAAAGGAGTCGGCTTTGGTAGTTGTAGAAGCCATTAAACAGGCCATTGAAAATGCCACCCAGATTATGCTGGTAACTCACGTTGCCCCGGACGGCGATGCGATTGGTTCGTTGACAGCGATGGGTCTCATGTTGCAACAGATGGGCAAGCGGCCGCAATTAATGTGTGAAAATGATGCGCCTGCACGTTTTCGTTACTTGCCCCTGGCCGATCAGGTACAGATCACACCTCCGGCAACACCACCCGATTTGCTTATTGCCCTGGATTGTGGCGATGAATCGCGGATGGGTAAGGTGTTTTCAGAGTTGCCTGCCCCTGTGCCTGTGGTTATCAACATTGACCACCATGTCACCAATACCCGCTTTGGTTCGATCAATCTTGTTGATACCAGTGCCAATGCCACGGTAGAAATTTTGTATGATTTGTTGCCTGGTCTGGGGATTACCCTCTCGCAACCATTGGCTGAATGTTTGTTGACGGGTTTGGTAACGGACACACTGGGTTTTCGTACCAATGGAGTCACACCACATACGCTTCGTGCGGCCGCGACGCTTATCGAAGCTGGGGCTGACCTGAACAGTATTACCCAAAAATCCCTAACCGTAAAACCGCTCACCAATTTGCATCTCTGGAAAATCGGGTTAAACAACATGAGATTTCAGGAGGGTTTGTTATGGAGCACCCTCACCCACGACGATCAGAAAGCCATTGGTTATATGAGTGCCTCTAGTAGTGGCTTAGTGAATATGTTAGGGGATACGGAGCAGGCGGTGATTGGAGCCGTGTTACAGCAGATGGAAGATGGGCGAGTGGTGGTTAGCTTCCGCTGTCGGCCCCCGTTTGATGTCTCCATGCTGGCATCCGATTTGGGCGGCGGGGGGCACCCTCTAGCCGCTGGGTGTACCCTAGAGATGTCGTTGGCCGAGGCGGAACGGCTGGTGGTGGAGTTAGGTATTCAGGCTATTCGCGAACAAAAACGACAGTTTCGCTTAAATGGACATGGGTAAACTAAGGCCATACCAGATGTGCTCATGAGTCATCCTCTTTCCCCGGAAGGGTTGTTGGTCGTAGACAAACCTGCGGGTATTACTTCCCATGATGTGGTGCAACAGATCAGACGCCTGAGCCGGATACGGCGAGTGGGTCATGCCGGTACATTGGATCCCCTGGCTACAGGGGTACTGTTGGTGTGTCTGGGGCGAGCGACCCGGCTCATTGAATATCTGGTGGGTCAGCCAAAGACGTATGTCGGTGTAGTGCGGCTGGGACAAAAGACTGACACCTATGATGCCGAGGGGGAAGTAACGCAGACCCGACCTGTGGCTGCAAACGAAGAGGAGATCGCGGCCGCACTCAATACCTTCCGCGGCCGCATCGAACAAGTTCCCCCCCTTTATTCAGCCCTCAAAAAAGAGGGCCAACCCCTTTATAAACTGGCCCGGCAAGGGCAAATCATTGACGTGCCCCCCCGCCCCGTCACCATTTATGAGCTGGAAATCCTGGCCTGGGACGCACCGGATGTGACCTTGCGCGTAGTTTGTTCGGCTGGGACGTATATCCGCTCGCTAGCTCATGATTTAGGGGAACAATTGGGCTGTGGTGGTCATCTGGTGGCTCTGAGGCGCACGGCAGTGGGGATGATGACGGTAAACGCGGCCGCGCCCCTTGCCTCACTTACTCCTGATAACTGGTCAACCTATTTACATTCACCAGAAACCGCCGTGGCCCATTTGCCCCGCCTTGACCTCACCAACACACAAGTGGATAGCCTGGGCAAAGGTCAACATCCCTTGCGTGAACCTGATCAACCGGTGGCTTTGCTGATGCGTGGCTATGATGAACGCGGCCGCTTTTGGGGCATCGTCTCTCCGTGGCAGACAAGTTGGAAAGTAGAAAAACTTATTCCCCCTGAGTAATTATTGGCCAGGGTTGCTCCCATCTTCCCATCTCATAGAAGACGACTCCATGTTTGTACTCGATGGGGTAAGGGCAAAACCCGGCCCCATTCACTGCCATCCCACAGAATTTTCAACCTCAGCCACCATATAGCACAGGTTAGAAACCAAACTAATTTCTAACTGATTCACGGCGGGAACTATTCGCCCAGTTTTACCGTTTTAAGGGTAGATGTAAATAACCAACGGAGGTCAATCATGCGAGGCAAAAGTTTGTGGGTCTGTTTATTGGTGTGTATCTTGATGTTAGCGGCTTGTGGTCTGGCATCTGAGAATTATAGTGTTGCTACAGATTCAAATGACGCGGCATACAATACCCGCTTCAGTGAAGAAGCAACTATTGAAGGTGAAGCGGGAGTGGCTGAACCTCTATTCTACGATGCTGATGGTAATAGCCCTGGAGAAACGGTACCAAGTGATGTCATATTAACCCAAAATCAAACCGTTGAACGGCTCATCATCCGCAATGGTACGCTTGATCTGGTTGTTGCCGATACCGAAGAAACCTTACGGGAGATTAGCCAGTTAACCCAACAGCGAGAAGGCTGGGTGGTGAGTAGTGGTGTTTACGATTATTATCCCGAGGCTAAAGCAGGTAATATCTACATTCGTGTTCCCGTAGACCAGTTTGATGCCATCATGGACACCATTAAAGCGATGGCCATCGAAGTAGCCTCGGAATCCACGAACAGCGAGGATGTAACGAACCAATATGTGGATTTGAATGCCCGCCTATCCAATTTAGAAGCTACCGCCGATAGGGTTCGTGCTTTTCTGGACGAAGCCAGCAATGTTGAAGAAGCTTTGGCGGTTAATCAGGAATTGAGTCGTTTGGAAGGGGAAATTGAAGTCTTAAAGGGGCAGATTCAATATTTGAGCCAATCAGCATCCTTTTCCAGCATTACGGTGAATCTAACCCCAGATTCTGCCTCTCAACCGGTTAGTGTGGCGGGATGGCGGCCGCAAGGGGTGGCGAAAGATGCGATCGAAAATCTTGTCGCCACCTTACAAAACCTGGCTGATTTCCTCATCTACTTCGTTATTTCTGGGCTACCGCTTCTGCTCCTCTTTGGGTTGCCTCTCTTCTTCATTCTCCGCTGGGGTTGGCGACGTTGGCGACGACCTTCCCCTGTCTCAGCGGGCAACAAAGCCCCCTAAAAACAGATTCTTTGTTCAAATTGAACAACCTCTAGCAAACAAATCTTGTTAGAGGTTGTTTTGGCATTCACTTAAAACAGTGCCATAATAGATATACATCTAACTTTGTAGTTGCGTTTAACCTCTTTGCACTTCTCGTTGAAACATCTGCTTTTCAGGAATAGCCATCCAATTGTTGATTCATCTAATCCTCAATATGTGGTTGAACAAACAATATCAGCACTGTATTTGCCTGCCTGTTAAAGGCAAAAATTAGGGTCACATTCAACACAGGCTGAAATCAAATTCAACACTCCACAAAGCTCTTCTTGAAAAAGTACCAAAGTACTAGGGAGTTTAATGTTTTATGAGTTTGTGATAAAGTTAGATGTAGCTACCGCAAATTCTTTATCAACAACTTTAGGAGGGAAAATGAAAAGAACACGACAGTATTATTTGTTTGCTCTGGCCGTTCTGGCGATCATGGCTGTTTTAGCCTTGACCCGCACAGCTATGGCCGAAACCGTAAATGAACCGGGTACCAGTTCTACAACGGCTTTGGCCCCCAACCAAACAGGGCGTCATCCTGGTGATGTTTCCTTTTTGACTGGCCCTAATGCCGGTGAGCCTTTGCAAATTGTTCAGGCTTATCTGAACACCCACAAAGCTGATTATGGTTTAACTGAAGCCGATCTGAGCGATATGATCGTTACTGATCAGTATACAGATGCTCATAATGGCGTCACGCATATTTATTTACGTCAACGCTATCAAGGTATTGAGGTTTTTGGTGCCAATATCAGTACCCATGTGACTGCGGACGGTCGCATTATTAATTTACATAGCGCTTTTATTGGCAATCTGGCTGATGCCATCAATGCGACATCACCAAGTATGACCCCAGAAGATGCTGTGGCGTCTGCGGCCGCGGAACTTGGCCTCACCATTACCGAACCGCTCACCGTTTTGGAAGAAGCCCGTGGTGTTGATAGCTACACGCTTTTGAGCAATGGTGGTATCTCCTTCAATCCCATCCCGGCTCGCCTTGTCTATGTGCCATCTCTAGCTGATGTACTCTTGACCTGGGATGTGGAGATTGAGACCTTAGACTCACTTCATTGGTGGAGTCTGCGAGTTGATACCCTTACCGGTAAGTTGCTCTCAACCGTGGACTACGTTATCCATGAAAACCATAGTGAATCGGCCGATTTATCCCGCTTCTTTGTTGTCGCCAACAACAGTTACTCCCCTCTGCTTAGCACAGGCCAAAGTAGCAACACCCAGAGCAACAACCTGGTAGGAACGTATAATGTTTATGCTATGCCTGTCCATAGCCCCATTTATACGACACCCCTGCCCCCAGCAGATGCCCGTTCCTCGATTGCCGATCCGGATCATGCCCCTGCTTCTCCCTTTGGCTGGCATGACACCAATGGCGTTGCCGGTGCTGAATTCACCACGACTCAAGGCAACAATGTTCACGCCTATACAGATGTTGATGCTAACAACACCCCTGATCCTGGTTCCAGCCCCGATGGTGGTGCTGGCCTGGTCTTCAATTTCCCCCTGGATTTAACCCAGGCTCCTAGCACCTACCGACCAGCCGCCGTAACCAACCTGTTCTACTGGAACAATATCATCCATGACGTGTACTACACCTATGGCTTCACTGAAGCCGCTGGTAATTTCCAGGTCAACAACTATGGGAATGGTGGTTTAGGCAACGACTATGTACGAGCCGAAGCCCAGGATGGTAGTGGCACCAACAATGCCAACTTCTCCACTCCCCCCGATGGCCAATTGCCCCGGATGCAGATGTTCATTGGCACCAATCCCACCCCGGATGTGGACGGTGACCTGGATAATCATGTTATCGTGCATGAATATGGTCATGGCATCTCCAACCGCCTGACCGGTGGCCCCAGCACAACCAGTTGTTTGAGCAATTCCGAACAAATGGGTGAAGGCTGGAGTGACTGGCTCGGTTTGACCATTACCCATCCCACCGGTGCAACTGCTACAATGGCTCGCCCGGTTGGTAACTACCTGTTTGGCCAACCAGCTAATGGGCCTGGTATTCGTCCTGCTCCTTACACCACGGATATAACTGTCAATACCTTCACCTATGCTAACGTTGGTAGCCTGGCTGTGCCCCATGGTGTAGGTTTCCTTTGGGCAACTATGACCTGGGACATGTATTGGGATTTGATTGACGCCCACGGCTTCAACCCTGACTTCTATGCCGCCTGGAGTACTGGTGGTAACAACCTGGCTATGCAACTCGTCCTGGATGGGATGAAACTGCAACCCTGTAGCCCCGGCTTCGTGGATGGCCGTAATGCCATTCTGTCAGCGGATCAGGCCCTCACCGGTGGGGAAAATCAATGTCTCATTTGGGAAGCCTTTGCCCGCCGTGGCTTGGGTTTCAGTGCCAGCCAGGGCAGTTCCAGCAGCACTTCTGATGGTACACCCGCCTTCGATATCCCGCCTGCCTGTTCGTTCTTGGGCGCAACCCCTGCATCCCAAAGCATTTGTGTGGGAACTCCTGCCGCCTATAACGTAACGGTTGGTCAAGCTTTCACTGGGGCTGTTGCCATGAGTGCAGCCGGTCACCCGGCCGGGACCACTGCGGTCTTCGCTCCCAATCCAGTTACTGCCCCTGGTAGTACAACTTTGACAATTGGCAACACCGCTGGGGCAACCCCTGGGTCGTACAACATCAACATTACCGGCGTCACTGTCACTGAAACCAGTACTACCACGGTTGGCCTTGATGTTCTCAACGCCGCACCCACTGCCCCCACCCTGGTTTCTCCGCCTAACGGTGCGAGTGGGGTTGGTACTTCAGTGACACTCTCCTGGAATGCTTCAGCCAGTGCCACTGGTTACACTATTGAAGTGGCCACGGATGCTGCTTTTACCAACATCATTCATACCAATACGGTTGTTGGTACCAGTGATAATGTGGGTGGTTTGGCCATCCTGACGACCTATTACTGGCGGGTACGGGCCACCAATCCTTGTGGTACGGGTGTCAACTCAGCTGTCTTCAGCTTCACCACCGGCCAACAGTTCTGTGTGAGTACGCCCATCACCATTCCTGCCAGTGGCGCCGCTTCCCCGTACCCATCGAACAATATTGTCGCTGGTATCGGGACATCCGTGGTTGATGTGGATGTCATCCTTGATGGCTTGAGCCATACCTGGCCTGATGACATTGACATTATGATAGTTGGACCGCAGGGTCAAAACCTGCGTGTCCTTTCGGATGCGGGTGGTAGCACGGATGTGGTCAATGGCGATATTACCTTTGATGATAGCGCCGCCGCCCCGGTGCCCGACGCTGGCCCCCTGGTGACTGGTAGTTATCAGCCTTCGAATTACGAGGCTGGTCTCGATCCGTTCCCAGCCCCGGCTCCGGCTCCGTCTGCCGCCACGACGTTGGCAACCTTTAATGGCACAGACCCGAATGGAACCTGGAGTTTGTATGTGGTTGATGATACGGGTGGGGACTCAGGTTCGATAACCGGTTGGTGTTTGCAGATTGCCACGGGTGGACCGACACCCACACCTACAGCAACGGCTACCGCTACGGCTGTGCCACCAACCGCAACGCCCACGGCTACAGCCACGGCTACGGCCACGGTTGTAGCGCCCACCGCCACCGCTACAGTACCGCCCACGGATGTTCAACTGAGCAGTGTGGCCGGTAATCAGGCTGGGTCTGGTTGGTTCACGGTTGTTGTTGGTATTCTCTTGTTAGGTCTGGCGGGTTTCTTGTATGTACGCCGTCAACCAACTAACTAAGTTTCGGTAACAACGCTAAACGTTGACCGATAAAAAAAGAGGTCATCCCGAATGGGGATGGCCTCTTTTTTGTTTTTGTTAGATGGGCGTTTTTATTCGATAGCGGCACGGATCGCGGCCGCGAAGCCGTAAAACGCACTTGTTCCTTCCATCGCCAGAGTACGCGGCCGCGGTAACATGATTGGTATATCCGCGATGATCGTGCCGGGTTGCCCATTTAGTACTAGTACCCGATCCGCCAGCAAAACCGCTTCCGGTATACTGTGCGTCACCATACATACCGTGACTGGCAAAATTTGCCAGATGCGTAAAAGCTCCTGACCCATTTTTTCCCGCGTCAACGCATCAAGTGCCCCAAACGGTTCATCTAATAAGAGCAAAGATGGCTCATGAGCCAGTGCTCGCGCCAAAGCCACTCGCTGAGCCATACCACCGGAAAGTTGAGCCGGGTAAAGGTGGGCAGAACCCATCAACCCCACAATGTCCAGTAGGGAAATGATTTGCTGATGCGTGGCCTTTTGACTCTGGCCTTGAATCTCCAATGGTAGGCGTATATTGTCGTATACCGTGCGCCAGGGTAATAGGTTGTCTTTCTGAAAAACCAACCCAATTCGTTCATCCGATTGCCGGGGTGGTTGCCCTTGGAGACAAACCTGTCCACCATCAGGGTTGAGCAAACCAGCCATCAAACGCAAGAGGGTTGATTTCCCCACACCAGAGCGACCCACCAAAGCGACAAACTCGCCCGGTTGAATGGTTAGAGAGACATCCGCCACAACGGCGAAGCCGTTGCCAAAGGTGTGAGTGACTTGAGCCAATTCTACAAACGGTGTGGGCATGGCTATTCCGTTACGGTTGTGCGGCTTGAACAAACTGGTTGGTATATGCCCTTTCCAGGTTTGTCACTGGCGCATCTAAGAGGCCCATGCTTAGTAAAATCTCATGGGTTTGTACCCAAGCCTCGGGGTCTGTCACGCCTAAATCAGGTGCTTGCCACATCGCTAACGAAGCATCTAATACGGGTCGGCGGCTATCATCCAGCCCTTCAACGTATTTTTTACTGATCTCATACGCTTCATCAGGATTTGCCAGGGTGTCACTTAATCCCCGTAACAGGGCCGTTACGAATGCCTGTATCAGAGCGGGGTTCTCGGCGATGGTTTTTTCGTTGGTGATGATGCCGTTGGCGACCATGTCAATGTAGTCTGACACATAAAAAACTTCAATGGCTTCACCTCGTCCGGCTAATTGCACAGGTTCGTTATTAGCATAACCCACAACAGCCTCAACTTGATCGGCTAAGAGAGCATCAACCTGGGTAAAACCAATGTCAAGGGTATTGACATCTTCTAGGGACATATCGTTGGTCTCAAGAAAACCAACGTACCCTACGTAGCTGGCCCCAAAGAAACCCGCTAACCCTACACTGCGGCCGCGTAGATCTTCTGGCGTTGTGATATTGGCCTCAGCTTTACTAATGATGGCAATGGGAAATTTTTGGAACCACTCAAACACATAGACGACTGGTAGCTCCTGTGCCCTGGCTAAAATCACCTGTTCGCCACTCACGACAGCAAAGGGAAGTTCACCTGCCCCGACCAAAGCCATACCATCGGTTTCAAAGCTATAATCAAACTCTAGCTCTATACCAGCTTCGGCAAAATATCCCTTTTCTACAGCGACATAAAAGGGAGCATATTGTGGGTCAGGAATATAACCCATGGGGAGGCGGATAATTTGTGGCGTCGCGGCCGCGATGTTCTCGTTCTCCATCTCTGGCTCATTGGCCTGTTCATTGCCACCACAGGCTACCAATATTATGGCAACCCAAAACAAAAGGTACTTAACTTGTTTACGCATCACGTTTACTTCTCCTTCTAAGTTGAGATTAAGTATCATCACCAAAAGCTGGGGTCTGCGTCCTTTAGGGCAAGCATAAGGTCCTTACCCTACCACCAACGATTGAGAAGATACGGATTAAGGCAAAATAAGCATTTGCCCTCTGTCACCTAATCATGATGGCTGGCGGCTGTTTGCCAGCGCAGAAATCGTCTCTCCAAAAGGCTTACCCCTCCATATAAGCCCAAAGCCATCGCCCCCAACATGACAATGACCACAAATACCAGGTCTGTCTTGAACTGATACTTGGCGGTAATGAGCAAAAACCCCAGCCCTTCACTCTTGGGTTGGACAAATTCTCCTACCAAAGCCCCAATCACGGATAAAGTCGCGCCAACCTTCAGCCCCGCCAGTAGAACCGGCAAAGCGGCAGGCAATTCCAACTTGCGGAAAATTTGCCAACGAGTTGCCCTTAACGAACGGAAAAGCTCATATTGCTCTGCGGGCACGGAACGCAACCCGACAATAACATTGATGAGAATAGGAAAAAGCACCACGATTACGGCTACTAATACGCGGCTCCAGTAGGTAGATCGAACCCAAATGGTCAGCAAGGGGGCGATGGCAATAATGGGAATAGCTTGAGAAGCAATGAGATAAGGAGAAATGAGGCGGGCAGCCAGAGGTGATTTACTAAGTAAATAACCTAGCGGTGTGGCGATGGTAATGCCAATGAACAACCCTGGTAAGACTTCACTCAAAGTAATCCAGGTATGTTTGGGTAAGCGGCCATCAGCCCAAACCACCACAAATTGCCGGGCTACATCCAGTGGGCCAGGCAATATGAAACGGTCGTATTCCCCTACAACGACAACACATTGCCAGCCGAGTAAGAGCAAGAAAAAGGACAGTAAGAAGGTCAACCAGGGTGGTTGCCGACGCAAGTGAATTAACACAGGGTATCACCTCGTTGTTTATGATTGATCTGCGATTGTTACCGACGGGCAGGGGAAAAAGAGGAGCCGAATGGTCATTTCACCGGGGAATGCCGCGGCCGCGAGTCTTTTTAGGCTCAGCCAGCCGTCCCTGAATGGTGCGGCCGCGGCCAAAAAGTCGCATTCATCCATCTGACCCTTCTCAACCAATCTTAAAAGGACCAGTTTATACGCTAGGTCAAATGATAAACCTTCTTTCATCCAGACTATAACTGTCGGCTCTGGCTTTGTACCAGATCTGCTCCAAAATCGTCACCGATCTTGAAGCTCGCGGGCTTGGGTTGCGACACCATACCGCCGATCGGGAATTTCACCCTGCCCTGAAGGTTGGTTCTTAACCCATTCAATATGGGTTGAACCTTATGTGATTGTATAAACACACTCATTATAACAAGTCAACCGCCAAAGAGAAAAATGGCCTGTTTCAAACCAATCTCATAAATTGAATGGGCTTTACTCACTCACCTGATGAAAGATCAATCTGATTTCTCTAGGTTCTCGGCCATGCCCAAAAATGAAAGGTGTCAGGCATCGTGCTATCTGATATGATCCTCATATATAAGTTGCATGCAACCTGTCTCAGCAATGAACAATTCAACTCAAACTATTGTGGGCCATAAGGAGACATTTTTTATGAATGAAGCAAAAACAAATTTACGCGTAGGGGTTTATATTGATGTGGCTAATCTGGCTAGAAACGGCGGGTACGGCATGCGTTATGACGTTTTGCGCGATTTCGCCTGCCGGGGAAGCGCCGAAGCCATTCGATTAAACGCTTACGTTGGGTATGATATCGAACGGGCTGAACGAGACTCCTATTATCGTCATGCTCAAGACGGCTTCTTTTCGTTATTGCGCGATTTTGGTTACAAAGTCATTGCCAAAAACGTCAAATGGTACACGGATGAAAACGGCAATCGCTTTGGTAAGGCCAACGCCGACCTAGACCTGGCTGTAGATGCCCTTCTGCAATCAGAAAACCTGGATCGAGTTCTGTTGGCTACGGGTGATGGTGACTTCGTTCAAGTGGTACGGGCCTTACAAAATAGAGGCTGTCGGGTCGAAGTTGTCGCCTTTGAAAACGTGTCTACCGATCTGCGACAAGAAGCCGACATGTTCATGTCGGGTTATCTCATCCCGAACCTGTTGCCCACCAGCGGTACACGTGGCGGGCCAGCCTGGGGTGAATACGGTTCACGAGTACGCGGTGTCTGTTATAGCCATAATGCCGAAAAAGGGTATGGTTTTATGCGCGTTCTCAAAAATCTAAGCCCTGGCCTGGGCAAAATTGACTCGCGCCAGCCAGATTCTCCTTATATCAGTGTTTTCTTCCACAACTCACGGTTGCCTGATCACGTTGATGTGGATGAATTACCTAGCCGCAACTATGTATTTGAATTTGAACTCGCGGCCCCTGAAGGACGGGAAAATGGGTATCAGTCCAACTATATTCAACTGGTTAGCCCGCGCCCCTGGCGCCCTCCTGGTACAAGCACAATCATTGAAAAACAAGACCGACCCCCAGAGTCATTGGCTGATCGCCATGAGCGGTTGATGATGGAACAACGTATCATTGAACATCTTGATGAAGAAGATGAAGATATGATGTAGAAATAAAAAAGCCCCTCTAAAAAGAGGGGCTTTTTTATAACTGTTTCGGAATCGGGATTTTAGGCCCAAGCCAATATTTAGTTCAGATATTGGCGTAGATGACCGGCAAAGTTGGGGTGACGTAATTTGCGTAAGGCTTCTTTCTCGAGCTGGCGAATACGTTCCCGAGAGAGACCAAACATCTCACCCACTTCTTTGAGGGTGCGAGATTCTCCATCTTGCAAACCATAACGTAGCCGTAAAATACGCGCCTCACGAGGGGTTAGCTGATCCAAAATTTCCCCAATTTCTTCGGTGAGCATATTGTACGCTACCGTTTCGGCGGGAGGGGGGGCTTCCACATCTTCAATGAAATCCCCTAATTCTGCGTCTGAC
>Ga0307505_10001688_pt1 | contig 16990 bp, 13 predicted proteins | sample 23_S_MG_FD_202183 | JGI IMG/M metagenome (GOLD analysis project Ga0307505, IMG submission 202183) | Soil microbial communities from Populus trichocarpa stands in riparian zone in the Pacific Northwest, United States - 23_S | ecosystem: Environmental > Terrestrial > Soil > Riparian zone > Trees...
CCGCCGCCGCCCATGCCACTGCCGGCAGCGAGGCTCTCGCCGCCGCCCTTGCCACCGCCGCCGCTGCCGTCACCGCGACCGCCTCCGCCGCCGCCACCGCTGCCGTCGCCACGACCGCGACCACCGCCGCCGCCGCCAGTTCCGTCGCCGCGACCGCCGCCGCCGCCTTTACCGGCGACGGCATCAGCCTGGCCGCCTTTGCCGGAGGCCCCGGCGACGGCGTCACCCTGCCCGGGCGTCCGCCGGCGCTGGCCGGCCATACCGTGGCCGCCGCCGATCGAGACCACGACGCCTTCGACGGTACGCTCTTCGCCGGTGGTGATCGGGGTGACGCCGCGCGCCGGCGTCACCTCGGGCGTCGGCGCCGTCGCCGCCGGCGTAGCACCAACCGAATCGTCGGCCCCATGCGCAACTCCACCCACCGCCAACAGCACCACCGCCGCGCCGATCAAAACCCTTGCGCGCCGTACCACCGCGAATCGCCTCATCACGCCCTCCAGCCTGTCCATGTAGTCCTTGTGTCCCTGCAGTCCCTTTAGTCGCTGCAGTCCCTCGCAGTCCCAAAAGTCCCCGAAATCTCCACCCACGCTACCGCGGCGCCGCACCCGCCGGCCGCTCGGCGGCGCGCGAGCGCAACCGCAGCCAGTGCGGATCGCGAATCCGTTCTTCGCCCTGTTGGCCGCGGCCGCGATTGCCGCCGCGGCCGTGAAACGCCGGAAACGGATCGTCGGCATCGAGCGAGCCGAGCACCACCTCACCCTTGCGATTGAGCAGCAGTGCGATGCCGGCCGCCGACGGCCCGTCCTCGACGCCGAGCGGCAACACCACGCGCTCGCCGTCGCGCTTCTCCACCACCAGTTGCGATGCCCGCGCGATCTGCGGCACGAAACGCTGCAGTCGCCAGGCGACGCGGTGCTCGTCCTCGAGATCGGGCTCGGCGGTGAGAGCCGCCGCATCGATGGCCGGCAGCGAGTTGCCGTCGAGCTCGACGAAGATCTTCAGGTCGGCGGGAACCGGCGCCCGCGTCTCGGACGGTTGCGAACAACTCATCACCAGCAACGCGAGCGCCGCGGTCAAGCGAGTTTGGATCACGTGTTCTCGCCTCCCCTCTGATCGCCGGCGCGGCGCAGATGCAGCCGAACCTGAGCCGCGCCATCGACGGGAAGCACGGCTGCCGGTCCGCGCAAGCGCGCGTTCTCCAAGGCGATCTCGACTTCGTTGCCGTTCCCGGCGGCGCCCGACACGACGCGCACCATCTCGGCGTGTAACGACAGGCGCGCCGCCATGGGCAGCATTGTGGCCGGATCGCCGGTCTCGGTCGAGGCGCCGCGCCGGTAGCGCACCAGCTTGTCGCCGAGGGCGATCGCCTCCTCGGGGTCGTGGGTGACGAACACGGCCGGGATGCCGTGATGGTCGAGCGTCGCCCGCACCACCGCGCGCAACGCGCCGCGGCCCTCGCCATCGATCGACGAGAACGGTTCGTCGAGCAGGACCAGTCGGGGCTGCACGGCCAGGGCGCGGGCCAGAGCGACGCGCTGGCGCTCGCCACCCGACAGCGATGCGGGCCGCGCCGCGGCGAGATGGGCCAGACCGAGTTCGTCGAGCAGTTGGACGACGCGCGGGTGATCGTCGCGTCGCTCGCGGCGCGGAAGGCCGAAACTCACGTTGCGCGCCACGCTGCAGAAGGGGAACAGCGAATGGTGCTGCGGCACGTAGCCGAGCCGCCGCCGGTGCGTGGGCACGTCGATGCGCCGGTCGCTGTCGTACAGCGTTTCGCCGCCGACCCTGATGAATCCGCGCTCGGGTTTGATCAGTCCGGCCAGTGCCTGCAGGGTCAGCGACTTGCCGGCGCCGGACGGGCCGAACAACACCAGCACCCCGCGCTCGTGGACGAGGTCGGTTTCGACGTGAAAGCCGCCGATGCCTCCGACATTGATCGCCAATCGCGCTTCGAGCGCGTTCATGCCGTTGCCTCGCGCGGGTTGAGCCGCGTCGCCAGCATCACCACCAGGCAGGAGATCACCACCAGTGTGATCACGTACATCAGAGCGCGCTCGTCATCGCCGGCTTGATAGGCGGCGAAGATCTCCAGGGGCATGGTGTTGGTTCGGCCAGGGATGTTGCCGGCAAACATCAACGTCGCGCCGAACTCACCAATCGCGCGCGCGAAGGCGAGTACCAGGCCGGCGACGACGCCGCGCCACGCGGCGGGTAGGGTGATGCGCAGGAAAACCGCCGCCGGGCCGAGGCCGAGGGAGCGCCCTACCGCCTCGAGATCGATCGGTACGCTCTCGATGGCCGGCTGTGCGGTCTTGACCAGCATCGGCAGCGCCACCACCGCCGAGGCGATGACCGCGGCGGCCGGGCTGAAGATCAAGCGGATGTCGAACATCGACAGCAGCCAGTTGCCGATCGGGCCGCGCCGGCCGCAGAGAACCACCAGAAAGTAGCCGATCACCGAGGGCGGCAGCACCAGCGGCAGCAGCACAGCGGCATCGATCAGCGTTCGACCCGGGTAGTTCTTGCGCGCCTGGAACCACGCCAGCGCGATGCCGATCGGCGCGACGATCGCCAGAGCCGCGGTCGCGACGCGCAGGGAGAGCAGGACGGGAAAGGAGTCCGGATAGTTCACGGCGCTGATGGTGGCGGCGCGAACCCATGAGCCGTGAAGATGGCGCGCCCAGCCGGCGTATCGAGGAAGTCGAGGAAGGCGCGCGCCGCGGCCTCCTGGTTGCCCGCGACCACGCCGGCCACGGTCTCGATCCGCGGCGCCCACTCGCCGTCGGCGTCGTCGAGTACGACGATGTCGTCGACACCGATGACATCGGTGCGGTACACGATGGCGGCGGCGACCTCGCCGCGGCGCGCGTACTGCAGCACGGACGCGACGTGACCGGCGAAGACCAGGCGGTCCCGCACGGCGTCCCACTTGTCGAGCGCTTCGAGCGCCTGCTGCGCGTAGCGTCCGGCCGGCACGGTCTTCGGGTCGCCGATGGCGATGTGTTCGGCCGCCGGAACGGTATCGATGGTCTCGAAGGTGAGCGGCGCGGCGCCCTTGGGGCCGATCAGCAGCAACGCGTTCGCGGCGACGACACGCTTGCCGCCGGACAACTGACCGCGCTCGATCAGCAACTCGACATCCGACGCGGCGGCGAACACCACCGCGTCGATGGGCGCGCCTCCCTCCACCTGGCGACGCAGATCGCCCGAGGCGCCGTAACTGATGGTGATCGCTCCGGCGCCTGATCCGGCGCGGTACGCCTCCACCAGTTTCGGCATGACGTTGCGCAAGCTCATCGCCGCCGCCACGGTGATCGGCGCGGCGGCGGCGTTGTCGACGGCGCGAGCCGGCGCCGGCGCCGTCAGTGCGAGGATGATCGACGCGAGAAGTGCCGACCGGCCGACGCGGGCCGTGTACCGATCACGCGTGAATGATCGTGCCGACATCTTCTCCGGCCAGAGCGCGCGTCAGCATCCCCTTCTCCAACCCATTGATGATCTGCAGCTCCTTGCAGAAGCGGGCGCGCTGCAAGTAGTCGATGACCACCCTCTCGACGGCCAGATCCGGCAGATCGAGGCGCAGCAGTTCGGCCGCCGAGATGCGCGGGATGTGCGCGGCCGACGGATTCTTCTTCGGGTCGTCCTCGAACAGACCGGCCTCGTCCTTGACGAAAATGGCGCGCGGGGCGCCGAGGAACTCGGCCGACAGGAACACTCCGGCGTCGGTGCGGTTGGCCGGGATGCGCCCGTTCGCACCCGGCTTCTCCCAATAGGCGAAGGGCGGCATGCCGGTGGCGATCGGGATGCAACCCATCTGGAAGTAGAGCGGCAACTTCACGTAATCGTCGTCGAGGATGAAGATGCCGCCGTGCTTGGCGAGCAGCATCTGCAGCATGCGTGCGTTCTGCCGCGGCACATAAGCCCCGGTCGCCGCCAACACCCCGGTCGGCAGCTCGAGATCCGACGCGACCGCGTAGATGTGCCGCGCCCGCGTGCCGCCACCGCAGCACAGCAGAAGGTGGTACGTTTCCTTGGCGACGACGATCTCTTCGAGGAGCGGGAACAAGGCGGCGCGGCCGCGGTCCATGATCGACTGCCCGCCGATCTTCAGGACCTTGGTCTCCGGCATGATGGCCACCGGCTCGTAGTCGAAGTCGATATCCGAGCCGGTCATCGTCGCGTGCTCGAGGGCGCTGGCGATCGACATCTGTCTCTGGTCGGCGGAGCTCATGCTCGCTTCTCCTTGGTGAGGACCGTCCCGACGTCCTCGCCGGCGAGCGCTTTGGTGAGCTGGTCGGGGATCAGCCCATTGATGATTTGGACGCGTTCGACGTGGCGCGCGTTCTTCCACGCGTCGAACAACAGTTCGTCGAGAATCAGCTCCTTCGGCATGTCCTTCTCGAGCTCGGCGAGAGTCGCCCGCGGGATCAGCCGAGCGTCCGCATGCAGCGCCGGGTCGCGGTCGAACAAGCCGTCCTGGTCCTTGACGAAGATGATCTTCTTCATGCCGAGGACCTCCGCGAGCATGAACAATCCGAAGTCCGACCCGTGGGCCGGCAGCGACCCCCGCTCGGGCGGCGGCTCCCAGAAGTGGTAGGGCGGGGTGCTGATGACAATCGGGATCATGCCGTTGTCGATGTACAGCGACAGCTCCCAGAAATGGTCCCGCGGCATCTGCAGCGAGCCGTGCTTGGCGAGCAGCGCGTTGAGGAACACCGCGTTGCACTCCTCCATGGCACCCACCAACTGGGCGACGCCGCCGATCGGCAGTCCGAGGTCGAGAGCCACGGAAGCGGTATGTCGAACCCGCGTGCCGCCGCCGACGCCGATGACCATCGGGTACTTGCGGCGCAGCGTCGCGATCTCGTCGACCAGCGGCAGAAGGGCACTGCGGCCGCGATCGAAAATGGAGCGACCGCCGAGGCTGATGAGATTGACGTGCGGGAGGATCTCGTACTCGCGGTCACTTCCCGTGCGTGCCACCACCTCGCGATTCACCAGCGACTCGCGCATCAGATTCGACTGTATGTGTGTGCGCCCGTCGCCCGTCACCAGTTGTCCCATCCAGTACCACCTCCGAAAGATTGGCCGCGTCGCCGCGCGTGCGGTCGATTTCCGCGACCGCGACGAGAGCGTGTCGCGTAACGTACCCAGAAACGAATCCAAAAAACAGGTTGGAGGCAAGCCCCGGCAACAACAACGCGTACGCCACGGCCGGGGGCTGCGCCAGCGCGATGATCGTGAACTCCGTGGCGAAGCGAGCCGCGCCGGTCACGGCGCCGAACACGCACCAGAACGCGACACCGCGCGGCGCGCTGCGAAACAGCGGCAGCGCCAGATCGCAGACGATGCCGGGGGTGACGTGCTTGAGAATCTCGAAGATGCCGTACTTGCCGTCGCCCATGAGAAAGCTGGCGAATCCCACCGCCAATCCGACGGCGCTAGCGCCGAAGCGCCCGTTCGTGCGCACCGCCGCGACGGCATAAAGCGGCAGAAAGATGATCAGCTTGTGGCCGGGCGCGTACGGCAAACCGGGCAGGACTTTGAGCGCCTTGAAGCCCAGCATGGTCACGGCGACGCCGACGATCACCGGCAGATCGGAGCTCGCCGAGGCCTGCTCGCCGACATGGTGACGAGCGCGTTGCACGGAGTTGTCGAGCCGCTGCAGGAGTGGACGCAGATCACCGCGCCCCAGCTGCTTCCCCCACGCCGCCACGGCGCGCCACCCGGCCTCGCCCTCGACGGAACCCTCTTCGCGCCGCCCGCCAGCACCGCCGCCACCACCGCCGCCGCCGCCACCACCGCCACCGCCGCCGCCGCCACCCATGCCACGGCCGGGCCGGTTGTCGCCGGTGTCGCCCATCAGGGCCAGCACCGCATCGAGGCCCACCGCGGCCGACTGCGGTAGTCCCATCCGGCGAAGCCCCGCCGCCAGCGCGCGGGGATCTCCCGCGCGCGCGATCTGCGACGCGATGACGACACCGGCGACCCGCAGGACCATCGCGAGACCGAGGAAGACGCTGCGCCGATCGATACTCAACGGCCCGAACTCCCACGTAACGCCACCCTCGCGACCATCGCCGAAGAGGGCGTAGGTGGTGAGGATCGCAAACGCGAAGAACGACAGCTTGCGCAGCTGCCGCAGCAGGGCGCTGAGAGGCAAGCCGACGACCGGCCACAGCAGTAGCTGCACCGCGACGAGGACGGCGATCGAGCGCGGTGATCGCAGCACGAAGAGGGCAACGGCGACCCCCAACAGATAGGCGACCCTTACAACCGGCGGTATCACCAACGGTTCGGCACGTTCCGGTCGATCATTCACGCGGCACCTTCTAGCAGCCTGTTGAACTAGTCGCGAATCCCCACCTTCGTCATTCCGGCGGAAGCCGGAATCCAGCCGGGCTGCCAGCTGGACCCCGGCTTTCGCCGGGGTGACATAAAAGGGCTTTCGTCGAAGGGGCAAGTCAGTGGGGACACCGGCGGCGCGCTGGATGCACAATGCAGGTCATTCCGGCGGAAGCCGGAATCCAGCCGGGCTGCCAGGTGGACCCCGGCTTTCGCCGGGGTGACGTTGAGGAGTGATGCGGGACGGCAAAGAAACGCAGTCTTTGGTCAGCGTCCCGAGGGTGGAACTGCGAGGCCAATCGCCCGTGGATCAATTCTCCGGCGTGAACTCCACGCGCATCTCTTTGATGCCGTCGATGAAGTTGCTGAACAGAAGGCGCGGCGGCTGCACGACGTGGATGTCGGGCAGGCGGCTGAAGACTTCTTTGAAGATGCAGGTGAGCTGCATGCGCGCCAGGTTGGCGCCGAGGCAGAAGTGCTCGCCGATGCCGAAGGAGACGTGCGGATTGGGATTGCGCGTGATGTCGAACTTGTTTGGGTTCTCGAAGATGTCCTCGTCGCGGTTCGCCGACGAGTAGTACATGACGACCTTGTCGTTCTCGCGGATCTTCACGCCGCGGATCTCGGTGTCCTCGGTGGCGGTGCGGCGGAACTGCATCACGGGCGGCGCGCAACGGACGATCTCTTCGATTGCGCCGGGCAGGTAGCGGTCGAGATCCGACTTGAGCAGCTCGAACTGATCCGGGTTGGCGTCCAGCAGGCGCATGCCCTGGCTGGTCGCGTTGCGCGTGGTTTCGTTGCCGGCGACGCTGAGAAGGACCATGAACTGGTTGAACTCATCTGTGGTCAGCTTGTAGCCGTCGATATCGCCGTGCAGCAGCACGCTGATCAGCGTGTCATCCGGCTTGTCCAGCTTCTTCTGCGCCAACTCGGCCGCGTACATATAGAGTTCGGTCGCGGCCTGCATGGGGATGGCGGGGTCGTCGTCGCCGTACTCGGGGTCGCTGTGGCCGATCATCGCGTTCGACCAGTTGAAGATCTTGTGCCGGTCCTCGTCGGGGATCCCCACCAGCTCGCAGATCAGGATGAGCGGCAGCTCGGCCGCGAGGTCGGTGACGAAGTCGCACTCGCCCCGCTTGGCGACGGCATCGACGACCCGCGTCGCGTAGGCGCAGATCCGCGGCTCGAGCATCTTCACCATGCGCGGCGTGAAGCCGCGGTTGAGCAGGCCGCGGTAGCGGACGTGCTCGGGCGGGTCGAGGTTGAGGAGGTTCATCCGCTGCAACTGCAGCATGTCCTCGTCCATATCCCAAAGGAATACGAGGCCGCGCCACGAGGAGAAGGTCTTCGGGCGGCGCGACACGTGGACGAGATCGTCGTAGCGGGACAGGGCCCAGAACCCCTGGGTCATGTCGAAGTTCTTCTCGCCCGGTGCCGCTGGCTCCTGCCAGTGAACGGGATCCTCCCGTCGCAGGTACGCGAAGTACTCGTGCGGAAATCCCTGGTCGAAGGTGGCCGGGTGATAGAGCTTCATATCCTTGGGACTCATGGGGTTCTCCTCGCGCGCGACAAGAGGCCGACACTGGTCCGTCCGCGCCGCCCAGTCAACTAGGCGGCGCGAGCTGTCAGCTCTCAGCCATCAGCTTTCAGCCGATACCAGTACGCCAGGCTGACGGCTGATAGCTGAAAGCTGATAGCTGCCCGCGGAATCGTTGACTCCGCCCTCCGCGGCTCAATAGTCTTCGCTTTCGTTCGAACTCATTCCGACCGAGAACAAGGAGATCCCTCATGGCCGTCAATCCCAATGCCGTCGGTGCGAAGAGCGAGCCGGGCCGCCGATCGTGGAACTCGAAGGACGCTATCCTCTACGCGTTGGGTGTCGGCGCGGGCGCGCTCGATCCCGTGAAGCTGGAACTCGAGTACACGACGGAGAACAGCAAGGACATCGCGCAGCGGGCGCTGCCGACGATGGCCGTCGTGCTGGGCGCCGGCGGCAATGTGCTTTCGAAGGTCGGTGAGATCGATTGGACGAAACTCCTTCACGCCGAGCAGGGCATCGTCCTGCACCGCGAGATTCCGATCGAGGGTACGATCGAGGCGGCGAGCGAGATCGTCGGAGTCTATGACAAGGGCAAGGGCGCGCTGGTGGTGATGGAGTCGACGGCCACCCTGGAGGCGGACGGCGCGCCGCTGTTCACGACGCGCACCGGCGTCTACCTGCGCGGCGAAGGCGGCTGGGGCGGCGACCGCGGACCGGCCGGTGGCGGCAACCCTCCGCCCGAACGAGCCCCGGATCACGCCGTGACGTACCAGACGCGGCCCGACCAGGCGCTCCTCTATCGCCTTTCCGGCGACCGCAACCCGCTGCACTCCGATCCGTCGTTCGCCGGCATGGCGGGCTTCGAGAAGCCGATCCTACACGGGTTGTGCACCTACGGATTCACCGGCCGGGCACTGCTGCACGCGCTGTGTGGCGGCGACGCCGCGCGGTTCGTGTCCATGGACGCGCGCTTCTCCTCGCCGGTCTATCCGGGCGAGGCGCTGACGATCGAAATGTGGGTCGACGGCGCCGCTGCCGTCTTCCAGACCAAAGGCGCCGACGGCCGGGTCGTGTTGCAGGGCGGCCGCTGCGAGTTCGCTGCGTAGTCACGGAGTCATCGAGCGGGAGGGGGACTGATGGAGATGGCGATTCGACGAACTTCCACGCTGGGCATCTCGGCGCTTTCGTTATGTGGTCTGTTGGCGATCACGATTCTATCGGCCGCGCGCGCCGCGGCCGTGTTTGTTCCGGGTGACAACGACCGGACGATCGTCCACGCGGGCAACGTGCGATCGTATCGCGTGCACGTTCCGCCGGCATGGACGGCTGCGTCGCAGGCGGCGGTGGTGTTCGACATCCACGGCTGGACATCGAACGCGGCGCAGCAACAAGCCCTCTCCGGGATGCGGGCGATGAGCGATCAGCAGGGGTTCCTGGTGGTCTGGCCGCAGGGGCTCAACAACCAGTGGAACGCCGGCACGTGTTGTGGCAACCCCGGGCTCGACGATGTCGGCTTCCTGCGCGCGGTCGTCGACGCGGTCGCGGCCGAGGGCAATGTCGATCGCCGGCGGGTCTATGCGACCGGCCTGTCGAACGGCGGCGCCATGTCGCACAAGCTCGCCTGCGAGGCATCCGACGTGTTCGCCGCCGCGGCACCCATGGCGTTCCCGCTTCCCTACTCGAACCTGTCGCAGTGTCAGCCGGCGCGCCCGATTCCGATCCTCATGGTGATGGGCCTCACCGACGCGCTCATTCCCTACAACGGCGGCAGCTTCGGGTCGGCGCCGGCGACCTTTGCGCGGTGGCGTGACCTGCACGGCTGCGGCGGCACCCCGGACCTGGTGCCGCACGGACAGGCCTATTGCGAGACGTTTTCCGCCGCGATGTGCGACAGCGGCCTGGAGGTGGGTTTGTGCAGTATCGTAGCCCAGGCGTTCCCTGGGCAGTTCTTCGACGGCCACCTCTTGTACCTGAACGCCGACTTGAACCTGGCCGAAGAGGCGTGGCGCTTTCTGTCTCGATTCCGAATGCCCGTGGTACCCGACGTCGCTCCGACGGCACTCGCGGGTGTGACCAGGCTTCGCTACGAGGGGACGCGCGCGCCCGCCGAAGCCGCTGTGTGGGAACTCGCCCTCGGCAGTTCGACGTGGGTCCTGGAGACCAATCGGGAGACCGTTCTCGACGGCGTCAGCGGACCACCGGCGAGCCGTCGCGCAGTCCTCGCCCTCGACGACTGGGCGCGCGACGCGTTGCGCGGCGAGATCGAGGCGCGCGTGGAGGCGCTGACCGGCACATCGGGATGGAATGTGGTGATCGATCCCGACGTGTCGATCAAGGTGCGGCTCGACGCCGACGGGACGCCGCGCAGACTCAGTGCCGTGGTCAAGCTGCTGCGCGACGACGGCAGCAACAAGAGAGCCGGTCGCTTCGTGGTGAAGTTGCGCCGCTGACGGAGGCTCAACAGCCCGCCGTCGCGGTCGCGTCAGCTTCGATTCAATCGGGCGGTGAGGGCGAGGACGACCGCCGGCGGGCCGAAGCGAACACTGGCGGCGCCGAGCTTGTTGGTGAATCCGTGCACGACGCGGCGCTTCCCAGCCATCATGGCGCGATACGCCTCGCCGGCGACGCTCGCGGAGTCCGCCGCGCCGAGGCGGAAGAGCAGGGAACTCTCGTTGCCGGCGTGGCCGGCGAACTCCGTCTCGGTCGCGCCGGGACAGCTCAGCGTCGCCGTGACCCCGGTGCCGGCGAGCTCGTAGGCGAGTGCCTCGGTGAACGAGTTCACGAACGCCTTGCTCGCGTAGTAGGTGGCCATGAACGGCCCCGGTTGGAAGCCGGCCGTGGAGCCGATGTTGAGTACCCGACCGCTGCCGCGGGCGGTCATCTCCGGCAGGAAGAGTCGGGTGAGTTCGACCAGGGCCGTCACGTTGACCTGCACCATGCGCAGATCGCGATCCTCCTCCGCCTCGGCGAAGGCGCCGGTGCCGCCGAAGCCGGCGTTGTTGACTAGGAAGTCGACGGCAAGCCCGCGCGTGTGGACATCGTCGTGGATGCGTCGCGCCGCACCGGGTTGGGCGAGGTCGGCGGCGATCACGGTCGCCGTGATGCCGTGCGCCGAGGAGAGCTCGCGCGCCAGCTCGTCGAGGCGATCGCGCCGTCGCGCGACGAGAATCACATCGTACCCGTCGGCGGCGAAGAGATGAGAGAAGTCGCGCCCCAGACCAGCCGAGGCACCCGTGATCAGAGCGGTTTGCTTCATGGCCGGCGACCCTACTCCGAAGGCGTTCTCCCGTCCACGCGCGGCCTCAAGCAATCCAAACCGACTCGGGGTCGGGGTCGGTATCGGGGTCGGTATCGAAGTCGGTATCGGAATCGGGAGCGGCGTCGAAAACGGCGAAAGGCTATCGCAGCCTGCGCGCGCTCGTCATGCCGGCGAAAGCCGGCATCCAGACCCGTTGTCCCCGCCTGGATGCCGGCTTTCGCCGGCATGACCCTTGAACGATACCGACCCCGACCCCGAGGGCTTGCCGGCGCGGCGAGGCTGCGACTGTTCTCGGAATCGAACAGCGTGGAACCTCAACTCGGACAGCCCTCGAGTGACGCGTTGACCGCCTGGATGAGTTCGTTGATCGCGACTCTTCCGTCGCCGTTGCTGTCGCAGGCGGGGCAGAGGGACAACTCGGCCATCTCCAGCGCGATGTTCACGCAGCGGATCAGCTCGGCGATGGCCGGACGGCCGCTGGCGTCGCAGTCGCCAGGACATGCGGGAACCGGGTCCGCGGTCGGTGAGAATGTCGGCGTCCCCGTTGGTGTGTGGGTCGGCGTCTGGGTCGGCGTTGCGGTCGCGCTCGGCGTCGACGTGGGGGTCGCCGTGGACGTCGCGGTGGGCGTCGGCGTCGGCAGGATGACCCGGAACGCCGTGATCGCGTTGTCGGCGAAGCCGGCGACGTACAGCTCGGCGCCGCTCGGTGAGAAGGCGAGAGCGGTGGCGCCCGCCAGGCCGTCGTTCACGCCGTCGCCGTCGAAGTAGGCCTCGGCGAAGGAAAGCTCGCCGCTCGCGGAGTCGCGGTGGAAGAAAGCGATCGAGTTGCCGTTGAAACCGGCGACGGCCGCCGTCCGGCCGTTCGGTGCGACGGCGACCGCGGCGGCGCCATCGATGCCGGTGACGTCGCCCTCGCCGTCGACCAGCGCCTCCAGGAATTCCAGTCTGCCGTCGCCGGTGTCGCGCGAGAACGCGGTCACGGCGTTCGAGCCGTCGAGCTGAAAGATGCCGCCGCCGCTGGCGACGTATACGTGCGCGCCGTCGGCGCTGACGTCGACGCTCGATGGCGACGACAGTCCACGCACGCCCGGATCACTCGCGCGAATGGTCTGGAGCGCGGGGAACACGCCGGAGTCCGAGCGGGCGAACACGAGGACGGCGTTGCTCCCGGAGCTGGTCGAGTAGAGGTTCTCGCCGTCGCTCGAAAAGCGCGCGGACGAGGGCTCGGCCAGCGCCGGCATGGTGGCGCGAAACGACAACGCGCCGGTCTCGGGCTCGAGATCCATGAGAATCGCCGATCCGGTCAGGACCGACACCGCCGTCGCGACGAGAGCGTCCGGGGCGATGGCGATCGACACGACGCCGCGCAGGTCGGCGACGCCGTCGCTGTTGCGCAGGATCGAGCGCGCCTGCAGTTCGCCGCTGGCCGGGTCGCGCCGCAGCGTCTGCACCGCGCCGGCGCCGAAGTCGGCGACGGCGAGCAGGGTCGCGTCCGGACCGAACGCGAGCGAGATGGGTTGTGACAGGAGGCGATCTCCTGCGCCGCGGAAGATGCCGGCGTACGACAGCGTTCCACCCGGGTCGCGGCGGAAGATGGTGATGGCGGCGCCGCCGAATCCAGCCGCGTAGACGTGGTTGCCATCGGGCGCGACGGCGACGGACGCCGGCTGGCGCAGGCCGACGACGGCGCCCGCGCTATTGCGCTCGACCGCGATGAAGGACAGCGCCGCGTCGAACAGGCCGATCGCCGAGTCGTCGGATCCCGCTACGTATAGGTGTGACTGTTCGGGTCCGAGAGCGAGGTCGGCGTTGCCGCGGACTCCCGCCACACCATTGCTGCCGTCGAACGCCGCGCGAACGAACTCCAGCGCGCCGGAGTCGGCGTCGCGCTGGAGGAGGGCGACGCTGCTGGCGGCCGCGCTGCCGACGTACACGCGCAGGCCGTCGACCGAGATCGCCAGACGCCGAGGCGTCGCGAGGCCGCGACCGGGCGGCTGTTCTTCGATCGCGCCGAGAGGCTCGAGCGCACCGGTGCTGGAGTCGCGGCGCAACACGGCGATGCGGTCGCCGTCGGCGACCGCGGCGTAGACGTGTCGACCGTCCGGCGCTACGGCGATGTCGGAGAGTTGCCCGAGAGACGGTTCCTCGTCGGCGCGCAGCGTTTGCACGGTGGACAGCATCGCTCCGCTCGGTTGCAGCACGGAGATCGAGCTGTCGAGACCGCTGGCGACGTAGACGTGTTCGCCGCCCGGGCTCACCGCGACCGCGGCGGCGCCACCGAGCGTGTCGAGTTGTAGTCCGTCGATCAGGGTGGTCTGGTGCGTCAGTTCGCCGTTCCCGCCGATCGCGAACATCGCCAACGCGTTCGACCCGACGGCGAAGAAACGGTTGCCGTCCGAGTCGATCGCGGCGTCGGCGACCTGGCTGATGCCGAATCCGCTGATGCGCGAACCACCGAACTCGAGTGCTCCCGACTCGACGTCCCGCCGCAAGGTCGTCACGCCCGGCCCGCTGGCCGCGTAGACGATGGCTCCGTCGGGAGACAGCACCATGCTCGAGGTGGCGGAGATCGGACCCATGCCGGCGACGCCCTCGCGGTAGACGGCGATGCGTGCGAGCCGGCCGGTGCCGGCGTTGCGATGGAACGCGGCAATGGCGGAGTCGCGGTTGCCGGCCGCGTAGACATGGCGGCCATCCGGTGTGGCGAGCAGCGCGCGCACGTTGCCGAGGCCGTTGCCGTTGAACAGCGTCTGCAACGGCTCGGCGACCGGCGGTTGGGCCAGCGCGGGTGTCGCCGCGCTCAGCGCGAGGAACAGCCCTGCGCGGGCGAGATTCGAGATCCTGGTCATCAAGCGTCCACCATGCACACGAGGCGATGCGAAAAAAAGAGACAACACTGCGCTCGTCATGCCGGCGAAAGCCGGCATCCAGGCCCGTCGTCCCCGGGTGGATGCCGGCTTTCGTCGGCGTGACACATCCCTTTTCCCGGACGCCGTCAGTCGATCTCGCGGCCGAGTGGAAAGCCCAGCGTGAAGTACGCTTCGACCCGGCCACCGCTGCCGAATCCGACCGAGATGTCGACCGGCAGCAGGAAGGTGTCGAGTCCGAGGCCGACGGCGCCGCCGTGCTCGATTTCGAAGTCGTCCTGGAGCGCGTCGAAGTCGCTCCAGATGTTGCCGGTGTTGTAGACGACCGTGCCGTACGCGCCGCGACCCAGCCCGAGTGGGATGTCGAAGAGGCGGTAGCGGTAGCCGAGATGCGCCACACCGGCCTCGGCGCCGCGCTGCTCCTGGCGGGCGAAGCCGACGAACGAGCCCGGACCGCCGAAGAGGAACTGCTCGTAGCCCGGCAGGTTGCTGCCGAACGCGCTCTCGATGCGGAAGCCGCCGAAGAGGGTGTGCCGCTCCCACGGCCGCCAGTGGTGCGCCGCGCGCAGCGATGCGCGCCAGAAGCTCTCGTCGCCGCCGAACGCGCCGTCGGCGGCTTCCGCGCGCAGCTGCAGCAAGGTGCCCTCCGTGGCGAACGGATACGCGTCGAGGGTGTCCAGCTCGGTGCGGATGAAGAGCGACGTCACGGTGTCGTCGCTCGCGGGCAGCGTCGACGCGCCGGAATCCGGCGTGAAGTCGACCCGCTTCCAGCGGTACCCGGCGGTCATCTGGCCGAGGTTGCGCAGCGATCGGCCGACGCCCAACTCGGCCCCCCAGAAGCGGTCCTCGATTTCGCCGGTGCGCCGGTCGCCATCGTAGAACGGCTGCTCCTGGTCGCGGGCGAACAGCCTGGGGCGGAGGAAGAACGGCGAATCGAGGATGGCGTACTGAAGATAGGAGATCTCACCGCCGAGAACGCCGCCGAACAGCACGTCGGTGGAGAGCACCGAGCGCGACCCGGTGAGTCCGTGCATGGTCCAATTGACCAAGCCTACGACGTCGTAGAGCTCGTCGTAGTGCAGGCCGATGCCGACCGAGTTCGATTGGCGCCGCTCGATGTGCAGCCGGAGCCGGTACCCGCCCGAGTCGGTGGGCTCGGTGATGACGCGCACGGTGTCGAGAAACTCGCTGCCGAAGATGTTGCGGATCCGCTCGTCCAGGTCGTGGGCCGTCAGTCGGTCGCCGCGCCGGATTCCTGCGGCGTGCAGCAGAGCCAGGTCGCGCGTGTCGGCGTCGCCGCTCAGCTGGATCGAGTCGATGCGGACGCGCTGGTCCGGATCGGCGCGCACACTAGGCGGTGCGGCCGGCTCCGTCGGGCCGCGGACGGCCGCACCCGCGGTAGCGCGAATGCCATCGATCTGCGCGCGCGCCGACGCCTCGCCGACGGCGATCAGCTCTTCGACCCGGGTGAAATCCGCCTGGGTGAAGTCGGCCAGGTCGGGCACGATCACCAGGTCGGCCAGCGCGCGCTGTTCCTTCGTGTCGTGGATGATGTGCAGGGAGAACGCCTGATCGGCGACCGCGAAGATCGAGTTCAGTTCTTCTTTGGAGCGCAGCGGATAGGAGACATCCACGGCGATGACGCGTTCGGCACCCAATGCGATCGCCGTGTCGACCGGAAGGTTCTTCACCAACATCCCGTCGACCAGCAGTTGCTCGCCGAGTTCGACCGGTTGGATCACGCCCGGTATCGCCATGCTGGCGCGCATCGCCTCGGCGAGCGTCAAGCCGTTTCCGTCCAGCACCACCTCCGCGCCGGTGAGGATGTCGGTGGCAATGGCGCGGAAGGGGATCGGAAACTCGTCAAAGTCGGTCGGTGCCCCGAGCGTGGCCAGGGCGAACAGGTTGGTGAACTTGTCGCCGCGCGAGATGCTGCCGGGAAGGACGATGCTGAACCCGCGCACGACGAAGTCGATCACGTAGCGCGACGACCGGCGTTTTTGCTCGAAGAACAGCGAGCGCCGGTCGGCGTCGTCGCGAAGAATGTCCTGCCAGTCGACGTCGCGGACCAACTCCTCTAGCTCCTCGGGGGTGTAGCCGATGGCGTACAGGCCGCCGACGACGGCGCCGATGCTCGTTCCCGTCACGTAGTCCGGCACGATCCCATTTTCGCGCAGGACGCGCAGCACGCCGATGTGCGCGAACCCCCGCGCGCCGCCGCCGCTGAGGGCCAAGCCCAGGCGCGGCCGCCCTTCACCGGCCGGCTCCTCCCCCGGGTTCGCCGAGATCGCCGCGGCTCCGACGAGGAAGGTCAGGCTCGCGCCAACGACGGCGACGGCGGCGTCACGGCGCCGGCGGGTGGCCGGGCGGCCGCCGCGGCGATACGGCCGATCGTGGCCCGGGTCCGACATCGGCGCACCATACTTGAATCAAATCGACCGCGCATACGTCGGTGTCGGATCGAAAGCCGCCGGCAACGAACGGCGGAAGAGTCGCGATTGGGTTGAAATGTAAGGGGGGAACAGGAATAACACCGGGTCGCATAGAGAGCCGCCCGCTCTCGGGTACTCCGTCGGAAGGACGCACGTTCGAAGCGCACCGGGGTGGCGAGCAGGGGGCTCCCGGAAGGCGGCCAGTGGGATGGCCCGGTGGCGCGGGGTCTCGCAGGCGAGAAGCTCGGGCCGAATTTGGAACCGTACGAGAAGAGGATTGAAGTATGGCGGAATCGCAAGTGATGGTCGAAGCGCGGTCGCTGACCAAGGAATACGGGACGACCCGCGCGGTCGACGACGTATCGTTCCAGGTCTCGCGTGGGGAGATCGTCGGCTTTCTCGGGCCCAACGGGGCGGGCAAGTCGACGACGATGAAGATGCTCACCGGCTACTTGCGGCCGACGGCGGGCAGCGCGGTCGTCGGCGGTATCGACGTCGCCGACGATCCGATCGCCGCCAAGCGCATGATCGGCTACCTACCGGAGAG
>Ga0307505_10001689_pt1 | contig 16977 bp, 13 predicted proteins | sample 23_S_MG_FD_202183 | JGI IMG/M metagenome (GOLD analysis project Ga0307505, IMG submission 202183) | Soil microbial communities from Populus trichocarpa stands in riparian zone in the Pacific Northwest, United States - 23_S | ecosystem: Environmental > Terrestrial > Soil > Riparian zone > Trees...
CTCGATGCGATGGTTGTCGGCCGCCTGGAACGTGAGTTTGCCGAAGCCGAGATGCTCGCGGAACGGCGCGACGAAGCTGCCGGTATAGTCGGCTGGATCGAAGCCGATCAGTCCCACCTGGCTGGGGGGCACGGTGCCGGGCACGACATCGCGCGTGTTGTCCTGTATGTTGGCTTCATAGTTGATGAAGAAGAACAGCTTGTCGCGGATGATCGGGCCACCGAGCGCGGCACCATATTGATAGCGCTTGAATGTGCCCTTCGACTGATTGTCGCGCTTCTGAAAATAGTTTTTTTCGACAAGGTCCTGGTTGGAAAACAGGCCGAATGCTTCGCCGTGGAACTCGTTGGTTCCCGACTTTGTAATCGCGGTGATGATCGCCGACCCGGCGTCTTCATATTCTGCCTTGAAGTTTGAGGTCAGGACCCGGAACTCACCGATGGCAAGCTGGGAGAACGGGTTGCCGGCGCTGACGTCCTGGCCGATCACGCCGCCCTGGTTGACGTTGCTTTTCAAGCTCACGCCATCGATGAACACGTTGACTTGCGGACCGCCGAAGCTGTCGCCGTTGGGGTCGAGCCCGACGCCCGCTCCGCCGAACGTCTGGCGAAGTCGACCCTCCGATTTGAGAATTCGGATGCCTGGCGCGAGGGCAGCGAAGTCGAGGAAGTTGCGATTGCCTTGGGGCAGGTTTTCAATCTGCTGGCGACTGATATTGGTACCCACTTCGGACGTCTTGGTTTCGACCAAACGGCGGCCTGTAACGATGATCGCGCGTTCCCCCGGGCGATCGGCGGTTTCGGTCGCAGGCGGGGCCGGTGCCGCGGTATCGACATCGAAGGTGGCGGTTTCGCCGACGCCGATGATCACGCGTTCCTTGGTCCCAGCGGCGCCGTCGGCGCCACCAACGCTGATGTCATAGGTGCCTGGCGAAAGGCCGGTCAGGACGTAAGAGCCGTCAGCTTTAGCGGTCGATCGGGCGGTGGCGTTGGTTTCGACGTTGACCGCAGTGACCACCGCTCCCGGCGTCGCTGTCGTGCCGCTAGAAACCGTCCCACGGATAGTTGATGTCGTAAGCTGGGCCATGGCCGGCGTGGTGACCACCGTGGCCATGGTAAACACCGACGCGCCAAGCAACATGGCACGAAGCAGCGCGCTGCCTTTGATAAGGGTCATGACGGATTCTCCTGTTGGACTTCACGGATCATTGGTTCGGTTCGTGGCGGCCTGACGGCGCTTCGCTGGGTCGAATCGCGCTCGATCAGTTGCGGCGACAAGATCGTCGCGCCGACGTCCTTGGCCCCGTCGGCAAGCAGCGCGATCAGCTTCTGCGCAGCGGTCGCGCCAAGCTCGGCGGTGCGGGCATTCATGGTGGTCAGCGACGGCGTGACGTAATGCGCGATCGGAATGTCGTCGAAGCCGGCCACGCCGATCTGTTCGCCGATCGCGATCCCGGCTTCGGCCAGCACACCGCAGCAACCGATTGCCATGATGTCATTGGCACAGAAAATCGCATCAACCGGCAGCCGCCCGGCGATCAGCAAATGCGCCGCCTCGGCACCGCTACTCTCGCCATAGTCGCCTGGGATGATGATCGGATCGCGCTCACCGGTTGTTTCGGCGATGGCGGAACGAAAGCCTGCTTGCCGTTCCTGCGAATCGCGATTGTGGCGCGGCCCCGACACGAACGCGATCCGCCGATAGCCACTGTCCACGAGGTGCCGGGTCATGGTCCGCGCCGCGCCGTCATTGTCGATCCCGACCGAAGCAATATCAGGGGTCGGCGCGTGGCAATTGAGCAGCACCGCAGGAAGCCCGGGGGAAAGCGCGTCGAACAGGCGTTCGCGGCGCACATCCGGGCTCATCACCAGCAGGCCATCGACCTGGCCGCGCATGGCGCGCGCGGCGCTGGCGGCTTCGTGCGGATTGCCGTGCATGTTGCTGAGCAGCAGCTGCAGCCCATGGGCGTGGGCGACGCGGTCGATGCCACGGATCAGCTCGCTGAAATATTCGCCGAATAAATCGGGCAGGACGACGCCGATCGCATCGGACTTGCGCCGGGTAAGGCTGCGCGCTCCGGAGTGCGGCACATAGCGCAGCCTGGTCGCGGCGGCCTGGATCCGGGCGCGCGTTTCGTGTGTAACATTGTTATGGCCGTTGAGCGCGCGCGACGCCGATGCGACCGACACGCCCGCTTCACGCGCTACATCGCGAATGGTAACCATCGCGCCTCTCCCGGGCCTCCGCGATCTAGCGTCGTCGGTGGACCTATACCGCGCAGCAAGGCTGCCGCGCTGAGTCGATGTAACCGGTTACATTGGCGGATCGCAAGTCACCAATTTGTCACAGTCGTTGGGCCCGAAACGAGTTAGGGGCGAACGATCGCCTGCCCGTCCGGGGCAAACATATGGAGGTGCGCGGGATCGGGCGTCAGCCGCACCATTTCACCTTCGCGCACCCGGGCAGGCTCGACATGGTGCCAGACCAAAGCCGGGGCGTCGGGCGCGACCTGGTGGAGATGGATGTTGACGCTGCTGCCGAGGCGCTCGATGAAGTCGGCGCGCAGGTCGAGACCGCCCTGGTCGCCGCCGGAGCGCCAATGCTCGGGCCGGACGCCGAGCGTGAGTGGCGCACCGATCGGGGTGCTGCCGCCGACGGGAAGCGCGACTCGCTCGCCGCTCGCCAGCTCAAGCGCGCGGCCCGAGGCGCCATCGTCGACCACTTCACCATCGAGGAAGTTCATCTGCGGCGAACCGATGAAGCCGGCGACGAAGCGGTTGGCGGGATGCTCGTAAAGTTCCGACGGGGTGCCGACCTGTTCGACCACGCCCTCGCGCATGACGACGATGCGATCGGCCAGCGTCATCGCCTCGACCTGATCGTGGGTGACGTAAACGGTGGTGGTGCCGAGCTGGCGATGGAGCGCCGCAAATTCGAAGCGCATGCGGTTGCGTAAGCTGGCGTCGAGGTTCGACAAGGGTTCGTCGAACAGGAATACCTGCGGCTGGCGGACGATGGCGCGGCCGATCGCGACTCGCTGCCGCTGCCCTCCCGACAGGGCGGCTGGCTTGCGCGTAAGATAATCGCCCAGCCCGAGGATCGCGGCGGCGCGCCGCACCGCCTCGTCGACCTCGGCCTGCGGGCGTTTGGCGAGGCGCAGCGCGAACGCCATATTTTCGTAGACTGTCAGGTGCGGGTAGAGCGCGTATGACTGGAACACCATGGCGATGCCGCGCTCCGCCGGCGGCAGTGTATCGACCCGGCGCCCGCCGATCGAGATGCTGCCGTCGTCGAGCTGTTCGAGTCCGGCGATGGCGCGGAGCAAGGTCGACTTGCCGCACCCAGACGCGCCAACGATGACGCAAAATTCGCCTTCGGCAACGGTCAGGTCGACGCCCTTCAGGACAGCGGTGTCGCCGAACGCTTTAGAAGCTCGATCGATTGCCAAGCCAGCCACGGACACCTCCTTTGCAGAAGTGATGGTGGAGCCAAACAGACCGCTGAGCAAGTTGGCATCGAGCTAATGTCCGCAATAGGTCGAAAGCGGCCACAACGAGTAGGCGCGAAATTCCTCGAAGTTGTGAAGCGCGTGACCTTTGACCCGGAATCAGTCAGGCCTGACCTAGATCGCGGAGCAGGTCGTTGAACCACGGCACCGACACGTCGAACGGCTTTCCGCCCGCGATCCGCTCGAACTCGATCGCCCGCAGCTCGTCATCCCGCTCCTCGTCCTGTCCCACTACCCCGGTCTCGCCCCTCAGCGCTGCATCCACCGCGTACCTCGTGCAGTCCCGGATCAGCGCCAGATCGGCGTCGTTCGCGGCGGCCGAGCGCGAGAAGTAGCCGCTCTTCTGGACCAGCACCTTGTCGGCGCCGAGCTTGGCGGCGAACTGCTTGGCAAACCATTGACCCGGATTGGCCTTGTCGAGCTGGACGTGGCCGAATGGGTCGCGCGGCACATCCTCGCCCGCCTCCACCATCGCGGCGACGATCACACTGAGGCCGGCGCCCTCGGAGATGAAGAGATTGACGCAGTCCTGCTCGTCCATGGTCGTCCGTAGCCGTTCGGCCTCCGCGGCGATGTCGAACGGCCGCTCCGGCACGAAGACGGCATGGACGTCCCAGCGGTCGGCGCTATTGTACAGCCACTCCGCGAACGGGGCGCCGCGGACCCACTGATGGTGCGCGAGCGCGGTAGCGGCGGTGAGCCAGCCACTGTGGCGGCCCATCACCTCGTGAACGATCAGCATGCGCGGGTTCGACGAATGCTCGGCGATGACATTGCGAGCGTATGCAGCGCCCTGCTCGGCGGCGGTCCACGCCCCGAGCGACTGCCGGATCGGCACCACGTCATTATCGATCGTCTTCGGGAGCCCGACGACGGTGAAGGGATAGCCGTTGCCGCGCAGATAGGCCACGAGCTCAGCGGCGTTGAGGTTTGTATCGTCGCCGCCGATCGTATGAAGGACGTCAACACCGTCGCGGCGCAGCTGCTCGGCGGCGACGTGGAGTGGGTCCTGCCCGGGCCGGACAAGGCCCCGCTTGACGCAGTCGTCGACGTTGGTGAGCCTCACCCGGCTGTTCCCGATCGGGCTGCCCCCGAACGCGTGCAATCGTCCCGCGTGCGCCCGCACCTCGCCGGTCACTTCAACGCTATCACCGGTGAGCAGGCCCGCGTATCCATTGCGGTAGGCGATGATCCGCACGTTTGGCGCGACCTCGGTGTACCGCTCGATCAAGCCGCCGACGGCGGAGGACAGGCAGGGCGCGAGGCCGCCCGCGGTGAGCATAGCAACTTTGGTGACTGGCATGCGCCCACTCTGCCAACTTGCCACCGTCGCGGCCAGTCCGATCTTTGCTGATCCACATGAGGGCGCTCGGTTCATGACCGCAATGGGTCGAAAGCGGACATTAGGATTTAGCAGTACCGCCCTACTTTCCGACCGACCCGCTGTTTCTTTCGCTTGCTACCGTCGCCACGGTAAATCCCCAAGAGGGGGACAATGTCGGCCCCAGCATAGCTGAGGCCATCGCGGCGTTTTGCAAATGGCACGAACAAAAGTGGCGGCCAAAGGCCCTCGTTACGCATCGGGCAAAGTTGCAACTGTTTATCGGCTGCTTCGGGCCGGATCGTCGGATCGCAACTGTGACGACGTCCGAGCTTTGGGCTTTCTTGGAGGGAGTTCAGCGGCTCCGTCGAACTTACAACGCGGCTCCCGCACATGCCGACGGCCGTCCCAATCTAATCAGCTGGATTTAACCGCGCAAGCGCCGCTGCTGCGCCGACCAACCCGGGCTCGGCCAGGGTAATGATCTTGACCGGCAGCCGCGCCATCGCCTCGCCGAACCGCCCCTTCGCGACAAATCGCGCGCCAAACCCCGATGCCGGCAGGAAGTGGCGCAGTCGCCGCCCGACCCCGCCGGCGATCACCACCCCGCCCGCGCCATGCGCCAGCGCGAGATCGCCGGCGACGCTGCCCAGCGCCATGCAGAAACGCTCGACCGCAGTCCTCGCCAGCGGATCGCCGCCCGCGGTGCCGCTGGTCCATATATTCTTGTCCTCGAACGGATCGGTGCCGGGACCGCCCTCGCCGCCGAGCGCTTGGTAAATGTCGGAAATGCCCGGCCCCGCAGCGACCCGCTCGACCGACACCCGGCCGAACTGACGGCGCAACGCGTCCAGCAGGTGACCTTCGAACGCATCAACCGGCGCGAAGCCGATATGCCCGCCTTCGCTCGGCACGATGCGATAGTCGCCGTCGCCGCGCCACAGCTGCGCCACACCGAGCCCGGTCCCAGGCCCGACGATCGTAGTCACGCCCGTCTCCGGCAGCGCCATATCAGGCCCGCACAGATGCTGGAATTCATCCGGCCCGGCCTGCGCCACGGCATGGCCAACCGCTTCGAAATCATTGACCAGCACCAGCGCCTCGAGGCCCAGCTCACGCTCAAGCGCCGCCCGCTCGATCCGCCACGGCAGGTTGGTCAGTCTGACCGCGCCATCGATCACCGGCCCGGCCACCGACAATGCTGCAGCCTTAGGCAAGGCCACGCCGCACTGCCGTTCGAAATCGGCCCAGGCGGCCGGGATGCCGTCATAATCCCCTGACTTGAGCGTGACCGGCTCGCTAAGGGTCCCGACCTTCCCGCCAGCCACCTCGGCAATTGCGAAGCGCACGTGCGTCCCGCCCAGGTCGATCGCGACTAATTGGCTCATTTGGTGATTGTCACCACGACATGGCCGTCGCGGCGAAGCACCGCGGTGGTGACATCGCCCTCGACCCGAGCCAGCCTGAGATCGACCCGCGACTCGCCGATCGCGATGTTGCGGATGGTGAGGTCGTCGAGGAATTTGGGAAGCACCGGATTGTTGAGTTGCAGCGCCGATGCCTCGGGATCGATCACGCAGCCGATCGCCGCCCCGACCAAGGCGAACGGAGTCGCCGCCGCCCATGCCTGGGGGGAGCAGGCCACCGGGTACGAGGTTGGCCCCTGCCGCCGCCGCCGCTCGAACCCGCAGAACAATTCGGGCAGCCGGCGCAAATCATCGTAGACCGCTGAATCGAAGATCCCCTCGAAGATCGACAACGCCCCCTTCTTATGGCCGTAGCGTGCCAGCCCGAGCGCGATCAGCGCATTGTCGTGCGGCCAGATCGAACCATTGTGATAGGACATCGGGTTGTAGCGCGCCTCGCCCACCGCGACGGTGCGCACCCCCCAGCCCGAATGAAACCTCTTGCCGGTCAGCAGCTCGGCGACCTTGGCCGCACGCTCTGGCGAGGCAATCCCGGCGAACAGCAGGTGGCCGGCGTTGGACGCGAGCACGCGGCATGGCTGCTTGTCGCCGTCGAGCGCGATCGCATAGGTGCCGAGTTCCTCGATCCAGAACGATTCCTCGAATTTCACCCGCAACGCTTCGGCTTCGGCGGCCAGCTTCGCCGACAGGTCGCTGTCGCCGAGCCGCGCGGCCAGCACCGTCGCGCCTTGCTTGGCGGCAAACACGTAACCCTGCACCTCACACAAAGCGATCGGCGCCGTCGCCAGCCGCCCGTCGCGGTGGAAGATGCTGTCGGCGCTGTCCTTCCACCCCTGGTTACTGAGACCCCTGTCGGTCATCCGCGCATATTCGACGAAGCCGTCGCCATCGACATCTCCATAGGTGTCGATCCACGCGATCGCCGCGAGGATGTTGGGCCAGATGGCGCGGATCGTGTCGAGATCGCCGGTCCGCTCGTGGTATTGGGCGGCGAGCATCACGAACAATGGCGTTGAATCGACCGAGCCATAATAGCGGCGGAACGGCACTTCGCCGAGCGCCGCCATCTCGCCCCCGCGCCGCTCGTGGAGGATCTTGCCGGGCTCGGCATCGGAGGTCGGGTCTAGTTCGGTCGCCTGAAGATTGGCCAGCGTCAGCAGCACGCCCTTGGCGAAATAGGGCGCACACCACAAAAGGAGCATCGCGGTGATGATCCCGTCGCGGCCGAAGACGGTGCTGTACCACGGCACCCCGGCGTAGGGGTAAGCGCCATGCTCGGTCTCGGTCATCAGCATGTCGAGATCGGACCAGGCGCGGGCGATGACCGCGTCGAATTGCGGGTTGCTGCTATCCAGGCGGACGCGCTGTAACGCCATTTCTCGCCGCGACTTGTGGGTCGTCCGGAACGCCTGCGCGATCGTCCCCTGGTCCTCCTGATCGTCCTCGATCAGGCAGCAGACCTTGATCATGATTGACTGCTCGCGCTGTTCGTCGAGGTCGACGTCCCACCGCGCTGTCCCGTCGCCAAGCTCGCCGGGCGGCGGGTCGAAGCGGAGCACGGTCCGGCGAGTGACTTGGTCGAGCCCGAGGTAGCGAAACTCGAGTTCGCCATCGGAAATCCGCTTCATGCTCTTGGTGCCGCGATCGGCCCGGCGGGTGCCGCGCACCTCGAACAGATCGGCGAAATCGGCATCGAAGTGGATATCGACCGAAATCGTCCGCCCGATCGGCCCGTAGCTGCGCAGGCGAATGCGCTCGAACGACGACGCATCGTTGAGGAATTTGAAACGCGACAAATGCACCGACTCTCGCTGCAGCCACACCCGCCCCTTGGCGGTGTGAAGGTCGGCGTTGGTCAGGTCGACCACCATCGCGCCATTGTCGTCGAGCAACACCGAGCCGAGCTGGAGCGCTTCGGCGCCGCCAAGCCGGACGGTGAATTCAGACAGGAAACGGGTGTCCTTGTAGAACAAACCATCGGGGCCCATCGCACCGCCGGCAAAATTGCCCTGGCTGTCGAACACCGCGAACAGATCATTATGCTTGAGGGTGCGGAGCGTCCGCTCGACCAGGGATTCGGTCGCCTCGATATGATAATCTTCCTTGCGCTCGACGAGCACAGGAAATGGCGGCTTTGAGACAGCGGTCGTGGTGTCGTTCAAGTCAGTTTGCCAGCATGAAGGCTTCCCGAAACTGGGTTCGATCCTGCATGGCCGAGCCGCTGAACAGACGCAAATAATCTTCCGCCATGCGCCGCGCGGTGAAGCGTTGCTCGAAGCAGTCGCGAACCGTCCAGCGCGGCAAGTCGGCGCATGACGCCACCGCCGCGACTGCCTCGTCGATGCTGGTGACGAGGAAGCCCGAGCGACCCTGGTCGATCACCTCGGGGGTCGATCCGGTGGCCCATGCAATGGTCGGTGTGCCCGCCGCCATCGCCTCGACCATCACCAGTCCAAATGGCTCCGGCCAATCAATCGGGAAGACCAAGGCGCGCGCATTGCCAAGCAACTCGGCCTTGTCCGCGTCGCCGATCTCGCCGACGAACTCGATCAACGGATGATCGAGCAAGGGCTTGATCTGTTTCTCGAAATAGTCGCGGTCGGCATAGTCGACCTTGGCCGCCATCTTCAATTTCATGCCGGATTTAATGGCAATCTCGATCGCCCGGTCGGGGCGCTTTTCGGGGCTCATCCGGCCAAGGAAGGCAAGATAATCGCCACCCTCCGGCGCGAACGGGATCAATTGCTCGGGCAGCCCGTGATAGACCGTCCCGGCGAAATTGGCGGTCGGCACGGCCTTGCGCTGGTCGTCTGAAATGCTCACCAAGCGCATTTCGGGAAACTCGGTGAAACCGGGCAGGAAGTCGGGCAGATCGAGCCGCCCGTGGAGCGTGGTCAGGCACTTGCCCGCAAGATGCTTGAACAGGGGAAATTGCACGAAATCGACGTGGAAATGGATGAAATCGTAGTGACCGGCGTCGCTGAGCACACGATCGACCATCGCTACTGTATACGCCAGGTGATTGTTGATCCCGTCGAGCCTCAGCCCGCGCGAAGCGCAGGGGATCAGCCTGGCCGAGGTCTCGCTGTCGCCGCTGGCGTAGAGCGTGACGTCATGGCCAAGCTCGACCAGCGCCTCGGTCAGCCACCATATGACTCTCTCGGTCCCGCCATAGAGCTTGGGCGGGACAGCTTCGGCTAATGGCGCGACCTGGGCGATACGCAAAAACTTCACTCCTTTTGCCCGACACTGCCCAATCCAACGAAGAGTCGGGTCGACTGTTCCGCTCCGCTACTTGCCAAACGCCGCGCCGGGGCTAGTCCACGCCGCAATGACCAACCTTCTCTTACCCCCGCCCGCGCTGCTCGACGGCGCCTCGCTGTTTCTCGACTTCGATGGGACCCTGGTCGATTTCGTGATCGATCCCACGGCGGCGGCGGCCGATCAGCGGTTGCGCGGCTTGCTCCGGGACCTGTCGGCCAGGCTCGACGGTCGCCTCGCCATCCTCAGCGGCCGCTCGCTCGCCGACCTCACCGCGCGCCTCGACCTGGGCGAGATCGCCATGGCCGGTTCTCACGGGCTCGAACGCCGCTCGGCCGACGGCACCGTCACCAGCGCCCCCATCCCGCCCGAACTGGCGATCGCGACCCGCGCCGCACGCAATTTCGCCGCGGCCCACGATTTGTTGCTCGAATGCAAGCCAGCCGGCGTCGCGCTTCATTTTCGCGACTCCCAGCATGCCGAAGCCGCGGTCGATGCTTTCGCCCGGACAGTCGCGGCGGACACCGGGCTCGAGCTGCAATTGGGCAAATGCGTCCGCGAATTGAAGGTCCCCGGCGCCGACAAGGGCGACGCGGTCCTCGCGTTCATGGCGGAACCGCCGTTCATGGTCGGGAGTCCTGTTGTGATGGGAGACGATTTGACCGACGAACATGCCTTCATCGCCGCCCTCGCGCTCGGCGGCAGCGCCATCCTGGTTGGCGACTCGCGCGATACCGCCGCGCCGTTCGGCTTGCCGACGGTCGAGGCGACGCTCGGCTGGCTGGCAAATGCGTCATAATCTCTACGTGAAAAAATCGCTGACCTTGTGGCCGATCGGCAATTGCCAGGTCAGCGCGCTGATCGACCAGGCCGCCGGCCTGGTCTGGGCGTGCCAGCCGCAGGTCGATGGCGATCCCTTATTCTGTTCGCTGCTCGACCCGAAGCGCAAAGCACCGCCCGAGCTTCACGCGGGCGAATGGCGGGTGTCGTTGAACGACCAGGTCAGCGCCGAGCCGAGCTACCTCCCCAATAGCGCGATTCTCTCGACCATCCTCACCGATGCGCGCGGCGCCAAGGCCGAGGTGCTCGATTTCTGTCCGCGGTTCGAGCGGCGCGGGCGGATGTATCGCCCGGTATCGTTCATCCGCATAGTCCGCCCGGTCCACGGCAGCCCGCAGGTCTGCATCGCGCTCAACCCAGCGACCGACTGGGGCGCGTCCGATGCCGCCCGGACCAGCGGCACCAACCACATCCGCTTCCTCACCGAGCCCCAGCCGCTGCGTCTGACCACCGACGCGCCGGTCGGCCGACTGCTCGACGGACGCAGCTTCCGGCTCGAGCGCAGTCTGTCCTTCTTCCTCGGTCCCGACGAGCCGTTCGTCGGCAATGTCGAGGTCGAGGCCGCGCAGATGCTCCACAATACCCGCCGCCACTGGCGCTACTGGGTGCGTGGCCTTGCCATCCCGCTCGACTGGCAGGACGTCGTGATCCGCGCCGCGATCACGCTCAAACTGTGCCAGCATGAGGAGACCGGGGCGATCGTCGCCGCGCTGACCACCTCGATCCCCGAACATGACGGGTCGGAGCGCAATTGGGATTATCGCTACTGCTGGATCCGCGACGCTTATTACACCGTCCAGGCGCTCAATCGGCTGGGCGCACTCGACGTGCTCGAATCCTATTTGTCCTATCTGCGCAACATCATCGACCATAGCGAGGGTGGCGAGATCCAGCCGCTCTACAGCGTCAGCGGTGAAGGCGAATTGACCGAGTCCTTGGCCGACGGCCTCGCCGGTTATCGCGGGCTCGGGCCTGTGAGGGTCGGCAATGCGGCCTACGCCCAGGTCCAGCACGACGCCTACGGCCAGATCGTGCTGTCGAGCGCCCAGGCGTTTTTCGACAAGCGGCTGCTGCGCCCCGCCACTGCCGACGATTTCGCCTCGCTCGAACAGGTCGGCGAGCGCGCGCTGGCGACCTTCGACCAGCCCGACGCCGGCTTGTGGGAATTCCGCACCAAGTCCTCGATCCACACCTATAGTTCGGTGATGTGCTGGGCGGCGTGCGACCGGCTGGCCAAGATCGCCGCCACCCTGGGCCTCGGCGACCGCGCCGGATATTGGCGCAAAGCCGCCGAGCGGATCCGCCGCGCGATCGAAAAGAAAGCCTGGTTCGAGGACGGCAAGCGCTTTTCGGCAACGTGGGGCGGGTCGGAGCTCGACGCCAGCCTGCTCCAGCTCATCGACCTGCAATTCCTGCGCGCCGACGATCCGCGCTTCGGCGCCACATTCGACGCGGTCGAATCGGGGCTTCGCCGCGGCGAGCATATGCTGCGCTACGCCACCGAGGATGATTTCGGGCTGCCGGTGACCGCGTTCAACTTCTGCACCTTCTGGCTGATCGAGACCTTGCATTTGGTCGGCCGCACCGCCGAGGCGCGCGATCTGTACGAGGCGATGCTCGAGCGGCTGACTCCAGCCGGATTGCTAAGCGAGGACACCGATTTCAAAACCGGCGAACTGTGGGGCAACTATCCGCAGACTTATTCGCTGGTGGGTTTGATCAACTGCGCCGGATTATTGTCCCGGCCTTGGAGTGCCGTTCGTTGAGCCGATTGATTATCATGTCCAACCGGGTCAGCGCGCCCAAGGCGCGAAGCGGCGATTCGAGCCAGGGCGGGCTGGCGGTCGCGCTGGGCTCGGCGTTGCGCGAATCCGGCGGAATCTGGTTTGGCTGGTCGGGCCAGATTACCGACAGCTTCACCGGGCGGATGCAGATTAGCCGTGAGGCCGGGGTGACCACCGCCACGGTCGACCTCGAGGAACAGGACATTGACGAATATTATAACGGCTACGCCAACCGCACCTTGTGGCCATTGTTCCACTACCGCGTCGATCTCGCCGAGTTCGATCGCAATTTCGGGGCCGGCTATGAGCGGGTCAATCAGCGCCTCGCCTCGACCGCGCTGCCGCTGATCGAGCCCGGCGACAGCATCTGGGTGCAGGATTATCACCTCATTCCGCTGGGCGACCAGCTCCGCCAGATGGGGGTGACCAACCGGCTCGGCTTCTTCCTCCATATCCCGTGGCCGCCGCACCGCCTGCTGACCGCATTGCCCTATCACCGCCGGCTGGTTGAATCGATGCTCGCCTATGATTTGATCGGTTTCCAGACGAACCAATGGCTGGAAAGCTTCCACCATTATGTCACGCGCGAAATGGGCGGGACGGTCGATCCCAACGGCATCGTCCGGGTCGGCGATCGCACGGTCCGCACCGGCGCCTTCCCGATCGGGATCGACGTTGGCGAATTCGACGATCTGCTCGGCCGCCCGGACGCGATCGAGGCCCAGCGCGCCCTCGAGAAAAGCGCCACCGGCAAGAAGGTGATCATCGGCGTCGACCGGCTCGATTATACCAAGGGGCTGGTCGAGCGGTTCGAAGGTTATCGCCATTTCCTCGAGGAAAATCCCGACTGGCAGCACCGCGCCTTCCTGCTTCAGATCGCCCCGCCGTCGCGCGGCGAGGTCCACACCTACGCGACGATCCGCGAGCAGCTCGACGGCCTGTCGGGGCGAATCAACGGCCAGTTCGCCCATGTCGACTGGGTGCCGATCCGCTACGTCAATCAAAGCTATCCGCGCGCCGGGCTGGTGGGCCTCTATCGCGGCGCCGATGTCGCCCTCGTGACTCCCTTGCTCGACGGCATGAACCTCGTCGCCAAGGAATATGTCGCGGCGCAGGATCCGGCCGATCCCGGCGTGCTAATTCTGTCAAAATTCGCCGGTGCCGCGCTGCAGTTGACCGAGGCGCTGCTGGTCAATCCGCACAGCAAGGACGAGATCAGCGACGCGCTGCGTATGGCGCTGACCATGCCGCTCGACGAGCGCAAGCGCCGCTGGGAGGGGTTGATCCACGGCATCCGCCGCGACGACGTCCATCAGTGGCGCAAGGACTTTCTCGCCGCGCTGGCCGGATCGCCCTGCAAGAGCGACCCACCGGCGACCGTCGAGCAATTAGCAGTGAATTAGCCCGCGCGGTGGCGTTACCGGTGTTAGGCAATGAAACGTATCCAGTGCAAATATCCGCGAGGGTGACGGGGTGGACGCGCCCGACGGCCTTGTGATTCTACAGTGTAGGTGTAGACCGCCTGAGGGGGTCCTTCGTGCTGGAAGTTAACGTCACCTATCGACATCGGATTCCGGCCTGGCCGGAAACCGGCGGACTGCGAGCGCAGATACGCGCTTGACCGATCCTTGAAGCTATCGTTGTAGAGACTCCCGGGCGACTACTGAATGCGCAGCGGTCGTCGAGCGGGAAACGGATGCACCGGCAACTGGTGCGCGGCGCCGCTGCAATCGCTAGGACGCTGACATGAGCTCCCATCCACTATTCGAAACCTGGTTCTCCGAGTGCCCCCTGATCGCCATTTTGCGCGGAGTGAGGCCCGACGAAGTCGAGGCGATCGGCGACGCTTTGGTTGAGGGCGGGTTCAGGATTATCGAGGTGCCACTCAACTCGCCCGACCCGCTGGACAGTATTGCTCGCTTGAGCACGAGGTTCGAGGGGCGAGCGCTGATCGGTGCGGGCACCGTGCTCAGCGCCGACCAGATCGAGCCGATCCGCGCTGCCGGCGGGCGGCTGATCGTGTCACCGGCAACCAATCCCTCCATCATCGCCGCGTCGGTCGCGGCTGGGCTCGTCTCGTGCCCCGGTTACTTCACTCCGTCGGAGGCATTTGCGGCTCTCGATGCCGGCGCCCATGCACTCAAACTGTTCCCGGCCGAGGCTGCGTCCCCGGCGGTGGTCCGCGCTCAGCGCGCGGTGTTGCCAAAGGAGCTGCGGCTGGTCGTGGTTGGCGGAATCGGCCCCGACATGATGGCCCCGTGGTTTGCGGCCGGGGCCGACGGTTTCGGGTTGGGGTCGGGCATTTACCGTCCGGGCCAGACGCCAGCCAAAACGCTTTCCCAAGCCCGAGCCTATCAAGCAGCGCTGGCTTCGCGATGAGCGCAATCCGGATCGGCGTCGTCGGCATGGGCAAGATTGCAGTGGACCAGCATCGAGACCAGAGATCCGGTTTGTAATAGAGGGGGGGAAGGCCCCTTCAGCCTCCGCCGACATGTCGGGTCAAATTCCCGCATACCAGGCGTAGCCGGCGCTATCCTCCCAATAGCCCCCTTTGCCGTCGTACAGGTCGTCGATCCGCGCACGCGCCTCGATCCGCATCACGAACTTGGCATGCTTGTAGCCCAGCTGCCGCTCGACCCTTAGGCGGAGCGGCGCACCATGGCCCATCGGCAGGCGCCGGTCGTTCATCAGCAGGGCCATGATCGTCTGCGGGTGGAAGGCATCGTAGAGATCGATCGATTCATAGAATGGCCGGTTGGCGTCGCCGTCGGCGCAATGGAAGACGATGTATCTGGCGCGGTCGGACAGGCCAGCCGCCTTGAGGATATCGCTGAGCATGGGTCCCTGCCACTTGCCGATCGCGCTCCACCCCTCGACGCAATCGTGGCGGGTGATCTGGGCACGCTGGGGGAAGGTCCCGAGATCGCCAAGCGAGAGTTTGAGGGGCATTGCGACCAGTCCATCGACAATGAGCCGCCAATCAACGAAATTGGTCGCCGCATGCGCCAGATAAGCGGTGGACTCGGGCCGTGTGTTGCCGTTGGTGCGGAACACCGGTGACATCTGGTCTCGGCGATATTCGCGGGCCAGGCCGCCGGCGAGTAACCGCTGGCTGCGTAGGTTAAGCGCCTCCGCACCCACCAATATCTTGCGCACGCTCGGATCGGCATTGAGCCGGTCGCAGCCGCCGAGCAGAAGTCCCCCGGCGCCGAGCGATAGGCCGCCAAGCAGGTCGCGGCGATTCATGGCGCGACCTCCCCGGACCGAGATTCTGGACGCTTGCCGGGGAGGCGATAGTAACCGCTGATCATCGACCGCACCTCATTGATCGGTCCGGCCAGTACCACCATCGCGATATGGACGAGGAAGAAGGCGACCAGCGCCACCATCGCAATGAAATGCAGCGATCGCGCCGATTGCCGTCCGCCGAAGATGTCGAGCAGCCACGGCCAGCCCGCATCCATCGCCGGTGACATCGCCAGGCCGGTGAAGATGATCAATGGCAGCAACCCGAACAGCACCGCGGCATAGGCCAACTTCTGGAGGATGTTATAGCGCAGCGCGGCAGCTTCGATAGGAAAGCGCAGCCGGGCATGGTCCTTGATGTCGGCCCACAAGTGCGACGGTCTGACCTCGTCGAGCGAAATGGTCAGGTGGCGCTTGAAGTGCCGGTTCAGCAGGCTGGCAGTCATGAAGGCGGCGAGACTGAGGCCGAGCACCCAGGCGAAAGCGAAATGCCACAGCCGGGCATCGGCCAGACTATAGCGCGACGGAATGGTGATCCAGTAAGGGAAAGCGCGGCGCCGAAGCACCCCGTCCTGGTCGGTCCAGCGGCCAAGCACCCCCGTGGTCTCGATCCTGAGGGATCCGGCCTGGACGAAGCCCGTGGTCTCCGTCGACCCGATCTCGAACCAGGCGGGGTCGGCGTTGGCACCATATTCGCCCCAATAGAGCCGCGGGTGGGCGTTGAAGATCATCAGCCCGCTCATCATCATCACCGCCAGCGTGACGACATTGAGCCAGTGCCAAAGTCGCGTCGACAAGTGGTGCCGCTTGACCAGATCTCCGGGGCCAGGGCCCACCGTTGCTTCCGGCGCGTCCTGCTGCGCTTTTTCCGGCATGGCGGAGCGGTCGGGTTGGGCTGCCATTTCGCTGGCTCCATCGTGATTAGACCGAAGGTAGGCGCGGGAGGTCGCCAGGGGCAATCGCTATCGCTTAGGTACTGGAGTCAGCCAGGACCCGCGCCTATATGGCGCTTCATGCTCAAACTGATCCTGCTGTGGCTGTTGACCGTCCTCGCGATGGAGGTCTTCGCTTACGTCATGCACCGCTGGGTGATGCATGGGCCGGGCTGGTTTCTCCACGAAAGTCACCATCGCGTCCGCACCGGACGGTTCGAGCTCAACGACCTTTATGGGGCGATCTTCGCGATCCCGTCGATCTTGCTGATTTATGGCGGGGTGCAAGCGGGCTGGGGCGGCTGGGCGACCGCGGTGGGGATCGGCATCGCCACCTACGGAGCAATCTATTTCGGGTTCCACGACATCATCGTCCACCGCCGGCTGGCGCACCGCTACATCCCGAAATCAGCCTACATGAAGCGGATCGTTCAGGCCCACCGGCTGCACCATGCGATCGAGAGCAAGCATCACGGCCTGAGCTTCGGCTTCATCTTCGCCCCGCCGATCGAAAAATTGATGGTCCAGCTTGATTCGAGCCGCGCCAAATTGCGCTCGCCGACTGGGCGCGAAACCCCGGCCTAGGCGCGAGCCGTCCACAAATTGGTTCGCGGCGTCGGGGGGGCAGGGGCCATCGCTTGTCCCAGCGCCTTGCTGA
>Ga0307505_10001690_pt1 | contig 16970 bp, 14 predicted proteins | sample 23_S_MG_FD_202183 | JGI IMG/M metagenome (GOLD analysis project Ga0307505, IMG submission 202183) | Soil microbial communities from Populus trichocarpa stands in riparian zone in the Pacific Northwest, United States - 23_S | ecosystem: Environmental > Terrestrial > Soil > Riparian zone > Trees...
AACTCATCAGCCCGGTCAGTTGTGTAACCCATCAGCCCGGTTCATACCCCGTCTACTGTCCACTGTCTCCCGTCCACCGTCTACTGCCTGCTTCCTACTGGCCGGCCACGCCCTCCCGAGGGGCTCCGTCATTCCGGCCAGGGCCTCGTGGATGAGGCCGTTGGAAGCGAGGACCGCGCCGGCCCACACGGCATCGGCACCGGCGGGGAGGCCGTCGACGCGGCCGCCGGCTTCCGCGACGAGGAGCGCGCCGGCGGCCATGTCCCACGGGGCGAGGCCGGCCTCGAAGAAGCCGTCGAAGCGACCCGCCGCTACCCACGCGAGATCGACCGACGCCGAGCCATGCCGGCGAACGCCCCGCGCGGCGCGGGCAACCGCCTCGAACGACTCCATGTAGCCCTCCATGTAGCGATAGTCGCGGTAGGGGAAGCCCGTCGCGATGAGAGCCCTGTCGATGTCGGAGGTGTCGGACACTCGCGTCGGCCGGCCGTTGACCGTCGCGCCGGCGCCGGCGGCGGCCGTGAAGAGCTCGTCGTGCGGCACGTCGTATACCGCCGCGACGACGGCGCTGCCGTCCAGATACAGCGCGATCGACACGGCGTAGGGCGGGATGCCGTGGGCGAAGTTGGTGGTGCCGTCGAGCGGATCGACAACCCACAGGCGCCCGCGCTCCGGCGGACCATCCGCCCCGACCTGCTCTTCGCCGAGGAAGCCGTCGGACGGGAACGAGGCGATAATCCTCTCGCGGATGAGCGCCTCCGCGGCGAGGTCGACCTCGGTGACCAGGTCGTGCGTGTCCTTTTCCGCGATGGTCGCCGCATCCACGGAGCCGGCGCGCGCGCGAATCAGCGCTCCGGCCTCACGGGCGACATGGCCCGCGATGGTGCGTTCGGCGTCGAAATCGGTCACTGGAATGGGCGGCAGCACCGGATGCTAGCGCACACCGGACCGCGCCGGCAGCGCGGCGGTAACCTCCGTTCCATGCCGCATCGTCCCCTCGTCGCCGTCATCGTGCTCGCGCTGTCTCTCGGCGCCTGTGCGGGCGACGCGCCGCCTTCCCCGGATGTCGGCCCGGAAGCCGACTCCGCTCGCGCCCTCCTCGGCCGCGTGTCGCCCGAGCTGGCGAGCGCGTCCTTCCGCCGACTTGAGGAATCGAGGTACGAAGCCTCGCTGCGCGTGGAGGACGTCGGTGAGCTGGCGACCCTCCGCCACTTCACGGGTCCGGCGCCGGCCGGGACCGACTCACTCCACGTGGTGAACCCTGTGGCGCAGCTCGTAGGCGACGACGCACCGCACCTGGACCCACGGATGCGCGACCGCTTCGTCTTCCGACTCCTACCCGAGGTCGCGCACAACGGCCGGCGCCTCGCTGGCGCGGAGGCCTCCGTGCCTCCTACCAACGAACGCGAGCCCGTCAGGCGCATCCGGTCGTGGGCCGATGCCGCAACCGGCGCTCCATACGCCGTGGAAGTGTGGCGCGTGACCCGGTCGGCCATCTTCGACGAGGACAGCCGTGCCGGCGTTTTCTTCGCCGACGGACCGGCACCGCTGCCCAGGGCGGCGACGTCCGAATCGCGCATCGACGTGCCCATGGGAGAGCCGCGCCACGTACGTATCGACCTGGCCGTCAGGCCGCTGGTCCCGTGAGCCTCGACCTGCTGGAATGGTCCGAGCAGTTGCTCGCGGACACGGCGCCTCTACTGCGCACTCAGCGATTGGGTCGCGCGGCTCGCGCACTGGGCGGCACCACGTCCACCATGCTCGACGCCGCCGAGTGGCTCGCCGCCGGCGCGCCCGACGGAGCGCTCGTCGTGGCCGCGACGCAGAGCATCGGTCGCGGGCGGTTGGGCCGCGCGTGGCACGACCACGCCGGCGCGAGCCTCCTCTGCTCGGTGGTGCTGCGGCCCGGGCTACCCGCGGGGCTCACCGGACTGATTCCCCTCGCCGCCGGCGTCGCCGGCGCCATGGCCATCGAGCGCGCGACGGGCCTCGCGCCGGCCCTGAAGTGGCCGAACGACATTGTGGTACTGGGGGAATCCGGCGATTCAGCGGTTCATCGATTAAGCGATTGGGAATCCCACCACTCGTCTCCCTCGATTCCCTCGTCTAATTCGATTCCCCGCCCTCTCTCCACGCTCTCCCCTGCCAAGCTGGCCGGCGTTCTCGCGGAGGCCCGCGCCGGCGCGGTGGTGGTCGGGATGGGGATGAATGTCGGCAGGGACGCGGTGCCTGACGATCCCGCCGTCGCCGCGACGTCCCTGGAGGCGGAGTGCGAGGGTCCTGTCGCGCCGGCGCCGGTGCTCGCGGCGTACCTCGACGCGCTCGAGGACCTGCTGGACAGCCTCGCGGTCGACGCCGGCGCGCGCGTCCGGAACGAGTGGGAGGCGCGCATGCACGCTCGGGGCGAGGCAGTAACCGCCGGGGGCGTCGCAGGCATCGCCCTCGGCATCGCACCGGACGGTGCCCTTCGGCTGACAACGGACGCCGGCGAGTCGCTCGTTTACGCCGGCGACGTAGCGCCGGCGAATGCGCCGGTTGGCGCCGGCTGACGTGGCCCGGTCGTTCCTCGCCGTCGATGTCGGTAACTCGGCCGTCAAGGCCGGCCTGTGGGAGGGTAGCGCGTGGGTGCGGACCGCCCGTGTGAAGTCCGAGCTCGCGCCGGAGGTCCCGTGGGAGCAGTTCCTGGCCGACGTGCTGGCGGGCGAGCGCGTCGGCGCGGCCGGCGTCGCCTCCGTCTGGCCAGCCGTGGGGGATGCGATCGCCCGCGCGGTGACCAACGCCGCCGCCGCGCCGACGGCCGTGCACGGAAACATGGCGATCCCGCCGACTCTCGCGCCGTTCCGTACGGAGTACCGCACACCAGAAACCCTCGGGGCCGACCGGCTGGCCGGCGCGGCGGCGGCATTCGTGCTCCACGGTCACCCCGCGGGCCGCGCGGTCATCGCGCTGGACGCCGGCACGGCCATCACCGTCGACGCCGTGACGGCCGACGGCGCGCATGTGGGCGGTGCGATCCTGCCGGGGCCCGACGCCATCGTACAGGCCCTCGCCGGCCGCACCGCGCAGCTTCCGGAAGTGCCGTTCGAGCGGCCCGAGCGTGCGGCCGGGGTGACTTCGGTGTTATCGATTCAGTCGGGCGTGACGAGCATGATCATCGACGGCCTGGGGGGCCTCATCGCCCGCACGTCCGCCGAGATCGCGCCGGCCGGCGCACCGCCACTGATAGTCGCCACCGGCGGCTGGGCGCCGTGGCTGCAGGCACACATCGCGGTCGACGTGCTGGCGCCGGAGCTGGTGCTGGATGGGGTGAGGTTGTTGGCGAAGGGTTAGTTGTACAATGGTATATGGTATACGGTATATGGTACGGTCCCTATCAACGTACCACACCAGATACCATTCACCATTCACCATTCACCGTTCACCACCCATCTTAGTCCATACCCATCTACCCCTCCTCTTCCTCTTCCGCCGCCGGTTGCCTCGGGCGCGTCTCCTCGGCGCGCAGGGCGTGGCGGGCGGCGCGGCGCTCGGCCCAGTCGGCGCGCCAGACGTACTCGAGCGTGGCCGCCTTCTCCTCCGCGACGGCGAACTCGGGCTCGTAGCCGCCGGGGGCGTCCCAGTCGAGCAGGGCAGCCGGCGTCTCGGCGGTGCGCTCGACAACGTAGTGGACGAACGATCCTAGCAGCTCTGCGTCGCCTTCCGGCGCCGGCCGGCGCTCGCCGGCGTCGTCGCGGATGAACTGGACGCTGAACATCCGGTCGTACTTCTCGCCGTCGACCCACACCTCACGGTGCTTTTCTGGCAGGAGGTTCCAGACGATCCTGTCCTCCACGAGCCGGTCGAGATAGGGGGAGACGATCTCGCGCCAGTACGCGGCCACCGCACCGATGTCGTCGACGACCGCGTCGATCGGCAGGCGGTAGTCCGGCGTCAGGTCGTCGGGCCTGAGAAGGCCGAACATCCCCGAGACGACGACCCCGTTCTCCAGGAGGCGCCTTTGGGCGCCGGTAGGAAGCGTCTCGAACTCCATTGCGCGGTACATCTCGCCCGGACCGTAGCGCTCGATCGCCGCCATGAGCGGTGCCTCGAACACGCTCCGGTTGATCTCCACCGCCTCGTCCGCGGCCGCGCCGGCGACGCCTAGCATGGCGTCGAGGTCCGTGCCAGCCTCGCCTTGCTCCTGCACGGCGCGGATGAGCGCGCGGCGTTCGGGGTTTAGCTCGGAGAAGTAGTTGAAGGTGTTCGACGCGCGGTAGTCGAACATGTCCGGCGCGAGCGGATTGCCGCCCTTCGCCTTGTCGTCCGCCCCGGGGAGCAGGATGACGAACCGTACCGCAGCGGCCACTTGGTTTGGTTAGCCGCGGCCGTCGCTGGCGCTACCCGTGCCGCCGGCGCCCCCGCGTCGCTGGCGGACTTCGCTGATGAGTGCGTCGGCCTCGTCGAGGAGCCGCGCGGCCTGCTCGCGGGCGTCGGCGACGACGGCGTCGGCGTCGTGGCGGGCGGCGCTCTCGGCCGGCGCGCCGAGGCGGTCGACGAGGCTGCCGAGCTGGCCGGTCCAGCTGTCGAGCAGGAAGGCGACGCGCCGGCGTACCTCCCTGCCCTCGTCGGGCGCGAGCATGAGGCCGACGAGGACGCCGGCGGCCCCGCCGACGGCGAGTCCCTCGACGAAGAGGCGGGCTGCGCTGTGTCTACGGGGCATGGCGCGCTGGGGCGGGGACGGGCCCAAGATAAGCCGCCGCGGGCCGGCGCCGGGCAAAACGGGGAAGGCCGCGCCCCGGGGGGACGCGGCCTCGAGCCCACAGCGCGCCGTCGGCCGGCGCGGCCTGCGCTAGCGGTTCTTCTTCTTGTGGCGGTTCTTGCGAAGCCGCTTCTTGCGCTTGTGGGTCGCGATCTTGTGACGCTTGCGCTTCCTTCCGCAGGGCATAGGGTCGTCGAGGCCGGGGTTTCGGGCAGACGGAGAAGATAGTCCGTGCGGCGTAGGCGCAGGCGAAGAGCGTGGGAATGAATCGGAGGCACAGGGCACAGGGCACAGGGCACAAGGCGCGAGGGAACTGGGTACTAATGCACGGTGCCCTCCGACAAGTGTCCACCCCGCCACCCTGCCCGTCCACGCCGGTGCACATCGCGGAGTGCCGATTCCGCGCGTCAGGGCTGGAACGCCGCTGGCACGGGCTTTGGAAGAGACGCGGCAGGCCCCACGGGGGCACTCTCGCAGAAACGTGTAGCGCGGCGCGACGCCGCCTCACGTCCCGGGCGGACGCGTATGGGTGAGCGCGTCCGCCCGGTCTTTTTTTTGGCTCGTGGCTCGTGGCTCGTGGCTGATCTGGCCGGCAGCCGCTAGCTGATAGCTGATAGCTCTCCGGCTCGTGGCTCGTGGCTCGTGGCTCGTGGCTCGTGGCTCGTGGCTCGTGGCTCGTGGCTCGTGGCTCGTGGCTCGTGGCTCGTGGCTCGTGGCTCGTGGCTCGTGGATGATCTGACTGACAGCCGATAGCTGATTGCTCATAGCCGATAGATGTCCGGCTCGTGCCCCGCGGCTGGTTTACTCAGAGCCGACAGTCGCGCCGGCGGCGTGATCCTTCAATTCGCTGATTCGCCGGATCGCTGGATCGCCCGATACGTGCCGCACGGCCGCAGGGCCCGGCGAATGGCCTCACGCGCGCGGCCCCAGGAGTCATATCCTCCGCTCGGCCCACGGTCTCTCCGCACTCTCCATTTCCTCCGCCCTCCCCCTACCCCCGCGCGCCGGCTTCGTCCTGCTCCTGCTGGCCGCGGCTGGCTGCGCGCCGTCGGTGTCGCCGCTGTACAGGGATTTCCGCGTGCCGGCCGGCGCGGCCGACAGCGCCGGCGTGATGGGCCTGGTGGCGGAGGCGCTGGTGGAGGCCGGCTGGGAGCCGGCGCCGGCAGTGTCGCCGGTGGCGGTGTCCACCGCGGCGCGCACGGTGTCCGACGTGGGCCTCTACCGGACGGAGGTGTCGCTCGACGCGGTCTCCCTGGGCGGCCGGCACGTGCGACTCTTCTTCCACCCCTACCGGCGCTACCTCACGGGGGGCAGGTCGAAGGTGCCCTACCTGGGCTCCGGCCTGCGCCGGCGCCTGCTGCCCCCGGTGGCGGAGGCGCTCGCCCGGCGCGGCCTCGTGGCCACGGAGCCGGCGCGGGAGCGGGACCGGGAGTAGGGTATGGGGAGTGGGGAGGATGTGGAGAGAGTCGAGAGCCTGCCCTGAGCAGCCTGCCCTGAGCGAAGCCGAAGGGAAGTCGAAGGGGAATCGAGGGAATCGCGGGAATCGAGGGATCGATGGACTGAGGGAGACTAGGACACGCCATCCGGGCTCGCGACGCATATCCGTTCTCTCCATCCTCTCCATACCCTCCATCTCTCTCCACCCTCTCACCTAACCCGGCCCGTATCTTGCCCTCCAACGAGCAACGGCTCCGAGCGTGTTCTCTGAAATCCTGGGGATGATCTGGTTTCGACGGGTGGTCTGTGCAGCAGGCTGCGTGTCGGGTGGTTCTCAGCACGCCCGTGACCTCCGCTGAGACGTTTGTAGTTGCGACCGACTACAACTACGCGCTGGCGGCGTAAAGCCGGCTAGCTGTCTCCTGCTCCACTCGCCTGTCGGCGGGGCAACGAGGCACCAAAACCCCTAGACAGGCTGGTCGCAGAGGTTCCGGCTGGACCCGAGCGGCGAGATCCAATCAGCCTGCTCCCACGCGGAGCCCCGCCGATGGACAATACCGCGTGGGCTAAGACCCTGAAACGTCGGCTACACATGTAGACGCCTGGACTGTAGGCCCATTCGGACCCGGGTTCGACTCCCGGCATCTCCACTAAAACGAGCCCCCCGGCGCACCACCACGCACCGGGGGGCTTTTTTGTGGGTCCAGGCCACATTCAGAGACGCGATGGTGCGCCACGGTGCGCTAGTCGGGCGGGACCTATGCCCGGACCAAGCGTTGTTCGTGGTGATACATTCGCCACCGGGTCCCAACACGGTGTCCATGGCGAGCGTCGGCAGCAGGACCGTCCAGCGCGCCTGCCGCCTCGGACGTCAAGCAGGCCGAGTTCACGGCCACCGGCGGGCAGGGCGGGCGGGAGGATTACCTGCGAGGCCTCGTGTGCGACGCCGACGACGACTTCGGCGCCGGCCTCCAGGAAGACCACTACGAGTCCATCCTGTTCGGCACCGCGCCGGCCGAGCACGCGGCCGGCCTCGAGGACGCGCGTGAGGTGGTCGACCGAGACCGGCGCGACCTCGTGCGCCACGCCGCGCACTGGCTGTACCGACTCGGCCTGCGGGAACACACTCGCGCGCTGTGGGCGCTTGCGGACGACGCCGAGGCCCTGCGCTACCCGGAAGGCCAGATCCGCCTGCATCGCGCCCTGTACGCGGCAACGGCGACCGTGCGGGCCCTGCCCGCGTTTGGGACCGCAATGCCGGCCGACGTCGAGCTCACGGAGTTGGAGCGCGTGTTCGACGCCGAGAACCCGGAGCGCCGGCTCATGGCGCACTTCGGGGGTGTCCAGTACCTACGGGACCTCGTACGCCACGAGCCCAAGGAGTACGGCGTAGAGCTGCACGCGTGGGAGACGGCCGTGCGTGCCCGCCGCGTGGTGCTGGTCCTAGGTCGGCCGACGTCGGCACGGGCGTCGCTGGAGAAGCGTCTGGGCGAGCTCACCGACGCCGGCCTAGAAGATGACACGGCACGGATGTACGTGTCCCTGGAGCTCCAGGAGGGCGAACTGATCGACAAGTGGGCGGCCGGCGGCATGTGCGCTGAGGGTGAACGCAGCCTCCGACAGCTTCAGGCCGTGCTGACGGACTCATGGAGCGCACGCGCACCGGGCCCGTCAGTCCGGCGTGCTGCGTGAAGCCGAAGGAGGGTGGGCGAGTCCCCAGGCGTCCGCCTCCTTTTTGCTGCCGGCGGATCGCCGACCGCGGGCTTCCGAGGGGCCGACATGACATTCGTATGTCCGCGATCTGGCATCGGCTCTACCTCCGGTCGCACGTAGCGTCTCGAACCTCCTCACCCCGCGCCGGCGGGCAGCCCGACGGTCCTGAGGTACGGTGGTCGCGCGGCACCTGACTCCTGCGTCGACGGCACGGCATGATTGGAGCTGCCGCGCTCGCTTCAGCGCTTCGTGTCCCTTCCCGCGAAGGAGGCGGGCACTAGTGATTTTCCTGAAGGCGACTCAACCGTCAGTGGCTTACTCTCTACGCAACGTCGTTTCCCCGGACCTCTCTCTTCCACCTTCCGAACGACGCGATGGCATACCTCCCCAAGCTGCGGCCGAGCATTGCCGCATTCACCCGTGCGCCGATAGGGCTCGCCGCCGCGTACTGCGCTCTGACTATGCTGCTGGCAGCGCCGGGTCGTGCTCAGACGGTGGACATTGACGAAGAGGTCGGGCTCGAGGTAGACGTGGACATATGGGTGCGTGTGTATGACAGCGACGGCGACATCGTGTTTCCGTCACCGTCCGGTCCCTCTGGGTGTGCTAGTGGCAGCCCTATTAATGATTATTGCATGGTGCCAGCGACCGCGCCCAGTCCCGATTGGAACGTCGAATGTTACTTAGAGCCAGGGACTGCAACTACGGACTGGGTATTCTGGTGGTTTGAGAATGGCGTACCCACTGCTGATTTCGTGACTTTTGAACTGGCTACGCAGCCAGACATAGAAACGGTGATAGGTAGATACGTATATGTCTCATACCATCGCTATGCACCCGGCGCTTCGTTCTACCGTCCGGACGACGACATTGGCACGCCTGATGTTTCGTTCAGAGTGTTTTCCGACTATACCTTAAAAGCTACCCGTGGCAGGGTCACGATTCCAGACGACTACTTTGAGGATACTCTTGGCCCCACGTACGTTCTTCCGTATGATCTCCAATACTACTGTGCGGAGCAAGGATGCTCTCCTCTCCTACGGTCTTACTTCCTCGCACCGGTAACTGAGGTGCCGACGACATCGTTGGCGCGATTCACGTTCTCCGCAGCAACGGATGCCATAATCGACTCGGAGTGGAACCTCACGTGGAGCGATCCCGGGTTGGTGCTCCAGTTCCCGACCGGCCGGCGTCTTGTGATCGAGGGGGCGTTGAATGCGACTGATGTCGACTTTACTGCCGCGCCAAGTGCGACAAATGGTTGGGGCGGGATACGGTTTGAGCCTCAATCGGGCGGGACCATCCAGGGTGGGTCGATCCAGGGGGTGGGAGACTGGGAGGGCATAGGAGTCGCGTACGCCGTGGACATACGCGGCATCGAGGGGTTCGCGCCGGTGACGCAACCGACGATCACGGGTGTCGACATCAGCAATCCCGGGAATGGCAACGTCGTGGGCGTGTACGTCTCAGGGGCCAATACATTCCCGTGGCTCGATGACAACACAATCCATGACCTCTGGGCCGGTGTCGTTCTCAACGCCGGCGCACGCGCGCGGCTTACGCGAAACACTATTCATGAGAATACGGGGGATGGTCTTACGGCGGGGCCGGCGACGACGGCTTACTTGAGTCCACATCCGACGCTTGGCCTGTCCTCGTTGGGCAACATCTTCGACAACAACGAGGGTCGCGGCATCTACGCGACGTCCTCGGCTGCCATATGGTTCGGTTTCTCGGCCGTGCCCGAGCAGGGCTTCCACGCGAACGGCTACAACTCCGCTCCCAGCAACGGCTTGTCAGGAGTGGAAGCCACGAACGGCGCCGTGCTGTACGCCGGCACGCCGTCCTACCAGCGGTACAACAGGTTCTTCGACAATACGGGCGACGACGCCACCGCGAGTGGTAAGGATTCCCGCGCGTGGGTTTCGTGCGACTGGTGGGACGACACGACGCCGCCGTTTCGGACGTCAGCCACCGGCGGTGCCATTCTCGACGGCAGCTACTATCTGACGGCGGATCCCTACGACCCGGGTCCGCCACCGTCGTGCGTAACCGCTTCGTTCGAGGGGGGAGGAAGTGCGGCGCTGGTCTCCGGGCCGGGTGATGGGTTCGGCGAGGGGAATGGTGGCTCGACAGCGCGCGAATGGCTGCTCGCCGCCGTCGAGGTTGCCGCCGAGCGGCCGCCCGACGCGTTCGTGCTGCTCCAGCGTGTGATCGACGAGGCTCCGGACAGCCCGGAGGCAATCGCGGCGATTGCCGAGGTGGGTGGGCTCCTCCTTCGCCCGAACTCCCCGACCGAGGCCCAGGGCCTGCTCGAGACCTACGCGGCCGGAACTCGACCTGCCCTCCGCACGGCCGCACAGCGGGCCCTTGTCGTCTCGCTACATCGCGCGGGGGACGTCGAGGGTGCACTTGCGCGAACGAACGCTCTTGTCGCGCCGGGCGCTTCGTGGGAGGACTTGCTGTTTGGCCAGACCGCTCGCGTGTACCTGTATGCCGAGACCGGACGGTGGACCGAGGCAGCGGAAGCGCTTGCGAACGTCGAAACCCTGGCGCCGGGCAGCATGGAAGCGAGGCTCGGCCGATGGCACCTCCTCGAAACGCCTGCCGGTGCCTCCGGGAGCGCGGCTCACGCGGCACTCGCGTCCGCGTCAACCGGCTCGAGTGCTGCCGCCTTCCAGGGGTACGCACTCGGTCCGGTCGTGCCCAACCCAACGAGCGGCGCTGCAGCTGTCGCCTTGAGCCTGGCAGGGCCGTCACGAGTGAGACTCGTCGTTCACGACATCCTGGGCCGAGAGCTGGTCGTCCTTGCACAGGGGATGTTCGAGGCAGGCGCGCATAGCCTGGCGGTACCGGGTTTGCTGCGGCCGGGCGTCTACGTCGCCCGGGCACAGGTGGAGTCGGGAGGAATGCCACCCCGTGCGCTGTCGGTGTCGTTCAGCGTTGTCCCGTAATGACCCGCCGGTCCAAAGCCGCTGTCCTCCTGGCGGTCGTTGCTTCGGTCGTCACCGGGCCTCCCACGGCGGCGCAGTCCACGCCAGTGGCCTGGCAGTTGCTGGGTGAGCTGACCGGCACCTTTAGCCGCTTTACGGCGCTGGCTTTCCGAGACGGAGCGTCGCCCGATGGATCGCTCGACACGCTGTACGTCGGGTCCACCGCCTACCTCTATCGCTATCCACCCGGTGGACCACTGTCACAGCCCATCCATCAAACCGGTGGCGGCAATGAAAGCGTAATTGCCACCCCTGCGGGAGTACTGCTGGCCGGTGATGCCCCCGGTCAACTCGACCGTTCGGCCGACGGCGCCCGCACATGGGAGGAAGTTCATGACTACCCCCCAACGGCACTGCTTCAGTCGACCGCCTCTACTTTGGATAGCGAGGCGATCGCAGCGTTCGTGAACGAGATATGGTCATCGACATCCGACGGTGCGGCAGGCTCGTGGGAGCGGCGGGGCTTCGCGGAGGCGGAGGTGGAAACGCTGCACGAGGTGAGCGCCGGGCCGCACGCGGGCCGGCTGCTGGCGGGGCTCTGGAACGGCGCGTCCTACTCGGATGACGGCGGCGCGACGTGGGTGCGCTCTAACCTCTGGCTTCCGGGCGGTATGATCGTTCGGTCCCTCGCCTTCCACCCGGAGGCGGGGCATCCGGCCGGCGGTGTCTCGTTCGCCGGCGTGCGTTCGAAGGGACAACCCTTCGTCTACCGAAGCGACGACGCCGGCGCGACATGGGTGCTGGCACGGATCTTCGAGGACGGAGAGTTCGGCCTGGCCGATCCCAACTGGGTGACGGTAGCTGTCGGACCCGACGGGGTGGTGTGGGCCGGCCTATGGGACGCTGTCGGTGGGTCCGCGCCGAACCCCGGCACCGTAGCCCGTTCGCTGGACGGAGGCCAGACGTGGGAGCATGCGGCGGACGGCTACGGCGGCTGGGCCGTACGGGCCTTCGCGTTCGGGCGGGACGGCCGGCTCTACCTGGCGGCCGATCGCGGCGTATGGCGGACGACAACCCCGGTCGTGGCAACTGAACCCGAGCGGCCGGATCGCGGAGGGCGTCTGCAACTCGAGGTGCGCCCCAACCCGTCGGCCGGGACCATAGCGGTGACCCTGGGCCGCGCAGTGAGCGGCACGGCCCGGATCGTCCTCTACGATGTGCTGGGGCGGGACGTGGCGGTCCTGTACGATGGCACACTGCCAGGGGCCGACCTCCGCTTGACGTGGCAGACCGATGGACTCCCGCCGGGCTCTTATGTCCTGCGGGCGGAGGCGGGCGGCCACAGCGCAACGGCTCAGGTCACTGTCGGCGCGCGTTGACCCTGGCGGGACTAACCCGGGTTGTCGGTCGCTGTGGTGACGGACTCTAAACCAATTGCTGAGCCGGACACGGTCGACTGTCGCAATCAAAGTGAGGGCGTCGTTAGGAAGGCCACGGCCGAGTGCGTGAAGCACCGGTGTCATGCCGACGCTGCGAGTATTCCGTTGTTGGCCATCGAGGTTCACCCGAAACTGCTGAGCTGCCGTCGAATCTCATGGACGATCTAGATCCTCAAGCGGTGGGGCCCGGGGCCGCCGCTGACTTCCGTTCGGCTCTCGTTAGCGCCTGGGTGGAGACCCGTATGGAGCGCGACAGGAGTCTACTGACGGTCTCGGCCGCCGCGATCGGACTCCTGGTGACCCTACTCACTGTCGGCGACGATGCGCCGCTGATACTGAGTCTGTTTTACGCGGTCGCGTTCCTGGCTTTCGCAACTGTGATCGTGTCCGCAATCTCGGTGTTTGAGCGAAATGCCTCTTACCATGGAGCATGCGACGAGCGCAAATTGCTCAAGCCCGCGCCCAATACGCGTCTTTCGCGTTGTCTCGGCATCTCCACCACTGAAGCCCCCGGCGCGCACTTTCGCACCGGGGGCTTCGTGTTTTTCGCGGGCTCGACGCCGGCCTGCATTGCGTCGTCCCACGTGGCCCACCGCTCCACGAACGCCCGCGCCGGCGTCGCCAGGAGCGCCGAGGAGCCGACCGATGCCCGCGACCCTATCTTCTCGGAGACGGCCCTCGCCTCAATCTCCACGAGCCATGATGGCCTTCATCGCCTTCCTTACAGGCCTCTTCGGCCGCGCTCACGACTGCTGCTGCCCGGACTGCGACGGCGACTGCTGCTGCAACTAGCCCGCCCGCGCGCTCAGCTGAAACGGCCGGCACGGCACTTGGCCGCCTAGACCATTCTTGGCCTCTCCGGCTCCGGGCTTGGCGCCGATCGGGGTGCTACGCTTTTTGGCGCAGCTTCAGGCCCCTACTCCCCCAGCGACCCGTACCGCACCAGTCGGTGCGCGGCCGAAGGCGCGGCGCGGAGGGCGCCGGCGATGCGGCCGTGCATGGCGTCGTCCCACGTGGCCCAGCGGTCCACGAACGCGCCGGCCGCGCCGGCGTCGCCGGCGGACTGCACCGCGAGGACGTCGCGGAGGAGGCCGGCCACGACTTCGTGGTACTGCGTGTAGTCGATCGAGAGGCGGCCGGACGCCGGGTCGAAGGCGAGCAGCCCGTTCGCCATGAAGTAGTTCCACTGCATGAGCTGCATCGTCTGGTACGGCTGGTCGCGGCGCGGGGGGTTGGTCTGCAGCACGCGCAGGATGCCGCCGGCGTAGACGGACCGCAGGGCCTCGTCGGTGTAGTAGCCGCTCGCGTGGAGCTGACGCGCGGCGAAGAGGGAGACGAGGTCGGCCTTCATCTCCTCGATCAGGTCCGCGTGCGGCGACAGCGCCGGCCCGAGCGCGCGGCCGTCCTCGGTCTGGTCGACGCCGAGGTAGTGGCCGACCTCGTGCCACAGGGTCCGCTCGAAGTTGCCCTCCAGCGTGAGGTCGTCGCAGTGCGCCGGCGCCACGCCGGCGCAGAAGCGGGCCTTCGACTGCTCGAAAAGTGTGGGCTCCGTGAGGATGTTGTAGCGCAGCAGGATCGTGCGACCGTACTTGCGGGCGTGGTCGGCCTCGTTGGGGAGAATCGTCGCCGTGTTGGTGCCGCGAGCCTGGCCGAAGTCCGCGACGACGTTGTAAACGCCGACGGGGATCTGGCTGCGGACCCGCTTCTGGCGGTCGTACGGCAGGCTGTTCTCGATCTCCTGGACGTCGGTGAGCGCGCCGGCAAGCGCCTCGCTCCGCGCCTGGTCGCGCGCGAGAAGGCTCAGCGAGTAGAATGCCTTCACGCCGTAGAGGGCGTCGTCGTACGTCTCGTAGCTGCCAATCTGCACGTTGAGCCCGTTGAACTCGCCGGCGACCCACGCGGCGTCGCCGGCCTCGTAGTTGCCTGTGAGGACGTCGGTGGCGCGAAGCCGGAGGTAGGAAGCGAGGTCGCCGTCCTCGTCCTCGATCGCGGCGGCGGCCTCCAGGAGGAGGGTGCGGATGCGGAGGAGCGGCTCCGCATAAGCAACTGCGTACGGCACCGCGTAGAATCCCGACGGACTCCGCCGTAGGGACTCGAGCCGGTCGAGCAATCCGGGGTGTAGGAGGCCGAGGCCGGGATGCGCTCCGAGGACGGCGAGGTCGGCGTCGAGGGCCTCGGCCGTCGCGCGCCGGACGACCGTGCGCAGCGCGAGCAGATCGTCGGCCTCGGCGGGGTGGGCCTCGAGGTAGGCGTCGAGCTCCTCGCGGGCCAGTCCGTAGGGGTAGACGTTCTTCCCCGGCGTCTCGGGTCGCACATCGAGGAACGCGAGGCGCCGGTTCTCGGCCGTCGTGCCCACCGGCCCCTGGAAGAGGCGGTAGAGCGTAGCGTCGTCGCCCCCTGGCGCGAGGCCGGCGCGCGCGGCGGCAGCGTCGGCGTGGCGCTGGTCCTCGTAGAGCGCCTGGAAGAGTTCGCCGGCCTCGACCAGCTTCCCGACGACCGTCCGCTCGGCCGGCGTGAGGGCGGAGAGGTCGGGGGAGAGCGTGAGCGTGAGCGACCGGTCGAGCACCGCCCGGGTGTCGGCGTCCGTCCACGCCGGCGCCTGCGCCAGGGGCGAGCCCGCGAGCGCGAGGCTGCCCAGCAGCACCAGAACGGCAGGACGCAGGCGCGCGAGGCGCAGCGGGCAGAGGTTGGAGCGCATCCGGTCGGCTGATGTGTGAGGCTGGGCGGCGAAAGTAGCCAGCGTCTGAGGCACGCCTTCATCGCGCCGCGGCCTGGAACTCGGTCCGCTCGATAGCCTGTGCGCGGCCAGGAGCGCGGATGGTGCCGAATCGAGCCGCGATCGCCTCGCTTCGTGGTCGCTTACCGCGACGTCAGCTGGCCATCGGGGAAGGCGCGAGCCGCGCCGGGGCGCCGGATTACCGCTCCCAGAAGGCCGGCGGCTCGATGCCCAGCGAGCGCAGGTACACATAGCCCTGCCCGCGGTGGTGGATCTCGTTGTCGACGATGTACAGGAAGGTGCCGTACACGGGGCCTTCCCACTGCCCGAATGCCGTGTCCCTCTCCTGGAAGCGACCGACAGGGATCCGCGGCCAGAGTTGCTCGATCTCTTCGGTGTCACGGTCCCACGCAGCGAGCAGCTCCGCCTTCGTCGTCGCCTGGGGCACCTCCGAGCTCTCCCACGCGCGGGTGACCATGCCGCGGAGGGTGGGGACGGACATGCGGAGGAACTCCATCGTGAGCGTCGCAAACGGGCGCATCCCTCCTACGGAGTGGTTGAACAGGGCCTCCTCCGGGAAGGCCTCGATCACCTTCCGGGTGAGGCCGCGGTGGCCCTGCCAGTGCGCGTGCAGCTGCGCCGGCGTGAGCGTGACGTCGTTGGGGTCGGACATGGAGGTTCGGGGTGATTCAGCGATTGAGATTCAGCAGCGACTCGGCGGTTCGGCATTCGAACGGGCGCTGCGCGACCGGCCGGCGCGGCCGGCGGTGCACCCGGCGGCGGCATTGTGGGCGGAGTGCGAAACCTACTTTCGGACGTCGCACCGCCGCCGGCGGTGCCCGGAGATATCAAGTGCGCATCAGCCCGGATACCGGGGGCCGCCCCGCCAACATGACAACGCTCGCTGCAACCGCGACTGACAGGAACGCCGGCACGCACGACCGCTTCCTCGTTGGGATCGCGTCCACGTGCCTCGCAGTCTCCGTCGTGGGTTTTGCGCCGACGTACTGGATCCCGCTCCTCTCCGGGACGCTGGACGTGCCGCGCATAATCCATATACATGCGGTGCTTTTCTACACGTGGCTGACGATTTTCGTCGCTCAGGCCACGCTGATCGCTACGGGCAGGTTCGAGCGGCACCGGCGGGTCGGGCTGGCGGGCGTCGCCGTGGCCACGGCTATGCTGTTCGTGGGAGCCGGTGTCGCCGCGATGCGCATCGGCGTTCTGGATGCTGCCGGCCAGAGCGCCGCCGGGAGAGCGTTCTCCTTTATCCCGCTCTCCGGTATCTCGCTGTTTGCAGCGCTCGTCGCAACCGCGATCGCGTTCGGGCGCCGGCCCGATATCCACAAGCGGTTGATGTTGGTCGCCACCGTCGGCCTGCTGAACGCGCCCATCGGGCGCCTTTTCCGCATGGTGCTCGCGCCGGGCGGCGGCGGTGCAGACGCGCCGCTCCCGATCGCGTTCTCAATCCTCCCTGGATTTACCGGCAACCTGATCATCGTGGCCGCGATGATCCACGATCGCCGAACCAACGGCCGCGTGCACCCGGCTTACTGGATCGCGGGCGGCTTGCTCGTCGCTACGCAGCTCGTCCGACCGTTGGTGGCGAGCTCGGAGGCCTGGATCGCTTTCACGCGCTGGCTCGTCCCCGTCGCGGGCTAGCGGGGCGGGGAGAGGGGAGGAGCGGGAGACGATTAGTCGCCTCAGGACTCTGGACTCAGGGCACATACTCAGGGCACTGGCACCGGTCTCGGGGCCCGGCCTCAGGGGCCACCAGGCCAAGGGTACTGGGCTCTAGGCAAAGAAAAGCGGGCAGACACGGCCACCCGGCCGCCCCCCTTCATCCCGATACCCCGATACACCGATTCACCGCCCGCGGCCCCTCCGATCCCAAGCCGAGTTCGTTCGACGGGCTCACGATGACATGACCCTGGACATCCCGATACCCGGATACCCCGATTCACCGCCCCCGGCCCCTCCGATCCCAAACCGAG
>Ga0307505_10001691_pt1 | contig 16968 bp, 21 predicted proteins | sample 23_S_MG_FD_202183 | JGI IMG/M metagenome (GOLD analysis project Ga0307505, IMG submission 202183) | Soil microbial communities from Populus trichocarpa stands in riparian zone in the Pacific Northwest, United States - 23_S | ecosystem: Environmental > Terrestrial > Soil > Riparian zone > Trees...
CAAGGGGAAACCCTGGATTTTCCCCGCGTCCCGAGTTTTCTCGCGGATAGCTAGCGAGGTGGCCGCTCGCTTCGTTTTTCAGCCTGAACCCCCCGCCCCTTACCAATCGGGGAGGGAAACGCTGACTGCCGCGGTCACGACGGCCTCGGAGCCGTCGACCCCTCCCGCCCCTCGCGTCGTGGACCGAACTCGCGACGGTGTCCTTTGAAGCGAACGAGGGTAAGCGAGAGCCACAGTGCTAACGCTCAGTCTGCTCATCCTGCTGATCATCGGTGTACTCATCTGCGGAATGTGCGAGGCCGCAGCGAATGCCGACTCGCAAGCGGAACGCGATTATGCGCTCCTTGTGAGGCTCACGCGGAACACTAAGACGTAACTCCCCGCCGCCCATACGCAAGCCTTCCGGCTCCGTTACGTCTCCTTCTCTCCGTGCAGGTGGCGGATGAGGTCACGCCTCTCGCGTTTGAAAGTCTTCACGGGTATCCAGAGTCGTTCAACGATCCTCGTTGTCGCTTTGCCCCTCCGCGAGCCAGGTCAGGATCTGCCGCTCGCGATGATCGAGCTGGGTGATCGCACTCTTCAGCTCCTCTCGGTCACCTGTGGGACTGATCCGGGGGCGGAGGCTGCCGCCTTCGATCTTCTCAACGAGGTCGTCCACGGGCATTTCTGAGGACTGGGCAGCCTCATCTGGCTCCCTGCTTCGGCCGAAGCGCACCCCTCACCGTAGCCGTCCGCCGCCCTTCCGCAATGCGAGTCCGCCTGGCCCTTATCCGCCGCGCGGGTTGTGCTTGCGGCAGACGGTGCGGAGATGATCGTCAGGAACGACCAGCGCATCGCCTCCGTAGACGTGGTGAACCTCAGGCGTTTGGGCACGGTGCGGCCACCGCGGCGGAAGTCGGAGGCGAGCTCCGGTGACGAGAAAACCCCGCCTGAGCAGGGTTTCCCGACCGATCGGGGCGCCGAGATTTGAACTCGGGACCTCTAGTCCCCCAGACTAGCGCGCTAACCAGGCTGCGCCACGCCCCGTGCCCGGCAACGATAGCGGATGCCCCACGTATCCTCGTGAGCACGGACGCATCGCCCCACCCCACTCCAGGCCTCGACGACCCCGGGGCCGTTTCGACGCTGGGCACGCTGCTCGTCGCGGCCGGCTACACCGCCGACGGCCTGAAGGAGCGGCTCGGCGTCGACGGCGAGCTCCACGCTCGCGCCTCCGACATCCCCGTTCTCCTTCAGCGTGTCTCCGACGGGAAGCCGGTCGACACCCTGATCAGGCTCTTCTTCCTCGGAGACCAGGTGTCGTGGCAGGACTCCGCGGCGGCGCTTCCCGGGCTCGACCCGGACCGGCTCGTGGCGGCAGGCGTCCTCGAAGCTCCGGGCGACGACGTGCGCGCGACCGTGCGCCTGGTTCCCCACAAGGACGTCCTCGTCGCGTACGAGCCCGGCGCCGAGCCGCCGGAGGGATCCCACCTCCTCGCGAACATGACGGTCCGCATGCACTTCGTCTCGGCGCTCCAGGCCGAGGCCGCGACGGGAATGCACGCACTCCTCGCCGCACGGCACACGGACCGTGCAGTCGCGGTCGAGGCGGACGCGCGGGCGTTGACGCTGATCCGGCTCGGCGCACTGCTGAACGCGCTCGACAACCTCGAGGCCGTCGAGGGAGAGGATCTCGAGCCGATCGCCGGCCACTCCTACGGCCTGATCGTCGCCGGTCCGCCGCGCGTCCTCTCGCCGGACGAGGACGATCGCGCCGACACCCGTTGCCGCGAGCTCGTCAAGGAAGTCGCATCGCACCTGAGCGAGGGCGGCTTCGCCCACGTCCTCGTCACCTGGGTGCTCGGCACGGGCGAAGACTGGTGGGTGCCGCTCGAGCAATGGGTGGCCGGGACGGGGTGCGACGCTCTCCTTCTCCTCGAGGGGGAGGACGACCCGGCCGGATACGCCGCTGCGCACGCCGACCCGGGCTCGCTCGCCCGCTGGACCGGGTTCCTTCGAGATCTCGCTGCGGACAGGGTCGCCTCGGGTGCGATCGTCCTGCGACGGCGCTCCCGCGGGACCAACTGGGCACGGCACGAAGTCATCCCGGAGACCGAGATCGGCCCGGCCGGCGACCAGATCGTGCGCACGTTCGTCAACCACGACCTCCTCGCCTCGCTCCCGACCGAGGACCAGCTCCTCGACGAGGTTCTCGCCGTCGTCGAGCCGCAACGCATCGAGCAGATCTGGCGCCACAAGGACGAGGGCCTCGAGCTCGAGAGCGCCCGTGTTCGCCTCGAATGGGGCCTCGGGTTCAGCGTCGGCGTCGACGCGTACACGATCGAGCTTCTCGCTCGCGTAGACGGGCGCAGACGGCTGCGCGACCTGTTCACCGAAATCGCCCGCGAGTCCCAGCTCGAGGAGGACTCGGTCGCGCGCGCCGGGCTTCCGGCCGTGCGGCGACTGCTCGAGCTCGGCTTCCTGGCCCGAGCGAGCTAGGCGTTCAGGCGCTTGTACAAACGGTCGACGAGCTCGGGCATGCGCTCGAGCCGGTCGGTGATGACGCGGATGCGGTACTCGCGGAAGTGCTCCGGCTCGACGCGGAGGGCCTTCGCGAGCGTGGCGATGACGTCGTTGGACGGCACCGGTCGGTTCCCGTGCACGAGGTGGTTCAGGTACCCGGCGGAGAGGCCCGTCTTCTCGGCGAGGCCGCGGTAGGTCGTCGCCCGCTCGGCCATCAGGGCCTGGATCGTCTCGCCGAAGGGCTCTTCACTGAACCGCCGCTTACGCGCCATCGAGCAATCCTCCCACACGAGCGGGAATTTCTCCGACCGGAGCGCGCTCTTCGGCCCGGCCCTCGCGCACGAGAAGATCGACCTGCCCGTCTTCGAGGGTCTTCTTGCCCACGGTGAGGCGAACCGGGCAGCCGATCAGATCGGCATCGGCGAACTTCTCTCCGGGGCGCTCGTCGCGGTCGTCGAGCAGGACAGAGCGACCTGCCCCTTCGAGAGCGGCCACGATCCCGTCGGCCGTTTCCATCGCCTCCGCCCCCGCCGCGCCGATCGCCACGACGTGGACGTCGTACGGAGCGACGGAGGCGGGCCAGGAGATCCCGTACTCGTCGTTGTGCTGCTCGACGATCGCGGCCATGACCCGACCAGGCCCGATGCCGTAGCTGCCGCCGAGCAGCGGCTTCTCCTGACCGTCCTCGTCGAGGAACGTCGCGCCGAGCGGCGCGGAGTAGAAGCTGCCGAAATTGAAGATGTGACCGACCTCGATCGAGGTCTGGAAGATGAGCGCCCCCCCGCACAACCGGCAGCGGTCGCCTTCGCGCGGGTCGCGCAGATCGGCGAATCTCGGCTCGTAGTCGCGGCCCGCCTCGACGCCGCGCAGGTGCCGCCCGTCGTGGTTTGCGCCGGCGACGAACTGCCCTTCGCGGAGCGTCTCGTCGGCGATCACCTCGCCCGAGAAGCCGACGGGGCCGAGCGACCCGCCGCCCGCGCCGAACGCCGCTCTGATCTCGTCGGCCGTCGCCGGACGCGATGCGCCGGGCAGCGCGTCGTAGAGCTTCGTCTCGCTGAGCCGGTCGTCGCCGCGGACGAGTGCGAGCACGAGGGTGCCGTCCGGCTTGACCACCGGCATCGCCTTCGAGGTCGCCGACGGGTCGATCCCGAGGAGCTCGGCCAGCCCCTCGATCGTTGTCACTCCGGGCGTCTCGATCTCCTCTGGCGCGCCGAGCGGATCGGGCAGGACGGCGGCGCTCGGAACCGCCTCCGCCACCTCGAGGTCGCCCGCGTAGTCGCCGTTCTCACACCGGACGAGCGTGTTCTCACCCGAGCCGGACGGCGCCAGGAAGTCGATGCTGAACTTGCCGCCCATGATCCCGCTCTCCGCCTGGACGTCGTACGTCTCCAGCGCGCAGCGGGCGAAGATCTTCTTGTACGCGTCGCGGTTGGCCTCGAAGCTCGCGCGCACGCCCTCCTCGTCGCGGTCGAACGAGTAGGCGTCCTTCATGATGAACTCGCGGACCCGCAGGAGTCCTCCGCGCGGACGCGGCTCGTCGCGATCCTTCGTCTGGAAGTGATACCAGAGCTGCGGCAGATCGCGGTAGCTCTGGAGCTCGCGCGCGTGGAACGTGACCGTCTCTTCGTGGGTCAGCGGCAGGATGAAGTCTCGACCGGTCCGATCCTTCACACGGAAGATCTCCGGAATCGCCAGGCGGCCCGTTGTCTCCCAGAGCTCGGCGGGAGTCAGGACGGGCATCAGCATCTCCTGGCCGCCGATCGCGTCCATCTCCTCGCGGATGATCTGCTCGATCTTCCGGTGGACGCGCCAGCCGAGCGGTGTGAACGACCAGAGGCCCGCCGAGACCTGGCGGATGAAGCCTCCGCGGACGAGCAGCTTGTGGCTCACCGCTTCGGCATCGCCCGGATCCTCCCGGAGGGTCGGGATGAAGAGCTGGGAGGCTCGCATCGCCTCTGCTATGACGGGCGCTGGGCCGCTTCGGCCATGAGGAGTGCGGCGGGCTTCGCCAGCTTGAGCCGCTTCGGTCGCTCCATGCCGTCGGCGATCCACGTGTCGATTTCGTGGAAGAGCTCGTCGACGAGGATGTCGGAGGAGACCTTCTTCAGCACGCGCCCGTGGGCGTAGATGAAGCCGGTGTCGCGGCCGCCGGCGATCCCGAAGTCGGCGTCCCCGGCCTCCCCCGGCCCGTTCACCGCGCAGCCCATGACGGCGACCTCGAACGCCTGCGGGTAGCTCTTCAGGCGCTCCTCGACGGCCTCGGCGAGGTTCCAGACGCCGACGTTGTCGCGGCCGCACGACGGGCAGGCGATCATCACGGGCCCGCGCTCGCGCAGGCCGAGCGCCTTCAGGATCTCCCAGGCGACCTTGACCTCTTCCACGGGGTCGGCGGTCAGGGAGATCCGGATCGTGTCGCCGATGCCGTCCATGAGAAGCGACCCCACGCCGATCGCGCTCTTGATCGAGCCGGTGGAGATTGGGCCGGCCTCCGTCACGCCCAGGTGAAGCGGGTAGGGGACGCGCTCCGAGAGCATCCGGTAGGCGCGGATCATCGTCGGCACCGAGCTCGACTTCACCGAGATCTTGAAGTCGTAGTAGTCCATGGACTCGAGCAGGCGCACCTGTTCGAGCGCCTCCTCGACGAGGGCGTCGGCCGTGTCCCGCTGCGCCAGCTCGAGGAGGTGCTTCGGGAGCGATCCCGAGTTCGCGCCGATGCGCATCGGGATCCCTTTTGCCTTGGCGGCCTCGACGACGCTCGCGACCTTGTCCGGCCCGCCGATGTTCCCCGGGTTGATCCGCACCGCGGCCACGCCCGCGTCGATCGCCCTGAGGGCGAGCGAGGCGTTGAAGTGGATGTCGGCGATGATCGGCACTGGGCTCAGGTAGACGAGCTTCGAGAGTGCGTCGGCGTCCTCGGACTTCGGCACTGCGACGCGCACGATCTCGCAGCCCGCGGAGGCGAGGTCGGCGACCTGCGCCATCGTGGCATCGACGTCGTACGTCTTCGTCAGGGTCATCGACTGCACGACGACGGGCGCGCCGCCGCCGATCGCGACGCCGCCGACATGGATCTGGCGTTCGCTCGCCATCGGGGAAAGTCTAACGGCCTTCCTAGCCGCCTCTGATGCGGTTCACGTCGTTCGTGAGCCCGATGAAGAAGAGGAAAAGGACGATGAGGATGCCGATCGCAGAAGCGCGTTCGTAGGCAGCACGCGGGATCGCGCGGCCGCGGACTCCCTCCGCGAGCGAGAAGGCGATGTGCCCGCCGTCGAGCGGCAGGAGCGGCAGGAGATTGAGGAGGGCGAGCGAGAGCGAGATGAGCGCCAGGATGCCGAGGTATTCGCGGAAGCCGGCCTCGAGGGTCTCGCTCGATGCCTGGACGATGCCGACCGGGCTCGCGACCTCCTTTCGGCCCTCTCCGGTGACGATCCGCCCGAGCGAGGAGCCGATCGCGCTCGTCGCCTCCCAGGTCCTTTCGCCTGCGAGCTTGAGCGCGTCCCACGGGCCGTAGCTCTCATAGATGACGCCGAGGGTGAAGCCGAGCCGGTAGGCGCCCTCGATGAGGCGCGGGCGAGCCTGCACGGTGACCTCCTTGCCGCCGCGCTCGACGGTGACGCTGACCGGCTCGCCGTTGCTCGCGCGGATCTTCTCCGAGATCTGCTCGCCCTCGACCGGCTGGCCGTTGATCGCGACGATGGTGTCGCCCGCGCGGACGATCTCCGCAGCAGGCGTACCCGAATCGACCGTGGCGATCGTCCGGTCGACCTTGGACGGGACGCCGAGCATGAAGACGACCGCCAGGAGGACGATGGCGAAGACGAGGTTCGTGAGCGGGCCTGCGGCAATGACGGTGACCCGCTTCCAGACGGGCGCCCGCCAGTAGGCGTCGTCGGCGACTGCATCGTCCGTGTCCGTAAGGCCGCGCTCGGCCGACTTGCGCGCAGGATCGCTCAAGTCCGAGCGCTCAACCGCGGCGCGGAGGTCACCGAGCCCTGTGCGCGCGTCCTGGAGCCTCTCCTCGTCGAGCGCAGTCGCCACCGGCTCGAGATGCGCCGCGAGCCACGGCGCCTCGTCGATCGCCGGGCCGAACTGGCCCTCGAGGTCGGCGCCCGCCGGCTTGTGCATCCCCGGGATCTTCACGTAGCCGCCGAGCGGGATCGCGCCGATCCCGTACTCGATCCCTTTCCGCTGCCACTTCACGATCGCGGGCGGGAAGAAGATGTAGAAGCGCCTGGGCCGCATCTTCACGGCGAGCGCGGTGAAGAAGTGGCCCGCCTCGTGAATGAGGATCAGGAAGGCGAGGCCCCCGATGGCGACGAAGATGTTCATCGACCCCTAGTGAACCAACTCACGGGTGAGCGCCGCCGCAGTCTTCCGCGCCTCGGCGTCCATGGCGACGAGCTCGTCGAGGTCGTGTGCCGCGGCGGTGTCGGTCGCGTTCAGCGTTCCCTCGACGACCTCCGCGATCCCGAGGAAGGGCAGGCGCCCGTCCAGGAACGCGGCGACGGCGACCTCGTTGGCGGCGTTCAGGACGCACGGAGCGGTGCGCCCGGCCTCACCGGCCGCCCGCGCCAGCGCGAGGCACGGGAACGCCTCCTCGTCCGGGGCGGTGAACTCGAGGATCAGCCCCCCGGCCAGGTTGAGTGGCTCGATCGGGGTCTCCGCTCGGTCCGGGAACGTAAGCGCGTACGAGATCGGCACCCGCATGTCCGGGTAGCCGAGGTGGGCGAGCGCCGCGCCGTCGCGCAGCCGGACCAGAGCATGGACGACCGACGTCGGGTGCACGACGACCTCGATCCGCTGATAAGGAAGGTCGAAGAGGAAGTGCGCCTCGATGAGCTCGAGGCCCTTGTTCATGAGCGTCGCCGAGTCGACGGTGATCTTTGGGCCCATGTTCCAGGTCGGGTGCGCGAGCGCCTCGCCCGCGCTGACTCCCGAAAGGTCGAGGCGGTTGCGACCGCGGAAGGGCCCTCCGGACGCGGTCAGGACGAGGGAGTGAACCGTCTCGAGCTCGCGTCCTTCAAGTAGCTGGAAGGCGGCGGAGTGCTCCGAGTCGACAGGCAGGATCCACCCTCCCCCCTTCTTCCATGCGGCCGTCGCGAGCTCACCGCCGGCGACGAGGCTCTCCTTGTTCGCGAGCGCGAGGTCGACTCCGTGCTCGAGTGCCCAGAACGTTGCCGGCAGCCCTGCGAATCCGACGACCGCGTTGAGGACGACATCCGGCTCCGCGCGGTCGAGGAGCTCTGTCAGGTCGCCGCCGACCTGAGTCAGCGGGGCAAGGCCCTCGATGTCCTGGGCTCCGGACGCGGCGGCCACGAGCTTGAGCTCGGGATGGGCGCCGATGATCTCGAGCGCCTGCGTGCCGATCGACCCTGTCGCTCCGAGGAGCGCGACGCGCTTCATGCCGAAGAGTCTAGGACTGCCCCAGGGCGAGGATGGTGAAGTATGCCGCCGGCGCCGCAAAAAGCAGCGAGTCGATCCGATCGAGGACGCCGCCGTGGCCGAGCAGGAGGCGGCCGGTGTCTTTCGTCCCGAGGTCGCGTTTCACGAGCGACTCGAAGAGGTCGCCCAGGGTCGCTGAGGCCACGATCACCGCCCCGAGTGCAAGCGCGCGCCACGTGTCGTCGAAGACCGCTTCCTCGTACAGCGCAACGAACGTCGTGAGGACGCCGGCGACCGCGCCCACGACGAAGCCCTCCCACGTCTTCCCCGGCGAGACGACCGGCGACATCTTGTGCCGGCCGGCGATCCGCCCGCCGACGTAGGCGAACGTGTCCGTGACGAAGACCGTGAGCAGGAGCGTGATCAGCGCGAGGCGCCCGTAGGTGTCGAGCTCGCGGACGAGGAGCAGGTGGCCGAGTCCGAGGCCGATCCAGGCCGCGCCGAAGACCGTCGTTGCGATCGCCACGGTCGTCGACTGCCGCGTCTCGGACACGGCGGCGAAGACGAAGCTGAGGACGAACGTGAGCAGGAAGCCCGCGAGCATCCAGGCCGGGCCGGAGACCTCGGCCCCGAAGAACGCCGCGAGCGCACCGCCGTAACCGGCGAGAACGAGCGGACGCAGCGGTCTCGCCAGCCGGTAGAACTCGTGCAGGGCGATCAGGCCTCCCAGCGCGACGAGCGCGAAGAGAAACCAGCCCCCGAGATACGCGCTGCCGAGGACGATCGGGAGGCCGGCCGCCACGATGGCGAGCCGCGAGATCAGGGGGCTCATCGCCCGCCGAAGCGCCGGCGCCGCCCCGCGTACTCAGCGAGGGCTTGCCGGAGGTGCCGCTCGCCGAAGTCGGGCCAGAGCGTGTCCACGAACACGAGCTCCGTGTAGGCGAGCTGCCAGAGGAGGAAGTTGGAGACCCGCAGCTCCCCCGAGGTGCGGATCAGAAGGTCGGGCTCGGGCATTTCGGGCGCATAGAGCCGCGAGCCGATGGCGTTCTCGTCGATGTCGCGCGGGTCGACCCCCTCCTCGACGAGCCTCCGCGTCGCCTCGACGATCTCGGCGCGGCCGCCGTAGTCGAACGCGATCCAGAGCTGGAGCCGCTCGTTGTGCGCGGTCTCCTCCTCCAGGCGGGCCATTCGCCTCTGGAGCTCCGGGTTGGCGCGGTCCCGGCGGCCGATGAAGCGCGTCGCCACGCCCTGCTTGGCAAGGTCGGGAAGCTCGCGCTCGATCGTCTCGACGAAGATCTCCATGAGCGCGTCCACCTCCTCGGGCGGGCGCGACCAGTTCTCCGTCGAGAACGCGAAGACGCAGACGGACTCCACCCCCAGGTCGATCGCCGCCTCGACGGTGCGCCGGAGCGCCTTCGTGCCGGCCCGGTGCCCGGCGGCGACGGGCAGCTTGCGTCTCCTCGCCCAGCGCCCGTTGCCGTCCATGATGATCGCTATCGAGCCCGCAACATCAGGGAGTTCTTGCTCGGGTCCCGCCTTTGCGGTCCCAAGGGTTCGCAGCTTCGTGATGAGGTTCATGCTCGTCACGGAGTCGGCTCCGCAGGAGACGACTCCGATTACACCTCCATGATCTCGGCCTCTTTGCGCTTCAAGAGGTCCTCGATCTTCGCGACGTGCTCGTCGGTCAGCTTCTGGACGCGGTCCTCGGCCCGCCGCTCCTCGTCGTCGCCGACGTCGCCGTTCTTCACGAGCTCCTTGAGGTCGTGCATGACGTCGCGGCGGACGTTTCGCACCGCGACCCGGCCCTCTTCGGCGAGGTGCTTGACGACCTTTACGAGCTCCTTGCGCCTCTCCTCTGTCAGCTGCGGGATCGGCAGGCGGACGATCTTGCCGTCGTTCGACGGCGTGAGGCCGAGGTCGGACTCGAGAATCGCGCGCTCGATCGCCTTGATCGAGCCGGGGTCGTACGGCTGCACCGTGATCATGCGCGGCTCCGGGACGTTGATGGTCGCGAGCTGCTGGAGCGGCGTCGGCGTCCCGTAGTAGTCGACCTGGATGCGATCGAGGAGCGCCGCGGACGCGCGGCCGGTCCTGACGGTGTTGAACTCGTGCGCAGCGGCCTCGACCGACTTGTCCATCCGTCGGGTCGCGTCGCTCACGAAGTCGTCGATCATTCCTCCTCCTCCCTTGCCGTGGAGATAATCGTGCCGATTCGCTCGCCGCGCACGACACGCCCGATGTTGCGCTCGTCGTCGAGGCCGAAGACGTAGATCGGCAGGCTGTTGTCCATGCAGAGCGAGAGCGCGGTCGAGTCCATTACCTTGAGCCCGCGCTCGAGCGCCTCGCGGTGCGTGAGCTCGGGCAGGAACGTTGCGTCCGGGTTCTCGTCCGGATCGCCGTCGTAGACTCCGTCGACGCCGTTCTTGCCCATGAGGATCGCCTCGGCGCCGATCTCCAGTGCGCGAAGCGCCGCAGCGGTGTCCGTCGTGAAAAACGGGTTCCCCGTGCCGCCCGCGAAGATGACCACGCGCTCCTTCTCCAGGTGCCGGATGGCGCGGCGGCGCAGGTACGGCTCGGCCACCTGGCTCGCGGTGATCGCGGAGAGCACGCGGGTGTGGACGCCGAGCTGCTCGAGCGCGTCCTGGACGGCGAGGCAGTTGAGGAGGGTTGCGAGCATTCCCGCGTAGTCGGCGGTCGCCCGGTCCATCCCCTCGGCCGCCACCTCCATGCCGCGGTAGATGTTTCCCGCACCGAGCACGATCGCCGTCTCGACCCCGAGCCCGTGGACGTCCTGGATCTGGCGCGCGATCGCCTCGACTCGCACGCGGTCGATCCCGTACTCCTGGCTTCCGAGCAGCGCCTCGCCCGAGAGCTTGAGCAGGACGCGCTGGAAGGCTGCCGCGCCCTCGTCGGGCGCCGCGACCTCGCTCTCGACCTCTGCGCTCACCCGGCGAGGGCGTAGCGCACGAAGTCGCGCACCTCGGCCCCGTGCTCCGCGAGTGCCTGGCCTACGGTCTGGTCTGGGTTGTGGATCCAGGGCTGGTCCGTGAGGACGCTGTCCGCGAAGAAGCCCTTCGCCAGCCGCCCCTCGATCATCTTCGCCTTGACGTCGTCCGGCTTGCCCTCGAGGTCGGGAAGCTTCTCGAGAATGTCGCGCTCGGCCGCGATCTCGTCGTCGGGAACCTCATCCCGGGTCACGAAGCGCGGGTTCGCGAAGGCGATGTGCATGGCGACGAGCCGCGCGAGGTCGGACGAGCCCTGCGCCCGCACTAGGACGCCGATCTTCTGGGCCGGCGGGTGGACGTAGGAGGCGAGCACCTCGTTGTCGTGAGCCTCGAAGCGCGAGGCGCCGACGACTTCGATGTTCTCGCCAATCCTCGCGACGAGGTCGACGCGCTCGGTCTCGAGCTCGGAGATCGCGTCCGGGCCCTCCTTCTCGACGGCGTCGATGACCTTCTCGGCGAAGCCGAGGAACTCGTCGTTCTTGGACACCGGCTCCGTCTCGGAGCCGACCGCGACGATGGCGCCGTGCGTGTTCTCGATCCGGGCGATGACGCGGCCCTCGGTCACCTGGCGGCCGGCACGTTTCGCCGCTGCCGATAGGCCCTTCTCGCGCAGGAGCTGGGCAGCCTTCTCGAGGTCACCCTCTGTCTCCACGAGCGCGCGCTTCGCGTCCATCATGGGAGCACCTGTCATGTCGCGGAGCTCCTTGACCTGGGAGGCGGAGATCTCCGTCATTCGGCCGGCACCTCCTCCGCCACCGGCTCGGCGGCGGCTGCCTCGGTTGCTGCTGCCTCGGCCGCCGGTTCGGCAGGCGCTGCCTCGGCAGCCGGCTCCTGAGCCTTGTCCTCGGGCTGGCCGTTCGTCGGCGCGGTCATCTCGGCGGGGGTCACCTTCTGCTTGCCGGCCTCGATTCCGTTCGCAATCGCGCGGATGATGAGGCTGCACGAGCGGATGGCGTCGTCGTTTCCGGGGATCACGTAGTCGGCGTCGTCCGGGTCGCAGTTCGTGTCCACGAGCGCGACGACGGGAAGGTTCAGCCGGCGCGCCTCGCGGATCGCCAGCTGCTCCTTCTTCAGGTCGACCACGAAGATCGCGTCGGGAAGGCGCTTCATGTCGTCCACGCCTCCGAGGTTCGTCTCCAGCTTCTCGAGCTCGGCGGTCATGGTCATGCGCTCCTTGGCCGGCAGGAGCTCGAGCTGGCCCTCGTCGCGCAAGCGACGAAGCTCCTGCATGCGATCGAGCCGCTCGGAGATCGTCCTCCAGTTCGTCAGAAGCCCGCCGAGCCAGCGATGGTTCACGTACGGCATGCCGACGCGCTCCGCCTCCTCGGCGATGGAGTCCTGAGACTGCTTCTTCGTGCCGACGAAGAGGACGGAGCCTCCGCGCTCGGCGACGTTGCGCACGAAGGAGTGCGCCTGCTCGACCAGGTCGAGCGTCTGCTGGAGATCGATGATGTAGATGCCGCCTCGCTCCGTGAAGATGTAGCGGCGCATCTTGGGGTTCCAGCGCCGCGTCTGGTGGCCGAAATGCACTCCGGCCTCCAGGAGCTCGCGCATGCTGACGACGGACAAGCTGATCCTCCTCGGTTGAATTTCGCTACTGCCGGCGGAATCGGATGGAACCGGGTCGCCCCGGCACCGCCACCCGAGCGCATCCGCCGGGTCGGGTGACAAAAACCGCTGCATTCTAGCCGAAGCGACCTTTAGCCTGAGCGGGGTGACTGGGGTCGTGAGGACATCCGCATGGGACCTCGCGGTCGAGAGCGTCGAGGAGGCGCTCGCGGGCGGCGTCGTCCCCTCGCTCGAGCGCCTTGGCCGGCTCGGACAGCTCGGGACGCTCCCCTCCTTCGTCGCGAGCCTGGACGGCGACGAGGATCCCGGGGAGCTTGCGGAGGACCATGCCCGCGAGCGGGAGAGCCTCGGCCTGGCGCCCGGGGAGGTCGCGGGGGAGCTCCTCGTCCTCGGCCGCGTCCTCGACCGCCACGGCGAGAGCGAGGCGCGTCGCGCCCTCGACCGCTGTGTGGTCGCCTACGTCGAGCGCGTCACCGGCGAGCTGGCCGAGCGCGCGCGGAGGGATCCGCTCACCGGCGTCCTCAACCACCGGGCGTTCCATGCGCGACTGCTTGCCGAGGCCGCGCGGGCGCGACGCTACCGGAACCGCATCGCACTCCTTCTCTTCGACCTCGACAGCTTCAAGGAGACGAACGACCGCGAGGGCCACCAGGAGGGCGACCGGGTGCTCCGCGCATTCGCCTCGGCGCTCGCCGGAACGGCCCGCGAGACGGACTCGATCGGCCGCCTGGGCGGCGACGAGTTCGCCGCGCTTCTGATCGAGGCGGGGCCGGAGACCGCGGGCTCCTTCCTCACCCGCCTGCACGAACGCCTTCCGGAGGAGATCTCCGCGAGCGCGGGCGCTGCCTTTCTCCCGACCGATGCAACGGAGCCCGAGAGCCTCATCGAAGTCGCCGACCGGCGGCTCTACGAGGACAAGCGGGCTTCTTCCAGGGCCGCCTGAAGGTCGGCCGGAAGTGGCGACTCGGTCTCCACCGGCTCGCCGGTGAACGGATGCGGGAAGGCGAGGCGGGCCGCATGGAGGAACTGGCGCGCGAGGCCGAGGTCGCCCTCGACGCCGTAGACCGGGTCACCCGCCACCGGCAAGTCGATCGCGGCCAGATGCACGCGGATCTGGTGTGTCCTCCCCGTCTCGAGGGCCGCCCGGAGGAGGGCGTGCCGGCGCATCGTCTCGACCACTTCGAAGTTCGTGACGGCGTCGCGCGGGGTGTCGGTATCCAAGGAGACCCGCGTCGGGTCGTGCCGGTCACGGCCGATCGGCGCCTCGATGCGACCCCGCTTCGAGCGCGGCCGGCCGCGCACGAGGGTCAGGTACTCCCGCACGAGCTTTCGCCGCCGCAAGAGCTGCTGTAGGCGGCGATGCGCTTCGTCGGAGCGGGCGACGACCAGAAGCCCGGACGTGTCGCGGTCGAGGCGGTGGACGATCCCCGGCCGCTCGGCTTCCTCCCCGCCCGCGACCGCGTGCGCGAGGAGCCCGTGGACGAGCGTGCCGCTCGCGTGGCCTCGAGATGGGTGGACCGCGATCCCGGCAGGTTTGTCGACGACCAGCAGGTGCTCGTCCTCGAAGGCGATGCGCAGATCGAGCTGCTCCGGCTCGAGCGTCGACGGCCTGCTCTCCGGGACGCTCACCGAGACCACATCGCCCGCCGCCAGGCGGTGGCTCTTCGGCTCCGGCGAGCCGTTGACCTTCACCAGGCGCTGGGAGACCAGGCGCTCGGCCGCCGCCCGCGAGCCGACCTCCGCGAGGCCGGAGAGGAAGCGGTCCAGGCGTTCGCCCACGGCCTCCAGCGGAACCTCGACTTCGATTTCAGCCAAGCGTCTTCGGAGCGGTTCGCCCCGAAGGAGTGCGCCTGATTCGCGGCTGCCGCTCCGCCGCGACGAGCGCGAGGAGGAGAGCCGCGACGCCCACGACGATGAACGTGTCGGCGAGGTTGAACGCCGGCCAGAAGCGGAGGTCGAGGAAGTCCGTCACATGACCAATCCGGAGCCGGTCGACCAGGTTGCCCATGCTCCCGCCGATCAGGAGCCCGAGCGCGACCGGAAGGATCGGATGGCGGGCGCCCGACTTCGCGAAGTAGAAGAGCATCCAGATGACCGCGCCGGCCGTCAGGAAGGTGACGGCAGAGGCCCAGCTCGAGAAGAGGCCGAATGCGATCCCCGGGTTGTTTACGTGCCGGATCCAGAACGGCCCGGCGACGTGGACGGACTCGCCGAGGCCCAGCTGCGTGACGACGATCTGTTTCGTCAACTGATCGGCTGCGAGCGCCGAGAGCGCGACCGCGGCGAGTCCAAGCCAGTGGAACGGACTAGCCGTCAGCGAGCGCTCGACCATGGAGATCGGAACGCGCCCATCCGTGGCCGAACCGACGCGAACGTCGATCAGCCGCGGTGACGGGTTGACTAACCCCTCTCTTCGAGGCGCTTGCAGTCGATACACCTATTCGCGTACGGGATCGCGTCGAGTCGGTCCTCGGCGATCGGTTTGCCGCAGCGCCCGCATGTCCCAAAAGTCCCGCTTTCGATCCGCCCCAGCGCCTCGTCGATCGCGGTCAGCACGTGCCCGGAGTTCTCCTCGAGCGTGTAGTCGATCTCGCGATTGAGGGTGGCCGTCGCCGAGTCGGCGAGATGGTTGTCGTCATAGGTCTCCTCCTCGGTCTCTTCCTCCAGCGAGCCTTCCACGTGGAGGTGCTGGATCGAGGCCGAAACGAGCTCGCGCTCATGTAGTAGAAGGTCCCGGTAGCGGTCTGTATTCATGCGTGAGCCATTCCCCGCGCCACTTGGCTGAGTATAACGAGGTGCTCTGCGGCCGAACTCAGGCAGCCTGATGGCCGGCCCGGCGTTCCTCGGTGTCGCTCTCGAGGCGGTCGAGCGCAGCGAGCAGGAAGGCGCGATAGTCGGCCCGGACGCCGGTCTCGACCTCCTGCAGGCGGCGGATCTCGGTGCGGATCCGCTCCCTCTCGCTCTCGGCACCACTGGCGATATCGCGCGCGGCCGAGCGGGCTTCCGCGACGATCACGTCTGCCTCGCGGCGGGCCTGCGTACGCATGTCATCGGCCATCCGCTCGGCCGATAGCAGCGTGTTGCGAAGCGCCTGCTCGAGCTCCTTCTGGCGGGCGAGCTCGCTCTCGAGCTCCTCGAGCTCGTCGCGCAGGTCGGCGCGCTCGCGCCAGACGTGCTCGAAGCTCGCGGCCACGTCGGCAAGAAGCTCGTCGACGGCGGTGCGGTCGTAGCCGAGGGGCCGCCGGCCGAGGTCGACGTGACGGATTTCGACAGGGGTCAAGGACATACCGGCTCCGACCTTCGCCGGAGACGGGTATTTCCCTCCCTAGTTCGCCGCGCCGATGGCGATGAGGACGACGCGGTACACGACCGTCAGCATGAGGATCGCGACGATCGGCGAGAGGTCGAGCCCCAGCCCCGCCACGGAGAGCTGCGGGAGCATCCTCCGGAACAGGCGGAGGTATGGGTCGACGACGTCGTACAGGAAGCGCTGCACCCGGTTCAGCCAGACGTTGTAGGGCAGCGGGACCCAGGACGTCAGGATGTAGGCGATGATGCAGAGCAGGTAGACGTAGTACAGAACGGTGACGAAGTTCTGTGCGGTGCTCACTATGTCCGCCAGCAGCATGGACGGAAACCTAGCGCCACTGCCGGTCGAAATCGCGGCGGAGGCGAAGATTTCGGCCGATCTAAGACTGGTTGTAGAAGCCGCGGTCGATGAGGCGCGCACGCTCTTCCGCGGAGACCTCGACGTTCCGCGGCGTGAGCAGGAAGACCTTGTCCGCGACGCGCTGCATCGAGCCGTTGAGTGCGTACGTCAGCCCGCTCGAGAAGTCGATCAGCCGCTTCGAGAGCTCCGCATCGGTCCCCTGCAGGTTGACGATCACCGGCACCGACTCCTTGAATTTGTCCGCGATCGACTGCGCATCGTTGAAGCTTCTCGGCACGACGAGATGCACGCGGACGGACGCGGAGGCGACGGCCTCGAGCGGCCGGCGTCCCGGCGCCTGCCGGATGACGGCCGTGTTCGTCACGGACGCGTCCGGCTCGGACCAGTCTTCGAACTCCTCGCGGCGCTGCCTGCGCGGCGAGAGCCGACGCACGTTCGCACTGTCGCTTCGGTCGTACGTCCGCTCGAGCTCCTCCTCGGCGGCGTACGCCTCCTCGTCCCAGTACTCGTCCTCTTCGACGATGCCGAAATAGACAAGGGCACGGCTCCAGACCTGTCCTACACCCATGACGGGGGCAAATCTTAGCGTCCGAACAGCACGGAACCCACCCGAACGAGCGTCGCGCCCTCCTCGGCGGCCACGCGGTAGTCCTGCGAGGTGCCCATCGAGAGCTCCGGAAGGGTGTGCTCCCGGGCCAGCTCGCGCAGCTCGCGGAAGTACGGGCGGGACGCCTCGGGGTCATCCGCAAGCGGCGGCATCGTCATGAGCCCGCGAACCTCGACTCCCAGGCCGCGCGCTTCCTCCAGGAACGCGCCCAGCTCCGCGCGCGGCACCCCGGA
>Ga0307505_10001692_pt1 | contig 16965 bp, 18 predicted proteins | sample 23_S_MG_FD_202183 | JGI IMG/M metagenome (GOLD analysis project Ga0307505, IMG submission 202183) | Soil microbial communities from Populus trichocarpa stands in riparian zone in the Pacific Northwest, United States - 23_S | ecosystem: Environmental > Terrestrial > Soil > Riparian zone > Trees...
TGTGGGTCCTCTGGTGGTCCGTTCTCTTCATTGCCATCAATCTCGCGTTCTTGCCGCAGCAGGAGCATTTCGGTAGCTTTCTAACTGTTGCGCGCGTCTTGGTTGGCCTCGAGGTCGGTGCCTGTGCATTCATTCTCGCGTTCATGCTGCATCCGGAATCGAAGGGTAGGTTTCATGGGTCCAGTGCAAGCTAACAATGCCATAAGAGACTTCCCGTCAATCTGACGGCTGGTGGTTTTCGCATAAGCGATGTTTCGTCAACTGTGGCTGTTTCACTCGGCGCTGCGCTCGTGCGAATCCGGAAGCAGACTGCAGATCCATAAACGGCCTTGTTGCATGCCAGTTGTGCGCACGCGGGCCACGATATTAGCCGCACCGCGGAACCTCATTCGTTGCTCGGCATGGCCGCCGTGCGCCGATCAAGCGCTCGACGTGGTGCCTGCCGCATTGTTAGCCAGGTTCTTCCGCGGCCGGTCTGACCGGTTCGCTATCGAGTGTTGCAGCTGAGGAGAATCATCCTTCCTTGGTTGCGTAAGACTTCCAGGCCTCCGGGTTGTAGGTTTCTTCGCGCGCGAGGAGAGCCCAGATGACGCGCGCGTTCTTGTTGGCGATGGCGATGAGGGTCTTCTGGTATCCCACCCGCCCATGCAGCTGCACGATCCACTGCTGCAACCGGCTTGCGCGCTCTGGGGCGCATTGCAAGGCGCTCTTCAGTGCGGACCGAGCGCCCTGGACCAGCAGCGTTCTCAGGTATGCATCGCCGCGACGGGTAATCCCGCCCAAGCGCGTCGAGCCCCCGCTCGAGAACTGGCGTGGGGTGAGGCCCACCCAGGCGGCGAACTGGCGCCCATTGCGGAAGGCGCGCGCATCGCCCACGGTGGCTACGGCTGCATCGGCGCTGGTTGGCCCCACGCCGCAGAGCTCCTGCAATCGCCTGGTGGCCGGATCGTCACGGCAGGATTGGCCGATGGCGCGATCACACTCGGCAATGCGCTTGGCGAGCACCTCGAGATGCTCGCGAGCGGTCCGCACCAGCTCACGCACGGATTCGGGTAGGCACTCGTCGTGCACCGCCTCGGCAAGCGCCCGCCCCAACGCCGCCTGTGACCTCGGAATCACCACGCCAAACTCCGCGAGGAGCCCGCGGATGCGATTCCCCAAGGCGGTGCGCTCCTCCTTCCATCCTTCGCGCACGCGGTGGCGCGCAAGCCGAGCCTGCTGCTCGGTGCTCTTCACCGCCACAAAGCGCATGTTCGCCTCGCGCACGGCAATGGCGATGGCTTCGGCGTCGTTGCGGTCATTCTTGCCGGCGCGACTCTTGCGAAACGGCTGCACGAACTCAGCGGCCATGATCCGCGGCTCAAGGCCCATCGCCGCCATCTCTCGCGCCCAATAGTGCGAAGCGCTGCAGGCCTCCATCCCGACCACGCAATTGGCCGGCAGACGCCGCAGCCAGGGAAGGAAGCCGTCCCGGCGCAAATCCCGCCGCTCCACGGTGCGCCCGGTGGCATCCTGGGCGCATACGGTAATGAGGTTCTTTGCCAGATCGGCCGCAGCGGTCGTAATATTCATTTGAGACTTCCCCCTCGTTTTAGATTGATCCTCAGAAACTCAATCTTGGCACCTAGATGCCGTGCGGTTTCACCGCTTCGAGTGCGGGAAGTCTCCTTATATTCGCTGCAGCGGACCGGCGGTCATCGTGGCCGCCCCGTGCTCGCCAAGGGATGGCGTGCTCGCCGGGGCGGAATGGGCATCGTGCCTGCCGCTGAGCTAGATCGTTAGGCTGCAACAAGAGGTGTCATCGCGATTGAGCCGGCGGCGTTAGAACATCTATGCCTCCGAAGGTCGTCGAAATCCTTGAACAGCTCCACGATGATGGGTGGTACGTCGTCACCATGCGCGGAAGCCATCGCCAGCTCAGGCACCCAACCAAACCAGGTCGCGTCACTGTCCATGGCAAGCCCAGCGATAGCATCGCTCCGGGTACACTAAACAGCATCCTGAAGCAGTCCGGCCTCAAGAAATGAGGACCCCATGCGCTACGCAGTCGTAATTGAGAAAGCCGAACACAACTATTCGGCGTACGTCCCTGATCTTCCTGGCTGTATCGCAACCGGGGCAAGTGCGCCGGAGGCGCAACAGTCCATCCGGGAAGCTATCGAGCTTCATCTCTCCGGCATGCGTGAGGATGGCATTCCCTTTCCGCAGCCGTCGAGCCAAGTCGACTACATCGACGTTGCAGCCTAACTACCAGTTGCAGCAGGACCGGGGCAATCGTGGCCGCACCGTGCTCGCCAAGGGATGGCGTGATCGCCGGGGCGGAGTGGACATCGTGCCAACCGCTCAACCCGGTCGCTAGGTAGCAGCCAATGGATACCGTGGCAGCTCAAAAGGTGCTGGACAAATGGGTGGCGAAGTTGCGCACCGAGCCCTATCGAGAGTTGGCATCTCGAGTTGGCTCCGTCACAACGGATGACGTAGCGCGCGATGGCGAGCGTTCGTGGCAAATCGAGGTCCAGGTGGTGTGGGACGACGAGCCCGATGGAAACGTCCGAGTCATCGTGTCAATTGACGACGGTGGTTTGCGCGCCTTCGTTCCAATGACGAACGACTTCATCAAGTCACCGTCGGGAGAGTTCATCGGTGAATAGCGGGCAGCTACGCAACAACGCGCTGCGGCTGACCCGTGAACGCCGTCACAAGGAGAAGCTATGCGCAACTCGATTGGCTGAAAGCGCGGCATTCGGCCAATGCATTGCCAAGCTCATCAAGTAGCGGTGGCTCACAACGCGTTGGAGCGGGCCGGAGTTCATCGCTGAGGGTGAAATGCCCACCTGTCCAGCTCGCGCGCATTTGGTGTGGCTGATGGCGTTCTTCGCTTCGATCGTCGGTGATCCCTCGCTGGCGCATGCGGCGCAGGGTCGCGCGGCTTCCGCGGATGGCGTCGCGATCGCGTACGAAGCGCACGGCGCCGGAACGCCCGCGCTGGTTTTCGTCCACGGCGCGCTACCGCGTCGTCGCGATCGACCTTGCGGGACACGGCGAGTCGGGAACCAACCGACAAGCGTGGGCGATCGCGGCGTTCGGAGCGGACGTGGCGGCGGTGGTGGAAAGGCTCGGCCTCGAACGCGTGATCCTCGTCGGTCACTCGATGGGCGGGGACGTGATCGTGGAGGCGGCTCGGCGCCTGGGTGGCCGTGTCGCGGGCCTGGTGTGGGTCGATGTTTACAGGAGGCTCGATACGCCGCCGACGGCCGAGCGTATCGAGGCGTTCGTCGCGCCGTTCCGCGGCAACTTTACGGAGCGCACGCGCGCTTTCGTCCGCGGCATGTTTCCGGCGACGGCCGACAAGCTCCTCGTCGAGTGGATCGCGGCGGACATGTCGTCGGCGCCGAAGGAGATCGCGCTGGCGGCGATGGTCTCGGTGTTCAGCAACGCCCGCGAGATGCCGGCCGCGCTGGCTCAGCTCAAGCTGCCCGCGATCGCGATCAACGCGGACCACTCGCCCACCGATATCGAATCCCTGAAGCGCCACGGGATCGAGGTGGTGCTTATGCCGGGCGTCGGCCACTTTCCCATGATGGAAGAACCCGACCGATTCAATCGGGTTCTCGGTTCGGTGATCGAGAAGCTGTCGCGGTGAGACTATGGTGCCGCGCCGTGCGCGCATCTATGTGTGCGCGGGCCGGCGCGGAGTGAGCACCGTGGCGGGGGTTGCATGGGCAGCCCACACCCTTCGGGAGAACTGATGTTTGACCACGTCAAATTCGGAGTCAGCGACTATGCGGCGAGCAAAGCGTTCTTCCTCAAGGCACTCGAACCGCTCGGCGTAACTGTTGTCTCGGAGTGGCCGCCGAACGGTGTCGAGCTTAGCCAACCAAAGGGCAAGGTTTCATTGTGCCTGTACCAAACCGAGGAGAAGCCGGCGCATCTCCACCTGGCGTTCACGGCCGAGAATCGCCGGCAAGTCGAAGCTTTCCATCGCGCGGCTCTGGCGGCGGGGGGCAAAGACAATGGTGCGCCTGGTCTGCGCCCGCACTACCACGCGAACTACTATGCAGCTTTCGTCATTGGTCCGGACGGGCACAACATCGAAGCGGTTTGCCACGAACCCGAGGCCTGACCCTTCATGGATCGTCTCTGCGCGATCGCCCGGCGATGGTGAAGCGCCGCGTTCCCGAGATCTGGGAGGCGGGCGGGTGGCGGCGGGTCGTCGCGATCGGGGGTGCGGCGTATTGCCTCGTGGCGTGGGTGCTGCCCATCTTGATCCTGGTGATCTTCCGCGAGCTTCCCTACCTGGAGGAGCGGCCCTTCGTCGAGCGCCTCGCGTTTTCGGCAGCGGGAACCGCGGTACTGGTGGCGGCCATGGGCATCGCCTTTCCTCGCCGGGTGCTCGTCTATCGGGGAAAGGCGCTGCGGGAGACGATCACGAACGTGTTCATGGCCTTCCTGGGCCTGGCCATGTTCACCGCAGCGGCGGCGTACTGGAGCGGCAATACACTAGGCGTGCTCGCGAAGCTGATGCCGGGCGACGGATACTCGACCCGGTTCACCGTGATCGATGTGGACAGAAGCCCGCGCTGGTTCGCGCTCACCCTGCAACCGAAGGACCGGGCGCAGGAAGTCCGCCTGCCCTTGTCGAGGTGGCTCCTCGGCCGCCCGGAGGTCCGCGAAGGCGACGAGCTCCTCGCGCGTGGCAAACGGACCTGGGCCGGCATCTACGTCGACAGCATCGAGGTGTTTCCCCGACAAGCAGGCCTACGGCAATGAGGGCCGTGGGATAGACGCGAGCCGGTCAGGAAGCCGCGGCCGGCGAGAACTCGAAGCGCGCCCCGCCGGGCGCGATGATCACGAACCGGTCGCCCTCGCGCACGCCGCGCGCGCCCGAGGCGAACGCGGCGAGCACGCCCTTCTCGACCTCGCCCTCGGGGCCGACGCAGAAGCGCTTGGTCGCGATCAGCGGCCCGAAGCGCGCCTCGCCGCCCTCCTCGCGCCAGGTCCCGCTCATCATGTTGCAGCCGGTGAAGCCGGCAAGCCGGCCCGAGCCCGACAGCTCGAGGCGCGGCAGCGTGCGCGCATCGGCGTCACCCGCGACCACGCCCACCCAGCGCGTGCCGGCGAGCGGCGCGGGAGGGGCCGCTGCCGCGGCGCCGCCGCCGGTCCCCGGCGGAGCCGCGCAGGCGGCGAGCCCCACCGCACATGTGAAGGCAAGCCAGTGCCGCATCGTCACTCTTCTCCTTCTATTTCCCGTCCTTGTCGGGCGGATACGGAGGATCGGACTTGAGCTTGATCGATCCGCTGGATCCCGACATGGTCATCGCATCCGCGAGGATCGTGTAGCTGGAGGCGCCGTGCAGTACCTGCAGCAGGTTCGACTCCACGGCCTGCGAGCGCGGCTCGCAGGCGCGCGTGCCGCGGTCGATTCGCCCGATGGCGATGAAGCGCGACCCGACGGTGTCCTGGACGTAGCGCGCTGCGAGCCGGTTGCACCCGCCGAATCCCTCCATCAGGCCGTCGCCGAATCGCAGGTGCGGCTGCTCGCCCCCGATCGGGATATCGAGCTGCACCACCCACTTCGTACCGACAAACGGCTTGGGCGGCGGTTCCTTCTTCTGCGCCGCGCAGGCCGCGAGGATCAACGCGGCCGCGGCCGCGATCAGTGCTGTTCTCATGCGGTCGCTCCGTTTGTCAGCCGGCAGAAAGAAAATCGAATGCATCGCTCACCAGGTCGAGGAAGCCGCCGCCGCCGGCCCGGCGCGAGGGCGCTCCGGCGACGCGACGTGCGGGCGCGCGCGCGCTCGCCCTCCCCTTGCGCTGACGCGCGAGCACGGCATCGAGCGCGGCCTGCGGGTCCACTGCGCCTCCGAGGCCACCGCGCCTGCCCGCAAGCAGCCCGTCCACGATCTCCTGCGGGTCGCCGAGGTTGCGCCCGCGCTCGGCCGCGTCGAGCTCGGCGATGGTCTTCCTCACGGCGTCGGCGTCCAGGATCGAGATCGGCGCGCGGCAGTAGCCGCACGACGGATCCTTGCCGAGGTTCACCGGCGCGCCGCACGAGGAGCAGCGCACCTGCTTGACCGTCGCCTTGAGCGTTTCGATCTCGCCCTTGGTGAGGTCGCGCACGAAGTTTTTCTCGCGCAGGAACTGGAAGAAGGTGGTGAGGCGGCCGTGCGCGCCGGTGCAGCGGTAGTAGGCGATGCGGTTGGTGCGCTGGATGTCGTGGGTGAGCGCGAGCGTGACGCGGCAGGCCGGGCACTTCATCGCGTCGGCGAGCGGGCGCGGCGGCTGGTCGTGGTGCTTGTGGATCACGCGGAAAAGCTCGAGCACGGCGCCGGGCGTGAGCGTGGTGCTCTCGTACTGGTCGAACCAGATCGCATGGCAGGCGAAGCACAGGTCGAGCTCGACCTTGCCGTGGGGCTTGCGCTCGAAGAAGCGCTGCTCCATGGTCGCGGCGCAGCTCGGGCATGCCGCCGACTTCACTTGCGTTTTCCCCTTTGGCTCAGAGCGACTCTCCCTTGTGCGCGCAGCTTACAATAATGCGCATGTGCAGTCGCTATTTCCTCGACGCCGAGGGCAACATCATCGCCTACACCTTCCGCGTCCCGGCGACGCCCGAGCGCATCCGCAAGCGCTTCAACATCGCGCCAACGCAGGAGGCCCCGGTGGTGCGCGTGGATCGCGAGGGCAACCGCGAGATCGCGATGCTGCGCTGGGGGCTGGTGCCGTTCTGGGCGAAGGACCTCAAGGTCGGCACCTCGATGATCAATGCGCGTAGCGAAGGTATCGAGGCCAAGCCCGCGTTCCGCGAGGCGGTGAAGAGCCGGCGCTGCATAGTCCCCGCCACCGGCTTCTTCGAATGGCAAGGCGAGCGCCCCGGCCGCAAGCAGCCCTTCGCGATCACCGTGCCCGGGATGCCGCTCTTCGCCTTCGCCGGCCTCTGGGAGCGCTGGAAGCCGCCGGGGGGCGCCCCCAACGGGGACGGGGTCGAACACGGCGAGCCGGTGGAGACCTTCACCATCGTGACCGCCGACGCCAACGAGGCTGTGGCTCGCGTCCACGACCGCATGCCGGTGATCCTGCCGCTCGATGCGGTCGACACCTGGCTCACGGGGCCGCCTGACGCCGCGCGCGCGCTGCTCAAGCCGTATGCGGGGCGCGTGGACCTGCGCGCGGTGGGCACCTACGTGGGCAACGTGAACAACGAAGGACCCGAGTGCCTCGAGGACGCGCGGCCGGACCCGCAGCAGCAGAGCCTGCTCTAGGCCGAAACCGCCGCTACTCGGCCGCCTCCAGCTCGCGCGCGGTGCTCGCCGGCAGCTCCAGCAGCGCACCGCGGCGCTTGCGGGTGAAGGCCTGCACGATCTTGTAGATGTCGGGATCGAACTCGATCGTGGTGCGCGTCTCGGCGAGCGCCGCGAGCTCGTCCTCGTCGCGTGCGGTGCCGATGTGCCACCAGCGGTCGAAGACGTGCGCCTCCTCGAGCGTGCCGTCGGGGTGGCGCTCGCGGATCGCGACGCGGCCCCGCCACGGCCAGTCGGCCACACGCCACGGCGCGAGCGCGGTCGCAAGGCGCAGGTTGTGCACCGCCGGAGCTTCCTCGCCAACGCAGGCACCGCGGCACTTGCGCACCTGCCGCGCGAAGCAAGGACCGCCGCGCTTCTCCCAGCCGAGCAGCCGCCAGCAGAGCCCCTCCTCGTGGGCGATCTCCTCCAGGAGCTTCCTCACGTTGAGCTTCGCCGCGAAGGGGCCGTAGAGCGAGGCGCCGGTCTCGGCCGCGAGCCGGAAGTGCTCGCCCCAGTCGATGTCCTTGTTGTGCACCACCTCGGGCGCCGACCCCAGGTCGTCAACGCGGATGAAGCAGGCGTTCAGCTTGCGGCGCAGGCGATAGTTGTGCAGCGGCAAGAGCTCCTTTACCAGGCGGGCCTCGCGCAGCAGCGCGCCCAGCTCGCCCGCGGTCTCCTCGACCTCGATGCGCTGGATCTCGCCCGAGAGCCGGATGTCGTTGGCCGACCGGTGGTCGCTCGAGAAGTGCGAGCGCACGCGGTCGCGCAGGTTGATGCTCTTGCCGATGTAGATCGGCAGGTCGTTCACACCGTAGAAGCGGTAGACGCCGGGGCCTTCGGGCAGGTGCTCGAGCGCGTCGGGCGCGAGCTGCGGCGGCAGGCTCGGTATCTTGAGGATGCGGCGCACGGCGTGCTCGATGTCCGGCACCTCCTTCTCGCGATAGAGGCGCTGCACGAAGCGCCACAGCACGCGAGCGTCTCCCAGCGCCGAGTGGCGGCCCGCGCCGGGACGCGGAAACGCGATTCCCTCCGGATCCACGGGCGCCGAGCCCTCGACCGCGCCTTCCAGGGCGTGGCGCGCGATGACCGCGTCCAACCCATGGCCGATCGCATCGGGATAGAGGCGGCGCGAGAGGCGCACGGTGCAAAGCACGTCGGCGGTGAACGCGATCTCGAGGCGGCGGAACTCGTTCTTGATGAACCCATAGTCGAAGCGTGCGTTGTGCGCGACGAACAGATGCCCATCGAGGCGCGCGCGCACGTGGCAGGCGAGCTTTGCGAAGCTGGGCGCGTCGCGCACCATATCGTTGGTGATCCCGGTGAGCGCCTGGATCTCCTCGGGGATGGTGCACCCGGGGTTCACGAGCGAGCTCCACTCCTCCACGAGCTCGCCCTCCTCGACCCGCACGATGCCGATCTCGGTGATGCGGTCGCCCGTGGGCGTCGTTCCCGTGGTCTCGAGGTCGATGAAGGCGATGGCGGGGGCGAACATGCCCGATTCTAGGGGCGGGCGCGCGCCTTCCGCACGGGTTTCGACTTATCCACATTCGCGCCGCCGAATCGCTCGACGAGGAAGTCGACCATGGCGGAGAGTCGCGTCGACCGGTGGCGGCCCTGTGGATAAACGGCATGGAGCGGAACCGCCTCGCGGTGGTGCACGTCGTCGAGCAGGCGCACCAGCCGTCCCTCGCGGATCGCCTCGCCCACGATCACGTCGCTGAGGCGGATCACGCCCAGCCCCCGCAACGCGAGCCCGAGAAGCGCATCGGCGCTCGTCGCGCTGAGGTTGCCGGAGACTTCGACCGCCTCCACACCGTCCCGCCCTTCGAATGGCCAACGACGCAGCGGCGCGTTCGCCATGTTGAGACAGTTGTGGCCGCGCAGGTCGGCGGGCTTGCGCGGGATGCCGTGGCGCTTCAGGTAAGCCGGCGCGGCGCAGATCACGCGCTCGACGTCGGTGATGCGCCGTGCCACGAGGGAGGAGTCCGGCAGGGTGCCCAGGCGGATGCCCAGGTCGGCGCCTTCCTCGATGAGGTCGACGACGCGGTCGGTGATCGTGAGCTCGACCTGGATGTCGGGGTGGCGCGCGAGGAAGTCGGGAAGCGCGGGCACCAGCTGGTGCATGCCGAAGGCGGTACCGACGTTCACCTTGAGGAGGCCGCGCGGCTGGGCTCGCGAACGCCCGACTTCCTCCTCGGCCTCGACGATGTCGGCGAGGATGCGCTGGCTGCGATGGAAGAAAACTTCTCCTTCCGCCGTGAGCGCGAGGCGGCGCGTCGTGCGGTTGAGCAGCCTCACGCCGAGGCGGTCCTCGAGCCGCGTCACCAGCTTCGAGACCGCCGAGGGCGTGAGGCCGAGGTCGCGCGCCGCCGCCGAGAAGCCGCCGCGCTCCACCGCGCGGACGAAGGCGACCATGTCGTTCTGGTTCATTTGTGCCGTACCGTCATGAATGATGTGCCATTGGCGGCTATTGTAGTTTAATGGGAGCGGAATTACCTTGAATGGGACAGGAGGCCCATCCATGAACCGCTACCCCGATCCCCTCACGCTCCAGCAGGAAGCCCGCCGCCTTCGCACCGAGGCGCTCGCCGGCATGGCCCGCGCCGCCGCGATAAAATGGAGGACCTTCCAGCGGTCCCTCCATGCCTCGCTCTCGCGCCAAGTCGCCCCCCCGTCTCACCCGTGACGCCGAGCGCCTGATCGCGCTCGCCAACGGCCTCAACGCATCGGGCAGCGTCACCGAGGATCGCTACTGGGAGGGCGAGATGTCGACGCTCGCCGCGCGGCTGCTCGAGAACGGCAACGACGCGCCCATCGACGGCGCGCTCGACCACCTCTACCAGAACAACCTCGGCGCCTACGACACCCTGATCGAGCTGGTCGAGAACGAGAGCGAGTCGGTGGACGCCATGCAGGGCGACCGCGCCTGGCAGGGCCTGCTCATCGCCGCGCCGATCGTGGCGTGGTCGAAGTACTCGATTCCCTCGGGCCCGGTCGCGCGCGACGAGGCCGAAACGCTCAAGGTGCACCTGCTGGCCCACGTTCTCGCGGCCGGGGCGCGCCTCACACTGGTGCCGTACCTCTACTCGATCGACCAGCTGCCGCGGCACTATTCGGAGCTGCGCCGCCTCGCAGCCCGCCTCGCCGATGCGGCCGTCACGGGCGAGGTGCCGCGCCTCGAGCTCGCACGCATGCCCGAAACCGCGCACCTGCTGGCCGACACGCGCTTCCTCGTCGCGTGCGCAGCGGTGCCGCGCGGGCAGGCGATGTTCCGCTGGCAGGAGGACGCCTCCGGCCACGCCGGCCGTGCGGGCAGCCTGGAGCAGTGGATCTCGCAGGCCCGGCCGACGCTCGCCAAGCTCCTCCCCGGATGCGTCTTCGAGTGCCTGCTGCCCGACGCGTACTACGTGAACTGCCGCGAGTCGGACCGGCGCGTGCGGCCCTTCGGCATCCGTGCGGCCACGGCGTTCCTCGAGAACGCGCTCGCCGCGAAGCCCACGGACCTGCAGGCGGTGGTGGCGGGATTCGGCGAGGAGCGCGTCGACGAGTACCGCGTGGCCTTCTCGCTCCTGGGCGAGAGCGAGGTGGCGCACGGCGTGGTGTGGCCGCTCTACGGCCGCGAGGACGAGACCGCGCGCCCCGGCCCGCTCGAGGAGGTCCTCGCCCAGCTCACCGAGGTCGGCGTGACCGAGGTGAAGAAGCTCTCCGCCACCTTCACTCCGGAGTACTGCGAGGACTGCGGCGCGCCTCTCTTCGCCAACGCGGAGGGCGAGATCGTGCACGCGGAGCTGCCCGAGGAAGCGGATACGCAGGCGGCGCACTTCCATTAGGATTCGTCATCCCGGGCGCCCGCGAGGGCGATGGCCCGGGATCCAATCAATTGGGCCCCGGACCATCGCTGCAATCGCAGCGTCCGGGGTGACGAAATGACATGGACGCCCTCTCCGAAGTCCTGCGCCTTGCACGCTTCACCGCCAGCGTGACGCTGGATGCCACGGCGCAGGAGCCGTGGTGCGTCTCGGTGCCGGCTTCGGAGTCCATCGCGCGCGCGCACCTGATCGTCGAGGGCGAGTGCCGCGTTCGCGCCTCGCACGGTGACGTCGAGCTCGGGCCCGGCGAGTTCCTGTTCCTTCCCCACGGCGAGGCTCACCTCATCGGCAGCCCGCTCGAGGCCGAGGCGGTCTCCTTCGCCTCGCTGGTGCGAACACCCGTGGCGGGCGAGCTCCTGCCGGTGCGCCTCGGTGGGCGCGGCAGGTCCACGCGCTGGATCTCACTCGGGTTCGCATGCGAGCCGCACCTCGCGCAGCCGCTGCTCGCGGCACTGCCGGGTGTCGTGCGCGTCGACCTCGCCGGCGCGCCCGCGATCCAATGGCTTCGCGACGGCCTGGGCCTGGTGCTCTCGGCGAGCGACGCGCCCTTCCTCGGCGCCGCCGCCTCGCGCTCGCTGCTGGCGCAGCTCCTCTTCGTCGAGGCGCTCGCGCGCTACGTCCAGGCGCTGCCCCCGGGCGGCAAGGGCTGGCTCGCCGGGCTGAACGACCGCTATGTCGGCCGCGCGCTCGCCCTCGTGCACGGACGCCCGGGCGAGCCGTGGACGGTCGAGCGCCTGGGCCGCATGGTGGGCCTTTCGCGCAGCAGCCTCGCCGACCGGTTCAGCGAGGTGATGGGCGAGCCGATCTTCGCGTTCCTCACCCGCTGGCGCCTGCAGCTCGCCGCCGAGAGCCTCATCACCAGCACACGCAGCGTCGAGTCGATCGCAAGGGACGCGGGGTACGAATCGGCGAGCGCCTTCTCGCACGCTTTCAAGCGTGCATTCGGCAAGCCGCCAACCGCGTGGCGGCGCAAACGCAAGCGGCCGTGAGATTGAATCCCGGCCCCCCGGCCAACTGACGAGCCGGGGCAGGCGGCCGGGATGACGAGTCAGCGCAGTGCCCGCGAGAGGAACGGCAGCGACACGTCCATGCGGTAGTCGACGTCGGAGTGCGTGTCGTCGAACTCCTCGTACGTGTGCTTGATGCCGGCCTGCGCCAGGCGCTTGGAGAGGATGCGGCAGCCGTAGTGGATGTGGTACTGGTCGCGTGCGCCGCAGTCGATGTAGATGCCGCGCAGCGACTTGAGGTTCGCGCGGTACTTCGCGACCAGGTTCACCGGGTCGTGGGCGCGCCACCGGGCCCAGCGCTCCGGAATCACCTCGCCGGTCTCGAGGTTGAACGGCAGGCGGAAGCGGTTGGGCGCACGTGGATCCGGATCGTACGTCGCCGCCATGCAGAGGTTCATGATGCAGTGGCCCTCCGCCATGGTGAGCTTCGGCTTCGCCCACACGGCTTCGAGGAAGCGCCGCACCCGGCCGTCGTCGAGGCCGCGAGCCGCGCCTTTTTCCGCCTTGCGCACGTCGATCTTCGCCGGGAGCCGCGGCTTGCGCGCGCGGTACCTGGCCAGCTCGTTCAGCGTGTTCGGCCAGTCGTGCCAGTAGACGAAGTCGAAGTACGCGTCGCCCGAGTGGTCGGCGACCGCGCCCCAGGTCGAGGGATAGCGCATCCCGTGGACGATGGCGCCGTACCCGCCCGAGGACTTGCCGAAGCAGCCGCGATGCTCGCGCGAGGCGAGCGTGCGGAACTCGCGGTCCACGAAGGGCACGATCTCCCTGGTGAGGTAGTCGGCGTAGTTGCCGATCGCGGGCGAGTTCACGTACTGGTTCCCGCCGAGCGCGGTGAAGCAGTCGGGAAAGACCATGATCGCCGGCGCCACCCGCCTCTCGTGGATCAGCCGGGCGACCCGCTCGGGGACGTTCTCGCTGAAGTTCTTCCAGGCGACGTGCGACAAGCCCGAGCCCGTGAAGCCCACCAGGTCGTAGAGCACGGGGAAGCGCCGGCCGCGCCCCGCGCCGCCGTCGTATTGCGGCGGCAGCCACACGGCGAGCTTGCGCACGTGCGGGTCGCGAAGCGCGTTGTCGCGCAGGATCCTCGAGTCGTGCTCGAGGAGGACGAGGGTGCCGGGTTTCCAGGCGGGACGCTTGAGGGCCATGCGCCGTATGCTAAATCATCCGCCGCACAGCCCGCATGAGGGACTCGCTCATCTCGTCGTAGACGTCGGCGACGAAGGCGACCCCGAACTCGCGCAGCCACGCCCGCTCGGCCGCCGAGTCCGCCGTGGCGACGATCGAGATGCGCGGATTCAGCCGTCGTGCCGTGATGCAGATCTGCATCTTCACCACCAGCGACGGGTTGGTCACCACGATCACCCGTGCCGACCTCAGGTGCGCCGCCTCGAGCACCTCGGCGCGCGAGGGGTCTCCGAAAACCGTGTCCACGCCGGTTTCCTGCAACACCTCGATGCGCTCGAGCTGGTCGTCGATCACGCAGACGCGCATGCCGACGAGGATCGCGCGGTCGACCAGGCGGCGGCCGAGCCCGCCCAGCCCCGTGATCAGCACGGCGGGCGCGGACTCCTCGCTGTCCGGCGGGCTGTCGACGCCGGGCTGCGCCGCGTCGGTCTGTGCCGCGTCGGGCGCCTTGCGCCAGCGTGTCGCGAAGCGACGCTCGAGCGCCGGCAGCATCCGGAAGAGGAGCGGATTCAACGCGATCGAAATGATCGCCGTCGCGACGAGTACGTCGATGCCCTGCTGCGGAAGAATCTCGAGCTGCGTGCCCAGCGCCGCGAGGATGAACGAGAACTCGCCGATCTGCGCGAGCCCGACCGCCACGGTGAGCGCGGTGCGCAGCGTGTCGCGCAGGACGAGGACGATGGCGAGCGCGGCGAGCGGCTTGACCACGAGCACGATCGCGAGCGCGAGCGCGAGGAGCCCGGGCTGCTCGGTGAGCACGGACGGGTTGAACAGCATGCCGATCGAGACGAAGAAGAGCGCCGAGAAGACGTCGCGGAAGGGCGCCATGTCCGCCGCGGCCTGCGGGCCGATGCGCGATTGCCCCACGACCAGCCCCGCGAAGAAGGCGCCGAGGGCGACCGACATGTGGAAGATCGTCGCCGCGAGCATCGCGATGCCCAGCGCCACCACGAACACCGTGAGCGTGAGGAGCTCGCTCGAGCGCGTGCGCGCGATCTTCTCCATCACCGGCGCCACGAGCTTCGTCCCCGCGAGCCAGACCAGCCCGGCGAACACGGCCCCCTTGCCCATGGCGATGGCGATGGCGCCCGCGGTCTCCCCGCCCCCGCCGCCCGCGGCGAGCGCCGGCAGCATGACGAGCGCGATGACGGTAAAGAGATCCTCGACGATGAGCCAGCCCACGGCAACGTGCCCGTCGCGCGATCCGAGGCGCTCCTCCTGCACCAGCATGCGCATCAGCACCACGGTGCTCGCCACCGCGAGCGCCATGCCGAAGACCACGCCCGCGACGTCGGTCCAGCCGAAGAGCCGCGCCGCACCCCAGCCGGCCACGCCGGCGAAGACGCTTTGCACGACCGCGCCGGGCACGGCGATCCGCCGCACGCGCAGCAGCTCCTGCGGATGGAAGTGCATGCCGACGCTGAACATCAGCAGAATCACGCCGATCTCCGCCATCTGCTGGGCGAGGTTCGCGTCGGCGACGAAACCGGGGGTGTACGGTCCCACCGCGATGCCGGCGAGCATGTAACCGACGAGGGTCGAGAGTCCGAGGCTGCGCGTCGCCCAGCCGAAGACGAGCGCGACCGCGAGCGCGCCGGCGAGAGTGACGATGATGGGAAGCTCGTGCATCGGGGAATTGTCGCAGACGTTTCTTGCGGAAACAGGATAGGGGCGGACCTCACGGCCCGGCCCCTCCTACACCACCGTGCATACGGGTCCGTACACGGCGGTTCGGCGGGTTAGGCGACTGGTTGAGCATATAGGGACGGCAGTCCGAGCGAAGCAAAGAACTTCGAGGGCAACGCCTGAGTGAGCGCGGGGCTATTGGCAAGATGCCACGGCCCATGCGCACTGCCGGCGGTGCAAGCGGCAAGCTCGCGGCCAACGCCGCGACGCCTAAGTTCGGCGAAGCGGCGCCGTCCCCGTTTCCATTGCTTCCAGACGATGCTGCGTAGTCGTCGACGAATCCAGCCGTCGAGATTGCGCAGCGTCGTAATCGTCTCGCAGAATCCGAAGTGGCCCCGCCAGCCCTCGAGATACCGGGCCAGCCGCTGGATGGTCTCGTCTAGGGCGCGGCCATCCGTGCGGAAAGTCAGCTCCCGGACTCTTTGCTTGAACCTCGCCCGCGCTTGCGGCGCAATGGTGCGCCGGGGCTGCGCCTGCGAGGTAAAGCTGAAGCCCAGGAATTTTCTTTGCCAAGGTTGTGCTACCGCGCTTTTCGCCTCATTGACCTTGAGCTTGAGGTGCGAGTGCAGGAACCGCGTGACGTTCTCCTTCACACGCCGCCCCGCGCGCTCGCTGGCGACGTAGATGTTGCTATCGTCGGCGTAGCGTACGAAGCGGTGCCCTCGCTTCTCCAGCATCCGGTCCAAGTCCGTGAGCAAAATGTTGGAGAGCAACGGAGATAGCGGCCCGCCTTGCGGCGTGCCCTCCGGGGTTGCCTCGACCAAGCCCTCCGCCAGCACTCCCGCCTGCAGGTATCGGCGTATCAGCGCCAATATCCGCTTGTCGCTCACCCGCTTCGCGATCCGATCCATCAGCAGATCGTGATTGACCCGGTCGAAGAACTTCTCCAGGTCCAGATCGACGACCCACCGCCGACCTTCGACGATGTAGGTTTGCGCCAGCGCCACGGCTTGACGCGCCGAGCGCTGCGGCCGGAATCCAAAGCTGAATTCCGAGAATGTCGGCTCGTAGATCGGCTCCAGCACCTGCAACAGTGCTTGTTGAATGAAGCGATCGAGAACGCAGGGAATGCCCAGCTTGCGCTTGCCTCCCCCACCCGGCTTGTCGATTTCGACTCGCCGCACCGGCTGCGGTTGGTACTGCCCCGCCAGCAGTTGCTCTCGAATCACCGGCCAGTGCGCTTTCAAATGGACGGAGAGCTCTCCGACCGTCATCCGGTCGATCCCCGCGGCCCCTTTGTTGCGCTTGACCCGTGCCAAAGCGCGCTTCAGGTTCTCGCGCTCGCACACCCGTTCCATCAACCCACCTTCTCTCGCCAGGCTTTCGGTATCGCTTTCCGCCGAGGACGCTTCGATCCCTCGCTCGTCGGCGCTCAGGGCTTCACCCTTGTGCTCCGCCAGCGAGGCCCGTTTCATCAGGGTTTTCTGCCGCGTGTCGTCCATGAGGATCGCGCCCTACTCGCCTTGCCCTTCAAGCCCTTGCGGGCACCGTTCGGGCCTTCGGTTCGAGACGTTGCGGCTCCGGCATATCTGTTTCTCCGCCTTTCGGCCTGAGTGCCTCACTAGCCTCGCCTGCCTCTTCACCTACTTTGCCCTCTGCTGACTTCTGCGCTGCGTTCAGCAGGGCTTACACCCTCCTCAGTCCCGATTCCGGGACAGCCGCACAGATCTCCCGAGGTAAGCACAGCCGCCTTCCCCGCGCACCTGCCAGATTTACCACCCCGGCCTTTGATGACTATGGACTTCGCGGTCACTTGCCCGCTCGTCCGGCCGGTGTAGGCCTCGTATCTGGTTTCTGTTCGTCAGGTCGCGAGTTTGCTCCGCGCTTCCTTCAGACATCGCCTCGCGGCAACGCCCTTGCGCTTCGCTAGTCCTTCACCGCCATCAGGTTGGACAGAGGACTTACACCTCCAAGCTGCTGCACATGCTCGGCACACAA
>Ga0307505_10001693_pt1 | contig 16959 bp, 20 predicted proteins | sample 23_S_MG_FD_202183 | JGI IMG/M metagenome (GOLD analysis project Ga0307505, IMG submission 202183) | Soil microbial communities from Populus trichocarpa stands in riparian zone in the Pacific Northwest, United States - 23_S | ecosystem: Environmental > Terrestrial > Soil > Riparian zone > Trees...
TACGACGTGTTCGACTACATGCGCGATGCCCGCGCCCACTACGAGGAGGTCGGCATCGACGCCGGCTATCTCGACAGCCTGATCCGCTGAAAGGACTTACGATGGCCACCACGATGAAAGCCCCGCCCAACACCGAGCAGCGGATCGTCGACGTGCCGTTCAACTACAAGGACCTGGTCCGCGCCCACACGCCGGGCGGGCGCTACATCGACATGGAATCGGACGCCGACAGCCCGTGGGTGCCGTTCGGCGAGACCGCCGCGATCAAGCACCTGACCTTCGACGTGCGCAGCAATTCCTATTCCAATGTCCTCTGGATGAAGGGCCCGGGCACCATCGGCACGCACTTCCACCGCGGCACCGTGACCATGGTCTGCATCACCGGCTCGGTCCGCTACCTCGAATACGACTGGGTCGCGACGCCGGGCGGGCTGATCCTCGAAGTGCCGGGCGAAAGCCACACGCTGGTCACCGACCACCCCGACGGCTGCAAGCTGTTCGGCTGGATGCAGGGTCCGATCGAATTCTACGACAATGAGGCCCAGCTGATCGAGACGGTCGACGTGTGGTGGATGATGAACCACTACGAAAGCCACTGCAAAGAGCAGGGCCTGGCGATCAACCCGAAGCTCTATCTGTGACCGACCCGAAGACACTCGACCAGTTCGACATCGCCGGGCGCTCGGCGCTCATCACCGGCGCCGCCAGCGGCATCGGGCTCGCCTATGCCGAATGCATGGCCGAGGCGGGCGCGAAAGTGACGCTCACCGACATCGATGGCGAAGGCGCCGCGCGCGAGGCGCAACGGCTGGTCAACGAAGGCTTCGAGGCGCGCTGGGACATTTGCGACGTCGCCCAGCTCGATCAGGTCGCCCAGGCCTTCGACCACCACGTCGCGGCCTACGGCGGCTGCGACATCGCCTTCGCCAATGCCGGGCTCGACGTCGGCAACGGCTTCTGGACCCCCGAGGGCGACCGCAATCCCGCCGGGCAAATCGACGTCTACGACCCCGAGCGGTGGTACAAGTCCATCGGCATCAACCTCACCGGCGTGTTCCACACCGTGCGCGAGGCGGCGCGGGTGATGAAGGCGAATACTCAACGGCGCGGCGGCAGCATCGTCATCACCAGCTCGAATGCCGCCGAAGTCAACGAAGCCATCGTCGGCGTGCCCTACATGGCGGCCAAGGCCGGGGTGAAGCATTTCATGCGCCACACCGCCTACGAGCTCGCCGCCTATGGCATCCGCGTCAACGCCATCGCCCCGGGCCCGTTCGTGACCAATATCGGCGACGGCTGGGTCAAGAAGAACCCCGCCGCCAAGGCCGCGTGGGACGAGATGGTCCCGGTTGGACGCATGGCCGAGACGTATCAGATCAAGCCGCTCGCGCTGCTGCTCGCCTCGGACGCGGGCAGCTACATGACCGGCAGCCACGTGATGATCGACGGCGGCATGCAGTTGGGAGCGGTCAAGCCGCTCAACGATTGATGCGCGCGGTCACGTTCCAGGCCCTGCACCAGCCACTGGCGTTCGAAACCTTGCCCGACGCGACGCCCGACGCGGGGCAGGTGGTGGTCAAGGTCGGACGCTGCGGCATCTGCGGCAGCGACCTGCACATGATCGAGGACGCGGCTTATGGCCTCAAGCACGGCGACGTGCTTGGGCATGAGTTCGCCGGCGAAGTGGTCGGGCTGGGGCGCGAAGTCGAGGGGCTGAGGACCGGCGATCTGGTCTCGGTCATCCCGATGATGAGCTGCGGCCACTGCGAGCATTGCCGCAAGGGCGAAGTGCAGTGGTGCGCCGGGTTCGGCCTGCAGGGCGGCGGCTATGCCGAGTACGCTCTCACCCGGCCCAACCAGTGCATCCGGTTGCCGGACGGCCTGAGCCTCGCCGACGGGGCGCTGATCGAGCCGCTGGCGATTGCGCTGCACGGGGTCAACCTGTCGGGGCTGCAGAAGGGCGACAAGGTGCTGGTGCTCGGCGCCGGGCCGATCGGGCTGGCGGTGGCATTCTGGGCCAGACGGATGGGCGCAGGGCAAGTAGCGGTGCAGGACGTGGCCGAGTTTCAGCGCGACCGCGCGCTCGGCATGGGTGCCGACGTGTTCGTGGTCGATCCGGCGGACCCGGTCGGCAGCGCGGAAGCTGGCCTCGGCGGCAAGGCCGACGTGGTCTTCGAGTGCGTCGGCATCCCCGGCCTGATCGACCAGGCGGTGCAACAGGTCCGCAATCGCGGCACGGTGCTGCTGCTCGGCCTGTGCACCCGGCCCGACCCGATCAACAGCTTCGCCATGCTCTCGAAAGAGGTGAAGCTGGTCACCAGCGCGTTCTTCACCGTGCAGGAATACCAGGCCTCGCTCGACGCGCTCGCCGCGGGCGCGATAGAGCCGCGGCTGCTGGTCACCGACACCATCTCGCTGGCCGATACGCCAGAGGTGTTCGAAAGCCTCAAGCACCGCACCCATCAGTGCAAGGTGATGATCGCGCCTTAGAGAAATCGGCGGTTCATCTCGGTGGGCCGATAGTCGCCTGCCTATCGGCCTTGGAGGGAAGGCGGCAATGATCTTCGCGCGATGGGCCCTGGCGTTCCTGCTCGGAAACCTTGCCGCAGGCAGCCCGGCCCAGACCGTGGAACCGCAGCTGGTCGCGGTGAGCGCGCCGTTCGGGCAATGCACCTATGCCGAAAATCGGGGTGAGACCGGGTCCGGCCCGGCCTTCGAGATATGCGGCAGGTTCAGCGAAGGGCTCGCGCAGGTGCGGATCGAGGGCCGCTTCGGCTATGTCGACCGCGACCTGCGCGTGGTGATCGAACCGCGCTTCCAATCCGCGGGGCCGTTCCGCCAGGGCCGCGCGGAGATCATCCTGGACGGCAAGGCCGGGATCATCGACCGCGAAGGGCGTTTCGTGGTCGAGCCGGCCTTCGCGCGGATCATCCCGTTCACAGGCGACACTTTCATCGCGCGGGCCCTCGTGGCGGGCCAGGTGAGCGGGGACCTCCCGACCTGGCTGCCCGGCTTGGACCGTCTCGAACTGAGCGGAGTGCATGGCGGGTTGTTCGACCCCGCAAAAGGCTGGCTGACCGGGCAGGGCCTGGAGTTCAACTTCTTCGACGAGGCGGAGCGAGGGCTGATCTGGGCCCGCTCGGTCGCGGTCGATCCCGAGACCTGGGGCCTGCTCCGCGCCGACGGCACTTGGCAGGTGACGCCGCGCTACAGCCACACCCAAAGTATCTCGGAAGGTCGGGCGGTCGTGAGGGACGCCACGGGCGCGTCGGGAGCGGTCGATGCCGATGGCGTGCTGGTGATCCCGGCGACCTTCCAATGGCTGGGCTATTGGCGCGGAGGCTATGGCTGGGCGAAGCGCGACGGGCGCGAGGCCATCGTCAGGCCCGACGGCACACTCCTCGCGGGACAATATTTCGAGAAGGTGGAGATCAGCGATGAAGGCTTGCTGCCCCGCGTCCGCATCGGCGGGCTGTGGCGCAGCGTCGGGCCGGACGGCACGATCATCGACGATGATAGGGGCGCCGTGCTGTTCGAATGCCCCGGCGGATTCCGCTTCCGCCAACATGCGCGCGGGATCGAGATCAGCCATGCCGGACACGCGCGACCCATCGGCGTCTACGACGACACCTATTTCGGCCAGCGCTCCTGCGGCACGGCACTCAGTGTCCGACGCGACGGCAAATGGGGCTTCATCCTCGCCGACGGGACGCCGCTGCCGGCCACGCCTGAATTCGACAACACCTATGGCTTCGGCGGCGAGCGGTCTTTCGTGCAGCAATCCGGGCTGTGGGGAATCATCGACGACAAGGGACAATTCATCGTGCCGCCGACCTGGAGCGAGCTTTCAGGGAGCGGTGATATCTGGCGAGCGAAGCTGGGCTCCGAGACGGTCCTGATCGACCGCAACGGCAACCCGACCGTGGAGCCCAGGCCGGATCATACCCTCGCGTTGAATTGCGGCGACAGGGTGAAGTTCTTCACCGAGAACGGATTGTGGGGCCTGCGCGATGCCGGCCGGATCATGATCCCGGCCCGCTATCGCGCGCTGTCCTGCTTCGGCAGCGGCGTGTCCTATGCGGTGAAGCCGGGAGCAAAGGCCTGGTGCCCGCTGGGATCGGACGGGGAAGACCGCGACGCCCCGCCGTGCCTCGATACCTATTACTCGATCACCGCGTCGCACTCATGGCCGGAGGCCTTTGCCGAGGATCCTTTCGAAAGCAGCGTTTCGTGGAACCGCGCTATGCTCAATTATGGCATCGGCAAAAGAGCGGAGCCGCCCCAATGGCGGCGCCGGTTCGATCCCGCGCCCGGGTCCGGACCTTATCCAACGGAAGAGGACTAGCTGCGTCTCGCGACCGCGATGATCTGTGCAAGACTACCCCAGCCAGCATCAGGGGAGTCGGGGAAGACGAATTGGGGTTATGCTTGGGACCGCAGAGGGGTTTCGCGGATCGCTTGCTCAAGCGCGTCGTAGTCCGCCCCGGCGGTGCCGCTTTCGACCTGTGCCGATAACGCCCGAAAGGCCGCCAGCGCCGTTTTACCCTTGCCGGTCAACCGCGCACCCGCATTCTTGCCCCCGCCCGGATGGGTCTCCACCAGCGGTGCGGCAAAGCAGCGGTTCATGGTGTCGACCAGCAGCCAGGCGCGGCGATAGCTCATGCCGAGCGCGCGGCCGGCGGCGGAAATCGAGCCTTCGCGCCCGATCGCCTCGAGCAGGTCGGCCTTGCCCGGGCCCATGGCGATCTCGTCGCCGCAATAGAGCTGGAGCTTGAGCTTGAGGCGGGCCATCGCCCGCTCTCTAGCTCAACTGAGGGGCCGGCTGGAACCGAAGAACAGCGCCTGGCTGATCGCCGCGCGCACGGTGTCTTCCTGGAATGGCTTGGTGATCAGGTATGTCGGCTCGGGCCGGTCGCCGGTGAGGAGCCGCTCGGGATAGGCGGTGATGAAGATCACCGGCACGCTGTCGATTGCCAGGATGTCGTCGACCGCGTCGAGGCCGGAGGAGCCGTCGGCCAGCTGGATGTCGGCCAGGACCAGGCCGGGAGTCTTCTCGGCGACGACCTTCTGCGCCTGTGCGCGCGTCGCCGCGGTGCCACAGATCTCGTGGCCGAGCGAGCGCACCAGGTCCTCGAGCTGCATCGAGATCAGCGGCTCGTCCTCGATGATCAGCACGCTGGTCGCGCTCTCGCGCTCGATCTCCTCGACCGCCTCCCGCACCAGCTGGTTCACGTCGTCTTCGCCGACCTCCATGATCGCCCCGGCCTCGGCCGGCGTAAAATCCTCGACCGTGGTCAGCAGCAGCGCCTGGCGGTTGACCGGGGTGATGCGGCGCAACTGGTCCTGCGCCGCGGCTTCGTGCAGTCCCTGGTCCTGCTGCTCTTCGGCGACTTCGAGATAGGCGCTCGACCATACCTTGTTGAACGCGCGGTACAGCGGCACGCGCCCACCGCGCAGCGAATCGGCCAGGTCGCGGTCGGCCAGTGCGGCTTCGAGCGTGGCCTGGACGAACGTATCCCCGGTCGATTGCGAGCCGGTCAGGGCCCGCGCGTAGCGGCGCAGAAACGGCAAATGAGCAGCGACTTCGGCCCCAATCGACATAAAACCCCTTCCCGAGAGGACGTCGTGGCTAAAACGTGCCTCGGCGACCCTGGTTCCTAGCGCCCATGGCCGCGCTGCGCCCGCGAGGCAAGCATCGGAAACGGAATTACAAAAAATTTTGTATCGCCGGGAACCGCAGGCGGCAACGCTCATTATCGTCATGTCACCGCCGAGACCCCCCCTCCCGTCCAAGCGGCTGGTGATACGATCCCGAAAGGCCTCCGCTCAGCGAGCGGAGGCCTTTTTTCTTCTCAGGAAATGGCGTTGCGGAAACGGGCGAACAGCCCGGGCCTGGCGCCACTGAGCAGCACTTCGACGAGTAGCGCGGGATCGTAGGGTTTCTCGAATATCGGCCCCATTTCGGCGATCTCGGGCGGAATGTCCTCGGGCGAGCCGGTCGAGAACACGATCCGCGGCCGCCTGGGCCCGAGCAGGGCAACCAGCTCGGCCAGCGCCCAGCCATCGTCGCGGTCGGTCAAATGCACGTCGAGCACGATAGCCTCGGTCGGCCCTTGCTCGAGCGCGTCCATCGCGCAGGCGATGCTGGGGCACACCACGACTTCGGCCGTGCCCGCATCGAGCAGCGCCACCTCGATCGCCAGCGCCAGGATCGGGTCGTCCTCGACCACCAGCACCCGGCCCAGAGTGGGCTTGGGCGTGGGCTTGTCAGCAGAACTGGACTTCTTGCGGCTCATGTCAGTCCCTGGCGGGCCTGCAGTCTCGCCCACCCCTCCCAACGGAGGCCGCCATAGCACAGTTCCACGCTCCGCCGCACCGGGCGCTCTACAGGTCCCTGGAATAGATGCGGTATTCGCGATTGTTGCGGCTGCCGATGGCGTCGGCAATGGCCACCATCCCCTGGTTGTCCTCGAGGATCCAGCCGATCTCGGCCCGCTTGGCGCCATGGTTCGCCACGCCGAAGCGGCGAATGTATTCGATCATCATGAAGGCGATCTGGCTGGCGACGCGGCTGGCCTGCCATTTCTGCACCACGCCCATCAATGGAATGCGAAAACCCTCGCTCCGCGGATGGCGCAGCCACCACAGCAGCTTCGCCCAGTTGAACGGGAACAGCCTGCCCTGCATCGGCTTGAGCAGGGCATTCACGTCGGGAAGCGACATCATGAACGCCACCGGCTCGCCATCGATTTCGGCGATCATGTTGACGCCCTCGATGATCAGGGGGCGCAGCTTCTTCGCGCCATAGGCCTTCTCCGTCTCCGTAAACGGCACGAATCCCCAGTTGTTCGACCAGGCGTCGTTGAGGATATCGATGATGATCGCCGCGTCGCGATAGAAGTGGCGCTTGTCGACCCTGCGGATGCGGATCCGCTCGTTCTTCTCGGCCGAGGCGACGATACGGCCGATCAGCGGCGGAAAACCGCGCTCGACCGCTGTCAGGTCGTAAGTCAGCAGCCGTTTGGCCACGGCATAGCCGGCGCTTTCCACCCAGGCTTCGTATTCAGGCTTGTTGTGCCCCATCATCACCATCGGCGGATGATCGTGGCCTTTGACCAGCAAGCCCGGCTCTTCCCAGATCGACAGGCTGATCGGGGCCAGCACGCGGGTCATGCCCTGTTCGCGCAGCCAGGTCTCGGCACGGGCGATAAGGGCGTGCGCGACCGCCTCGTCCGTGGCCTCGAACAGGCCCCAGTTGCCGGTCCCGGGGCCCATGCCCTGTTCGGGCGGCTGGGCCAGCGCCAGCTCGTCGTAGTGGGCGGAGATGCGCCCCACGATCGCGCCATCGCGACGGGCGAGGAACAGCTGCACCTGCGCGTGCTCGTGGAACGGGTTCTTGCCCGGGGTCAGCAGCTCGACCACTTCGGCGCGCAGCGGCGGCACCCAGTTGGGGTCGCCGGCGTTGATGGTGTAGGCGAAATCGACGAAGGCGGCGAAGTCGCGCTTGTCCGCGACTGGCTCGACGGTGACTGCCCCCATGTCCCCGCTCGTCAGGCTCAGGCCGAGGCCTGCTCGCCGTCCTTGGCCCCAGAGACGATTGGCGTCCGGCGGCGCGGGTGCCCGCTGGCCACGCCACCCGAAAGCTGCTTCACCCACGGGTAGGCTTCGGCGACATGCTCGTTATAGCCCAGGTTGAACACCGTCGGGCTGCGCTTGGGCCGGTCCTTCTTCTCGTAATAGGTGCCGAACACGCGGTCCCAGACGTAGTTGGTGATCCCGAAGTTGCCGCTCTCGTCGAAGAAGTGGTGCTCCATGTGGCGGAGCTTCATGTGCTGGACCCAGTTCCACTTCGGCTTGAACGCCAGGTGCTGGATGCAGTGCATGAATTCGTAATAGCAGGTGGTGAGCAGGCCGGTGCCGAACGCCGCGGCCGCGCCGCCCACGCCGCCGATCGCCCAGCCGAGCGGAAGCGTGGCGATGGCGATGGTCGGCACGGTGGTGTAGAGCGCGCCGAACAGCACCGACAGGTCGTTCGGGTCCTGGTGGTGGTCATAGTGGATGCGCTTCCAGATCGGCGACAGCAGACGCGATTTCCACATCCAGCGGGAATGCAGCACATTCTGGTGCAACAGATGCCAGGCGAGCGGGTAAATCAACACGCCCGCCGCGATCGACGCCAGCGTCTGCCCCAGCCCGGCCGGATTGAAGGCAAAGGCCATCACGGCGAGCGCGGTCAGCCCCAGGTAGGTAATGATCGTGTAGTGCTGGAAATAGGCCACCACCAGCTCGCGGAAGCTCATCCGGTCAAGGTAGTGCGACCGCTTCCAGAACGGGAGACCGGCCTCGTTCGCCATCTCAGGGTGTTGCGACAATTGTTTCTCGATTCCTGCTTGCGTGGCGGGCCATAACAGAACCGCGTCCGCGGTGCCATAAGCGCCAGCCGGTGGCACCTTGGCTCAACCCGCCTGAACCTCGCCTTATCGCAGGCCTGGCGCGATTCGCCTGCTCTTGGGCCCGGCAGAACAAGGCCCAAAACAAGGCAGGGCGCGCAAGCCGATCGGCCTGCACGCCCTGTCTCGAATGCATTCGCGTTGCCGGCCCGGGATTGAAACCGGGCCGGCGCGCAAATGGCTTACTCGGCCGGAGCTTCCTCGGCTGCGTCTTCCGCAACGGCGGCTTCTTCGGTGGCTTCTTCGGTCGCGGCGGCGTCGGTCGCAGCAGCGTCTTCAACCGGAGCGGCTTCTTCAACCGCGGCATCTTCGGCCGGAGCTTCTTCAGCGGCGTCGTTGCAGGCCGAAAGAGCGAACAGCGCGGTGACCGCGACCAGAGCAATCTTCTTCATATCAGCTTCTCCTAGAGCGGGACAGAATCCCGCAGGGACTCGCAGCGGCGCGAGCGGGTTTCAAATAATGGCAAAAATGTGGCAACGCAAGCGGGCGCGTGATTTAGGGTCCGGAGCCGTGGTCTGGAGCCTCACTCCTCGGTACGGATCAGCACGGTCTCGCCGACGAGGAAAAACAGCACGAACGGCGCCCACGCGGCGAGCAGCGGCGGATAGCCACCGAAGCCGCCCATCGCCAGCGCGGCGTTATCGACCACGAAGAAGGCGAATCCGAGCGCCATGCCGATCACCGCGCGAGCCAGCAGGTGGCCGGAACGGGCCAGGCCGAAGCCGGCCACCGCGCCGAGCAGTGGCATCAGCACCGCCGACAGCGGTCCGGAGAACTTGTGCCACCACTTGCCCTTGAGCTCGGCCGTGCGCCGGCCGGCCGCATCGAGCGCGGCGATCGAATCGGATAGCTGCCCGACCGGCTCGGCATCGGCATCGACCTTCCTCAAGACCAGCTGACCGAGCGTGATACCGCGCCCGACCACCAAGGGCCGCGCCAGCCGCCGGGCGTCGGCCGAGTCGACATCGAACTGCACCGCCTGCTCGAGCCGCCAGCCGGGACCGGCCCAGCGAGCGATGGGCGCGCGCAACTGGCGCACGATCATGCCGGCGCCGTCGCGCTCGTAGAACGTCACGCCGCGCAACACGGTCCGCGAACCGTTGCCGCTCACGGTTGCGGCGAGCATCACGTCGTTGCCATCGTTGAGGTAAACATTCGCGCGCAAGGTCGGGTCGTCGGGCACCGGGCCGTATTCGACCGCCTCCCAGGCCTTGATCGCCGCGCTCGCGCGGGTGACGATGCGTTCGTTGAAGGCGAACGAGAACGCCGCCACCAGCAGCGCCGCGAGCAGCAGCGGGGCGAGGATCTGGTGCGCCGAGAGCCCGGCGGCCTTCATCGCCACGACCTCGCTGTTCTGGTTGAAGGTGGCGAGCGTGACGATCGTCGCCAGCAGCACCGAATAGGGCAGGAACCGCGCCACCAGCTGCGGCACGCGCAGCGAGACGTAGCGCAGCAGTTCGGGCTCGCCGTTGCCGGGATAGGCCAGGATGTCGCCGCTGTTGCCGAGCAGGTCGAGCATCATCAGCACCAGGACCAGCATCACCAGCACCGCCAGGATGCGGACCATGAAGGTCTTGCCGAGGTACCAGGTCAGCGTCCGCGAGGGGAAGAAATCAAGCAGCACCGAAGGCCTCGTCTTCCTCGGCCGGGACCAGGTCGCGCAGGCGGTTGCGGCGCCGCAGCAAGGCGCGGACCCGCCGCATCAGCTTGGCATAGGCACTCTCGAGCCCGCCGATCGCCTGCCCGCCGGGCACGAACGAGACGCGGTAGTACATCCACGCGATCAAGACGGCGAACACCACGAACGGCCCCCACAGCGACAGCACCGGATCGAGGCGCCCGAGCGCCGCGACCTCCTGCGCGTACTGGTTGATCTTGTGATAGGCGACCACCACCACGATCGACACGAACACCCCGAGCGCCGAGGTCGAGCGCTTGGGCGGGATCGCCAGCGCCACTGCCATCATCGGCAGCATGATCATCATTATCACCTCGACCATGCGATAACTGAAGATGGCCTGTCCCTCGACTCGCGCGGCGGACGCGGCGGCATCGTCGCGCCAGCCGAGCTCGAACAGTTCGGGCAGCAGGTACTCGCGGGTCTCGCCGCCGCGGGCGCGGAACTCCTCGATCCGCGGCAGGTCGATGGGCAGGTCGTGCTGGGTGAAGCTGAGCACGCGCGGCGTCTGGCCCGGCATGTCCTGGACGATGGTGCCGTCGGCCAGGCGCAGGACGATGGTGTTGCGATCCTCGCGGTTGGCCAGGAAGCGCCCTTCGCGCGCGGAGATCGACAGCACCTGGCCCTTGTCGTTGGCGATGCGCGCGAAAATGCCCAACAGGAGCCGGCCTTCATCGCGGCTTTCCTCGATCCTCAGCGCGACGCGATCCTCGAGCGTGGTGAACTCGCCGACCTTTATCGCCGCGCCCAACGCGCCCGAACGCAGCTCGAAATCGAGCTCTTCGTAGCTATAGCGCGCGAGCGGCTGCCAATAGCCGACGATGGCGAAGTTCACCGCCATCAGCAGCAGCGTGATCAGATAGGGCACGCGCAGCAGCCGGGTGTAGCTCCACCCGACCGCACGCAGCACGTCGAGCTCGCTGGTGGTGGCGAGCTTGCGGAACGCGAACAGGATGCCGAGCATCAGTCCCAGCGGGATGGCGAGGCCGGCGTATTCCGGGATCAGGTTGACCAGCATCCGGAACACGATCGTGATCGGGCCGCCTTCGGTCGAAACGAACTCCATCAGCCGCAACATCTTCTCGAGCGTGAGCAGCGAAGCGGCGAGCAAGAACACGCCCAGCATCGGCAACAGCACGAGCCGGAAAATGTAGCGGTCGATGGATGTGAACATCTTCAACCGGTCTTCCTGGCAAGAAGAGAACGGCCCCGCTTGAGTAGGACGTGCTCGACGCGATGGCAGGTTGGGCAAAGGAGAGCAAAATCTTCTTGGGTAGTTCGCCTCACTCCCTCGGCCAAAGGATCGCGATGATGTACATCCATGATCGCCCGAATTCCTTTTTGGTCCGCTGGAAACGCACTCCGCGGATCAAACTCGCATGCCTCGCATGTAGCCTCTCCAAAGCGCAGCTTCCGCTTCCAATAGAGATCTGCGAGGTACGCCGCGCGCCGTCGAACTTTGACTTTTCGTTCCTCGCTCATCCCTTCAAAGGCGTTGCCCATCAGATCGCGAGCAATGTCGCGCTCTATCTTCGGTAAGAGCTCGCTCGCTTCGGCGCGATCAATTTCATCCTCTATCGCAATCCAGGCATTTCGAGCCGGCAGTTCTTCAATGAGGAGATCCGCGATCATCTCACGGTGGGCGTCATCCAAGGGTCGCAGTAGCGAGGACGAGTATGCGAAAAGCTGGCGGTATGCCTCGTCTCCGAACACTTCCTTCGCGAGCGGCGTTTCTGGAATCCTAAACGTGCGTAGGATCGGAAACGCTACCGACCAACGATGTCGTTGATCGCGCTGAGCCCACATGTCCTGCAGAAGGTCGAACTCCTCGTCCCCGACAATGTCCTTGAGTGGCCTTGAGGAATGTCGAACGTCGTGGATTGCGATCAGCCGGCCAGCCACTTCGGCGTGAGCAATTTTTTCGGCGACTATGCGAGGGTCGTTTTCGAAGCCTGGGTTGGGGTCGTCGAATTTTTGCGTAACGTATTCAAGAATTAGGCCGTCACGAACTTGGCGCTGTATCGTCGATTGACAGCCTGCCCTAGCGTTCGTGGACCCGTCTTTAGGCGTGAATCCGAGATAAGTCGTTCCCGGCAGCCAATCAGACTTTGCCGCCGTTACAAGTCGGCTGAGATCGGCAATCCTCATTACAGACAGGGGTCTTGCGAAGGCCTCACGCCTTTTCCAGCGTGCATTGCAGCGGGTGCTGGTTCTCCTTGGCGAAGTCCATCACCTGGTTAACCTTGGTCTCGGCAACCTCGTAGGGGAACACGCCGCACACCCCGACGCCCTTCTGGTGGACGTGCAGCATCACCCGGGTCGCCTGCTCGAGGTCCATGCGAAAGAAGCGCTTGAGGCACATGACGACGAATTCCATCGGGGTGTAATCGTCGTTGAGCATCAGCACCTTGTACTGGCGGGGCTTCTTGGTGCGGGTGCGAGTCTTGGTGGCGACGCCGACCTGATTCTCGCCGTCGGTAACGCCATTGCCGCCAGTGTCATCGGCGCCGTCATTGGCGTCGTCGTCGGCGCCGCCGTTCGCAGCGCGTGCGGACACACCCGAGGGCGGCTGGGACATGGCGACGTGATTCCAATGCATGCGCGGCGAATATCGTATCGGACGGCGCTCGCACAAGATGGGTGGACGGGCAGGGTTAACAGGCCCGCCGCGGAAACGCGCAAATCAATCGGGCCGGGCAGCGCGTGCTGCCCGGCCCGAAGTGTCCGCCGGGGAAGAGGAGACCGGCGGATGGGAGCTTGTTTGCTCAGGCGACCTTGGCGAGCTTCTCGGTCGCGATTTCGACGCGGCCGGTCAGCGGCGCGGCGCTGTCGTTGGCCAGCTTCATCACCGCTTCGGAGTTCTTCGAGCTGGTGGCGACCATGATGTCGAAGTTGCGACGCATGATCTTGCCCTGCAGCTGGAACAGCTCGGTCGGGCTCTTGACCGCGGCCAATTCCTTCACGTCGGCGGTCATCGTCTCGTAAGCCGACTTGGCTTCCTCGACGTAGCTCTTGCCGAGCGTCTGGGCGCCGGCAGCGAAGATCTTCGAGCTCTCGACGATCGCCTCGACGTTGCCCTTGGCGAATTCGGTCATCTCGGTGACGGCCACGGTGCCCTTGTCATAGGCGGTCTTGGCATGGGTCTGGAGCTCGCCGACGACATCGGCGATCGGCTTGGTGAAATCGGCAGTCTTGGCATTGGCCATGATCTTTTCCTTCAATTCGGTAAGAGTGAGTTTCGGTAAGTCGATCTTGACGACCGCCGGAGCGGCCGCTGCCCGGGCGACGCGCGCTGCGCGCTTGGCCGCCTTGGCGAAAGCTGTCTTGCTGGCCGGTTTGGGGGCTGCCGGCTTCTTGTTCGTAACAGGCGCCGCGACCTTGGCAGGCTTCACCTTGGCGGCCGCGTCGGCGTAAGCCTTTTCGGCGCTGGCGGCGGGATCCTGCGAATCGGCCATCGTAACCTCGCTCGGCACCCGAGGGCACCAGTCTTGCTGCGGTGCACAAATAGGCATGCCGCACTGCGGTGTCAATGACTTTTTGTGCAGTGCACCATGGATGTCGCCCAGAGTCTCATGAGTCCCACGCTGAAACTCTGCCAATGACCGCCGAAACGCAGCATTTGCGCGGCTTTGCGAGCAGAGTCCCAGAGTCTCACTTCTCCCGGAAACCGGGCGTCACGATAACGGCGACAATAGCGACAGTCTGTCGCCCCCCCTGTCACCCCGGATTTCCCCTTCGATGTCCGCCAGGGGGTGGAAAGCGTACATTCATTCGCGGCGTCCTCAACTTCGCGCGGCGTCACTCTCGTCTGAAAGCGTCACCAGCCGATCTATGAGCCACCGTCCCGCCGGACCCGGTGGCGCGCCGACCAGGTGGACCGCCGACAGGTGATATTCGCCGCCACGCCAGTTGCTGAGGTTGAGTTTCACCAGCCGCCCGGCGGCGATGTCGGGGCGAACGAGCGGCTCCGGCATTCCGCCCCATCCCAATCCAGCCAGCAGTAGCGCGTGCTTCACCCCCAGGTCCCCGATCCGCCAGCTATTGAGGCTGGCGACGCCATAATCGCGGTCGTCGGCGGCAATGCGCTCAGAGAGGATGAGTTGGATATAGTCGCTCGCCTGCCGCTTGACGGTGCCAACCGCCCTCGCCAGCGGATGAGCGGGCGCAGCGACGGGGATTAGGCGGACCGCTTCGACGTCGACCCGGCTCATCCCCGTCATGTTCATGTGCAGCTGGTTGCCGACGCCAATGCCGGCATGGCCTTCGCGAACGGCGCGCTCGACGCCGCCCAAGGTCTCGACGAGCAGCCGCACCGGAACAGTCGGGAAGCGTTCGTTGAACTGGCGCAGCAGCCCGGTCAGGCGACCGAGCGGAAACATCGCATCGACCACTAACGATACTTCGGGTTCGAGGTTGTCGAGAAAGCCGCGGACCCGCGCCCGCAGCGTCTCGACACTGAAGGCGACGGCCTTGGCCTCGGACACAATCGCTTCGCCCTCGCGAGTTAGTCTGGGCTTGCGGGTAGTGCCACGGTCGAACAGCGACAGGTCGAGCTGCTTCTCCAGCGTATCGATCGCATAGCTGATCGCCGAAGTCGCCCGCCCGAGGCGCTTGGCTGCGGCGGTAAAGCTGCCTTCCTCTTCCACCGCGAGAAGGACCATGAGCTGGTCGATACTGGGAGTTCCGGGGCCACGCATATCAGTTTTCCTGAAAAGACCTATCGATATTATACGGGTTTTTCTAGAAGAGGCGAAGGCTTATCTGTTCGCTTCGAGGAGAACAGCAATGCTCAAGATCGCCGTCATCGTCGGTAGCACGCGCCCGGGCCGTAAGGCCGACACCGTCGCGCGCTGGGTGTTCGACATTGCCGCCCGGCGCGGCGATGCGTCGTTCGAGATCGTCGACATCGCCGCCTTCGACCTGCCGCTCCTCGACGAGGCGCTGCCACCGTCAATGGGCCAGTACGCGCAACCGCACACCAGGGCCTGGGCCGAAAAGATCGCAGGCTTCGACGCCTTCGTGTTCGTGACACCGGAGTACAATCATTCGACCTCGGGCGCGCTCAAGAACGCGATCGACTATCTTTTCCGCGAATGGAACGACAAGCCCGCGGGCTTCGTCGGCTACGGCTCGACCGGGGGCACCCGCGCCGTCGAGCATCTGCGCGGGATCATGGGCGAGATCAAGGTCGCCGACGTGCGCGCCCAGGTGGCGTTGTCGCTGTTCAACGACTTCGAGAATTTCACGACGTTCAAGCCGCAGCCGCGTCAGGAGGCGGCGGTCGAAGCGATGCTGAACGACCTCATCCGGTGGGGTCGCGCGCTGCAGGCGATGCGGCTCGAAACCAGCGAGCAAGGAGTGCTCTGACCATGACGACCACCGCAACTAAACACCGCGCGATCGCCTTTCGCACCTTCGGCGACAAGCACGGCCCGATCACCCGCCTGATGAGCCCCTCCGGGCTGGGCCGCCGCCTCAAGCCGTTCGTCTTCCTCGATCTGTTCGACGCCGAAGCCACGGACTTGTCGGGCTTCGGCTGGCATCCGCATTCCGGCATCGCGACGCTCACCTACCTTTGGCAGGGCAGCGTCCGCTACGAAGACACCACCGGCGCCGCGGGCCTGCTCCCCGCCGGCGGCGTCGAGTGGTTCAAGGCGGCGGGCGGCGCATGGCACGGCGGCGGTTCGGGCGACTCCGGCAGGTCGCGCGGGTTCCAGCTGTGGCTCGCACTCCCCGCCGACCAGGAGCTCGGCGCGTCCGAAAGTATCTATCTGACCCCCGGCGAAATTCCGTCGTTCGGGCAGGTCTCGGTTTTGCTCGGAAGCTACGGGGGCGTGTCCAGCCCGCTTACTGCGCCGGCGCCGATCAATTATCTCGCGGTGCGGCTCAAAGCCGGCGAGAACTGGCGCTACCAGCCGCCGGCCGGCCACGACGTAGCGTGGATCGCGCTGGCCTCGGGAGGACTTGCGGTTCCCGAGCCGGTCGAGCCCGGCGAGCTGATCGCGTTCGACAAATCCAACCTTGCGATCGACATCCGCGCCGAGGCGGACAGCGAGTTCGTGCTGGGCTCGGCCGCGAGCCATCCTCCCGATCTCGTGCTCGGCTATTACTCGGTGCACACCAGCCCAGAAGCGCTCGAAGTTGCTGAGCGGCATATCACGGAAATTCGCACACGTTTGGGAAACGAAGGAGTTTTCTAGCGCCCATTCAGTATTACAAAAAGGAAACGACGATGGCTTCGAACGAAGAGATTATCCGCGAGCTGTACGAGGTCGCAGAGACGGAACCCAAGAAGTTTCGGTCGCTGTTCACCGACAAGGGCTACTGGTGGGACGTCCCTGCCGGAGTAAAATACGAAGGCGACGACGTCGCTCGTGCGGCCGATATCTACTCGGTCGCATTTCCGGATATGCACCGCGAACTCCACGACATCTACGTCGACGGTGACATCGTCGTCGTTCGGCTGACGCTGCACGGAACGCACCTGGGCGACCTCCCCACGGCCCTGGGTACGATCCCCGCTACCGGCAAGGCGTTCCATGTCCCGTCCTGTGATATCTTCCGTATCGAGGACGGCCAGGTCAGCGCCTTCGACTGCTACTACGCCGGAACGATCCTGCTCGGCCAAATCGGTGTGTTGAGCAACCTGGAGGCTTCGATCAGAAAGTAGCCCGGCCTCGCAACTCGATCGACGTTCCAGCCTCACCGCATCGCCACGTAGCGCCCGGGAGCGTCCTCGAGCACCTTGTCGCGCTTCCCTCCGGGCGCGCGCTTGCCGGTGGCGGGCACTTTCGCGGGGTCCTGCGCGGCGAGCCACGCCATCCAGTCGAC
>Ga0307505_10001694_pt1 | contig 16950 bp, 14 predicted proteins | sample 23_S_MG_FD_202183 | JGI IMG/M metagenome (GOLD analysis project Ga0307505, IMG submission 202183) | Soil microbial communities from Populus trichocarpa stands in riparian zone in the Pacific Northwest, United States - 23_S | ecosystem: Environmental > Terrestrial > Soil > Riparian zone > Trees...
ATAGAGGGGTGGTATCAAACGTTTTTTGAGCCACGGATGGGAAGAACACTGAACATATCAGTCGGTGTTTTCTTTATCCGTGGCTCTGTTTTTTGCAAAGCTTGATCTTGGCTGCTGCGGCCGCGAGAGTATCAGGTGAGTAGGGCAGTGATTAAAGTCGTTTCTGGTCTATGTGACCCGCGGCCGCAGTTCATCAAATTGTTATAGCTCACAAACAGATACCCGGCATCCCAAAAAACCACTTGGCTCAAATACCTCATCACCTGGCTGAAAACTGAAAAGGCGTGGCATCGCTGTCAATGGCTTCAAACCCGCACGAACAGTCATGCCCGTCTAGCCTTGCTTCCATACGCTCTACCTTTTTGTCGCTCTGGCTCTGTGCCTGCTGCTCATCATATTGCTGCTGACCCATGTGCGACAGGTAACCTTCCGTTCTGAAAGAATTACCCAAGTATCCCAGAGTCGGGACATCTGGCACTCCCTTCCTGCTTCACAGACTCGCCCCTGCGAGTTCTCCACAGGCTTGCACGATAGCCAGGCCATCGTCTCCCGCTGAACGAGCGGTACCTAATTGCATTAAATTAAGGGCAGCATTATGGTCCCGGTCTATCTCCAACCCACAGGCCTCACAGCGAAAAACGCGCTTGGCCAGTGTCAGCGTTGTCTTGACCTGACCACAGCGACTGCACTGTTTGCTGGACGGAAACCAGCGGTCGGCTTGAACCAACTTTGTGCCGTTCCAGGTACATTTGTAAGCCATCTGCCGAGTAAACTCGCCCATCCCTACATCGGCGACGGCTCGCGCCAGCTTGCCGTTCTGCATCATACCGGCCACGTTTAAATCTTCCATCACTACCAGAGCCGGTCGCTCGAGATCGGGCTTGGTTTTCGCCACGATGCGGCTGGTAGCCTGGTGGATGGCATTTTGTCGCAGACAGGCGATGCGATAATGCAATCGAGTAATCTTGGCACGCGTTTTGGCCCGGTTTTGACTGCCTTTCTGGCGCCGGGTTAACTCGCGCTGGAGCCGGGCTAATCGTTTCAAAGCGTGGCGTAACGCTTTGGGGTTCTCGTATGTCTCACCATGGGAAGTGACCGCAAGGTTCTTGATTCCCAAATCCACACCAACAATTGGGCCGGTCGCTATACGGTCGGGAATCTCTTCCTCGACTTGTAGAGAAACTAACCAACGGCCCGCTCGCTCGGAGAGGGTGGCCGAGAAAATCTTCACCTCTGTTGTCGGCAGATAACCTTTTTCCTGCAAACGCAACCTGTTTACGATAGAGTAAAAGTGCAGCGCCCGTAAGGGAAAACGGCCGAGAGAAATGTCAGCACCCAGCACTTTCCGTTAGTATTCCAAACTGAATACCAACGGAGGTGAAAGGAGATGTTGACAGTGAAAGGATGGGAAGAGATTCGGCGAGCTTACCACGTCGAAGAAAAGAGTCTGCGCGAGATCGTCCGAGAGACAGGACGGGCCTGGCGAACGGTGAAGAAGATGGCGGAATCAAACGAGCCACCACGCTACCAGCGGCAGGAACCACCAGGTGCCCAGAAGTTAGGCCCGTACAAAGAGCGGGTACAAGCGTTGCTGGCCGAAAACAAGCGGTTGCCGCGTAAACAACGGTGGACAGCCCCCCGCATCTTCCGACAAATTCGAGAGGAAGGGTACAGCGGGGCAGAGTCCACCCTACGCCACTACGTTGGTCAGGTTCGCAAGCTCCAGAAGCAGCCGGCGGTCTTTCTACCGCTGGCCTTCGACCCCGGCACGGATGCCCAGATGGATTGGGGTGAAGGGGTGGTTATCATGAACGGCCAGCAGGTGACGGTGCAGTTGTTCCTGATGAAGTTGAGCTACTCACGGCGGACATTCATGATGGCCTTTCCGGGTCAGAAGCAAGAGGCGTTCTTCGCTGGTCATGTGGCTGCCTTCGGTTTCTTCGGCGGTGTTCCTCAACGCATCAGCTACGACAACCTCAAGACGGCCGTGAAAGAGATTCTCCAGGGCCGGCATCGGGTCGAGCAGGAGGCGTTCTTCCACTTTCGCGGTTATTACCTGTTTGAAAGCCACTTCTGCACCCCAGGAGCTGGCAATGAGAAAGGGCAGGTTGAGCACAGTGTCGGCTTCAATCGGCGCAACTTCCTGGTGCCGCTGCCAGCAGTCAATGGCTTCGCCGAACTCAACGACTTTCTGCGCCAGCAGTGCCTGACCGATGACGAGCGCCAGGTAGACGGGCAGCCCAAGCCCATTGGTCAGATGTGGCAAGAGGAGCAGAGTTGGTTGCGACCCTTACCGACTCGTGCCTTTGACTGCTGCCGGACGGCAACCGTGAGCCTCAACCGCTACAGCCAGGTTCAGTTGGAAACCAATCGCTACTCGGTGCCGACCGACCGTGGCTACCCCCAATTGACAGCCAGGTTGTACCCGTTTGAAGTCAAACTCTACCGACCGGGGGAAAACGAAGCCATCGCCGTCCATCGCCGTTGTTATGACCAAAACCAGGAAATCCTTGACCCGCTGCACTATCTCCCCCTCTTGCTACAACGGCCGGGGGCCTTTGAACATGCCAAACCGGTTCGCCAGTGGCGGGAGAAATGGCCGCCGGTGTACGAGACCTTGTTGACCCACCTGCGTGACAAGTGGCCCGACAGCCGGGGCATTCGGGAGTTCATCGCCATCCTCATACCTTCACCGCGACTACAGCCAGGCCGAACTGGAACAGGCCATCGCCGCAGCTCTGGCTCATCATTGCGCCCATGCCGATGGCGTTCGCCTGTGGCTCAACCAGCAGCGGCAACCCGCTTTGTCCTTCCCTACCCTTGACCTGGCTGACCTGCCCCGTCTGGCCAGCATTGGGCAGCAGGCGGTGCAGGCCGGGGCTTACGATGTCTTGCTGGGAGGTGACTGATGTCCGAAGTCGTGGATAAAGTCATCCTGGAAAGCTACTTGCGGAAACTGTACCTATCCACCTTCATTCGCCACTACGAAGCCTTCGCTGCTGAGGCCGCCCAAAGCAACCAGAGCTATAGCCGTTACTTGATGGCCCTGGCCGAGCAGGAACTACTGGAGCGGGATGTTCGCCGTTGCGACCGGCGCGTGAAGGAAGCCAAGTTCCCGGTGGTTAAAGACCTCAGCAGCTTCGACTTCGCCGCCATCCCCCAACTCAATCCCCACTCAATTCGCCAACTGGCCCAGGGCGATTACATTGACCGCGTCGAGCCAGTTATCCTGGTCGGAAATCCCGGATTGGGGAAAACTCATATTGCCACCGCCCTTGCCATCGCCGCCGCCCGGCAGATGCGGCGAGTTCGTTTCTACAATGCCGCTGCTCTGGTCAATGAGCTGCTAGCCGCCCAGGCCGAGGGTCGCCTGACCTCCTTTCTCAACAAGGCTCTCAACTGGCAGCTCATCGTTCTGGACGAGTTGGGCTTTATTCCCTTCACCAGCAGTGGGGCCCAGTTGATGTTCCAGTTCTGCTCCACCCTCTACCAGCGGGTGGCCTTGATTATTACGACCAACCTCAAGTTTGCCGACTGGACACAGCTCTTCGGCGACGAGCGTTTGACGGTCGCCCTGCTCGACCGGCTGACCCACCGGGCGCATATCATCGAATTCGTCGGCGACTCTTATCGCTTCCGCGAACGGCAACGCCGTCAGGAAGCTGGTTGAGAACCAGGGGTGGCTCAATCACCCCCAACGCTTTTGGAGGCTACCTGTGCAACCGCACAAAAACGACGATTTAGATGCCTTGATGATGGTCATGACTGCCCAAGAAGCGGCCAGGCTGTGGCGGCTCAGTCGGAATGCCGTCAGTGATGCTTGCCGGCGGGGAGCCTTGCGCGGCCGTCGCTCTGGTCAGACCTGGCTGGTGACGGTGGCGGATATGTTGACCTACCAGCGCGGCCGCTACTGGCCGGCGATGATCCCACCAGAGCTGAAGCCAGCCCTGGACCAGGCCCGTGTCCTCATGCGCGATGACGACTGATTGAAGGGTAACTGCCCCCGATGATTGTACAATGTGGTGACACTTTAACCGGCCGTCTGCTGACTTTTTAGACAGCCGCTAAAAATGAGATTAGTCGAAAGTGCTGACATTTTGCTCGGCCGATTGTTGCATTTTCCTCTTGCCAAAAACAAGTTGCCGCGTATTCGTCGATTTTCTGGCGTAGCCCCCAATTAAAGGCAAAGCGAGCAGTTCCAGCGCAACCGGCTAACAGGGTGCGTTCACGATTATTGAGCTTCAGTCCCGTCTTGTAGGCACGATAAATGAGCATGTCCCACCTTCTCAACTAAAAAGATATGAAAGTCAAGAAGTGAGGCGCGTTAGCGCCATAAGAGCACCGGCTGATTAACGAGAAGAGAGGGAATAGGGTTTGAGGTTACAAAAAGTCAGGAGTTAGAGTATCTATGGTGGTTCGCCCCAAGATTCACGGGATGGACCGGCAATAACCCCGACCATGCCATACTCGAGCAGCTTCACGAGAACCCAAGCCACGTACCCTTCGTCTAGGGGCAAAAATCTATGCTCTTCGGGGTGTTCGAGGGCTTGTTCCTGGCACGCGGCCGCGATCTCTGCAAAAGTCATCCCACATTCAGAGCGTATTACATCCCCAACAATCGCACCCTGCATGCGCCAAAACTCGAGGACTTCCGGCGGAAAAGAACGAAACGTACCATTTTCATGAGTGGTGCGGATAAACCGAGTGATGGTCATAAAGCGTCTCCTGAAAGTGATTCATTCACCCGGTTTGTCCCGTTAGGGACATAGTTGGAGAAGCTTCACAACTGCTTTCTTTTTCCCATCACCCCCGAATTGCAAATAAAAATGCCTCTCGCCCAGTCAGCGAAAGGCATTTTGAATTGAGGTCGTGCCAGAGCCTTGGCCTGTTTATTGTATTGCGTCCCAAAATGCAGCCGCAGGTGACACCGAATATCAGGTGGTAGGCTTTGTGGATTTGACGTTGTGTCATAGATGGTGAAATGTTTCAACCAACCGAAGCAGGTGCGCCGCAAGGTAGCCCCATCTCTCCGGTAATCGCCAATCTGACGTTAGATGGTATGGAAAGCCTCTTGAAAAAGAACTTACCCCGGAAAACGTCAAATGGTGAGAACTTGAAAGTCAACCTGACTCGTTTTGCGGATGATTTCATCGTCACCGATAACAGCCCAGAACTTCTGACGCAACGGTTAGACCCTTATTAGAACAATTCCTGAAGGAACGTGGTTTAGAACTGTCCCAAGAAAAGACCAAGATAACGCACATCGAACAAGGTTTCGACTTCTTGGGACAGAACATCCGCAAGTACAAGGGGAAACTCCTCATTAAACCATCCCCAAAAAGCATCAAGGCATTCCCAACAAGGCATTTGTCCCGTTTGTCAGCAGAAAATCACCGAAACAACCGGTTGGGCCAGGCATCACGTCATCTGGCGTTCTCATGGATGGGAAGACACGCTCGATAACCTTGTTTTGCTACATCCAAACTGCCACATGCAAGTCCACAGCCAAAAGGTATCTGTGGTAAAGCCGCGTCCGATAGAGGGCGTTGGAAAGGCTTGAGCGGCTTGAAGGGAAACTTTCACGGGCCGTTCTTAGGGGGCGGGGGGTCAGTAATGACCCCCTGCTACCCGACACAATTGAGGGGGATATATGATTTGCGGCCGCGAGGGTGTTTGTGCGCAAACAGTCAAAGAACCAGGTCAAACGCCTGGCTTTTCCTTATGATAAGTACCGCTAACACAAGTTATAAAGCTCGTAAAAAGGTAACTTTCCGGCTTAATCTAATTCCGGAACATAGTGCCCTTCTCCCTGCGTTTCATCCATAAACAGCCCGATGTACATTTCAGTCCCTTCACCCTGAGTGCCAAGCGGCGTGGCGGCAAGAAAATCGAGGGTGGGTGAGAGTATATCGAATGTAACTAATATGATTGAATAGTTGTGCTCACTGACTACAGAGAGGGCTTCAAGAAAGCTGGCTATTTCACGAGCATCAACGTGTTGGTCTACTTTGATGCCACACTTTTCGGCCGCAGCACTCAAGAATTTTTCATCAACACGTTTCTTGCGAAGCGTGTCCCAAAAACATTGTCCCAAATCCCTGACATCTTTAACATTTGGCGCGAAGCGATGCCCCTTGTACTCAACAACATCTCTCTTGTCTAGAGCAACGATAGATTTACGAGGAGTGCGTAACGAAGAGTCTCCGATTTCGTCTTTTTCCATTCCTTTCATTTCTGATGATGAGGAGCCTACAACGTCTTCTTTCTCTTCTCTTTTCGCCTCTGATTTTGTTTTCTCATGGTGTTTCCATTCTGCTTCGGGAGTAGCTGGCGTCTTGCCTTCAAATAACCAATCATCATCGAGTATGGCGAAGTCTTCGGTGATCCCGGTAACTTCGCGCCCCTCGGGATCGCCCTTGTTCACGTCTTCACACACTTTGTCTAGTACTGCATTGAACGTATCGGCTAACAAATAACACCCTTGTTGTTGCTCCTCGCCCAGCTTATGCCATTCTTCACCTTGAAGCCAGTCACCGACTGTGCATTGTTTCTGACTTCTGATGGAAAACTCTCTATTTTCGAGGCCGTATCCCCCTTTCCCTCCAATCTTTTTTCCTTCAGTGGAGTTAAGACCGATACGTGTGCCACCTTTTCTGCCCTCATCCATGCTAGGCACTACCACCTCATCGCCTGTTTGGATCATTGTGTGTGCCGTCGGAGTTTCACCTTCTTGCACCGTCAACGAGGTGTGAACTCTTTGATATGCTCCCTTTTCGTTCCCCAGGTAACATCTGATTTCCGTCTCATTTCCTGGTTGAGTATACAAATGGGTGATTTCTCTTTCTACACCACCAACACTTAGCTTCACGGTTTTATCCAGAAGGATTTTCGTCATCGTAATCGATGGATGTCCTGCTCCCCCTTTCTGCTTTTTGGCATACTGTAGTTGCTTAAGACGATCAAAGATCTCTTTTTGACTTAAGGTTGTGCTTTTGTCGTCTGTTGTTTTTGTACGCTCCTCTCTCAGCCTCTTTAATTCTTCGTTATCTCTTCTCTCTTGGCTTAATTTAAGGTACGAATCTTCTAACATTCCAAGTAGGGTGGCGTTCTCTTTTAACGGGTACGTACCTTCGCGTACTTTCGTTACCTGAGCTTCTGTTATTCTATTTTTGCGTTCCACATAATTTTTTACTTCATTTTCAGCTACTTGATCTACTTCTGCGAGCGTTTCACCCGATTCATTTAGCAGAATAATTTTCCATTTCGGTTTCTTGGACGTTCCACCCGATTGCAACAATCGGAGTTGCGTGGGTACTGACCCTAATCCCTCTGATTCGCCCCGCTTTGTCTCAGTTTTCTCAGCTTTGACTTCCGATTTCTCATCCTTGACTTCCGACTCCTCGGTTTTTACTTCAGATTCTTCTATTTTTATTTCGGGAACCTCTGTTTTTACCTCGGACTCGTCTGTCTTATCCTCTGCCAGATCAAGATCATTTGCGTTGACATACCTTTCCCCGATGCGTCCCCCAAAATTTACTTGATACTGCTGTCCTTTGAAACCAACGATTGTTCCTACGCCCCATTTTTTATTTTTGTTATTTGTGACCTTTTGGCCTTGTTCGACATACGTTTTATTTTTGGCAACAATTCTACGCTGTATTGACACCCTGGTTTCTAATGGCATGACCAATGGTTGTTGTTTTGCCTTTTGAGTCAAAAGCTGACCAACCGCTTGGTTGCCGATTGTGCGCTGAAGCCGTAGCACGTCATGCGGCGTCAGGGGATTTGGAGCCATCCGAGTACGTTCAACAAGGGTGTCAGCATCAGGTTGATAATCGGGGACCGTTGCACGGCGAGCCGGGGTGAGGTTGGCCTGGGGCTTGGTGGCACTGTTTTTGGCAGGCTCTTTGGATGACATGCCTGTCTCCTGACGATGAGATATTGCGAATTTGACTACCAGATAGGGGAAAGCGACTTTCAGGAGTTTAAGGGAATACCGTATGTGTGTCAACGCTCATTCAAGGGATGGATGTGCATCACTATTATGGCTACGAAGTGGCACGGCCGGAAGACCTGCCACACCTACACCCTGGTCATCCACAGATTTGATGCACCCCCCAAGGGATCGGGGCGAGCGCCAAATTTTTTCGGCCGAATGCGCGGCCGCGAGGGTGTTTGTGCGCAAACAAAAACAAAAAAACCGGGTCAATAACCCGGTTTTTCGCTTATGCTATTATGAGTTAACACAAGCTACCGGGTCATTTCGCAAGTTCTTACCAAACACCCCAAGCTCTCACATTCTTCCTCCCAGATTCCCGTATATAGGATTGACCAACTATGCTTGTATCAAGACTCTTTGACCTGCACAAAAACCGCTGTACTTGTGTATTAATCTCCTTTTGTTAGGCGGGCACGAATCAGATATTCAGTGTTTGTAAATTGATTAGATTGTTTTAAGCCATATTCTAGTCTATAGTATTTCAAAGTAATTATTGCGCTTCAAATTTCATGTAAATTAAAGTTCAGTGGAATCTGATTTCCATCAGCTCAATGTTCCTTAACCAGAAGTGGTCCAGGGTTACATTGTTTTAACAATCGTACCCTTGCCCTCATCCAGTAGTATGCCGGGATGCCTTGAGCCTACCGAGAATAACCGCAAACGACAACCTCGTGCGGCTGTTACCGACGTTTTGTGGCCAGCCATACCAATCACTCATTACTATCTGGACCCATGCAGACTCCATGCATACCAGGGCGAGGCTACGTCAATATGAACACCAATGACTTATTACCCCTGCTAACACAACTGTTTTTTGTCCTACTTGGTTTTGTTACAACAGCGAATTACTTGCGTTTCAGAGGCAAAACACGCCGCGATATTGCCTTGATGTCGGTAGCATTAGCAATTTCCTTTTTCATTCAGCTTTTGGAGCTTGCCACAGGTATACGGGCTGAGTGGCTAAATGTTCTGGGGGCATTGAGTCTTTTCACCCAACCCTATTTATTATTAAACCTGGCTCACCACTTTCACCCGATTCCCCGCCTCGTCCGACGTGTTGCCTTTGTCGCCATGATTGTTTCGGGGGTGGCCGCGACCTCGGCCGATGTTTTATCACCGACCTTAATTGTCGTGGCCAGATTGGTCGTGGTCGCTTATTTTGTAGTCATTAACGCCTATACCATGATAATTTTTGTCCGGGGAGCCTGGACGAGTTCAGGAGTAGTGCAACACCGAATGCGTCTGGCTGCGGCAGGGTCTGGCTTTTTTGCTCTGGCTTTGTTTACGCTGTGGCTTGCGGCCGCCCTACCGGCTATTCAAGAAGGGTTTACTTCGCTGATGTACATGGCCGCTATCGCCGCGGCCCTGGGTTACACAGTAGGGTTTTCACCACCACGCTGGTTACGTCAGGCTTGGCAACTAACCGAACTGCGAAACTACCTATTGCAGATAAACAATAAGCCAATGGCAGAACGACTAAATGTGTCCGAGAGCTTGGATGAGTTGTGTCAGGCGGTAAATCGAGCCACTGGTGGATACCTCACCGTTATTGCCCAGGAAGATGCGGCCGCCGGGGGCTGGATGTTACGCTCTATCACCGGGCAAGCGGAATTCGTTGATCCTTACCTCGAATACGAGGGCATTATTCGCCGGGTTCAGCGCGATCATAGGCCTGACTTTATTCGCGTCTCTCCCGAATTAAGTGCAGGCGACCATCGCCTGTTGGCCATGGTGGATGCGGACACCTTACTGGTTTCACCCATCGCGGCCGCGGAACGTAATTGGGGCCTCCTGTTAGTGTTCATGAAACGCAGTTCCTTGTTTATTGAAGACGATCTCAGTTTAGTGACGCTTATCGCCCAACAAAGTGCCATGTTCCTGGAGAATAGTGCCTTCATTGAGTCAATACGAAACTACTCAGAAACATTAGAGCAACGCGTTGAAGAACGAACGGTAGAAGTGCGTCAACTCAACGCCCAGTTAGAGCGACGTGTGGCTGAGCGCACCGCCGACCTGAGTCACGCCAATGCAGAGTTAGGCAAAGTGGTGCGGGCCAAAGATGAGTTTCTGGCCAACATGAGCCATGAACTCCGCACCCCGCTTAATGGCATTTTAATCTTGACCGAAGTGCTTATTGAGCAAATTCGTGGTCCCCTCAATGAGCGCCAACTCGATTCGTTACGCACTGTCCACGCCAGCGGCCATCATCTTCTCTCTCTGATCAACGACATTCTCGACCTGTCTAAAATAGAAGCAGGCAAATTGGAGTTATTGCTCGAACCGGTGAACGTGAATGATATTTGCCACAGCAGTTTGCAGTTTGTCAAAGAGTTAGCCCACCAAAAACAGCTTCGTTTAACCTTCAGTAATGACGTCGTGGGTGCGCAGGTGCAGTCTGATCCCCGTCGCCTAAAACAGATTCTCATCAATTTATTGAGCAATGCCGTTAAGTTCACCTCTGAAGGGGGGCAGGTAAGCCTGAAAATTACCACCGACGGATCCCTTGATGTCCTTCGTTTAATCGTGCGGGATACGGGTATCGGTATTTCCGCTGATGATATGCCCCGATTATTTAAACCCTTCACGCAACTGGATTCTGGCCTGACCCGCGAACATGAAGGGACTGGTTTGGGACTGACGCTGGTCAGTCGCCTGGTTGAATTACACGGAGGCAGTATCGAAGTGGAGAGTGAAGGAGTACCAGGGAGGGGCAGTTGCTTTACCGTTTCTCTACCCTGGCAAAATATGTCGGAGAGAAGCCAAGACCCGGAGATGTCAGCCATCCTGACCACAGACTTACATGAGGTGATTCGTCGCTTGAGACGGATAGAAGATGAACGGGTTAAGGCAGTTATCGTCGAGGATTCGCCCACGGCTGCTGAACAAATTGACCGCTATCTCCAGGAATTAGGGATTGACGAAGTGATCCATGTGTCAGGTGAGCAAGCCGCGGAAACGGTGCTGACGACTTTACCACATCTCATTATCCTGGACTTGCTGATGCCGGATCAATCGGGCTGGGATGTGCTGGTTCAACTTAAAGCCGACCCCCGTATCCAAGTCATTCCCGTGATCATCATTTCGGTTGTGGATGAACCGGCCAGAGGGTTGGCGGCTGGGGCTATCGAATATCTAGTTAAACCAATCACGCGGGAGCGGATCAAAGCAGCCTTGATACGCGCCGTCACCACGATAGACACGGGTCAAGCCTCTCCGACTCCTGCCCCCAGGGTTGAGCGATCCCCCTCAAGCGAACCAAGAGGTCCCTTGTTCTTATTGGCCGAAGACAATGAGACCAATATTCGGGCCATTGGTGATTATCTGCAAGCTATTGGCTATCGGCTGGCCATAGCCCGCGACGGGAGTCAAGCGATTGATCTGGCCTTGGCCCTGAAACCTGATTTGATTTTGATGGACATCCAGATGCCAGTGTTGGATGGATTGACGGTAACGAGGCGTCTTCGGGCTATATCCGAGTTTGCTACAACCCCTATCATTGCCTTAACGGCGTTGGCCATGCCTGGCGACCGGGAACGGTGCCTGGCGGCTGGGGCCAATGAATATCTCTCCAAACCGGTGAGTCTAAAGCGGTTGCGACAAGTTATTGATGAATTGCTGGATAAGTAGGATGGATGGGGGATATCGTCCTTCGGTTACGACCATCAGGAGACAATCTCATCTTTGGACGTAACTGTTCACATTAGCGGCGTTGGGCCAGATACTTAAGCTCTTTATGCAGGTGAAAGGCTTCTATCATCTTGGTCTGATGCTGATAGACAGTGCCGATAAATTCGGGATCGACCCAGTAAGCCTCTCCCATATCTAGCGCTATCTCTTCACTAAATTCTGGACAAATCCGTTTGATCGCCGCTTTTCCGAAAGCCAGAAGGTCTCGAAGAATCGGCTCGTCTTGGTCTACCGACATGGGCACCACTGACTCCTGTAATAATTTGAGTTCTACAGTGAAGTTAAACAGGATGGTGGCGAATGGTAAATGTTTGGGATCCCAGATAAGTTGCTACCACGTCATTAAGATACAGCATCGCCAGCACACGGGCAATAAAATGAACTCGCTTTCACAATTCCCTTTAACCTTACACAGTTGTATTGCCCTTGCTCCCTAACCTGCTAAAATTCACCCGCTTGCAACGTAGCCTTCATCTTTAATGCACTGACAGGTACATTGTGGAACAGGTACTCAATGTACCCGTCCTTGCATCCCAAACCCCACAAGAAAAACGCCTCTCGATAACTGATCGAGAGACGCTTTCAATCGGGACCGTGCCAGGGACCTGATACGTTTAATCTTACGCCATCCCCAGCCGCGGCCGCAATGCCAATACATGACTCCCCAGCAATTCGTCAAGCACTGGGATAAAGTTCTACTGAAAATGACTGCGGCCGCGACCCTGTTTACACGCAAACACCTCGGCACTTCTTGCCCCTTCCCGCTCTATCGTTACAATCCCCAGCCATACTACATTGCTTGATAAGCACGGTATTCCCCTGTGAAATACCATTGATGATCCAGTTTTTCTAAGAAGAATACATAACGTAAAGAACCACCCTGGCTGATACTGGCCTTTCTAGTTACCGGATGGCGGATCGAAACCGTCATAAATGGAGGACAAGTAAACCACCATTGGTCCCTTTTAAATTCTGCAAGCGAATGTGTTTGGCGGTAATCAGGCAACATGAATTCATAGGCAGTTTCATAATCTTCTCGCGTCATGGCTTGATTAAATTGTGCGCAAATATCTCTAATAACCACCTCCTCCTGGCGCGCCCGGTACTCTGAAAAAACATAATTAGAGATAGCTAACAGACCTATGATGGCATAAACCAGTGTAACTCGTGTTTTGTTGCCCCTTCTTTTGACGATATAAATGTAAGACACTGTCAGGCAAACTACAATGCCACCCAGTGTCATTGCACGAAACCCCCCTGAGCCTGGGTTGAATACGAAAGGGAAAATCAATAAAACCCATAGGGCACCAATAAGGCATACTATGTTTATCGCAATAGCGATAAACCATTTTAAAACCCGTGGCAAGTTTTTCATCATTTCACTCCTTGCCGGTTCAGCCCAGATGTGCCAATTACGTCGTCGCTGAACACAGCAAAAGCGTCACGTACTATACTTGGATAGGCGAGCCAAGAGAAGACAAGCCAATAGACCCACCAACCGATGATTTCCCCATAACTAGCTCGTTTGGACCCACTTGGCGAAAAAAGGGTAAGAAGAGGATAGAAGTAGTGATGAGAAAAATGCCAACTTCTCTCAACCAGCGGAGTTTGTAAAACATATACCATCTCCTTAACTAACTGGCAGGAGCAGGGATGTGAGCTGGATAGGCCAGGGGGAACGGGACAGTTGCAATCGTCTCTCAAGAATATTATCTTGTCAATAGTGAATAGAAATCTAGCGTTGGGGTCGCGGCCGCATTGTGTTTATATACCAGTGTATATGAGATAAACAGTCAAAACTTCTTACTACGAATACATTTTGCTCTATGCGTTAGCCGTTGTTAGAATCCTAATGCTCACAGTGTAGCCCTCAACTTCATGCACTGACTAGGTGTATTGCATTGCTTTGTCGTGTTTTACACCGGTCTCTACATCCCAAGCCAAGAAAACACCTCTCTCGATTGAGACTTAAGAGTGTTGGCAATGATTTGCCATAATTTAAGCTAGCACCTGGTTCAAGGAAGCCATAGTTAATGGGCCTACCATTGAACACAATCCCTTTTATTCCTGATGATTGTCTGCGAGGTTTTATTTGCGGCCGCACGTTTGTTCCTTCACTTCTCTCCAAATGAGAAAATGAAGGCGGATCGTATCCTATCAAAGGAGAAGTCAATGTCTACAAGCACCTCAGGAAGTAATACCTCTTTTAAGTGGTATGGGTCCCCCATTGACATAGTTGTAGGAACGATAAGCGGAGCTTGCTTAGGACCGGTATGCGTTATCGTTTATACCTTCTTCTGGTATCTGGTGGTAGCCAGAAAACTTCGCGATGGAGGGATGGGAATAAGCGGAGCTTTTATAGGCGCTCCATATTGGATCGTATTCGGCGCATTAGCTGGGGCCTTGGGCAGCTTTCTTGGTGGCATAGCCATACGTCGTGGTAAAAGCGTTATCTATTCTGGGGTAGCAGGTTTGGGAGCCGGTTTCATCATTGCTATTGGTGGTAAGTTAATCTTCGTTAACGATTCTGGAGTGGGTTCCTATATGTATATCACCTGGGCCAGCGGATTTTGTATTGCTGGAGCTATTGCAAGTCTATTTAGTAGCGATTTCCATGATCTGACCCATTTCTTAAAATGGGATTATTTACGTCTGGTTGTCATTGTCGTGATCGCTTTTCTGTTGACCTTTTTGTCTTTAGCGTATGTTCGACCGATGGCCTGCCATAAACTTTGTGTGACGGAGCCATGTCCCAGTGGAACTTGCCGTGAGGGGGAGCTAAGGAGTGGGTTCCCCTTTCCAATCCGGCGCGACAACAATTTGCGTCAATCGCCAGTTTTGGCATCAGGTGCAGGTAGGCTGGGGCCTGAAGATGTACCCAGTTCTCCGGCTTTCATTCTCAATATTCTCTTCTATAGCACCATTCTTTGGACCCTGTGGGATCGGTCATGGTGGAGCAGGCTACGTCACCGCCTTGCCCGTGTTTAAAGAACAGCAACAGTAGAGACCCGACTGTCTGGAACGTTGCCGGATCATACATCGGAAAGGAGTAGTGGTATGGCAATGGATTATGTGGACGACTACGCCCTTCCCCACATCACAGGATGGAGTATCATAGGAGTTACCCTGCGATAATAACAAGGCAGTTCGCCTATATCGGGTGGGGTATCCTGGGCCTGAAGATATGCCTAATTATTTGGCTTTTGCTCTGGATGTTCTCTTTTACAGCGTACTGCTGTGGCTTATATGGAAGGCACTGCTTTGGATCTGGCTTCGCAACCGTTCCCGACGTACCAACGTGCCGACGTGATGGAGAGCAAACTACGTAAGCGGCCGCGGCCCTATTTTCACGCAAACACCTCGGCACTTCTTGCCCCTTCAATGGCTGAATTGTCCTTGCTCCCTAACCTGCTAAAATTCACCCGCCTACAATGTAGCCTTCATCCTAATGCACTGACAGGTACATTGTGGAATAAGTACCCAATGTACCCGTCCTTGCATCCCAAACCCCAAAGTAAAAACGTCTCTCGATGACTGATCGAGAGACGTTTTCAATCGGGACCGTGCCAGGGACCTGATAGGTTTAATCTTATGCTATCCCCAGACGCGGCCGCAATACCAAAACATGACTCCACAGCAATTCGTTAAACGCTGGGACAAAATCCAACTCAAAGAAACCGCGGCCGCGCAACCCCACTTCTATGACATATGCGCCCTGGTGGGCCATGCGCTGCCCCACGTCGCCGACCCTAAAGGGGAGTTCTTTACCTTCGAGGCTTCCACCGACAAAACCACTGGCGGCCGCGGCCGCGCCGATGTCTGGTACAAAGGTCAATTCATCTGGGAGTACAAAGGGGTTCACGCTGACCTGGATAAAGCTTATCAGCAATTGCTCCTCTATCGCGAGAGCCTGGGTAATCCACCCTTGCTTATCACCAGTGACCTACAACGGATCATCATTCATACCAACTTCACCGGCACGGTCAAACAGGTGCATGAGATAACTTTTGATCGCCTGGCAAACAGGGATGGCCTGGACCTGCTCTGGCGTGCTTTTCATCATCCTGAATCCTTCAAGCCTGACCAAACTCAGGAAAAGGCCACCCAAGCCACGGCTGAAACCTTTGTCCAGGTGGTCAAGACATTGCAGGAGTGGAGTAAGGGCCACGGCGACCCCACCTCACCGGAGCGGTTAGCCCATTTCGTGGTGCGCCTTTTCTTCTGCCTCTTTGCCGAAGACCTGGGTCTACTCCCCAACCGGCTCTTTACCACCCTCATCGAACGGCAACAAGCAAACCATCGGCATTTTATGGATGGCTTGCGGAGCCTGTTCACTATCATGCGCGACGGCGGTTTCTTCGGCCCGGACCGCATCCCCCATTTCGACGGCGGGCTGTTCGATGATGCTTTTGTGCCCGAACTCCCCAGTGACATCATAGACCACCTGCTCAGGTCGGCGCGGCAGGATTGGTCGGCCATTGACCCCACCATCTTCGGCACCCTCTTTGAGCGGGTTATAGACGAAGACAAACGGGCACAACTGGGGGCGCATTACACCAGCCGGGATGACATTCTGCTCATCGTTGAACCGGTGTTGATGAAACCCCTGCGTGACAAGTGGCGTGAACTGAGGAACTGGGCCAGACAACAACTCAATCAAACACAATCCGCAAACGCACTCCTCGCCACAGGCCAATTTGCCTCCGCTCGGCTCTCTGCCTTTGCCCGTTATCTGGCTACCATCCGGGTTCTAGACCCCGCCTGTGGTGCGCCACGATGCGCTTATTGACAATACCCGAACGGAAAGAAAGGAGGTGATGCAAAGAACCAGTAGGGTCGGTAGTGAACCTCAACACTACCGAGGCTGATCCGGCAGGCAGAGGAAAACGAACCAGAATCTGTCTGAAGCCCGGAGAACACGCGGTACGAGGTGGCACTCCATCACAACCTCAAGACCGCAAGCCTAAGCCGGAACAAGGTCACGCAAGAAATCTCTGCCAGAAGCGTCCAGAGGGTCAACATCCTGCCAAACGATGGAGATGGGATGGAAGTCATCGGGTAATTGGTATGTCGCATGGAGACCAGTGAAAAGCCCGTCCATTGGGGTGAACCGACAATGGCTAGATGAGGTAGAAGCCAGCGGCCGAAGACGACGGTATCAGGGGATACCGAACGGGCGTACAGGAGAGACCTAACTTCCGGCGCAGAGTGTCAAACAGTGAACGTGGGAAGCCCGACCGCCCGTCCCGGAAAAAAAAAAAAAA
>Ga0307505_10001695_pt1 | contig 16950 bp, 15 predicted proteins | sample 23_S_MG_FD_202183 | JGI IMG/M metagenome (GOLD analysis project Ga0307505, IMG submission 202183) | Soil microbial communities from Populus trichocarpa stands in riparian zone in the Pacific Northwest, United States - 23_S | ecosystem: Environmental > Terrestrial > Soil > Riparian zone > Trees...
TTTCAGATTGGTTCAATCTCTGAGATTGAACCAATCTAGCGCAACTGATTTAAACGTCCTGCCTGAGAGTTTCAACGTAGGGTATCTGGTCATCAGACCCGGTGAACGTCTGTGTCAATCCCTGAATAATTCGTTGCTGCCAATGGCTGGCTCTGGCGGTTCGCTCGGCCAACCCTTCCTGACCCGGCACGCGGCCGCTGAAATCTTCGCCCAACGGTTTGCGCTCTGATTCACGGAATATCATCCAATGTTTGTCCATTTGAAACCTCCACAAAAATAGCCCTCAGCTACTAGTACACCTGGGCGGAAGTCTCTAGCAGGTTTAGAAACCAGGTTTTTCTCCTGTAGATCGCTCTCGCAGTTGATGTAAAAACCTGGTTTCTATTTACGCCGTGCTGTACTAGTCTTAGGCTGACAGCTTCTTACTGACGCTCTACGGAATGACCATCGAGATAACATACGTTCTCGGACGGTCGTTTGACCAGGCCGGTAATTTTGACAGGGGTTGTACGGTCCGCGGCCGCGCCATCAGCCATAATCACCTGTAGATCATCTTCCGTGTATGGATCAGGTGGCATCATCAGCCGGTTATTACGCGGTTCATCACTGGTGACCAGTTCAACCAGGACATTACCCGTTTCACTCTGGAAATTGATCCGGCACTGTCCTTGCTCGCAGATGAGGAAAGACGGCAACGAGAGAAAGCCATCCACTACTACCTTCGTGCCAGGCTCCTGCTGACACACCTCACCTACCGTGATCGCCACGGGCGGTGTATCATCCGCACAGGCGGTCAACATAACCATCAACCCCAACAGAAACAATAAACCAACCATTGATTTCATATTGCATCTCTCCCAAAGTGGTTTTGCCACGAATTAGCTCGAACAAAGAACTCGACTTGGGCGAATTTTGGGTTTACCTCTGGACGTAGAACAGCCTTTCCAGGCTGTTCGCTCTCTGGCGAAAACACCAAACGCCAGTAAAGAAAACATTCGTGGCAGATAGTCTTCTCATCTATACAAGAAGTTGACTCGCACGGTACTATTCGTTCACGATAAACGGTAGATAAGTCCAATGGGATGGGGGAAAGGGCCAGGTCGCCGTCGGGGTAGCTGTCACGGGAGTTGTGGCTGTACCTGTGGGCGTAATCGTAGCTGAGGGATCCGGTGTATGGGTGATGGTGGGTGAAGGCGTTACCGATGGCGTTCGGGTGGGCGTGGCCGTGTTGGTGGGCGTAGGGCTGGGGGTACGGGTTGCCGTGGGCGTGGAGGTAGGCGTGCGCGTTGGTGTCGCGGTGTTGGTGGGTGTCGGTGTGATAGTTGGGGTGGGTGTGCCGGGTGAGAGCCGTTCAAACGGCCCCATATCACACCGGGAATTACCATTGCCATCCCCATCTACCGGGCGTACATAATCCCGCTGGTCAATAAATAAATCCACATTATTGTGATCGGCACAGCCCAGGGGGTTGCCGGCATCAACCGCCAGACTGCCTGCTTGTAGCGCATGGGTGAAACTACTGCCGCCATTATTTTGTAGAGGGCCGAGACCAGGATTGACGCCCGTAATGTTGCCAAAAGGACTGCCCGCGATGGTGCAACCAGTTATGTCTTCGATCAGGTTATACCCCTGGCTGGTCACGGTGCCGGAACAATCGTTGTGCAAAGTTCCTGAGGTACTCCCATCTACGTTATCCCCAATAATGGTGTTACGAATGGCAACGGTTCCGGTGATAATGCGGACACCACCACCGCCCCCGCCCCCGTTGGTGTCTGAATCGGCGGTGTTGTTGGCCACGGTCACGTTGTACAGATTGGTTGTACCGCCGTTTAAGAGACCCCCGCCATCGAAAGTGGCACTGTTGCCGCTGATGGTGCTGTTGACCAGCGTCATCGTGCCTGTATTAGAAATGCCCCCCCCGTTGGTGGCACTGTTGTTGCTAATGGTGCTGTTAAGAATGAGCGTGGTGACACCACCCTGGATGAAAAGCCCACTCCCTTCGTTGTTTTCGATACGACTATGGTTAATGGTGAGGTTGGGGGCCGCACTGACAACATAGATACCAGCATTGGGGCCACTGTTACGAACGCGACTGTAGGCAACTGTCAGTTCGCCGTCAGAAACCAGGATGCCGCTACCAGCCTGAGACGTGGTACTGCCCCCGGTGATGGTGATGCCGAGGACGGAAACAGTGCTGTCGGAGACTACATGCAGAACACGATCCAGGCCATTGCCGTCAATCGTCGTGTTGAATGGGTTGGAGCCAAGCAGTGTCAAATCATCGGTAATGTCCAGATCACCGGTAAGGGCAGCGTTTTCGTTGTTCCCGGCAATGGTCAGCACATAATTGCCAACCGGTATCGAGATGGTATCGGCACCGTTACCGGCGGTACAGGCATCTACGGCTTGATCCAGGTTGGCGGCCCGGATGGCTTCGCGCAGAGAGCAGTCGCCATCACTATTCACTTCGTCAGCGGTGGTATTGACGGTAATAGTGGCGGCGCGGGCGGTAGGTGGATTTACAAAGATCAGGGTTATTCCGATCATCAGGGTTATGATCAGAAAGAGGGAAATAGGAGAAACAAATCGTTTAAGGGGTTGGTTTTTATAGGGTCGGAAAAGCATGGTCTGGCTCCTTGTGCTCTTGTACTATGTGAGCAGGATAGAGCCAAACGGGGTTGATTACATCGGGAAGTACTACCTAGTTTGGGCTGGGGGGTTCCCTAATTTGGGGGGAAGAGCAGGGAAGCATTTCAGCATTTCAGCTTGTCAGGCTGACCGGCTGACCGACTGACTGGCTGATTACAGCTTTCAAGAAGATTTTGTTTGTAGTGACCGTTTATGAAAGTTAAGAAATTAAACCGGTAATACTCGCCGTGTCATGCTGAGGTCCCCCGAAGCATCCCATTCGCTTCAAATGACCAAGTCGTTGGGATTCTTCGCTCCGAAGACTTCGCTCAGAATGACAATTCAGCGTTTTGGTACATTACTGAAATAAATAATGAATTTTCATTAGCGGGCTAGCGTTAGCCCGCTAAAGCGGTCACTACGAACAAAACCCCCAAATGATTATCTGAACATCTATAGCTGACTCGCTGACTGGCTATCACAGCAGATCATGCTGGCGGGCAATCGCGGCCGCGTCCGTTCTCGTAGGTACATTCAACTTAGCCAAAATGGCCGACACATGGTGATCCACTGTTTTCGTCGAGAGGTGTAGCCGGGCGGCTATCTCGACATTGGTGAGTTCCTGGGCCAGCAAGGCCAGAATGTCCCGCTGGCGGGTGGTGAGACCAAACGGGTTTTCCCGCGTAGATGGCCGGGGGCCACGGGGGATATTGGGGATACCGGTCTGGCGCATTTTCTGGCGCAACTGCGCGGCCGCGGGCTTCGCTCCCAAATCATCCAATATCTCCAGGGCGGCCAATTGAGCTTCTGCATCACCATCAGCCAGGGCACGGGCCTGTTCATAGGGGCAACCTAACTGTGACCATGCGGCCGCGGCCGCAGACCAATCTCCCCTTATCTGCCAAACAAACGGCTCCGCTGCCCACTCCGGCAACACAACTTCATCACCAGCCCGCCAACGCCAAAAAGCCAGTTCCCCCGTGGCCCAGGGGTTTTGCTGACTCACGGCTATTTCATAGAAAACACGGGCTTCGGCCAGCGTCTGTTCCTTATCCCCGGCCAACCAGGCCGCTTCAGCCCGAGCCGCCCGCACCATGCCCTCACGCTGCCGATACCCCAGCTTAAACATGAGGGCCAACGATTCGTCCAATGCGGTCATGGCATCCGCTTCACCTTGCCGGGCGCGGAGTCGCCCCAGAACCATGAGGGCTGGCCCTCGACTGCCAATGGATGTGCCGGGCAACTCTAACACCGCCTGAATATCTGCGGCCGCTTCCGTCCAATGCCCTAACAAGAGATACCATTGTGCTCGCCAGGCCAGGGTGAACAAGCGAGTGGATTCCATATCCCGTTCCACCATGTAGGCCAACCCGTCCGCGAAACATTGTTCAGCCTGGGGAAATTGGTAGAACTCCACATAGACGGAGCTGAGATTGGCGTAGCTGTTGGAAGCGCGAATGGTCTGGCCGATGTTCAAGGCGTAACCAAGGCCTTCTTCTAAGAAATGAATGCCGCGCTTGTAATCCAGATGTAGCCAGCACAGCCCCAACGTCTCGTAAAGGCGAGGGAACAAGGTGTCATCCTCAAAATGATGGGCCAATTCCAGATTTTTCGTAGCGATGGCTACCCCTTGGGCGTTTTCCAGGTTAGCCAGGTGGAGTAATGCCTGAGAGTTGTAAATAATGGCTAACTCGCGGTTGGGAGGCAGTGCTTCTAAAATGGCAATGGCCTCATCGTTCACTTGCTGTGCGGCCGCGTTTTCCCCCATGAGATGAAGAATAAGGGCCTGTCGTCCCAGGCATTCACCGTACTTGAGGGAATTGCCGATGGTTTGCCACAGACGAGCTTCTTCTCGCTTGGCGGCCAGGGATTCGTGACGCTGATCCAGAACGTCGCACTCAATCGAATATTCACGCCATAACAGGGCACACTCTTCAGGGGGTATATCCAGGGCATATTGTAAAAGGAGTTTGTACAACGCGGCCGCAGCGCGATGGGTACCGGCTGTACTGGCCTGACGAGCCGCCGCCGGAGCGCAGGCGATAATGGTATCGCGGTCGCCCGCTCCCTCGGCATGGTGAACCAGCCGCACCAGATCAGTGCGAGTGAGGGGTGAGGCTTGTAGAGCAGCCAGTACCCGTTGGTTTAAGCGCAATCGTTGTTGGGGGGGAATGAAGGCCAGGATGGTCTGGCGGGCCAGTTCATGGCGGAAGGTGAGCAGGTCGCCTTGCGGCCGCAACAGCCCCACGGCTAAGGATTCGTCTGCGGCCGCGGCGTCCGGGCCACTCACCTGGGCCAATAACCACGGCTCAACCCGTGAACCAATGATCGCGGCCGCTTGCAACACCCCTTGAGCCGAGGGTGAAAGCCGAGCCACCCGCGCCAGAACCGCATCCTGGATGGTCGTCGGCAAGCTGTTCCCCCCGCTATCCAGCACTTCGGTGACAAAAAACGGGTTGCCCGCCGTCTGCTGGTGAAGATGGGCGGGATCAATAGCTCGCTGACCGATGAGGGTTTGCACCGCCTTTTCGCTCAGCGGGGGCAGGGGAATGCGGTAGGTGTTGGCTAAGGGAGAGAGATCGCCCAAAACAGTGCGTAAGGGATGACCTAACCCCAATTCCTCATCCCGGTAGGTCAGGATGATCAGGGCATGGGTGCGGTTGATGCGCCGACCCAGATAATGGACCAGATCCAGGCTGGCCTCGTCGGCCCAGTGCATATCTTCAAAGATAACAATGAGGGGGCGGCCTTGTAGCTCGGCCAGGAAGGCGGAAAAGAGGGTGGCGTGCGGGGTGTTGTTATGGAGCAGGCTGGACAGGTTGCTCTGGGTTTGAGCGGCCATATCGTGCAGAGGCCCCAGCGGCCGCGGCGTAAACAGATCATCACACGCCCCCCACAACACGCGCCGGGCACTCGTCTGCTGTCGGGTGAACTGCTCCACCAGGCTGGTCTTGCCGATGCCTGCTTCACCGCTGATCAGGACAAGACGGCCACAGCCCGCGGCCGCGTCGCTTAACGCTGTCTGTAATTGTTCCAGATAGAGTTCTCGTTCCAGGAGCGCCATAAAATTGGTGTGTACGATAGACCTTGAGACCTTGCCAATGGGTGTGTTTCATTTCAGTGGAGAGGAAGAAAATAATTAATCGGTGAATTGGTGAATTGTTGAATGATTAACGAGGGGAGGCGTCTGCCGCTTCATTAACCATTCACCCATTCAACTGTTCAACAATTAATTATTCAACTCATTTGAAACACACCTCTTGCCAATACCTCCTGCATTCTAGCGGATTTGGGGCCGAGGGCACACTGTTTAAGGATACACCAAGAATGAGCGATAGGTTGCGGCCGCGGGTCACAAATTGTGTGTTGTGAAGAAAGTGCCATGTGCTTTAGAATCGGAAGGTGGCGCGGTCTGGAGACTGGCCACAGCGGGTAATGGGGTAAACGAGAAACACCGCGTCACATCAAGGATGCTAACATGAAACGAGTTATTATAAGCCTTTTTGTGATCCTACTCCTACTCCTAGGCATCGGTTATATTGCAATCTCTAGTATACAAATTAAGAGGGATTCACTAGAAAACACACGTGCGATAGAGGAAATTTTAAGAGAATCCCACGAAAAAACGGCTGTATCAGCCATCTATCGCTTTGAGACAACTTGGATGAGCCTTGATGCTTATCGTAACCCAGAAGTTCAAGCACGAGTTGCCACTGGCCCATTTCTGGAACAAATGAGGTTCAAGCAAGAGGTTGGTAGCTTTAATACACTGGAATACTGGCAGGTCACAAAAGCTGTAACGATTACAAGCGTTAGTGTTTATGAATTTACTCCTACCAAGTTCAGAACCGGGGCTTGTGTAAATAGAAACATGGACCGTGTTACACCTCAAGGTGTTTTTCTTGAATCGGTAACACACCAAGGTGTTTGCATTATTTATGTTTTTATATGGGAACAGAATAATTGGATGTTAGCTGGGGCATTTAACACAACAATGAGGGATACTGCTGCCAGAGATTGGCATCAGTTGCCAGATTGGCTAAAAGAAATTATAGGGGAGCTACCTAGTAATTTGCCATAGCCATAAACTCCTCGCTTTGGTGAGGTACTTTCCATCAGCCCAGAGCGTTGTTGTGACCGGTCTCATTTCGGCAAACTCAACACAGCCCGACCGTCCAGTGCCATACTGGATGCGGCCGCAACTTCTCATCGCTTGTGTGGGTTTGCGGCCGCGTTCATCCTTCATAATTCATAATTGGGTTTGCGGCCGCGGGTCACCAATTGTGACGTTGTGAAGAAAGTGCTGTGTGTTTTAGAATTTGAAGGTGGCGTGGTCAGGAGACCGGCCACAGCGGCATTATTGTGAGACATGAACACCTCGCCACAGCAAGGTGAAAAGTCCATGTTAGAAACGACAGGTGATTATGAGTAAATATAAGTGGGCAAGCCCGGAGAAGCCACAGCCAGATTCAGTGTACTCCGAACGAAATGTTTGGTATATAGCCTTTAAACCATTAGACACCGCCATACTTACTGTCTTTACTGAGTGGGTTGTCCTCTCTGAGGAATCTTTTGGAAGTCTTTACTCAGATGAGGGAGGCATCTTAAAGGATCAGGAGGACAAAGATCGGAAGTTTTGGAGGGCAATATACGCAGCGCTTATCAAGCAAAATGCCAATATTAGTTCTTATATAGCTGTTCCTGGTGGTTTATTAAAGCCGTACAAATATCAGCATGCGTTTTTAAACCAAGATCGGGAAGCGATAGTGGAATACTTCCAAGGCGTCCATGATGGCCCCGCTGACTATATTTTGATTAGTGACAAGGCTAAAGCCCATGAGGAAGAAGCAATCCATAAAGCGACGACCTTTTTAGATTATGTCTCAAAGTATGGCTATCCGTATTCCTACATGGTGCCATTATTAGAGAATTACCAGCAGATTTTGTGGACAGATCGTTCTGAGCTTTATTTGCTGACGAGGATTAATTACTTCTCCAGAGACGAAATAAAGAGTAGGCTATCTGAGGCCATTCTGCCATTCGGGCTAACGTTGCCTAAGTTCGATTGGATTATTGCTCAACAGTAAAGTGACGAAAAATATTAGTGGCAGAGAACATTTTCTGCTAAAAGTCTACAGTAGTGGCCGCACCTTAAGAGCTTCCCACTGTGGTGAGGTGTTCCCCATCAGTCCAGAGCGATGCTGCGGCCGCATCTCATTTCGGCAAGCTCAACACAGCCCGACCGTCCAGTGCCATGTGCCTTAGAATTGAAAGGTGGCGCGGTCTGGATGCTGGCCACAGAAGTATTGTTGTGAGACATGAACACCTCACCACAGCAAGGGGTACTATAAATGTCGGTTTCATTTCGAAAAATATCTGGCGAAATATTGAATGTACTTGCCCACTATGATCACAACCCAATCAGTGTTTCGATTCATATCGTAGTTTCAAACCAAGACTTCGATAGAATAAAAGTTGTGGATTATGATTTTCGTGGAGAATATGAAATAAGCGCAGAAGGTAAAATTGGAGAAGTCCATTGGGGTTGTTTTCTACTGTACCTTCCTATTCCACCGGTTGTTGCGGCAAATATGCCCTCAACGGAAGATATACAATTGAGTGCTCTCGTGAGAGACTTTGCTAATGTTCTCAAATTGCACGATATACCTAGTAAATATTACCAGATTGACTGGCTACTCAAGTCCATAGACTTTAATGATAGATTTGCCGATCATCCAAACCAAATAACAAATGGAGTTATTCGAGCAAGTGGATACATCGAAGGATTTTATTATACTCTCCAGATACAGCGGCAAATCAGTTTACCACTGATAACTGACTTTGAACTTTAGTTCTTACCATGCTTCCTACTTGACGTTCGCTTAAGTAAAATGAACCAAGTTTTCGGTAATAAATACCCACCAGTTCCTTCTAAGTCACTGGACATTAACAGCACTTGGTCATGGGAGGAAGGTTATGCTACGTGGCTCTCTCGCTAAGGTGAAAAACTCAACTCAACTAATTGTCGGGCTAATTGTATTGGTATTTCTAGGCATTTCGTGTGTTGTTCTTGTATTGTCTAGTAGTTTTCTATCTTTAGGGAAAGATAGAAGTGAATTCCTGACACAACAACATGAGCAAGAAGTTAGTATGATCGTCAAACAATTCGAACTCGCTTGGGGGAGTCTCGAAGCGTATCTCGATCCTTCAACTAGACAAGGGCTTGTGATAACTGGCTATTTTGATTCACAGATAGGTTCGCTTGATCAAAAAGCTCTATTTTCTGAAGAATTTGGTGTCGTTTACGAAAATATTGAGATAAACCATATCAGGATATTAAACTATACACCTCAACAAATAAAATTGGTGGCTTGTATACAAGTGACTGGCAGTTACGTAAGACCTGATAGGTCAGTAATAATATCATTCTCTAACATTGAGCAGTGCGCCATATATGTATTTTATCAACAAGATAGTCAATGGAAGTTAGCAGGAAAATTAGACACAACCGTACCAGATAATGTGGGGCGTGATTGGGATTTAGCATCAAGAGAACTCAAGGAGATTATCGGAACACTTCCAAAAGACCCTGGCATGATTGATGAAAGGTTCGGTAATTAGAGGATATTCCAGACGGTGAACCATATTCCCATTCTGGGGATGCGAATGTTGCGGCCGCGGCTTCGTCGTTTATCATCCGTTGGCCTGGGGCGAAATCCGACGACTGACTACATTCAACATTTTTCCGAAAAGTAGCATACGCCATCGCACCGGCCGGGCCGGTTGATATTGTTCCATCAGCAAAAATAAACTTATCACCAACATCAAGGGCAAACCGACAGAAGTAAACATCAACGGCAAAAACATAAGCGCCCAACACGTCCCCACACACCAAAACCCTTTAACCAGACCAAAACGCAAACAATCCCTATCCGCTACCCAGCCAAAGGCGGAGAGTCGGGCCACCCAATGGCAGCGATTTAAGCAAATTTGTTTCCAGGGGCTAATCTGCCATAGGATCACGATCAGCAAGCCCGTTAAAGGGGCCAACCATCCCCCCATCCCATACCCCTTCAACTGTTCCGCGCCCAGCACCAGCACCGCCCCCACCAACATCCAAACAACACCATAACCCACGGCAAACAAGAAGATGGCCCTCAGCCGTCGCCGCGATAAACTACGTGCCCAAAGATGCCGCAGCGCAGGGGCATGTAAGGGACTCATCATCGCCAGCAGCATCAAAAACCAGGGCCACACCGACTGAAGCAGCAGGGGCGCGGCCGCGACGGTCCCGATATGATGCTGATGTTCCCCACCATGCCCATGGTTGCCCGTTAGCAACAGCACCAACCACGCCCCAAGAGAAACCAATAACAGCACCGGCATGGGCGGTTCCGCCAGAACAGCAAGATAAAGTTTCATTCTCATGATCATTGTCTGGTGAAGAGAAACCTGGTTTCTGTTAGAAACCAGGTTTCTCCTTCAACTACTTACCTTCGCGGTAAATACTGATACGTTCCACCGTGACATTATGCTCCTCAGTGAGAGCATCACGCGGCCGCAAATGGACTTCCAGGCTCGATAGATCAATCAAGCCCCCTTCCAGGTAAAGCGCATCTACCACATGGGTAATATCAAAGACCTGTGTTACCCCCATGCCGCCATGAGGCTGATCCGATTGAGACGCCTTTCTTACGCCAAACAATGCCACCGAACCCACCTGAGACTCAGCATGATCCGCCCCCGGGGGGCTAACATACACATCAATGACCTGCCCATCCACATCGGAGCGAATATTCTCCAAATTCAAGTAAATGTGATCCGGTTCCGGCACATCCGCCGAAAGATCAAAGCTAACACTCGTCTGCTGCATCATCGGCTCATCCAAATGGACTCGCGTGGATACAGACGACCCCAGCAGCGTAAGCTTGTCGCTGTTGGCCCCAATCAATTCAGCACGTTGTTTGTCAGTCATCGCTTCATCACCCCCAGATAAAGAGAAGGAAACGTCAGACGCTCTACCCAATTGTGTCAACCGGGTGGTACGCGCCGTCGCACCGGATAAGGGATCCTGAATATCATCATAATCATAACCCAATGTTGTAGTGGACAAGACATCATTGGCCGTATACGGCCACCCCTGTCCGTCAGCCATCGGCACAATAAAGCCACGATCCGCCGGACCGTTCAGCCAGGCTGAATCGGTTGGATTCTGATTGGCTGAGTTCCGATTCAACCAGACCTCCCACAATCGGTCAATATTCGCATGGTGCAGATAAAAAATCGGGTCAAGAGCCGCCGTGTCAGGATTCGTCATCAAACCCAGGTCTGTTGCTGTAACACCACCCCTCAGATAGTTGCCAACGTCTACATGGACAATATTGTGCGGCAGACTTTCCAGGTTGCCAGAAGTATTACCAGAATGAGAAAACGGCGTTGCTGGCCCCCCAAAGCCTGGATCACCACCCGTATTGCTGCCCGTGAAAAAAGTTGATTGCAGAGCCGTTAAGGCGACATCGCCCGTTGGCAGCGGCAGTGTTCCCTTCTGCTGTCCATAACGTTGGGGCACATAAAGTGGATTGGGTGTGCCATCAGGCATGGTTTGCTGCGAGAATGCCGGTGGCAGGTCCCGCGCATTGGGATTCGTTTGATCGCTATAGTTCCAATACGGCAAAGCCCAATCGGCTGGCCCACCCGCCTGGATAACCGCCGCCCGTACAATGGACTCCAGCGAATACAGATACCCGCGATGCCAGGGCAGAAAATACCATGATTGGTGCTGGCACTGCTTCCAATAGCTATCCTGCACGGATGGATCTGGAAGGGGTTGCGTCGCGTTCAGGTAGCCAAGTTGAATCCATAAATTGTTGTCCATACCATGCATGGCCGCCAGGAACGACCAACTGGTTGGATCCGCAATAGGCCGCTGTTTGAGAACAGCAACCCCTTTGGCATACCAAAGAAGGGTTGGGTCCGAAAAATCACCACCTGCCGACCATACACTTTTTCTTGTAAACATACAAAAATCTCCTTTTAGTTTGTTTGATCACTTCGGTTTCATTACCAAAGATAACAACAGTACTTTATGGCACTGTGCGACCTTTTGCGGTCAGCACTTGTTTCACAATAGCTTTACCGGCGTTTGGCGAAAATTAGAGCAACCTCTGGAAATCTTTCCGTCTCCAAAGATCAGCACGAAAAATGCCAAAGCCCAGTACTTATTCTGGTTGTATGATATGAAGAGGTAGTATTAAGTGCTATATTTGAATGGGCACAAACATATAGCAAATGGACGGCAATTTCACTTGTTATCAGAAAAATTGCAGAGAATAACGCGATGGAAAACATAATACACCTGACATAACTCGCATGTCAAGACGAAAAGACGCACAGGGTGTGCGTCAAATCTGTGGATGACCAGGGTGTAGTTGTGGGACGCGGCCGCAACTTCTCATCGCTTGTGTGGGGTCGCGGCCGCGTAGACAATCATTACCAGAAGTGAAAAAATTGTAGGGGCAATCCCTTGTGGTTGCCCCCTTTGGCAGACTTGGCCTGATTCATTCCCCGAAGATTTTACTCCGTCCAGCGTTGGCGGCGGACTTCAAAGACGTTAGCAATGTTCTCGAACCGGTGGATGACCCAATCTAGTTCGGCCAAACTGGCGACTTCGGCCACCAGATAGACGGTGGTGATGGAGTTGCCGGTGGTGGTTTTGGCTTTGGGGATGCGAATGTTGCGGCCGCGGACCACCGTGGAGATTTCTTCCGCCAACCCTGACCGCTGATACGCCCGTAGCACCAGCGGAATCGGGTATCGCTCCTCTTCCTGCCCCCAATCTACCTCAATCAGTCGCTCTTTCTCAGAGATATTGACCACCGTAGGGCAATCAGCCCGGTGAATGGTAATCCCTTTGCCTCTGGTGATGTAACCAATGACCGGTTCCGGGGCAATCGGCGAGCAACATCCGGCCAGTTTTGTGTGCAATCCAGAAACCCCTTTCACCGTCAGCCCTTTGCCAGGAGCCATCATTGGCGGGGGTTTGATCAGTTGGGCCAGATCATCATCCGGTCTAAGGTCCCGTTGCAGTAAAGCGATAGCCCCAGTAATCTGGTTACTCTGTATATCCCCAAAACCCACCCGCGCCAGAAACAAATCTACATCCTCATAATGCATGCCACGAGCCACATCAGCCACAGCCAATTGGGCATTCACATTCAGCCGTTTTATCTCCCGCTCCACCACCTCACGGCCATACTCAATGTTCTTCTCCCGCTCCTGCTGGCGAAACCATTGCCGAATTTTGGCTCTGGAACGCGGATCACCGGTATAACCCAGGCTCTCATTCATCCAGTCTCGGCTTGGCCCCCCCTTGCTGGCCTTGATAATTTCTACTTTGTCACCAGAGGACAGTTTGTGATCCAGACTAACCATCTTGCCATTGAGCTTGGCTCCCCGGCAACGATGACCTAACTCGGTATGAATGTGATAGGCAAAATCAATAGCGGTGGCTCCCAAAGGCAAATCAATGACATCCCCTTTGGGCGTAAACACGTAAATGCGTTCGGATAAAACTTCGCTTTTGAACAGTTCACTATCGGTCAGGGAATCTTCACTATCACGCAAACTGAGCAAGGTCTGGCGCAACTCCTGAATCCGCTTATTCAACGTTACGACCTGTTTACCCCCCCCTTCTTGGTAAGCCCAATGCGCCGCCACCCCACGTTCGGCAAAATCATCCATTTTGTCCGTGCGAATTTGCACTTCTAAAGTCTGTCCCTGATCATCAACCACTGCCGTATGCAAGGATTGATAGCCGTTGGGTTTGGGATTGGCAATGTAATCATCAAACTCTTGCGGCACAGGCGACCACAAACTATGCACGATGCCCAACACCTGATAACACAGGCTCGACTCCTCTAGCTCTTGTCGCTTCCGTTCGCCTCTGTCTTGAGCCAGTTTGTCGGTCTGAATGATGACACGCAGGGCGTGAATATCATGGATATGCCCAAAATCTACTTTCTTGCGCTCCATTTTGCGATAGATGGAGTAAATGTGTTTGGGTCGTCCTGATACTTTGGCCTGGATACCGCGATGTTGGATGACTCTTTCCAGGGTTTCTACGGCTATTTTTATTTTGCGATCTCGTTCGTCACGGCGTTGATTAATACGCCGGGCAATGTCTTTGTAACGATCCGCTTCCAGATAACGAAAAGCTAAATCTTCCAACTCCCACTTAAGATGCCATACGCCCAACCGGTTGGCTAAGGGAGCGTAAATATTCATGGCTTCCTTGGCCAGAGTGAGTTGCCGGGCCGCGGGGAGCGTCTTGCCTTTACGCAGGTCTTGTAGGTAATCGGCCATACGGATGAGAATAACGCGGATGTCGCCTTGAATGATGACCAGGATGGCTTTACGAATTTCTTCGGCGGTGTGAGCGCTATCGTCTCCCTTAAAGGCACGGTATTTGTCATGTTCTGTGTATGACTCAAGGTTATCCAGCCCTTTGACGAGGGCCGCCACTTCACTACCAAACAGGCTTTGTACTTTCTCCAGGGTGATTTTGGTGTGGGGAAGCAAAATATCATGCAGAAGACCGGCCACAAGGGAGGGGCCATCTAGCCCCAATTCAGCCAGGGTTTTGGCGATGGCCAGATCGTGTTCTATATATAGTTCGCCAGTTTCGCGGTATTGTTGACCGTGGCTCGTCAGGGCGAAATCATAAGCGCGGCGACATTCATCAACCAGTTTACTACTAAACCCGTTGGGCGTAATGGCAATGAGGCTATCGAAGGTGGTGGGTGGATGATGGGTCATGAAACACAAAAAAGAGGCGGTTCCCAGGGGAGACGCCTCTTGTATGGTTGTAAGGGTGGGCAGAAAAGGTGCTTACTTACGCGGCCGCAGAGGTGTCTCCCTGGTTTTCGTCTTCACGAACACGATTGACGACCTGGCTGACACGTTCTTTGCCCTGATCAAGGACAATGCGTGCCCGCTCTTGCGCCTGGCTGGTTACGTCCTTAATTCGGCCCTGGGTTTCAGCCAGGTAATCGCCTGTTTTGGCACGAGCTTCGTGCAGACGTTCGGTACTGACTTGCCGCAGTTCGCGGCCGCGATCCACAATTTGATGTCGCGTTTCTTCACCGGACTGGGGAGCGAGAATCAGCGCCGCGGCCGCGCCAACCAAGCCACCAATTACAAACCCGGCCAAAAAGGCCCCAATATCACCACCACCATTATTGTCACTCATGTTCCATCTCCTTCTAAGGTTATTTGTTACTCGTTATTGGCTTACGGCCAACGCCTAACGAAGAACCAAAACCCTGGTTAATCAGGTAAATTTCGTTTGGGATTGCCAAATAAAGTCCGTAATCCACGCGACACTGCGGCCGCGTAACCACTGATCATAATCGTCGGTTGCACCACATTTTGGCTGACAAAACGGGTTGTGCCCTGCACCGTGCCAATCGTTTCGTTGGTCTTTTCCAGAATGGGTTTGATCTCAAATTCCAGCATGTTGACCAGACGAATAAGCATGATCACCGCCAGAATACCAACAATCAAAACCCCACAAGAGGAAAAGGCCAACATGACAATGAATATGTCACGAATCGCTTCTAGCTGAGGAGCATAGTTGTTAGCCAGCCAGAGAACCAGCGCCGTCAGAAGCCCAACCACGACCAACAAACCAATCACGCCCAAAACAACATAGAGGGTTGGGACTAATTTTTCCGGCTCAGATTCTGATGATGATACTGTAGGTTGAGTGGTTGCAGTCATGTTCTAATGGATTACTTCACTTTGAATTTAGCCTTTCGAGTATACCATTCTTGGGTAGAGGCACAAAATTGAGGCTAAATGAACATTTTGGATCATTCGTTGTTCTCACCTGACTCAACTTCTTCCGGGCGGCTGAGCCACCGAGCCAACACCAGGGTGAGCCAGGAACCCAGGCTGGCGGTCAGCAGATGAACGGTGCCCAATTTGAACCAGTTAATGCCAACGACGGCCCCCAGAAAGTGGCCCACAGTAAACCCTAACCAGGAGGCCAGAATGTACAGGGGTAAGCGGCGGGCTGGGCCACCCACCAGCAGATGAAAACCAGCTCCATAAGCTGTAGCTAAGAGAAAGGTGAAGATGAGTCCCGCGGCCGCGCCAGTCATGTCGTTATTGTAACCCTTTCTTTTTCAACAAACACAAACAAAATCGGTAAGCGTTCAATCGAATTAGTTTATCCGTTTATCCGTCCAGACCGCCCGGCCGTAAAACGGGCCGGGCTATGGTTACGAAGGCCGTTGGCCTGGCGTTTTAGCCCGCAGGGTTTGGTACGTTTAGCCCGGCGGTTCGACCGCCGGGCGGGTTAACTTGAATGCTTACCAAAATCGTTTGACAGCCAGATGGCATGGGCTACGATTAAGAAGGTTATACAATGGCCCATCCAACAACCAACGCTCCTGCCAAATTCCTCCCCCCCCTGATTCCTGGTCAACCTCTTCGCCGGTTGGTTCATATTGCCTTTGCCCTGTATCTCATTCTCAGTCTTATCACGCCGTCCTGGCGATATGGCCCCTTCACCTGGTTTCCCCTACTCCATCTGGAAGAATGGGCAGGCGCACCCGTCGCCATAGGGGTGTTCAATCTACTCCCTCTTGTCATCATCATAGGCTGGGGCATCCAGATATGGCAAGTGAGACAGCCGGGGCATAACGGGTTTGATCTGGGACAGAAGGCTATTAGCCTGCCATTTTTTTTGTTTACTCTGTGGGGATTGTTAAGCCTGGACCCCGAGCTTTCGCGACGCACATTTATGCAGGGGATGGGCTTGGTTTTGACCTGGCTGGTTTATCTATACCTGATTAACCATCGGCGGGATTGGTCGCGGCCGCTTCTTATCATCACCCTGTGCCAGAGTTTAGTGGCTCTGGGACAATTCTTCAGCCAAAAAGATTTAGGCTTAACCCTGTTGGGTGAACTGCCACTCAATCCGGCCTTCACCGGTATAACCGTTCTAAGTGCCAGGGGTGTTCACTGGCTCCGGGCCTATGGCCTGACTATGCACCCGAATCTACTTGGCTCCATCCTAACCGTCATGCTTCTATTGTTACTTCCAGCCTGGCAAACCCATCTGCGCGAACAAAAAAGAAACGTGATGAATGTTGTTTTTCCCCTCGTTATCGGCCTGGGTGTGGCTGGTTTATTTGTTAGTTTTTCTCGGTCAGCCTGGCTGGCTTTTCTCGTTGGATTTGTCGTCTGGAAAATCGGGGCCACCCGATCCCCGCCTGCCCCGAAACAAGGCAACCATTCCGCGCCTCATGGCTGGTCGGC
>Ga0307505_10001696_pt1 | contig 16946 bp, 28 predicted proteins | sample 23_S_MG_FD_202183 | JGI IMG/M metagenome (GOLD analysis project Ga0307505, IMG submission 202183) | Soil microbial communities from Populus trichocarpa stands in riparian zone in the Pacific Northwest, United States - 23_S | ecosystem: Environmental > Terrestrial > Soil > Riparian zone > Trees...
ACCCGCTCGCCGACACGCGTCTGGTTGACGGCGTAGCGGACGTTGCGAATGGGCGTGAAGATGGCGTCCACCGCCACGACGCCGATCGGGTCGTCGGCGCGCTTGTTGTCCTCGGACCCGACGTAGCCGCGGCCGCGCGCGATCCGCAGATCGACTCGGAGCTCTGCATCTTCCGCGAGGGTCGCGATATGGTGCTCGGGGTTTAGCACCTCGAAGTCGGCGAGCGCGGCCGCGATGTCCGCGCCGGTCCACACGCCCGGCCCCTCGAGGCTGAGCGAAGCGGCGCCCTCCTCCTCCTCGCCCGCCTTGAAGCGGACGCCCTTGAGGTTGAGGATCAGGTCCGTGACGTCTTCGGTGACGCCGGGGATGGTGGTGAACTCGTGCTGCACGCCGTCGATCTTGACGGCCGTGATGGCCGTGCCGGGCAGCGACGACAGCAGAACGCGTCGGAACGCGTTGCCGATGGTGACGCCGTAGCCGCGCTCGAGCGGCTGCACGACGAAGCGACCGTAAGTCGGGGTCATCGACTCGACCTGGACGCCCTCGGGCATCGTCAGCGGGGTACCGTTCATGGTCTCGGGCATTGGGCTTTGGCTCTCGGTCGGTGGTGGTGGACTCTCGCCGGTTACTTCGAGTAGAGCTCGACGATGAGCTGCTCGCGGATATTCTCCGGGATGTCCTCCCGCTGGGGGTACTCGAGGAGCTTGCCGCGAAGCTGGTCGCGGTCGACCTCGAGGAAGGGGTACGAGCGACGGGTCCGCGCGGCCGCGTCGCGCACGGCCTCCAGCTGCTGGCTGCGCGGCCGGATCTCGACCATGTCGCCCGGGCGCAGCAGGTGGCTCGGGATATCCGAGACGCGGTCGTTTACGATCACGTGCCCGTGCGTGACGAGCTGCCGGGCCTGCCGGCGCGTCCGCGCGAAGCCGAGTCGGTAGACGACGTTCTCGAGCCGCGCCTCGAGGAACTGCAACAGGTTCTCGCCGGTCACGCCCTTCTTGCGGGCGGCCTTCTCGAAGAGGTTCGAGAACTGCCGCTCCAGCAGGCCATAGATGTGCTTGGCCTTCTGCTTCTCCTTGAGCTGCACGGCGTACTCGCTCTCCTTGCGCCGGCGCTGGTTGCCGTGCTGCCCCGGGGGGTACGGCTTGCGCTCCAGCGCCTTCGAGGGGCCGAAGATCGGCTCCCCGAATCGCCTGGCCAGCTTCTGCTTGGGGCCTCTGTATCGGGCCATGTTGTTTGTCTCGTTGTCTAGAGGGACAGACGTGGGTAGCGCCCTTGCGGCGCGCCCAACCGGGCTTCTGCGGTCGCGCTACGCGCGTGAGATCGGTGACCGGTGATTGGCGATTGGTGATTGTGCATCCCCAATCCCTGATCCCCAGTCACTCATACGCGACGGCGCTTCGGCGGCCGGCAGCCGTTGTGAGGGATCGGCGTGACGTCGCGGATGGTGAGCACCTCCAGGCCAGCGGCGGAGAGCGCGCGAACAGCGCTCTCTCGCCCGGAGCCCGGACCCTTGACGAACACGTCGACTCGGCGGAGTCCGAGGTCGAAGGCCTCCTTCGCCGCCGCCTGCGCGGCCACCTGCGCCGCATAGGGGGTGTTCTTCCGCGAGCCGCGGAAGTTCATCTTGCCCGACGACGCCCACGAGATCGTGTTGCCGTAAGCGTCGGTGAGCGTGATCACGACGTTGTTGAACGTCGCCTTGACGTAGGCCGCGCCGTTGGACTCGACCTGGATCTTCTTGCGGGCGGTGCGGCCGCCGCGCGTCGTCTGCTTTGACATTCTTGGTCAGGTAGTGGTGCGTGCCGCCGGTCGCGTCAGGTGTGACCCGCGAGGCGGGTGCCTGCCTGCGCCGGCGCAGTCGGTCTACTTGCGCGGTGCCTTCTTCTTGCCCGCGACGGTCTTCTTGCGGCCCTTGCGCGTGCGGGCATTGGTCCGGGTACGCTGTCCACGGAGCGGGAGGCTCCGGCGGTGGCGCAGGCCGCGGTAGCAGCCGATGTCCATCAGCCGCTTGATGTTGAGCTGGATGTCGGTGCGCAGCGCGCCCTCGACGACGTAGTTGTCCTCGAGCAACGCACGCACCCGGCGCGCCTCGTCCTCGTTCCAGGTGTCGGGGTGGCCGTTGCGGTCGAGGCCGGCGCGCTCGAGGATCTCGAGCGCGCGCGTGCGACCAACGCCGAAGATGCTCGTCAGCGCGATCTCGGCGCGCTTGCGGCCGGGCACGTCGACTCCTGCGATACGGGGCATAGTGTTGCTAGCTGTCAGCGGTCAGCTGTCAGCTACCAGCCAGAGCTACCGGGATTCAGGAACGCTGAAAGCTGATAGCTGATGGCTGATAGCTGCTCAACCCTGTCGCTGCTTGTGCTTGGGGCTCTTCTTGTTGATGATGTAGATGCGGCCCTTGCGCCGGACGATCTTGTCGTCGGCGGAGCGCTTCTTGACACTGGCGCGGACTTTCATAGCGGTGTTTCAGGCAGGCGTCGCCACCGGCGCGCCGGCGGCGGCCAGCGCGGCCTCGATGGGCTCGTAGGAGGAGAGCACTTCGGCCGCGCCGCGGCGGACGACGACCATGTGCTCGTAGTGGGCGCTCGGGAGCGCGTCGGCGGAACGGACGGTCCAGCCGTCGGCGTCGACGGTTACCGCGGCCGTGCCCCGGTTGATCATCGGCTCGATGCAAATCGCCATGCCATCGCGGAGCAGCTTGCCGCGGCCGCGCTGGCCCACATTGGGCACCTGCGGCTCCTCGTGGAGGCGCCGGCCGATTCCGTGGCCCACGAGGTCGCGCACGACGCCGTAGCCGCGCGACTCGCAGTAGCTCTGCACCGCGTACCCGATGTCGCCGACGCGGTTGCCGGCGACGGCAGCGTCGATGCCTTCGGCGAGGGCCTGGCGCGTGGCCGCTAGCAGGGCGGCGTCGGCCGCGGAGATCTCGCCTACACCGTAGGTGTAGGCCCAGTCGCCAAAGTAGCCGTCGAGCTCCACGCCGCAATCGATCGCCACGATGTCGCCCTCGACGAGCGCATACGGACCGGGGATGCCGTGGACGACGACGTCGTTCACCGAAACGCAGAGCGAGCCCGGGAACGGAGGAGCGCTCCCGCCGGGGCGGTAGCCCTTGAACGCCGGCCGGCCGCCGTGGGCGTGGATCACCTGCTCCGCCACGCGGTCGAGCTCGCCCGTGGTCACGCCAGGGCGCACCTGCGCCGCGACCGCGGCGTGGGCAGCGCCCACGACCTCGGCCGCCCGGCGCAGGCCGGCGACGTCACGGTCGGTCTTCAGCGTGATCATGGTCGTCGAGCTAGCAGCTTGCCGCTAGCGGTTTGCGGTTTCCAGTATGAGCAGTGGACGGTCGACAACCGGCTCGGATCGTTGCTTATCGATTGGTGGAGGCAGCGGTCAGCTGCCATCGTCAGCGTCTCCTCCCTCTCACCCTGCCCGTCTTCATGAACCCGTCGTAGTGGCGCATCAAGAGGTGGCTCTCGACCTGCTGCAGCGTATCGAGCGTCACTCCCACCATGATCAGCAGGCTCGTGCCGCCGAAGAACTGTGCGAAGCCTGGCAGGATGCCGAACTGCACCACTATCGCCGGCAGGATGGCGACGAATGAGATGAAGAGCGCGCCGGGCAGCGTAATGCGTGTCAGGATCGAGTCGATGAACTCGCTGGTCTGGCGACCCGGCCGGATGCCCGGGATAAAGCCGCCCTGGCGCTTCATCGTGTCCGCCATCTCCTGCGGGTTGACGGCGATAGCGGTGTAGAAGTAGGTAAAGAAGACGCAGATGATGAAGAACAGGGCCGAGTACACAAAACCGAACGGGTTGCCGGTCGCGTTGCCTATCGCCTGCCAGAACGGGCTGTCCGGGAAGAACGAGGCGAACGTGCTCGGGATGAACATGATCGACTGCGCGAAGATGATCGGCATGACGCCGGCCGCGTTCACCCGCAGCGGCAGGTACTGCGTCGTCCCGCCGTACACCTTCCGGCCTACCACGCGCTTGGCGTATTGCACCGGTATTCGTCGCGTACCCATCGTGACGAGCACCACGAAGAGCGTCACCGCGAACAGCGCCGCCACCTCGATCAGGAATATGAAGATGTTGCCGGCCTCGCGCGAGACCTCGTTGTAGATCGACGCGGGCAAGAAGGCGATTATGCCCACCATGATGATGAGCGAGATGCCGTTGCCGATACCCTTCTCGGTGATCCGCTCGCCGAGCCACATCACGAAGATGGTCCCCGCCGTGAGGGTGATCACGGTTATGAACATGAACGCGGTGGGGCCCACCACGATGGCCTGTGCCGTATCGCCGGCGCGGAGGTTGATCGCGTAGCCGATCGACTGCAGCGCGGTGATCAGCAGCGTGAAGTACCGCGACAGCTGTGTGATCTTCCGCCGCCCTTCCTCGCCCTCTCGCTGGAGCTTCTGGAAGTACGGCAGCACCGCGCCGAGCAGCTGGATGATGATGCTCGCCGTGATGTACGGCATGATCCCCAGCGCGAAAATGCCGGCGCGGAAGAAGGCGCCGCCGACGAACAGGTTGAACAGCCCGAAGAGGCCACCGCCGTCGGTGTTCTGGGAGATCTGCTCCAGGATGCGCGCGTCGACGCCGGGGATCGTGACGTACGATCCGATGCGGTAGACGAACAGCACCCCGAGCGTGAACAGGATGCGCTGACGCAGCTCGTGGATGCGCCAGATGTTGCGGAGGTTTTCCGCGATGGAAGGCATGGGGGTTCGGGCTTCGGTCTAGGCCTCCGGGCGGCGCGGTGGTTACGCGACGACGGTGGCCGTACCGCCGGCCGCCTCGATCTTCTCGATGGCCGACCGAGAGAAAGCGTGCGCCTGAACGACGAGTCCTACCGCAATCTCACCGCCGCCGAGGACCTTCACGCGGCCGTTCTTCCCGCCGATCCCGAGCGCGCGGAGCGTCTCCGGTCCGACAGTCTGGCCGGCGGCCAGGCGGCCGACCTCGACGAGCGTGGCCAGCTGCGTCAGGTTGATCGGGTCGTAGGCGACGCGGCCGCGGTTCTTGAAGCCGTACTTCGGCAGCCGGCGCTGGATCGGCATCTGGCCGCCTTCGAACCACACAGGTACGCCGCCGCCGGAGCGGCTCTTCTGGCCCTTGTGGCCCTTGGTCGAGGTGCCGCCATGGCCGGAGCCCTGGCCGCGGCCGATGCGCTTGCGCGACTTCGTCGCCCCCGGGGCGGGGGAGAGCGTACTGAGGTCCATCTCTCGGTGCCGCTGTTGCGGCGGGCTATAGACGCCTACGCCCGGCCTGACGCTCGCGCGCGGCCGGGGCAGACTCGCTGGGAGACTGGCGAAGATAGGCCGCCGCTCCGGCCGCCCCGCGTGCGCGGCGGTGCCTTTTGGGTGAAGGCACCCGCGCGGCGCGCGGCCGGCGTCAGGCGGTTTCCTCGACGGCGACCAGGTGCTTCACCTTGGCGACCATGCCGCGAATCTGCGGCGTGGCCTCGTGCTCCACGCGCCGGCCGATGCGGCCCAGGCCGAGAGCCCGCAGAGTCGCCTTCTGGTCCCCCGGCCGCCGGATCTGGCTGCGCGTTTGCGTGATCGTGATCTTGGGCATGGTTAGAATCGGCTGTCAGCTGTCAGCAATCAGCTGTCAGCGGCACTTCCCACGTGATGGTTCATCGGTGCACCTGGCGAGCACCACGGCCACTGCTAGGCGATCTGGCTGATAGCTGATAGCTGATAGCTACCCCTCAAACACCTGCCGCACCGCGAGGCCGCGCCGGCCAGCAACCTCCTCCGGGTCCTGCAGCTGCGTCAGTGCGTCCATCGTCGCGGCCACCACGTTGTGCGGGTTCGAGGAGCCCTGGCTCTTCGAGAGGACGTTGTGCACGCCGGCGCACTCGAGCACGGCGCGCACGCCGCCGCCGGCGATGACGCCCGTACCGGCGGTCGCGGGCCTGAGCAGCACCACGCCAGCGTCCTGACGGCCCTTGACGGAGTGGGGTATCGAGCCCGTCTCGGTTAGCGGCACCTTGATCATGTTCTTCTTTGCGGCCTCGGTGCCCTTCGCGATGGCATCGGCGACCTCATTGGCCTTCCCCAGGCCATGTCCGACCGTCCCGTTCCCGTCGCCGACGACGACGACGGCGTTGAACGAGAAGCGCCGGCCGCCCTTGACCACCTTGGCCACGCGGTTGACGGCCACGAGGCGCTCGACGAGGTTCGTCTGCTCCGACGCCTTGGCGCGACGGTTGCGTGCACGGTCCTGGTTTGCCATTCGGTTTGCTCTCAGAACTGGAGGCCGGCGCCGCGGGCCCCCTCTGCGAGGGCGCGGACGTTGCCATGGAAACGGTAGCCGCCGCGATCGAACACGACGGCCTCGACGCCTGCGGCCTTCGCGCGCTCGGCCACGCGTTCGCCGACGGCCTTGCTGCGCTCGACACGCGCCCCGCCCGCGAGGTCTGCCTCGCGGCTGCTGGCTGCCGCCAGAGTGCGCCCCGCCTGGTCGTCAATAACCTGCGCGTAGATGAACTTGTTGGAGCGGAACACGCTAAGGCGCGGCCGCTCGGCCGTCCCGGCCACCTTGGCGCGGATTCGGCGGCGTATCCTGGCGCGGTGCTCGGTCTTGGTCTTCATTTGGAATCAGGTGAGCGGATGATCGGGGTGTCGGAGTGACCGTTCGGAGCGGCAGGCTCCCCACGCTCACCACGTCGCCCATCACTCATCGGGCGGCTGTCTTGCCGGCCTTGCGCCGGACGAACTCGTCGGAGTAGCGAATGCCCTTGCCCTTGTAGGGCTCCGGCGGTCGCAGGGCGCGGATCTTGGCTGCGACCTGCCCCACCAGCTGCTTGTCGTTGCCCTCGACGAACACCTTCGGGGCCTGGCCGCGCTCGGTCTGCGCCGCGAGCGTCACGCCCTCCGGGGGAACGAAATAGATGGGGTGCGAGAAGCCGAGGGCGAGCTCGAGCACGCCGTTCTTGACCTCGGCGCGGTAGCCAACGCCGATAACCTCGAGCTGCTTGCGGTAGCCGTCGGTGACCCCGGTGACGAGGTTCTGGAGAAGCGCGCGAGTGAGCCCGTGCGAGGCGCGGTGGCGCTTCTGCTCCGTCGGCCTGATCACCGTGAGCACGCCGTCCTTGACCTCGACGGTCATGTCCGGGTCGATGGTCGTGCCGAGGACCCCGCGGGGTCCCTTCGCAACGACGACGTTGTTCTCCTGCACCTGGACCTCCACGCCCTCGGGCAGGGAGACGGGCATTTTTCCGATTCGAGACATGGGGGCTTCAGTCTGAGGGCTCAGCGGACGGTGGCGAGGACTTCGCCCCCGATGCCGGCGCGGCGGGCCTCCTTGTCTGTCATCACGCCGTGCGAAGTCGACACGATGGCGATGCCGAGTCCGTTCATCACGCGCGGCAGGTTGTCGGCGCCGGCGTAGCGCCGAAGGCCCGGCTTGGAGACGCGCTTGATCTCCTGGATCGTCGGCCGGCCTCCGCGCTCATACTTCAGGTACACGCGGATGAAGCCCTGGCTTCCGTCCTCGACGTTGAGGAAGCTCTTGACGTAGCCCTTCTCGACGAGGATCTGCGTCAGCGCTCGCTTGAGCTTCGACGCCGGGATGTCGACGTGGGCGTGCCTCGCCTTGAGGCCGTTGCGGATGCGGGTCAGGTAATCCGCGACGGGATCGGAGATTGCACTCATCGGGTTCTTCGGCCGGTTTGGGCTGCGCCCACCTGGCCGCTAGAGGGTGTAGCTATCAGCTAGTAGCTGTCAGCTGTCAGGACAGTAGGGAAGGCGTGGGGGTTCGACTGATAGCCGACAGCTAACAGCTGTAAGGCCATCGATTACCAACTCGACTTGCGGATGCCGGGAATCTTGCCGTCGAGGGCCAACTCCCGGAACGCGATACGGGCGACGCCGAACTTGCGCATATAGGCGCGCGGCCGGCCGGTGAGCGCACAGCGATTCGTCAGCCGCACGGGGCTGGCGTCGCGCGGGAGCTTCTGCAGTCCCTCGTAGTCGCCGGCGGCCTTCAGCAGCCGGCGCTTCTCCGCGTAGTGTGCCACGATCTTGCGCCGCTGCGCGTCGCGGGCGATGAGGGCCTTGCGTGCCATCGGTTGGTCGGTTCGGGGGTTCGAATGTCAGGCCGCCGTCTCCTCCTCGCGTCGGACGAAGGGCATGCCCAGCTCCTTCAGGAGCCAGTACGCTTCCTCGTCGGTGTGCGCGGTGGTGACAAACGTCACGTCGAGGCCGGAGATGCGCTCGACCTTGTCGATGTCGATCTCGGGGAAAATGATCTGCTCCTTGACGCCGAGCGTGTAGTTGCCGCGTCCGTCGAACGAGCGGTCGGGGATCCCGCGGAAGTCGCGGACGCGCGGCAGGGCCAGGGTCACGAGACGATCGAGGAACTCCCACATCCGCGCGCCGCGAAGGGTCACGGCGACGCCGACGGGCATACCGTCGCGGATCTTGAAGTTCGAGATCGACTTCCGCGCCATCCGGGTCGCCGGGTGCTGCCCGGTGATCTGCCTGATCTCCGCGATGGCGTCGTCAAGGATCTTCTTGTTCACGGACGCCTCACCGACGCCCTTGTTGACCGTGATCTTGCTCATCCGCGGCACCTCCATGACGTTGGCGTAGCCGAAGCGCTTCGTCAGCGCCGGCACGACCTCGTCGAGGTAGCGCTGCTTGAACCGGGGTGCGGGAGTGATCTCCATCAGTCGTCGGGCGTACCGCCCTGGTGGACGGTGGCTAGCGGTCTATCTCGAGGCCGGTCGTCGCGGCGACGCGCACCCAGCGACTGCGACCGCTGGTGGGATCGCTGACCAGCTTCCGGCCGACGCGTGTGGGGCGGCCGTCGCCGTCGAGCGGCATCACGTTCGAAGCGTGGATAGGCATCTCGCGCTCGATGCGGCCGCCCTGCGGGTGGGTCTTGTTCGGCTTGGTGTGGCGCACGCGGATGTTGACACCCTCGACGATCACGCGCTTCTTCGTGGGGTACACGGCCAGGACGCGGCCGGTGTAGCCTTTCTCACGCGCGAGCTCGTCCTTGTAGGCCGTGATCGCCTTGGTCAAGGCGACCTGGTCGCCCTTCCGGACGTGGAGCTTCACCTGCTTGTTCGTCGTGCGCGGCATTGGAGTCTATCAGCTATCAGCTATCGACTATGGTTTGAGGCGGGGGGCGGCGGGCGCATTGCTGACAGCTGACAGCCGACAGTTAGCAGCCCCCTCACAACACTTCCGGCGCGAGCGAGACGATCCGCATGAACTGCTTCTCGCGGAGCTCGCGCGCGACGGGGCCGAAGATCCGGGTTCCGCGCGGCTCGTCCGCGTCGTTGAGGAGGACCGCGGCGTTCTCGTCGAAGCGGATGTAGGAGCCGTCCTTGCGGCGGTACTCCTTGCGGGTCCGGACGACGACCGCCCTCGACACGTCGCCCTTCTTCACGTTGCCTCCGGGGATGGCGTTCTTCACGGTCACGACGATCTTGTCGCCGATCCCCGCGTACCGGCGCTTCGAGCCGCCGAGGACCCGGATGCACAACACCTCCTTCGCGCCGCTGTTGTCGGCGACCGCGAGGCGGGATTCCTGCTGGATCATGGCGAGCTACAGTATCTCGGAGTGGGAGCCGTCATCGTGCGCGCTCGACGACCTCCACCAGGCGCCAGCGCTTCGTCTTCGACAGCGGCCGTGTCTCCTGGATGCGCACCGTGTCGCCGGCGTTGGCGTCGTTCGCCTCGTCGTGCGCGTGCAGCTTGGTCGTCTTCTTGATGAACTTGCCGTAGATCGGGTGCTTCACCTGCCGCTCAATGGCGACGGTGATCGACTTGTCCATCTTGTCGGAAACGACGAGCCCCACGCGCACCTTCCGCGCGTTGCGCAGGAGGACGTCGTCGGTCGTCGCGGTCGTGGTCTCTGCCATAGCTGAGGGCTATTTCGCTTGGTGAGCCGGCACCTCACCAACAACGGTGCACCGGCGGTACGCGCGGCGTCCGGGCCGGCGCAGACTTGCAAGGTACGCGGTGGGGGCGCGGTGGCTCGGTGAGGCTTCGGTCAAGGCGCTTCGCTCAGACCCTCGGCCTTCTTCTCGCCGAGGATCGCCTTCATGCGCGCGATGTTGCGCCGCTTGTCGCGAAGCACCAGCGGGTTCTCGAGCGCGGCCACGGCCGCCTGGAAGTGGAGCCGGCTCAGGTCGACCGACTCCTCAGCGATGCGCTGCTCGATTTCCTTGACCGACATCTCGCGGATCTCGTTCGCCTTCATTGACTCGGTGTGCGTGCCCCGCCTCGGCGGAGCGTGGGGGTGCTGATACTCAGGCCTCGTCCTCGGCCGTCGGCGCCTCGTCGGATACCGGGGCCTCCTCGGCTACCGCCGGCTCGGCCTCGGGCTCGGCGATGTCGGCCGAAGCCTCCACTACTACGTCATCGGCATCGGGCGACGCCTCACTGGCCGGCGCGACCGGCCTCGGCTTCGCCGGCGCCTGGGCGGCCGGCGACTTCTCATCGGCGGCCTGCTCGACACCGCCCAGCTGCGCGGCCGTCGGCGCCACGGTGTGGAACTCGGGGCGGATGACAAACTTGGTCTTCACCGGAAGCTTTTGCATCGCGAGTGCCATGGCCTCGCGCGCGAGCTCCTCTGTGACGCCGCCGACCTCGAAGAGGACGCGTCCCGGCTTGACCGGCGCGACGAACCCTTCCGGCGCGCCCTTGCCGGAGCCCATTCGGGTCTCGGCCGGCTTGCGCGTGATGGGCTTATCGGGGAAGATGCGGATCCAGACCTTGCCCACGCGCTTCATGCGCCGGGTCATCGCGATTCGGGCAGCCTCGATCTGGCGGCTGGTGATCCAGCCGGCCTCGAGGGTCTTGATGCCGAAATCGCCGAAGCTCACGGAGGCGCCGCGCTGGGCGACGCCGGTCGTCCGACCCTTCTGGACGCGGCGGTACTTGGTCCGCTTGGGCTGCAACATGGCTATGTGGTGATACTTGGGTAGCCCGCGGGGCGAGCCGACTTACTCAGCGACCGCCGCCTCCGCGGCGCGGCCTACGGCCTCCGCCGCCTCCGGCTCCGCCGCCGCCTCCGGCTCCGGCTCCGCCGCCGGCGCCGCGCGACTCACCGCGACCGCCGCCGTCGCGACCGCCGCGCTCACCGCGGGGGGCGCCCGGGCCGTCCGTGCGGTCGCGGCGCCGGCGCTCCGGCACCGGCGGCGCCGCCGCTTCGCGTCGCACCTGCGCGTTGGGGCTGAGGTCGGGCTTGCCGATGATCTCGCCGTGGAAGATCCAGACCTTGACGCCGGAGGTGCCGTAGATCGTGAAGGCGGTCGCCTCCGCGTAGTCGATATCGGCGCGCAGGGTGTGCAGCGGTACGCGCCCTTCCAGGTACTGCTCGGTGCGGCTCATCTCGGCGCCGCCCAGCCGGCCGGAGAGCTTCACGCGGATGCCCTCGGCGCCCATGCGCATCGACGCCGAGATCGCCTGCTTCATCGCGCGCCGGAAGGACACGCGTCCCTCGAGCTGCTGCGCAATGTTCTGCGCAACGAGCGCGGCGTCCAGTTCGGGTCGCTTGATCTCGTTGATGTTGATCTGGATGTCCTTCGACGTCAACTGCCGAAGCTCCTCGCGCAGCTTCTCGACCTCCGCGCCGCCGCGGCCGATCACGACGCCCGGTCGCGAGGTGTGCAGCGTCAGGATGACGCGCTTCGGCGTGCGCTCTATGACGACGCGGGCCAGCCCGGCCTTCTTGAGGCGTGCGCGCAAGTAGCGGCGGATCTCCTCGTCCTCGATCAGTTTGTCGGCGTAGGACCCGCTGGCGAACCAGTTGGAGTCCCAGCCGCGGATGACGCCGAGGCGGAAGCCGACGGGGTTGGTCTTCTGTCCCATGGTGTTCTCTTGTTCAGCCCTCGGCGGGCTCCTCGACGTCGGCGCCGGGGATGCCGACGACGACCGTAAGGTGACTGGACCGCTTGAGGATCGGGTGCGCGCGGCCGCGGGAAACCGGGCGGTGGCGCTTGAGGAACGGGGCCTCGTCGACGCGGATCTCGGAAACGACGAGCGCGGCGTCGTCGACCCGCTCGTCCTGGTTCCGGTCGATCAAGTTGGCGACGGCGGACTGGATGGTGAGCTCGATCGGGCGGGCCGCGCGCTGCGGCATGAAGTGCAGCGTGCGAAGCGCCTCGGTGACGGGCTTGCCGCGGACGACGTCCGCGACGATGCGCATCTTCCTGGGCGAGCTGCGGATGTACCGCCGGCGGGCGCGTGCTTGCATGGTGGTGTTGGTCGGTATTCCGTAGTCGTTGTCCGCGGTCCTGGCCGCGCCGGCGCGCCCGGGGGCGGCCTGCCGCGCACCGCGGACGGCGCTACTTACTTGCGCTTCCTGTCCTTCCGGTCGCCGGCGTGGCCCCGGAACGTCCGCGTCGGAGAGAACTCGCCGAGCTTGTGCCCGATCATGTTCTCCGTGACGTAAACCGGGATGAACTGCTTGCCGTTGTGTACGGCAAACGTATGCCCCAGCATGTCAGGCGCGATCATGGAGGCGCGGCTCCAGGTCTTGATGACGCGCTTCTTGTTGCTGCCGGCGTTCATCTCCTCCACCTTCTTGCGAAGCGTGATTGAGATGAAGGGACCCTTCTTGAGCGAACGTGCCATTTTTGTTTGGCTGTCAGCTATCAGCTGTCAGCTGTCAGTGTCTAGTTGTCGCCGTTTTGCTTTGGACAAGGACTTCAGCTGACAGCTGCGAGCTGTAGCTGATAGGTCCTGCTACTTCTTGTTGCGCCGGCGCACGATGAATTGGTTCGAGGGTTTGCTACGGCGGCGGGTCTTGAAGCCCTTTGCCGGCTGGCCCCAGGGGCTCCGCGGGTGGCCGCCGGAGGCCTTGCCCTCGCCGCCGCCCATCGGGTGATCGACAGGGTTCATCACCACGCCGCGGACGCTCGGGCGGATGCCCAGCCAGCGGCTACGGCCAGCCTTCCCGACCTCGATGTTCATGTGGTCGGGATTCGACGTCTGCCCGATAGTCGCGAGGCACTGCACGGGGACCATCCGCACCTCACCCGACGGAAGCTTCAGCGTGGCGAAGCGGCCCTCGCGCGCGGTGAGCTGAGCGAACGTCCCCGCCGACCGCGCGAGCTGCGCGCCCTTGCCCGGCTTCATCTCGATGCAATGGACCTGCGTGCCCAGCGGGATGTTCTGCAGCGGCAGCGCGTTGCCGCGATCCGGCGGCGCCTCGGGCCCGGACAGCACGGTCATTCCGACCTCGAGCTTGTCCGGCGCGACGATATAGCGCTTCTCGCCGTCGGCGTAGAACAGCAGCGCGATACGCGCGCTCCTGTTCGGATCGTACTCGATCGACGCTACCCGCGCGGGGATCCCGTGCTTGTTGCGCTTGAAATCGATGACGCGGTACCGGCGCTTGTGGCCGCCGCCCTGGTGGCGCGTCGTGATCCGGCCATTGTTGTTGCGGCCGCCCTTCCGGGTCACCGGAGCGAGCAGGCTCTTCTCGGGCGTCGACGTGGTGATCTCGTCGAACGCCGCGACCGAGCGCTGGCGCTGGCCGGGGGTGTTTGGCTTGAGCTTGCGGATTGCCATTGTCTAACGAGGTGCGGGCATAGCTGCCGATATCAGTCGGCTTTGCGCCCGATGGGAAGCTGGCAGCTCGCAGCTGGCAGCTTGCTGTAAGACTTGTCGAAACTGGGTTGGTGACGGTTGAACGCTGCACGCTGGAAGCTGCCAGCGGCCAGCACTCACACGCTCTCGTAGAAGTCGATCTCGCCGCTGCGCAAAGTCACGATTGCCTTCTTGAACGCCGGCTTGCGGCCCTGCACGAGGCCCTTCTTGGTGAACTGCCGGCGGCGCTTGCCGCGCACCACCATTGTGCGGACCTCCTTGATCTGCACTCCGGGGTATCGCGCCTCCAGCGCCTTGCGGATCTCGATCTTGTTCGCGTCCTTCGCCACCTGGAAGGCGTAGTGCCGCCCCTCCTCTGTGAGGCGCGTCATCTTCTCGGTGACGATGGGCTTGAGCAGAATGTTTGCCATGTCGGTGTTCTACTTGGGCGCTCAGGCGCGCTCGTCGCTGGTGTCGCTGTCGCCGGTCTCGTCGGCAGCTGGCTCGTCGGCAGCTGGCTCGGCCGGCGCGGAATCCTCGGCCACGGCCTGGGCGGCCACTGCCTCGGGTTCGGCGGTCTCCTCGACGACGGCGGGCGCCGGCTTCGCCTTCTTCGCCCGCGCCGGCTTGGCGGCGGCCTCCAAGACGACGGTCTCCTCAACGGCGGCCTCCTCAACGGCGGCCCCCTCAACGGTGGTCTCCTCTGCGGCGGCCGGTGCCGGTTTCGCTTTCTTCGCCCGCGCAGGCTTGGCCGGCGCCTCGACCGTCTCGATCGGCCTGGCGGTCTCGACGACTTCCACGGCCTCGCGCACTGGCGGCCGCAGCGCCAGCGTCAGCGCCTCCAGCGCCCCCTCGGTGGCGACGATGGCCTGGGCCCCGAGCAGGTCGACCGTCGACGCGGTGGCGGCCGGAATGACCTCCACCTTGGGCAGGTTGCGCCCAGAACGGTGCGCGTTCTCGTCGTGCGCCGCCGTCAATAGCAGCACCTTCCGCGCGGCGAGGCCGTGATCGCTGATGAACGCCGCCATGTCCCGCGTGCGCGGCGCGTCGAGATGGAAGTCCTCGACGACACGGAAGGCCTCGTCGCGGAGCTTGTACGCGATCGCACTGCGTCGCGCGAGCTGCTTCGTCTTGCGGTTGACGCGGACGACGTAGTCGTGCGGCTTCGGGCCGAAGATGGTGCCTCCCCCGCGCAGGAGCGGGCTCTTCCGGGAGCCGCGACGGGCGCCGCCGGTGCCCTTCTGGCGGAAGAGCTTGCGAGTCGAGTACGACACCTCGGCCCGCTCCTTCGTCTTGTGCGTGCCCTGGCGCGCGGCCGCCTGGATCGACCGTACGTCGAGCCAGATCACATGGTCGTTGGGCTCGACGCCGAACACGGCCTCGTCGAGCTCGACCGTGCGACCCGTATCGGCGCCGGCGCGGGAGTAAACGGGGAGTTTCATGGTTGTGGACACGCGCGGACTCGAGGTAATCGTTTTATTGCGTCTATCGTCTTGCGTGCTTCGAGTATTGTGTTACTGCCGCATGCGCGACGATCAGGCTTAATAGACTGGAGCCTTACATGCGTATTGAACACGTAACCCGTAACACGCTATCCTAAGTGCTTAAGCCTTTCTGATCTCCAAAATGCTGTTCTTGTGGCCTGGAACGGCGCCGCGGACGAGGATAAGGTTCTGGTCGAGCATCAGCCTGGCGACCCTGAGGTTGCGCACCGTCACGCGGTCGTTGCCAGTACGGCCGGCCATGCGCACGCCCTTGAAAACACGGCTCGGGTAGGACGACGAACCGATGGACCCCGGCGCGCGCTGGCGGTTGTGCTGACCGTGCGTCTGCTCCATGACACCGCTGAAGCCGTGCCGCTTCACGACGCCCTGGAACCCCTTTCCCTTCGAGTGACCAACTACGTGCACGATGTCGCCTTCGGCGAACACGTCACCGACGGAAACGGAGTCGCCAGCCGCCAACTCGCCGACGCCCGCGTGATCGCGGAACTCGACCACGTGGCGCTTCGGCTCCACGCCGGCCTTTTTGAAATGGCCCGCGAGCGCGCTGGTAGTTCGCTTGGCCTTGCGCTCGCCGAAAGCCAGCTGCAGGGCCGTGTAGCCGTCCGTCTCTTCGGTCTTGACCTGCGTTACCGCGCAGGGCCCGGCCTCGATGACGGTACAGACGACCTGGTTGCCAGCGTCGTCATAGATCGTGGTCATGCCGACCTTTCGGCCAAGTATGCCGCTCATTGAAACCTTTGTGGGTTTAGTTAAGCGCTCGGTCGGACGTCAGAGCGTCCGCCGGTCGTAAGTGATCGATCCGCCGGTGACGTACTCGGCGAACACCTCGTACTCCTCGCCGGCGAGCCCGAGCAGAAGTCCGAGGGTCCGGGGGTCCTCGGCGCGCAGCTCCAGGATGGCCCTGTTGCCGCGGATGTCGTAGCCCATCGCGAAGTCGTCCCCGGTCTGGCCTTCTATCGTAGAGAAGACGATCTGCTCGCTGCTCTCCATGACCTGGTAGGTACCGGAGAGAGTCACCGCGCCGTCAGGAAGCGGGATGTCGACATAGGTAGTCCCCTGGTAGGAGATCGTGATCCGCCGGTCGTCGTCGGGATCGAAGACGAAGTCGAACCGCCCGTCGCCACCGAAATCGAAGGACTGCTCGTCGGCCTCGAGCCCGGTCAGGGGGATCGGCACCGTCAGCGGTCCGACATCCACCAGCGCGTTCACGGACGACGCGTCCCAGGTACCGATGATGATTTCGGCATCCGGTCGGTCGTCGTCCGCGCTGCCAAAATGGTCGCACCCCGGAAGGGCGACGACCAGCATGGCAGTCGGTAGGAGCCGGAGGAAACGCATGGTGGTGGAGAGGCGGGGCGTCAAACCTTGATCTCGACGTCGACGCCGCTGGGCAACTCGAGCTTCATCAGGGCGTCGACCGTCTTTGAGGAGGTCGAGAGGATGTCGATGAGCCGCTTGTGAGCGCGGATCTCGAACTGTTCCCGGCTCTTCTTGTCGACGTGTGGTCCGCGGAGGACCGTGAAGATCTGCTTGCGGGTCGGCAGCGGGATGGGTCCGCTGACGACGGCGCCGGTGGACTTCACCGTGCGGATGATCTTCTCGGCGCTCTTGTCGACCAGGGTGTGGTCGTACGACTTGAGCTTGATACGGATGGTCTGATTTGCCATTGTGTTGGGGCTGGCAGCCGGCAGCTTGCAGCTTGCAGTTGTCTCTCTCCGTCGCTGTCACGACCTGGATGCTGCCAGCTGCGAGCTGCCAGCTGCCAGCTTCTATTAATCCAGGATCTTCGCGACGACGCCGGCGCCCACGGTGCGGCCGCCCTCGCGGATCGCGAACCGGAGGCCCTCCTCCATCGCGATCGGCTGGATCAGCTGCACCTT